>Ga0070697_100001632_pt1 | contig 17091 bp, 15 predicted proteins | sample KBSK1501metaG_FD_65475 | JGI IMG/M metagenome (GOLD analysis project Ga0070697, IMG submission 65475) | Corn, switchgrass and miscanthus rhizosphere microbial communities from Kellogg Biological Station, Michigan, USA - KBS K1-50-1 metaG | ecosystem: Host-associated > Plants > Roots >...
TTGCGGTTGAGGTCGGTTGATGCCGAGTTTGCGCGTTGGGGATATGAGCTCTCTCTTACGTGAAAGTTCGATCGCGCCAGTAACCAGGCCGACGGCTGAAATGCATCACTGCATAGATGGAAATTCGATCGTGCTCCAACTCCCACCGATAATAGAGCGAATACGGAAAGTGTCTTAGCAAGTAACGACGGATTCGTTTCGATTACTGGACATGTTGCGGGAGACGCCAGCAGGGTCTGGATTGCCGCTTCGATCTCGGCGACAAAAGCCGCAGCTACTAAAGGAGACGCCTTTTCCAGATAATAGCGCGTCGCGGCGAGGTATTCCTCAGCGGCTTCGGAATGAAAGCCATAGCTCGCCATTCGCTAACTCGAAGGAGTGTGGTCGGCAAATAGACGTCGTACTCGCGCCAATACCTCGTCTCCGGGAATGAGAGCCACGTCTCCAGCCTCTACTTGGGCAATACGCCGCCGCACTTCGGCAATCTGCGCTTCGGTGATCTCCGGCGATACATCATCCGCCAGGCTAGCGATCAGACGCTCCGCGAGTTCGGTGCGAACATCAGGTGGCAGTGCTACAGCATCACGAAAGATTTCTTCAGATGTTGCCATGAGATAAGACTACCTTTGCTTTGGGTTTGTGACAAGACGTCCTTGTCTGAGATTCCGGTATAGCTTGTTCCTACGCGAGGTGAGGCCTCGTAATGCCCAACTTTCGCAAGCGGTGGTTGAGAGTCGTGCGGTTGAGGCCCAGGCGCGCGGCTGCTCCAGTAGGACCACCAATCACCCAACCCGTCTCACGCAAAACCCTCATGATGTGGTCGCGCTCGACTGCCTCGAGTCTTATTGGGCCTTGAAGCTGATTAGCCAGATTGTCATTAGCCGATTGCTTTAACTCGGTCAACGGAACTTCCAGCACCGAACCCCGCGAAAGAATCACAGCCCGCTCGATGAGATTCTGAAGCTCGCGAATATTACCGGGCCAGCTATATTGAGTGAGGCGTGTCATCGCTTCTGTTGGAATCGTTTTTATTGGTTTCTTCATCTGTTGCGCAAACTTCTGGGCGAAGAAATTGACCAGCAGAGGAATGTCCTCAGTTCGCTCCCGTAGCGCCGGCAAAGAGACCGGAAAGACGTTTAACCGGTAGTAAAGATCGCTGCGAAACTTTTTCTCAGCCACCATCTTAGCGAGATCAGCATTAGTCGCAGCCACCACCCGTACGTCCACATGAATTGTTTTCCCGCTTCCTAAACGCTCAAACTCCTGCTCCTGGAGCACGCGCAGCAGTTTCGATTGCAGCTCAAGCGGAATCTCCTCAACTTCGTCGAGAAAAATTGTGCCACGGTGTGCGAGCTCAAACCGGCCCTTGCGTTGTTCGACAGCGCCGGTAAACGCACCCCTCTCGTGGCCGAACATCTCGCTCTCGAGCAGCCCTGTCGGGATCGCGGCACAGTTCACTTTTACCAACGTGTGTTCCGCTCGGCCACTCAAGTTGTGAAGTGCGCGGGCGATCAGTTCCTTACCAGTCCCCGTCTCGCCAAAAATCAAGACCGTCGAATCGGTAGGCGCCACTGTCTCAACATCCTGCAGCGCGCGCTTCAGAGTCGCGCTTGTGCCAATGATCTCTTCGAAGTTGTATTCCGTACGGATCTCTTCCTGAAGATAGAGTTTTTCTTCTTGTAACTTATTCTTTAGCGCATCGATCTCACGATAGGCCAGCGCGTTCTCAACCGCAATCGCGACCTGCTTCCCTACTGAAGTGAGCAACTCCGCGTCGTCTTCGGTAAAAGGATTTTCACTCAGCCTCGCTACTCCCAGGATCCCGAGCGCACGGTCATGCGAAATCAGGGGAACGGTGCAACCCGACTTGATTCCAGCACGTTGCCCAATCGGATCAACCAAGTGATCCAAGCCGCTGATGACCGGTTGGCCTGTGGTGAAAGCGCGGCCGCCAGGGTTCTCCTCAAGGTCGATGATTTCACCTTCAACAAACGCATCTTCGTGCTCGGGAAATTCCAGCGCCGTGACCCGAAGCTTGTTGATTGTGGGATCGTGCAGGGCGAGACCAGCGAGGTCATGCGGCATTACTCGTCTAAGACAACCGGAGATAGCCGAAAGGAGTTCGCGCAAATTGAGATTTGAGACCAGGGTGTTGTTTATTTCTAAAAGTAGTTGGCAACGGTCGCGTTCGCGCGCCAACTTCTGTTGATGACACTGCGCTTCGATGGCAACAGCGATGTGCGCTGCGAGTAGTCCTGCGAACTCGAGATCGAGATGATCGTAGACGCCGGCCTCATCGCTCCAGAAGTTAAGTACTCCCAATGGCTGGTTGGCAGTTGTCAAGGGAAAGCTGCAGATTGCTTTGATCGGATGATCGACCAGAGTCTTCGCAAACGGGAAGCGATCTTCCAGCGTGATGTCGTGAACGACGACCGGTTCCTGATGTTCCCAAACCCAACCGGCGATCGAACCTTCCATCGGGACTTCGGTGGGCGCCTGCCACTTTGTCGGCGCGCAAGTTTCCAGAAAGTGGCACCGCATAATGTTGCGCGAACTATCGTGAAACATCACCGCGAGGCTGCGAAACTTGAAGAGCATTTGCAGTCGGCAGGCGAGATCATGAAACAGCTTTGTTAAGTCGCGATGTGACGCGATTCCTTTTGATAGCTCAAGCAAGGTGAGGTACTGCTCGGGCTTCAGTCCTTTGGCTGCGGCTTCGGCGGTGGTCGTGGTCAAGCTAACCCCTTATATCAGAATTGCGTGATCGGTACTCTGGAGCCCAAGGTCTTTGTTTCGGTATGAGCCCAACGAACACAAGTAGCCAAATGTTAGTATCGAACCATCGTATTCTCAACTCGGCGTCGTAGCCTTATTTTCCACACTGTCTGACGAAAATGCCAGCGGCCATTAGAAAAACGCCTCTGGCAACTCTCGAATTTGTATTGACTGACTCCCTTCGACGTAATTTTCGAAGTAGAGCAATCAACTCGCGGCAACGTGGCCAAAGCGACACGTTGTTTCCATCGATATCACGACACAGCAGATTGATAAGAGTGTCGCGATAGCCAACGGCAAAACCAGCGAGTGCCCTAGAGCAGCGTTCCTAACACATTATCCGGAAGAGATCCGCCTGTCTTGCCGACGATTGCTTGTAATTGCGAACCAATGCCATTTATGCGGCTTTCGCGGACAACCCTGAAGTAATTTAGGGCCTAATCAAAACAGCAGTTCCAGTAACGATAAGGTTGGAGAAGTGTTCGAGGTGATGACTGACCTTAGGTATTCTGCATTCAGCATTCTTGCGGCAGAAGTCCTCTGGCCAACTGTCACGGCGATGCCGGCTTCACGAAGAGCCGCCAAACCGCGCCCGTTAACTCGAGGGTTCGGATCTGTAATGCAGCACACGACCCGTTTCACTTGAGCTTCAATTAGGGCATCGGTGCACGGAGGAGTCCGTTTGCCCTTCCCTCGGTGGCAACAGGGCTCCAGATTGACATACACAGTTGCGCCTTTCGCAAGCCTGCTTGCTTGTTCGAGTGCCAATACTTCTGCGTGCCAGACTCGATCGTAGCGGTGAAAGCCCTGGCCCACGACGACCCCATCTTTCACAATGACGGTACCCACAAGCGGGTTGGGCCTTACCTGACCTTCGCCTTTGGCAGCGAGTGCCAGAGCCAGATCCAAAAAGCAGAGATCGAGATTGCCGTCAGATTCGGCTTTTGTCAGAGGTAAAGTGTCGATCAAGCTGCTTACCATAAATCGTGCTCACGCTCAGACTGCCACCAACTTTCGGCGCCATTCATCGACTCCATACGCAATTTCAGTAAACATATCAGCACTGGCGAAGTCACTAGACTCATTACACGTATCGATTGCCCGACGTGCGAGCTCTACAAATGAGCCCAGCGCTGTCGCGAGAGTCGAAGCATGATTGCGGCACAACGCATCAGGTGCGCATAAGAGATTCGACCATGTAGGAACCACACGCTCAGTTGAATTGGCAACTCCGCCAATCTCAACCACCCGCTCGGCCAGGCGATCCGTATAAACGCCGACTGATCTATTTACCTGATCGAAGAGCTGTCTGAACTTGAGGGCTGGAGTGTTCCAGAAAGCGTGTTTGCATTGCAGCTGCAAATCCACGGCGTCCGCCAAACGATCGTTACAAAGCTTGATGAGACGACGAGTCTGGTCCGATGAATTGTTACTGCGATTAATCAATATCTCACCCTACGGCTCGTTTCTGATCCGCCCAAAAACGCTCGCGCAGATTCCTCTTGAGGATTTTGCCGGACCCATTCTTCGGTAACTCCGTTTCAGAGAACTCAACGCGACGCGGAACTTTGAAATTGGCGAGCGACCGTCGGCAAAATGAGACTAGTTCATCGGCGTTCAGAGCTAACCCCGGCTTAAGCACAACAGAAGCCATCACCAGTTCTCCCCACTTTGGATCAGGTATGCCGAAGACTGCGACTTCCTTAACCGCCGGATGCTGGTAAATGACAGCTTCGACTTCGCCCGAGTAAACATTCTCGCCGCCGGTAACGATCATGTCCTTCAACCGATCCAGAATGTAAATGTAACCATCAGCATCCTGGTAACCAATGTCACCGCTGCGAAACATGCCGTCACGAAATACCGCGTTCGTTTCTTTCAAATTGTTCCAATACCCGCGCGTTACATTTGCGCCGCGTGCAACCAGCTCACCATGTTGGCCGGCAGCAACCTCTTTTCCCTCGTCGTCCACAACTTGCAGTTCAATGCCGGGACATGGGCGCCCGCAAGATGTCAATCTGTTCTCTGTGTGTTCATGATCCTGCAACCCAGCAAGAAAGCCGGTCTCACTGAGGCCATAAACCTGGACCAGTTTTGCTCTGGGTAACATCTTCCTTGTGCTGTGAATAAGTTCGGGAGCGATCGGTGAGCCTCCGTATCCCAAATATTCGAGGCTGGTCAGGTCATACTTTTTCAGATCTGCAAATTGGGTCAGTAAATTGATCATTGTTGGAACCAGCACGGTATGCGAAACACGTTCGCGCTCTATGGTCTCGCAGAAGGCTCCCGGGCTGAACTTCGGAATCGTGACCTGACAAGTTCCGAAAGCCGGCGAAGCGAACATGAACGGAAAATCGGCTATGTGAAAAATTGGCGCCGCATGAAGATAGACACCGCCTTCTCGGTATCGCATCCAGTAGTTCACATGGTCCAGATTAGCCAGAATGTTGGTATGAGTGAGTGCCACACCTTTGGGCCGTCCCGTGGTCCCGCTGGTATAGATGAGTGCGAATACAGCCTTCGGGTCGTAGACATCCGCAGGAAACGAGTCATTCGTAAGGTCGAGCGGTTCTTTGTCGATGACCAGTTGGCCCGGAAGCTCAACGCTTGGAGTGGCCAACGACGAATGCCGAATCAACCCATGCGGAGCTGCATCAAGCAATATATGATCGATCTCTTCTCCTGATAGCCGGGTATTAAATGGCACCACAATTAAGCCAAGCCATGCGGACGCGTACACCAACTCGACATACTCCCGTTCGTTTGGCAGTAATAACCCCAAACGGTCGCCTTTCCTGAAGCCGTGTTTCGTAAGCGCCGCTGCAATTCTTCCGACGCGATCGTAAAGCTCGCGAAAGTTGAAGCGTTCTTCGCTCGACGCAAACGCCGTCCTTTCCGGATAGTATCGAACGGCCCGCCCCAGTGAATGCGTGTGGATCATCCAATCAGCTCCGCATTAATGTATGGCGTGTTGGCCGGGTAGGTTCTATCGAGATCAGTCGGAGAGATCGTGTTACAGACCGGAAACATGCCATCGTATGCCGCCAGCGACCCTTCATAATCGCAATCGAAACGATAGCGCGCGAGATCTGCGACCGTGATCATCAGCAGATCGTGCTTCTTGCAGAATCCGATAAGATCAGGCAAACGAGCCATGGTGCCGTCGTCATTGATGATCTCGCAGATCACTCCGGCAGGCTGCAGGCCAGCGAGACTCGCCAGATCGACCGCCGCTTCTGTTTGGCCGCGCCGTTCGAGAACACCACCAGGCCGAGCGCAAAGTGGAAAAACGTGGCCCGGTCGCACGAAGTCTTCCGGCTGACTGTTCGAGTTAACAGCCATCTTAATTGTTTGCGCGCGGTCGTAAGCTGATATCCCGGTCGTTATGTCCTGGCGTTTTAGGTCGATTGAAACGGTGAATGCGGTGCCACCCAAAGCACTATTTGCCGGGACCATCGAACCAATTTCTAATTCTTTCAATCTCTCGTCAGTCATTGCGACACAGATCAGGCCTCTACCGTGTTTGGCCATAAAATTGATCGCCTCTGGCGTGATCATTTCCGCCGCCATCGTTAGATCGCCTTCGTTCTCGCGATCCTCATCGTCCACCACAACGATCATGCCTCCCGCTCGAAGCTCACGAATTGCATCCTCGATACTCGCAAACTCAAACTGCGCCGCGGTAGTTTCGTGATTTTTTTCTTCCTGTTCTTTCAAAAAGTAATTTCGTGTTTGTTTGTGTGATTTAGTGGATCGTGTCCTTCCTGCAACAGGCTGACGATCCACGAAATCACACGAAACAACACCAAACGCTTCGCGGGTTTGATCATTTACGCTTCCGCGAGGTTCAAGCGTCAATGTGTGGCCCAACTTTTCTTTTTTTGTTCGCAGGTAACCCAGGGAGTGTTCGTTTGGCGCAGCCTCGCAGGGAACCTGCGCGACGACCTCGATACCAGCATCGGACAAGACACGTGCCTTTTGAGGATTATTTGAAAGAAGTCGAACCTGGCTAATACCAAGATCACGCAAAATAGCGGCTGGGAGAGTGAAGTCCCTATAATCGGTGGCAAACCCAAGCGCCTGATTCGCCTCAACCGTATCGTAACCTTTATCTTGAAGCGCGTAAGCCCGTAGCTTCGCCATCAACCCGATACCGCGACCTTCCTGATGTTCATAGATCACGAGACCACGACCTTCTTCAGCAATTGCGCGCATGGCGATCTCCAGTTGTTCCCGGCAGTCGCAGCGTAAGGACCCAAGCACTTCGCTGGTGAAACACTGCGAGTGGATGCGGACCAACGGAGTGCCTTGTGTCACATCGCCCAGAACAATCGCAAGCGCGGTTTCAACTCGCGCACCATTCGATAACTTGCGCTCGAACCCAAGCGTCTGAAACGTTCCCCACCTGGTAGGCATTCGGGTGGAGACAACTCTTCGAAGCGTCTCTGCTTGTGCAGTTCTCTTCATGATCGTTCAAGTGACTTTAAAAAAAATATCTTGCTGGCGCAGCTTCTTCTGTTCTCCTGAAATCGGGCGCGCGCTTTTCAAGAAACGCTGTGAACGCTTCCTTCGCTTCTGCCGAGCGCACTCGCGAGGCGAACTCTTCGTTCTCGACTTTTATCCCCTGCGCGATTTGCTCGCGTTGAGAATGCTTTATCAGCCTCTTGCAGGCTTGCAGCGCCGCGGGCGGTTTCGCCGCTAACTTCGAAGCTGTTTCAATAGCTTTATCGAGCACTTCAGCGTCAGAGACAACGTCGGTTACCAATCCGATCTCAGCCGCAACCCTGGCACCGAAGGGCTGGCCTAACATTATTAGTTCAGCAGCACGGAGGTATCCGCTTCGCTCCGGCAATGACCAACTGGATCCAAACTCGGGCACGAGTCCGAGATTGACAAAAGGCAGTTGGAACTTCGCATTTGCACCTGCGTACACGAAGTCGCAATGTGTCAGCAAAGTGGTTCCTCCTCCTATGGCGACTCCCTGCACTGCCGCGATCAGTGGCTTGTCGAAGTTGAGCAATGCACTAGCCAGCTGTGCTTGCGGACTCTCACCCGCCCCGGGTGGGTTATTCAGGAAATCTTGCAGATCGTTGCCGGCGGAGAATGAGTCTCCAGCCCCTGTCCAAAGCACGACAAGTACGTCATCGTCCCTGGCTGCATCATTGAGGATCTCCGCCAGCTCCACGTACATGCTCGAAGTCATCGCATTCTTCTTCGCCGGTCGATTCAACGTGATCCGCAAGATATTGCCTGAATGTTCGGTTAGAATTTCACTCATTAGCCACCTCACTTAATCGCGGCTTCCCGGGGTTGTGTCACCGCACGACTCGTGAAGAAGCTGTCGATCTGTTTCGCATCGAAACCCAGCTCCTGGAGAATCTCTTCATTGTGCTCGCCAAGTTCTGGGGCGCGTTTTGCAGTTACCTTCTCAACGCCGTGTACCTGAATAGGGCTGCTGATCGTTGACGTCAGCTTGCCGCCGGCGCCTTCGAGCGGAACGACGATGTCGTTCGCCCGCAACTGCGGATCGTCGATCACCTCTTCCGGCCCGCGTACGGGGCCGAACGTGGCGTGGACGCTATTGAAGACCTCGTGCCAATGCGCCATCGGCTGCGCGCCGAATACTTCGTCGAGAATTGCGGTCAACTGCGGCATGTTAGCCACCAGGTTCGCTGGGGAGAACCGTGGATCGGTTATTAGGTCGGCCCGGCCGATGGCCTTCGCCACTGCTTGCACTTTGTCAGGCGTCACCAGGAGCACGAACCAGGTGCCGTCTGCGGCCTGATAAACGTTCAGTGCTTCATTGGCGGGGTTCTTACGATCGTGCAGTCCGTAAAACTTTGCCCCGCCCAGTGCTGCCTGGATCGAAACGCTTGCGGACCAGATACCCTCGGCGAGCAGCGAGGTCGTTACGTACGACCCCTCGCCCGTGCGCTCGCGGCGATAGAGCGCGGTGACTATTGCGGAGTACAGGCCGACCGCGGTTGCATTGTCACCACTACCGGCCACCGGCCAGGTGGGCGCTGCGCCGGCATCGCGCGTCATTGACAGCAATCCGCTGCGGGCCCAGTAAGATGTGATATCGAAGCCCGGAAGCTCGGCATCCGGACCCTTTTCACCGAAACCCGTGACATCCGCATAGATCAGACGCGGATTCCACTGCACGACGTCCTCGTATTCGAGTTTCAGTTTCTTGCGTGCACGATGTGGCGTGTTGACGATGAGCACGTCGGCCCATTTGACGAGTTTCTCGAGAATCTGCTGAGCAGCCGGCGATTTCAGATCGAGCGCCAAGCCGCGCTTGTTGCGGTTGGCCAAGTGCCATTGATAGGGATCCTTTGCTTGCGGTTGCGGAGGTATCTTGTTCCCAATCCTCCACATGTCGCCGGAAGGCGGTTCTACCTTAATTACTTCCGCCCCAAAATCAGACAAGATCACGGCGGCGCTGGGACCCGCAATGAAGCTCGCCAGGTCTACTACTTTCAATCCCGAAAAAATATTCTCAGTCGTCATTGTCTCTCCTTAGTGTCAGTACTCATCGACCATGGAATTCGGGCGTACGCTTTTGCAGGAACGCCTGCGTGCCCTCTTGCTTGTCTTGTGTGGCAGCGCACAGTCCGAAAAATGAAGCCTCGAGTGCCAAGCCTTCTGCCTGACTCGTCTCCAATCCCTTGTTCACCGCTTCCAGCGAATATCGAACGGCGATTGGCGCATTCGCAAAAATCGGTTTCAGGATTGCTTCGGCGCGAATAATCAGGTCGGCAGCGGGCACGACTTCGTTGACGAGTCCGATGCGATAAGCTTCCTGCGCCGAGATCATTTCGCCGGACAGGATCAGTTGCAGTGCTCTGCCTTTGCCTACCAAACGTGGCAACCGTTGCGTGCCACCTCCGCCTGGAAGGACGCCTAACTTCACTTCCGGTTGACCGAATTTTGCGTTTTCACTCGCGACTCGAATGGTGCAGGCCATCGCGGTTTCGCATCCCCCGCCAAGCGCGAAACCGTTGATGGCTGCGACCACGGGCTTGCCGAGATTCTCAATCAAGTTGAGAACTCCTTGCCCGAAGGTGCTGGATTCTTCTGCTTCGACAGCGGTGACCCGAGACAGTTCGCCAATGTCAGCGCCGGCGATGAACGCTTTGTCGCCTGCACCGGTGAGAATTACTCCGCGAATCGCCGAGTCCTTTCGCGCATCTTCAAACGCGGTTTGTAAATCTTCCCATGTTCTTCGATTCAAGGCGTTGAGGACCTTCGGACGATTGAGGGTCACATAAGCGATAGCCCCCTTCTTCTCATAAAGAACATTTTCAAGTGTTAACGCTGCAGCCGGTGTACTCATTATGCTCGTTCTCCTCTTTGTCTAATATGCTTCTGTTTCCTCGTGATTACACGAAAGCGCTCAATCCGGTTACAGCCTTACCGACGATCAGGTTTTGCATCTGATAGGTGCCTTCGTAGGAATAAAGTGCTTCCGAATCCGCGAAGAACCGCCCGACGTTGTACTCGGCGGCGATGCCGTTGCCGCCCAACAACTCGCGCGCCCACGCCACGGTCTCGCGACACTTCGCGGTGGTGAATGCCTTGGCCAACGCGGCGTGCGCGTCAGTCAACTTCCCTTCCGACTGCAGTTGGGCCGTGCGAACTACCATGCATTGTGAAGCAGTAATATTGGCGAGCATCTTGGCGAGCAGGTCCTGCACCAGCTGGAACGACCCGATCGGTCTGCCAAACTGCAAGCGCTCCTGGCAATACTTGAGCGCATTCTCGTAGGCGCCCATCGCACATCCGGTGGCTTCCCAGGCAACGAGATACCGCGTCATCTTCAAAACGCGCGCAGTGTCGCGAAATGATGTGTCTCCCTGGAGACGGTTCTCCTCGGGCACACGGCAGTTGTCCATGGTGATCAAGCCGTTCTGAACAACCTTGAGAGCGATCTTGTTCTGAATCTTCTCGACGCTGAAACCAGGCGTGGTCTTGTTCTCAACAATGAAACCTTTGACCTGATTGTCAGCGACATCGCGAGCCCAGATGATGGAAATGTCGCACCATGGCGAGTTGCCGATCCATTTTTTCTGGCCGTTGATAATCCAGGTGTCGCCTTCACGTTTGGCAGTGGTCGTTAGTCCGCCTGAAGCTCCGGAACCTACCAGCGGTTCGGTGAGACCAAAGCAACCAATCTTTTCGAAGCGCGCCATCGGCGGGAGCCACTTCTGTTTCTGCTCTTCCGATCCGCCCAGATAGATGGAACCCATCGCCAGACCGTTGTGGACACCGAAGAAGGTCGCAATCGACGAGTCGAAACGCGACATCTCCATTGCAATTAATCCAAAGAGCAGCTCACTTCCGCCCCGACAACCATAGCCCTGCATTCCAGCGCCGCCGATGTTGAGTTCCTTAATCGCCGGCAACAATTCAAATGGAAATGCGTCGTCGACCCAGTATTTCGTGATGATCGGTGCCACCTTACTTTGCATGAACTCGCGCACCTGTTTCACAACTTCTCTTTCTTCGGCCGGCAAGGTCTCGCTCAGTTCGTAGAAGTCAACATTTGGCGCCGGCAGCGGCTTCGGTTGCTTAATCTCTTTTCTTTCAGTTGCCATTTTTCGTTCTCCTTAAATCTAGTTCGCGGACTCCATGCTGGAGTATCCGTAGTTTTCCTTCTCGCAAACCCTCATCGATTACGCTTGCGCAAATTCAACATAGGCAACGCCAGTCAGGTTTCCCCCAGCAAATACCAATGCCTTCTTTTCCGAACCGTCGAGCTTTGAGGAATAGACCGAGCCGCCAAGATCAGCGAAAAACATGCGGCCGTTTTTCAGGTCGAGAGACAGCCCTATTCCCTCCATCAGGTCGTTGACGAGGATCTGTTGGTCTTTGCCATTGTCCAATGACGCTCGGCTAACCGTATTGCCTTGTGGTGGGTTCCCGCGATCCGTCCAGTAGATAATTCGATTATTGAGATCGAGATCCAGGTCTATGGGTTCGGGCAAACGGTCGAGGAACAGTTCGATATCCGGGCGATTGGCGGCGTCCTGCCCTTTGGGAATTTCGAGGTTAGCCCGGAAGATGCGACCTTCGCTGGCGTTGTCGCCACCCTTCTGTGTCCAATAGACCTTGCCGCCATCGTGATCGACCGCGATTCCAACGCACCATTTCGTAGCATCGCGGCCTGGACGCGTCTCACCATTACTCGTGTCGACGAGAGTTTCGAGGTCCGAGCCGTTGAGGTTCGCCCGCATGACGCGCATGCCTTCGCGGTCGGACCAGTAAATCTTGCCGCCCCGCTTATCGAGTTTCAGTTGTTTGGGGGTGAAGGTTGCGCCTGGAGGCACAATAGTCTTGCGATTTGTTCCGTCGAGATCCGCGCGTTCAATCGAGCCATCGTTAGCTGTGGGAGTCCCCATGTTGGTCCAATAGATGTGTCCGGCTTCCACATCAACTTCAATTCCGTCAGGAATCCTTTTGAGTCCATCAAGAACCACGCGGCGATCGGATCCATCCGGATTGAGAGACTCGATGCGGCCGCCACTGACATCAAGGAAGAAAACCCGTTCGGTTGTTTTTCCATTTGACCCATCTTGGATCGTCTCACTGACTGTCTTCGTCGTTGCTGAACCATTCCTCGCCCGCAGTTTAATCAGTCCGAGGAGCTCTTCGTTTTCCCTTTGCGCGAGCTGATCGACCGAAGCGTTCCCGGCGATCTGCAAGACACCATCGACGATCGTTTGCTTCAGCTCGTCCGTGATTTCCGGTGTACCGAGAGATTTGATAATCGCTTCGAGTCCGGGCATGAGGTGTTCCATGAAATGCTTGATTCCTCCTGGACCACCACCAAGGTGCCACTGCAAACTGGGTCCCATCACTCCCCATCGGAGCCCTGAGCCAAAACTCACCGCGTCGTCAGCGTCGCTCACACTGAGCACACCCTGCTGAATTAGATACATGATCTCCTTATAGAGAGCTCCCTGCAGCCGGTTTCCGACGTGACCAGGTAGTTCCTTGTGTAAGTGAATCGGCTTCTTGCCGATCGACGCATAGAACGCAATTGCTCGTTGAATTGCTTCGGGCGAGGTCTTGGTTCCCCCAACCACTTCAACCAAAGGAACGATGTGCGGCGGATTGAAAGGATGACCGACCAGGATGCGCTCCGGATGCTTGCATTGAGACTGCATCACGCTGGGAGTGATTCCCGAAGAGCTCGACGCGATGATTGAATCTGGTGGCGTGGCAGCATCCATATCCACGAAGAGTTTGATTTTGAAGTCCGGACGCTCGGGCCCGTTTTCCTGGACGAAGTCTGCCCGCGACAGCGCCTCTTTCATGTTGCTCGTAAAACTGAGTCGGTCGCGTGATGCGCCCGGCGAAAGGCCCATCTCCGTGAGCGCCGGCCACGCTTCGTCTATGTACTTCCGTAGATTGTCTTCAGCGTTTGGAGCCGGGTCGGTGGCGATCACATCAAATCCGCGAGCCAGGTATTGCGCGGCCCAACTGGCTCCTATGACTCCCGTACCCACAATTGCGATGCGATGTATTGCTTTATCAAAAGACATAAATGTTCCTCTCTGCTTAGGCTTTTCCTCTCGTCCCTTATCGCGGCTAGAACTGCCTTCGTCATATGGTCGACTTCCAAATGCTCCTCGTTTCTAGTCCGGTTAGTCTAGTTAAACCTGCAGCGAGATTCTTTTCGGTTTTTGCTGAATCTATCTGTCTTTAGCTTGATTCACGTTCCGGACGTCAGAACGTGTGAGGTGACCAGAAGAATTGAAACACTGGCGTATCACGTTTCACGTAAGTCCACGCAGCGATTGGTTTGGGTTGTTGAACGTAATTGAGGCGCTCTAACGGGGCCAACTAGTGGGTCAGTTGATTTAGATGGCGGACGGGCGATCTTTGATTTTCGCGAACGCTCCGGAGAGAGCGAGGCAAAAACAAGCAGGCACGAGCATGATCGTGCAAGATCGAGTATCGCAAAGGAGCCACAATTCAAAACTAAAGGTGCTTGGTTCCAATGAAGCAGCCAACGACAGAAGGATTCGCTTTAAGTGACCGCGATAACCTGAGTGATGATCCAGAGCGGATAGCGGGATACCGCGCGGTCAGCTTAGCTGAAGGGCTATCGGAAGGCTCCGAGGCGCAAGTGCTGTGGGCCTGGCAATGGTTGAGCGACCACCCTAACCTCACCAATCGACTTGGGGGTTGGTTTCGGGCTCGAGTCGCCGAACTAAAAGCCATAGAACGAATAAAGTAGCATGGCCTGGCTCAATATCCCTCTCACAATAAGTACGCCAGGTTCCACCCGGTTTATGTGTTTATGCGAGGTTGGGTTATCAGCGTCCGCAGCGCGTGTCTCGCCTTGTGCAACTGTGATTTTGAGGTGCCCTCGGTTCTACCTCTCATTTTCGCAATCTCTTTATGTTCCCACCCCTCAATATCATGCAGGACGAGAGCCTCACGGTAGCCCTTAGGAAGTTTGGCCATGACTTCTGATAAGAGGACACGGTCGACGAGATTTATGCGCTTGTGATCATGAATTCCGGCTACGAATTGAACCGGGAGTTCTCCGCTCAGGGTTGTTCGTTCAGATCGAACGGAGCGCTTACGGAAATACATCAAGACGTGATTGACAGTTATGCGGTGCAGCCAGGTTGTAAATGCCGAGTCACCACGAAAGCTGCCTATGACGCGAAACAGGTGAACGAAGACCTCCTGAGTGAGATCTTCAGCTTGTGAGACGTTCCGGGTCATGCGGAGACAAGTGGCAAAGACGCGCCTGCGATGCGTCAGATAGAGCTGCTGAAAAGCATTTTGCTCTTCATCACTGAGTGGCCCTCTTCTGTCTCCCTCGTTCATAGCATCCTCCGTGCGTTGGCGATGATATGTCGTACTCGGCATTATTAACTCGCTTGTTGGTAATCACGCTTGCTATTGCCAATTATCTTTTAAGACGCACCTAATGCTGCCGACAAGAACCATGTCCGCCGCTCAGACTCATCAATCCAGTTCTCGATCAAGCTCGCCGTGGCAACATCGTCGTTTCGGTCGCACACCTCATGCGTCAGACGTAAGAACCGGGTTAGTTGTCTATTGTCGGCACACAGCTGGGCGAGCATATCCGTCGCGCTGAAGCTTGTATCATCATTGTCTCGCAGGCGCTGATACTGGCGGATATCGCTTATGGAACGGAGTGTGGTGCCGCCAATCTTTCTGGTTCTTTCGGCAATGTCGTCGCTCATCGCAAAGATTTGGGCTGCCTGTTCATCAAGCAGCAGATGGTAGTCGCGGAAGTGTGGGCCACTAATGTGCCAGTGGAAGCTTTTAGTCTTTAAGTACAGTGTGAAGACGTCGGCAAGCAGCAGGTTCAACGACCCCGATATCTCCGCTACTCCTTCTCGATTCAGATCGGTTGGCACTATGTGACTGCCTTTCGTCTTTTCACTTAGTTGAGTTACGGTTTGCATTGACTGTCTTCCCCTTATCCCAAAAACTTCTCTGATTTCATTTCGCTCAAGAACATCTACGAGGTTACCATCGCGATCCACTCTCAACCTTCCATGTGCTTGCTGCCATTTGCAGGTTTTTGTTGAGACGTTCAGACGTTGTGAATAAGAGGAATTGGGTTATTACGATTGTCTATTGGGAAAGTGGAGATGGCTGAAGGCGTTGCGCTCCGACAAGACCAGTTCACGCGGATGATGTGGAGCGCGAACCGCCCTGAATGTGCGCAAGGTTAAAACGATCGTAGTCGCGAAGACGAGAGCGCCGCAGGCGACGTGTGCCACGGTTATGCCAATCATTGGATTCAACGGCTGCGGATCATTGGGTGAAGCAAGGCGCGTCATATACGCAGCGATCCCGAGTGTGAGTTGCACAGCCAACAATAGTAAAGCGATGGCAGCTGGCCGTGTCAGAAACCTTTCGCCCTGGTAGCGGTGTAGCAAGATTGAAGCTGCACTTCCCAAAGTCAAGACAACAACCAACGCTCCGCCGACATGCGCAATGACCAACTCTAGCGGCAATGGTTTGTCCCAGGTCGCCGAGTGGCGCAGTGTAGCTCCAAGAATTAGTTGTAAGAAAACTGTCACCACTGCCGCAGAGCAAAGGAGCCGAATAGGGACAATTCCCTTCTCTTCCAGGCGCGACTTTTCTTGCATCCAGCTCTTCGAAGTAAAGATCGCCAGGCTAACAGTCGTACAAAAGAACAATTGCGCCAAAGTCGCATGGGCCGCAGACACCGCCAGCGGTAGATTTAGTTTTACCGTTAACCCGCCCAACAGGCCTTGTGCAATAACTGCGATGAGAGCGAACAAACCTAGCCATCTCGCCCACGGCCGTTCCTCTTTCAAAAACAGATAGACAGCCAAGGCTATGGTGAGCAACCCAACAGTCGTCGCCACCATACGGTGTCCGTGTTCCCAAAACAGATTACCGACCATCCTTGGGAACACTTGCCCATTTGAAAGTGGCCAATCGCTAGTGGCTAAGCCGGCGTCGTTGCTCGTTACCAGAGCCCCTGCGATGATCAAGACAAATGTGGCGCAAGCAACCAGGATCGTAAAACGGTGTAGACCCTTCATGAAAAACCTGGCTGTGGAAAGTATTCCACTACAGCTTATTCCTAAAAGCTTTCGGGGTCGTCCAGACAAGTTTGCGAAAGGTAGTCGTAAAATGACTTTGGCTCGCGAAGCCAGCCCGCAATGCGATATCAGCGATCGGGAGGTCTGTATCTGATAACAACTTCTTGGCCCGCGCAATTCGCTGCTCAGTCATGTACGCGTTCGGACTGATTCCCATCGATTGTTTGAACGCGCGCGAGAAGTGAAAATAGCTCATTTGGACTGCTTCAGCGACTGCGCTCAATGTGACTGTCTGCTCCTGATCGAGATTGTCGTTGATGAATTCGATCGCTTTGCGCAGTTTTCGCGGCGCCATTCCGCCACGACTCGTTTGCAAATCCTTCAAATAGCTGTAGCGCCTGACAAGCTGCATTGCGAGCACCTTAGCCAGGGAATCGGCATACAGTCGTCCGATTACGTTCGAGTCTTTGAGTTCGTGGCGCAAAGACATGCCGATGTGATGTATATGCTCGTCTCTGATGCCAAACTGAGGAGCGATCGAAATCTGACTGTAATCAACATCTATTGATTGGGCAGTCGTCCGCAGAAATTGTGGATCGAGATACAGATGCAGAGTGTGGTTCGGGGTATCTTCCTGTTGCCAATCAGCAGACAGGCCGGCCGGGACAATGGTGATCGCTCCCGGTTCCAAACGCTGCTCAAAGTTCTCGTTACCGATCCGCGCCGTTACGTCCACGGAAGG
>Ga0070697_100001638_pt1 | contig 17069 bp, 25 predicted proteins | sample KBSK1501metaG_FD_65475 | JGI IMG/M metagenome (GOLD analysis project Ga0070697, IMG submission 65475) | Corn, switchgrass and miscanthus rhizosphere microbial communities from Kellogg Biological Station, Michigan, USA - KBS K1-50-1 metaG | ecosystem: Host-associated > Plants > Roots >...
TGACTTCATCGGTAACCTCGATAACACGCCATAGCCCTTCCTTCTCTGTCACCGATGATAGCTCCGCGCTCGACCATCTCGTCCCTCATTGGCCGATCCTCGCTGTGGACACTTCGGGTCCAGTCGGCATTTTCTGTCCGACAGCAGTCTGGCAGAGTTCCTGCAATCGACCCCGATACTTGCCAACAAGCCCGGTCGCTTTCAACGCCTTCTTCAACTCAGCGTCGATCCGGTCAAGATCGACGAACGTGCGGCGGACTTCCTCGGCAACGGCGGAATTTTGCTCAAAAAAATCGGAGCCGTGGACGCGCATCCTCTCAAACAACGGTTTGAGCACATCGAGATCGCGGGGCAGCCATTGCCGGGTCGTTCGCAATATCCAGATCCCGTCTTTGCGGCTCCGTCGAGTCTCCAGATCAACGTGCCGAAGCTGGTCCTCCGAGCGGGCAACCAGCACCGCGACCGGAATGCTGCGTTCCCGCGCATCCCGAACCAACTTGTCGATGTCATTTTCGCCGACAACCGCCTTGTCTTTGTTGTCGATCAGCATTCGGGGCTCGACGGGCGCACCGCTGGGATCGCGGTAAGCCAACACAAAGTCCCCGTTGCGCGGAAGTTTCTCACTCACGGCAATTCCAGACCAAGTCCTTGCTTCGTCCTCGAAGCTAAGTTCTTCTGACTTTCCACGCCGTGCGGCCTTCGACATTTCCGCCTCCAATTCCTGATTCCGTTCCCGAAGCTGAGCGGACTCCCGCAAGTGGTCTTCGACGCGGCGGGTCAGAGTTGTGTTCTGAACTGTGAGGGAGTGGATTTCGCTCCGGTGCCGCAGTTCTATTTCGGCAGTGCGCTTCGTGATTTCTGAGTCGAACCGAGCCCAAACCTTCTGCCTGTCCTCACCCTGCTCCCGCTGAACGAGGCGGAAAACCTCTTCTGCCGACAGTTGCGCAACCCTTGCTAGGTCTTTGACTCCGAGGCGATCCAGAACCTCAGAACGTTTTAGGCTGCCAACTCCCAAGCACAACGGGCACTCAATTGTCTCAGTCGATGCGTGCATTTGACCTCCAGAGGATTGGAAAATGGAAAAAGGGGAGAAGAGAGTGGTGTGCTTCGGAGTTGCTATTTGCTCCTGCCGATTAAGAGCCCCGGATCGGCAGTACCGACGCTGACTAGGTTGCCGCTAGCGTCCCGCGTGTTTTCGAATCGGTGGTTGACCTTGCCAATGACTTGGTTCTCGCCATCACGAACGATCTCGGTTTCATCGGAGAAACCGGACGTAACGCTGGCGATGATCCTGCGATTCCCGTCGCGCACGTAGGTCTTGTTGAGTGACATTTACCCTCCACTTACGTCCTACCAATCGCATTCGAAAATTAGCTAGAAATCCCGGCGAATATTTTCGAGACATGGCACGGTGGTCACTCTCTGGTGTGATTACTAAACCTTTTTTCGCGTATTCCTACCTTTTTCGGAGGCCTGATAGGTAGAACAGATATACGGGGAATTTCCGTTGCTCGACGACCAAATGACAGAAGACAACAGCGTAGAAAGACTCATCGAGGCACAGCGCAGATGCTCGGTCTCCCCGAATCCGTTCGAGCGCGTCGTGGGCTGCCTTCTCATGGCTGCGCGTTTGGAAAAGTGCCTTTGTACTCTCCCGGACGGCGCAGTAGGGCAGTTGTTGTTTGACCACGTCTGGAACGTCATGGATGCCTTCAGCCCTGAAATGACGATCTGCCAAGCCGCCACGGAACGCCTTCTCAACTCCTCCTCCGTTGTCACAACCACAAAGGAGAATCACAACCGATGAAGAAAGCCGCGATCTATGTCCGCGTTTCTACTCCCGACCAACACGATGAATCTCAGTTGTACGATCTTCGAGAGTTGGCGGCTCAGCGAGGATTCGAGGTTGTACACGAGTACGAAGATCGCGGTGTTTGCGGAAAGAAGGCACGCCGTCCCGGTCTTGACGCTCTCATGGCAGATGCCGAAGGAAGAAGTTTTCTGTCGTGCTGGTCTCGGCATTTGACCGCATTGCGAGGAGCACTCGGAATTTCCTCCAAGTGATCGATGAGTTGGATAGTTTGGAAACCGAATTTATTTCTCGCAGAGAAGGTGTGGCGACGGGGGATGCGATGGGTCGTCTTTTCGTGACGATCATCTCTGCGATTGCAGAGTTGGAGCGCTCTCTCGTTGTTGAGCGGGTCAAGTCTGGAATGCGGCGAGCGAGACTTGAAGGGCGGCAGATCGGGCGGGCACGGCTGGATGTAGATCGCGAACAGGTCGTGTTGGATCGCCGTTCTGGGATGTCGCTGACGCAGGTAGCCAAGAAGCACAACATCTCACGTGCGAGCGTTTGCCGCTTGATGAAGGAAGCTAACGAAAATCCGGTTCCCGGAATTCTCAATCCACCTGATGAACTCGCGCAGCAAGCTGGGGCGGGACAATGACTCCTCAACATACAGGGACCCCAACATTTGAGGATGAGCAATACGCGAAAGTCTTCATGGCGTGCGGCGAGGGCGCACAACTGAGAAAATGCCTGATATGCGAGCAGGTCTTCTCCAGACAGGATTCCTTTGAACACTGCAAGTTTCCTTGCCATCCGCCAGCGTCTACTTCGAACTGAGGACCCCTGAGCGACACGAACTCTATGAACACACAATTTCAATTCCGACTCAATGGGCTCATCGTCACGCACCTGAAAGTGCGTCCGGTCGTCACCTTTGGAACCACAGACAAGTGCGAGCTTGTCGCCTGCCACGAAACGCTAGGAGACTTCGCTATCGACGATAACGATGCCCTTCCAGACCCCTGCCTATCCCGATTCACGCTAGAAGTGAGGGATGTGCCGGTCCCACCGGTTGAGCGTCGATTCCTCCCAAACAAAGGGTGGAAGCAGGTGACCACAAACGAGTGCCTCGCTCTGTTGAGAGCGGCTGGTGTAATCCAAAAGCAATAAAACAGCCTGCCCACAATACCGCTCCGTATGGCAATCAGGTAGACCACGTACAATAGGACGACACAGTCCCAACGTGCGATTTCCTGTGGTCGCAACCTGAACTCTCGCTTATGGAGAAACGATGAGGCGACATTGTTTCGCTCTTGGAATTCTTGTCCTCGTAACGACTCTTAGTTACGCGCAACCCTCGCTGCCCTCCAGCTTTCAGGCGAAAACGATTCACAGCCCCGAAGGAGCGGACATTTATGTGCGCTGGGGAGGAACCGGGGCTGTGGTCCTACTTCTTCATGGATATGCCGAAAACAGCGACTCGTGGGCTCCACTGGCAGCCGACCTGATGAAAGACCACACTGTTGTCGTGCCCGACCTTCGTGGAATCGGGAGATCGTCAAAGCCCGCAGGTGGATACGATAAGAAGACGGAGGCAAAAGACATCCGAGCGGTTGTGACCGCACTCGGATTCGACAGAACGTTTGTAGTCGCTCACGACATCGGGAACATGGTCGCTTACGCCTATGCCGCGATGTACCCGGACAAGGTTGAGCGGCTGGTTGTAATGGACGCGCCTATTCCGGGCATCGAGCCGTGGAATACGATTCTGCTGAATCCGGGCGTCTGGCATTTCAACTTCCACGGTCCTGACGCCGAGCGGCTTGTGGCAGGACGGGAGCGCATCTACTTCGACCGAATCTGGAATGATTTCACGGGCGATCCGTCTGAGCCTGACGAAGCCACCAGAAATTTCTTCACAGCCACCTACGCACAACCCGGAGGCATGCGGGCTGGCTTCGCGCAGTTCACGGCATTCTCAACTGATGCGGCAGACAACAGAGTTTTCGAACAAGTCAAACTGACAATGCCTGTCTTGGCGGTTGGTGGAGAGAAGTCGTTCGGTGCTTTGCAGGCTGTCATCATGCGCCACGTGGCGACAAACGTTCAGGAGGCGGTCGTCCCGCGGTCCGGGCATTGGCTGATGGAAGAAAGTCCAGCGTACACAGTCTCCCTAGTCCGAGGGTTTCTCGATTCTCCGGTAGCAGTGAGCCCAGTTCGCACGGCTGATAATGATCTAGGCGAAACACGGCTCACGCCGGGCGAGTTCAAATTTCCGCAGCAAGGCAATCCGGGCACAGGAAGTTCTGGCGTGGGTGGGATACAAACCGTAGTGCTAAAAGGTGACCCCAACGAAACTGGCGTCTACACGATCATGTTGCGTGTGCCCGCGCATACGCAGATCGCCGCGCATTCCCACCGCGATGATCGTGTTGCAACTGTCGTCTCAGGCACTTGGCACATCGGATACGGAGACAAGTTCGACGAATCGAAATTAAAGCCTCTCCCTCCGGGGAGTTTTTATACTGAACCGCCCGGACAAAATCACTTTGCAGAAACGGGTGATGAACCCGTAGTAGTCCAGATCACGGGTTTTGGTCCCTCTTCAACAGAGTACGTTGACCCGGCGCAAGACCCCCGTGCGCGAAAACCCAACTAGGCATACAGCACATCTTGGAAGATGAAACCTAGTCAAGGCAGGTCGTTCGTTTTTCTCGTAGATTAAATGGGTCGGAATGGGAGACGCGAGTAGCGGAGAAACTAAGAAGTTGGAAGTTGCATGAAATCGTCCGCGCCGATGAGCCGGAGCACGATCCGCACAGGGATGGGGAACCGTCGCCGAGTGGGATAATGCACGATGGTTGGTGAGGAAAGCTGATATTTCGTTCCGCGAGTCTTAAGCTCACACCCGCCCGCTGACAGTACGTTCTTCACCCACTCGGATTGCCTGCTGTAAAACGTGTTGGCGTTGGCTGCTCAAAGTGCTCGCTCCTGCAATCACTTGAATATAGTCGCGGGCAGAAATGGGTCGTTGCGCGTCATTCTCTGCTAGTTGGAATGGGCGTCTCCTGAAAAAAGACGTTCTGCCACGTGCCACTGCGTTTCATCCATAATGAGGCAGCATTATTGTCGGCTCGGAACGGATGGTCTTTATACGAAATCGAAATCCCAATTCCCAGCGGGTTCGTAGGATATACCTGACCCTCGGCGTCATTGGGAGCAGACGCCGCGCTGCTTTCGTTTTGCCGTGGGTTACCAACAGTGTTCCGTTACGGCCATTCACCCAAGTGATCGAATCCCATACGAGCCTGTGGCACTCTTCGGGCCGAAGCCCTGTATCCACCAGCACGGTTGCGATCTCGGCCAACTGGGAGTTCGCTGATGCTAGATAGCGGGGTTCCTCCTCCGGCGTGATTACCCGCTCTCGGTGTAATTCGCCGGGAAGCATTCTGACTTTTGGTGTCTTGTCAATTTCGCCCCATTCCTGAGCAACACTAAGAATGCGGCGCAGAATACGGAGAGAAGCGTTTACCGTGGTCACCTTCATGCCCTGTGCTTGGCGATGACTGGCAAAGTCAGCAATTCGCTCCGTTGTGATCGCATCCAAGGTGAGACTCGCGAGAGGAGAGTAAGCCTGAATCGCCATCACCCCGACTCGGTAGAAGTCGTGCCAAGTCTTGAGTGAACTGGTGGATTCTGCCCAGGGAGCAAAGCGTTTCCGACAGAACTCACCAAGAGTCGGAACAGGTTTCTTGTCGCGTATTCCTACTTCACCTTTAGCCAGTGAGGTACGGTACGCAGCTTCCATCTGCCGCCAGGCTGCGTGGGGGCGATGTTGTAACGCGGGTTCCAGTCCGGTTCATCGGAAACGCTATCGAACTACTCCTCGACAACCTGTTTTCCTCCGGGATAGTCGATAGCGGCCACACATCGGGAGATTATGGCAGATCGGAGAACCCTTCACCCTTGGACGGCCAGCCCCTTGCTCAATCGGAAGAATCCCCGCGACGGCCTAATTTTCTCTGCTCATTGAACTGAAGCAGCAATCAACTTGTCCGTCCGGGGGCTTCCCTGTGGCCCACCGAAGAGATCATCAGCGGTTCGCATGTGCACGCTGGCGAGAATCGCTGCCATGATCCCGATGACTCGCTTTCGGCCAGGAACGCATCTCAACGGAGTTCCCGAAGTGCCGGGCTTTCCTTCAAACGTTCTGGAAAACTCTTCTCGTATCCGGCCAGCCCCGGACACATCAGGTGATGCACAGCGGTGTAACCGAAGAGATGCATCTCCTTCATCGCTTGTTCTGCGGTCCAACCCTGTCCTCCGATGCGATATGCCGCGATCATCATTCCGGTCCGGTCATTGCCCAGGCGGCAGTGCACGAAGATCTTTTTGTCCGGATTTTGCTTGATTAATTTCAGGAAGCGCGCGAAGACATCATCTTTGGGAAACGGACAGTACCAGGCAAGGGAGACGTAGCGCATCCCCAGTTGCTTGATCTGTTTTTCATCTCTCTTCGACCTGCCGGTGTCCACCACAATATTGATTCCCATCTTGGCAAGTTTATCGAATCCCTCGCGCGTGGGCTGGCCCCCGCGATAGAGCATGGGCGTAACCTCGCCAAAGTTAGGCACGCCTTCGAACAAGAGATGCCGACCCATGGAGGGTTCGACCGAGGGCGCAGCATCCTTGGCCGTTTGCAGCGGCACCGCCCTGAGACACATCGTGAATGCCAGAAGCAGGCAAACAAAAAAGATGGAGAGTGTTGATCTCATTGAAGGCAGTGGCACGTCCTGTATTTAGTCAGTGGTTAAAACACTTCGAATCGCATCAGCAGCCATCGCTCGCCAGGTGCGCCGTTTCCTCCCTAAGCTCTGCTGCACGTCAACTTCTTCCTCGGTTTCTGCTGCCTTTCACGACCGAGAATCGGTCAGGACAATCCGAGCACAAGCGATCCACCATACGCAAGGGTGGATTATTGCATTCTCTCAAGCATTGCTCGACCCCGTATTTGTAACTCTCTCCGCAGCATGTTTAGCCCACCAAGCGCATCAGTGATAGCTTGCTATTCTTCGGGCGCACCGCCGCGGTCCGCCTGCAACTCGTGAATCCGGTTGTCAATCGCGGCCTTTGCTACCTGAAGGCGACTTGGTAGCTTCTTGTCGTCAGTTTCGAGCATGGCAGCTTGGTACGATTCTCGCCAGACATAGTCGGCTCTCATAGCCGTTCCCCTCTAGCGATGCACCTAAAAGAGAAACGCACCTTCGCTCTCGCATCAAGCTGGGTCGGAGGATTGCGTGGTGCGTCCGTGGTCTGTTTGACGTAGCAGGTCTCGTGAAGGGCTCTACCGTCTTCGTCCGCAGCCGTGTCGATTCTAAGTTTTTGGGGCGTGTCGCAGATGGGACAGAGCACTTGAAAATCGTCGTTACCAACCATGCGCAGGGCCTCCTCTCAAGAGGGGGCGGGCTGGTCTTAGGGAAACGGTATACGGCGCACGATATTTATGCAAACGAATTGCTTCAATTGTGCGGCAGCGCACATTATCACCAATCTGTGTCGCTCCTACTCCACGATTGAACTTTTCCCAAGCCTTAGGTAAGAATTACGGCCTCTTCCCGCCGAATGATAACCGCATCTCCGCGGGAAGGGGCTCTTAGTCGGCGATTCACGCACTTGTGAGGTCAGTGAGTTGTGCAACCTTTGATGTGCGGAACAAAGAAGTCACCCGCCTGTGCAAAAGTGACCATTCTTAGGGGCGGCTTCAAGATTAGAGTGGGCTCTAGCCGCAGAGACCTTTTGAGGTACTGAACCAGCAACAGGAGAAGCCTATGTCAAAGCATGATTCGGTCACCAAGCGCAAACGACGCCCGAAGTCGGACAAGCGTCTGGACTACACCGCACGCACCATGGCGATTGTGAAGCAACTGTCGGAGGCGGCGAAGGTAAGTGAATCACACAGTGTGCTCCCGAAGAGTGTGTAATTGCTGCAACTCGCTTCTGGGCGATGCCCCGCCTCGTGACGAGGTAAACCGGAATTTCTCTTCGCCCATCGGCTATTTGCCAATCGGCTCGCCGGAGCGGGCAACAAAGAGGGTAGGTGCTGATATGTCGGATTTGGAACGGGTCGGGGGGTGATGAGTTTGGCAGAAGTTCGGCTGCAAGAAGGCGAGTCAATAGAGAACGCTCTCCGTCGATTCAAGCGCAAGGTTCAGACGGAAGACATCATTAAGGAAGTGAAGCGCCACTCCTTCTACCTGAAGCCGGGCGCAAAGCGCCGGGTGAAGCAAGCCTTGGCGCGAAAGCGTGCTCGAAAGAAGATTCGCAAAGAATCTGAATAAGTTGCAGCTAAATAAAATAAAAGGACCGCTGCTGCCGAGCAACGGCCTTCTATTTCGCCGGACAGCTGTTTTTTCGTAACCACATGCATTTGCCCGCTGGAGGGTCCTCGCATACCCTAGTTTACCTCTGGTCTTGCTCTGGTGATCGCCGATTAGGAGGCGCAGCGTTTTGAGAAGTTTCTTGGTTTAGGGTGTATAATTAGCATCAGCTAAGGTTGATTCTCAAGCAGTTGAAATTCGGTACCGCCAACCAGCGTCACCCCTTCTCACCCGCAGCGATTCTACTCAGCACAATTCAAGAAAAGGAAAATAGGAATATCAAATGGCAGAACAAGGAACAGTAAAGTGGTTCAACGACGCAAAAGGTTATGGCTTTATCAGCCGTCAAACTGGCGAGGATGTTTTCGTGCATTTCTCCGCTATTCAGGCAGGCGGCTTTCGTAGCCTGCAAGAAGGGCAAGCGGTGCAGTTCGACGTGACCAAAGGCCCGAAGGGCTGGCAAGCTGAGAACGTTCAGGCTGTCTAAAGTGGCAACCAAGAGTGCCCGTTATCCGAAAAGACTTCGGGCATTCTTGTTTTATTGTGGTAAGACCATTTCTTGGACTAGGCGGTGCACTCAACTGAGCGGCCCGGTTGCTGGCTGTTCAAACGATGCGCCCCATGACTCCGTTGAGTCCGGGACGCTTTTGTTCCTTCAGAATGAGATTCTATGCGATGACGGTCTTCGCCTTCTGTTGAATCACTTCCGACTCCGCTTGAGCCAATCATCTAGTTCGTCTCCCTCCCTCCCGCGTTGCTCGTACAGTCCGTAGGCCCGAAGACGAATTTGCTCTTGAAGGTCGGGTGTGGATTTCGTCACTGTTGTTGGTGTTTGATTTGGAATAGCTGCGGTGTTCGTATGTTTCGTGTGCCGTACTCCTTCTAATATGATCGTTGGGCGCCGGTGGCGTTCTTGGCTCAGCACAAATGCTAGGCACTAACCTGTACGGATTCCAACTCCGGGATGCAATGCGAGTTTTGCAGGGATTTGACAGCGTCTTCGGCCGCGAATCTGCCCATGACTAGTGCCAGCTTACGATTGGTTGTCATGTGGATTGGTGTCGGATCGACCCGCTGCACGTATTCAGGAGGGCGGGTACCGCCACGGTTCACTTTCACAACAAATTTGATGTTTGTCATAATTTATGTCCTTAGTTGGGAACGACTATGAGGATCGCGAGAACAGCAGCCATTTCTTTCTCCACCCTTACACTTACCCCTTTGAGACCCTGACCACGCCACACTCCAACAGGGATTTAGCCGAGATGTGATCAATCCGCAAGATGGGCACATCCTTTGTGATTCGAATCCGCCCCTTTTCTCTTTCGTGTGCATCCAACGGATGCAGGAGAATCACGAACACAAGAATCAACAGACCGAAGGAAATACTCGTTGCGCTCATAAAAGCGACCCTTGCTTGGCGAGTGCTGCACCAAACGGCATGGTAGACCGCTCACTAGCAGAAAAGCCTAAGGTGGGAGAACTTCAGATGGACTGGCCTAGGTCAGAAGATCTGAAAGAGGAGAAAGACGTAACCGCCCCAACAAGCATTGTAGCAGGTCAGGGGCCCAATGCACTCCACTCGGCCCCGGCGCTGCGTGGGATCAGGAACGTCGGCTTCAAAGATTGCAGGAAATCCTCGGCGAGGTGATGGCGCTGACCGACTGGAAGAAACTGTGACCATTCATCGGACACTAAATTTAGGTTGCTCACCGATCTTTCTCGCCCTCCTTAATTTTATGAAATTCTTGCTTCATCTTTTTAGGTGGTCATGCCCGTACATGCACTTGAAGCCATGAAAAGCGCACCTATGACGGGCATCTGCGCTGGCTTCGAGAATCGGAACTGGAACTGGTTGTCGGAATCGAGGGTTTGAGCAGAAGCTTTGGTGGTGAATACATACGATCCCGGCGGAGCCTTTGATTTCTTATCCCGCGCCGCAGCCAAGGTCGTTATCGCCAGAATTAGAATTAGAACTCGCTTCATACTTTATCCCATTGTGACTTTAGCGTGATAACCCCGCGAACCGCTAATTACCGGAGTCATCTCAACGATTCCTCTGACAAGACGGTCCTCAGTTCCAGCAAGAGGTGTTTCCCGTTTCCAACTTTCTCGTCTGTGCCGGAAGGAACACGGAAGCCTAAAGCCGTCTATCGCAGTACAGCGATTGAAAGAGGAAGAACGTGATCTTCCGCAGGAAGTCATTTTCTCAACTCTCTGCCATCGACAATCTATCCACCTTTGAGGTCGCAGGCTGCACCTATCGAGTTGCAATGCATCAGCCTTTCGCATAGTGTCGCTAAGTTGGTCACAAAATCTCCCAGCGCCTCTGAAACGCTCTAGCCGACCCTGAACCTCCCGGCAGCCCAATACCCGCTAAATCGGCTTCGTGAGGGGTCATGCAAGGCATACGGTCCGAAGCAAAACACGACTACTGCGCTCGATGGAACACATAAAAGAACACACAGCGTCACCGCCGGAACCAAGTCCCGCAGAACATTAACGAAGGTGAGGACGAACGTCCACAGCAAGAGAGCGTCATCAGAATCGTCCCGATCAGTGCGGTTGAACTCGATGGCGCACTCCGAAACCTTTCTTGGTAATGGATGAGAGGGCAGCACTGCCGACCCAGAAAGCTACAAAAAGCTACGCGAAAAGCGACAAGTGGGCGGGTATTAATTTCGTCAAAGTTGATGACAAAATTTGCATTCGGTAGGAAATAGGTCCTTAGGAATTAGTGCATGTAGCTCATTTCATTCGGTCTGAAATCATTCGGTCTGAAAACAGTTCTGCAGTGCCCCCCGTCCACCAGTCCCCTCAGTCCATGAGGACCGTATGCGTAGTTCAGTGGGTTAGAGTGCTCCAGCCACCGTTCCTGTAATAACAATAGGCACGCACATTATCTCGCTGTCGGAGTACTACCATCGCGGTAGCGCGTCTAGCTCCTGCGATGCCGTCTCCACTACATTCTGACTGCTTTGGGGACTGGGCCGAGAAATCCCCAGCTTCTGCATTTTGTGGATCAGCGTAGTTCTCTTCAAGCCGAGTCGGGCAGCTGCCCCTTTGGGGCCTCCGATCACCCAACGGACTGCTTTAAGTGTGTTCAGAATCAGTGTACGCTCGGAATCCCGCAGAGTAGTTGCGCCCGGAGAGATGGAGACACCCTCGGCGCCTGCCGCCGGCAAAGGATTGGGCAACACGCCATCGTTTGAAAGGATCACGGCGCGTTCGATCAAGTTCTGTAGCTCGCGTATATTCCCAGGCCATTGGTATGAGCTAAGCGCAGACATGGTTTGCGGAGGAATATGTTCAATTTCTCGACCCATCCGCCGGCCAAAAATCTCCACAAAGTGAGTGACCAGGGCCGGAATATCTTCGCGGCGATCACGCAGCGGTGGCAGCAACACCGGGAATACATTTAGACGGTAGTAGAGGTCGCTGCGAAACTCACCCCGGTTCACCATGTCCATCAGATTACGGTTCGTGGCGGCCACCAGCCGGACGTCCACTTGGTGAGTGCGAGTGCTGCCCAAACGCTCAAACTCCTGTTCCTGCAGTACGCGCAGAAGTTTGGGTTGCAGTGCGGGCGGAATATCACCCACCTCATCCAAGAAAAGCGTACCCTTGTCCGCCAACTCGAAGCGGCCAATCTTTTGCGCTATGGCCCCGGTAAATGCGCCTTTCTCGTGGCCAAAGAGTTCACTCTCCAGCAGGTCCAGCGGAATGGCGGCGCAATTCAGCCTTATGAAGGAGCGTCCGCAGCGCGAGCTGAGGTTGTGAATGGCACGCGCGATGAGTTCCTTGCCCGTACCTGTTTCTCCCTGGATAAGAACCGTGGAATCTGTCGGCGCGACGCGCTCAACTTGCTCAAGTATTGACTCCAGAGCGGGGCTGTTACCTATGACTTGCTCGAATCTGCGCTCGCTGGAATCCTGATTGCCACTGCCGAATCTTTCGAAAGCTGCTGCCACTGAGAACCTCCTGGCGACGTGCTGTCGACGTACAAGCTCGACTCTTCGAGCTCAACTCTCCAAGGCTGCTCGAACGCTCTCGAGCAGAACTTCGTCGTCGAACGGCTTTGCCATGAACTCCACTGCACCTGCCCTCAAGGCTTGCATTCGCATTTTTGCGTCGCCGTGTGCCGTGATGAAGATGGTTGGAATCCTGCAATGCTCTGCGTTCAGCTTGGCCTGCAACTCCAGACCAGACATTCCCGGCATGCGGATGTCTGCGATCAAACAGGCCGTCTCGCGGTATTGGCCCGAGGTCAGGAATTCCTCGGCCGAGGCAAATGCTCGCGCCGGCAATCCGACCGCCTTCAGGAGTCCCTGCAACGCGCCGCGCATCAGATCGTCATCATCGACAATCGCGACTAGTTTCGTCTTACTTTGAGTTGCCATGACAAAAAGCTAGCAGCGTTAGCGACAGGCCACAATCATGCTTTGGTATGAGAGCGTTAATACCGTCGTGCGGTGGCGTCACTCATGGGCTTCGGCTTTAGTGGATAGGGTGAGGTGAAAGCTTGCGCCGCGCGGAAGGTTATCTGTAGCCCACAAGCGGCCACCATGCGATTCCACGATAGAACGGCTGATGCGAAGTCCCATCCCCGTGCCATGACTCTTGGTCGTAAAGAAGGCATTGAAGATCTGATCTGCCTGCTGCGGGGGCAGTCCCACGCCGGTGTCGCTGAGGGACAACATAAGTTCCTCATTCTCGGTGCGCTTCGACTTAATGGTGAGCTCGCGCTTTGCATCCACGCCTTTCATCGCGTCAATGCTATTGATTATGAGGTTCATTAGCACCTGCTGCAGTTGCACACGGTCTCCCATGACCTGGGGAAGATCTGTGCCAAGATCGGAGAGAACTGACACAGAGTATCGCGTGGTCTCGCTGCGCAGCAGAACGATCATCTCTCGAATTAGTTCGTTGACATCCACCAACTCGCGTTGCGGAGTTCCTTTCTTGAAGAGCAGGCGGACCCGGCTGACGATCTCCGCTGCACGGTTTGCGTCTTTCGCGGCTCTCGATGCAGCCGCGCGTGCCTCGTCTATGTCTGGAGGATCGCGGGTAAGCCAGCGCAAGCAAGTGTTGGCGTCGGTGATGGCGGCGGCAATCGGCTGATTAACTTCGTGCGCCAAGGAGGCTGTAAGCTCTCCCATCGTGCTCACTCGGTTGACGTGAGCCAAGTCGGACTGGGTTTGACGCAAAGCTTCAGAGGCCAGCACGTGCTCGGTGAAGTCGCGAGCGATCAGAAGCACGGCGTCGACAGGCCCTGCGACCGGCTGTAGAGGTGAATGGGTCACCACCCGGTATCGACGGCGGCCGCGAGGGTTAGTGAACCAGTCAGCATAGCTGAGATGTTCTCCTGCGAAGCATCGTTCCAAATTCGACTTGACCTTCTCGAACATCTCCAAACCCAGGAGATCGGATACGTGCATTCCGACTATCCTCTTGGCTGATATTTCCCAATCAAGTTCGTACGCTGGATTGACTCTTTGGAATCTGTAATTTCTTCCGAGAATTGCTATGCCATCAGGTGAGGTGTCGAACACCTGCCGGATCAGGTATTCCGCCTGTTTGCGCTCGGCTATCTCAAGTCGCAGCTCTTCATTAGCTCGAGTCAATTCTGCCGTTCGCTCGGCGACTCTTACTTCAAGCTCATCTCGCGCTCGCGTAGCCCAGCTCATTAGCAGGGCGAAAATCAGAAATACGAGATAGTAAAGGCCGCGAGACATCACGTTGAGTTCAGGTTCGAAGAAATAGATGCGGACAATTGACGCAAGCAGAGCGGCGAGAAGTCCGGCCCTGCTGCCCCCGTACCAAAACGTGATCGCAATTGCGGACAGCGCCAATGCAATAAATGTCTGAGGCAAATGGAAGTGCAAAAACATACGCGCCAGGCCCAGAGCTGCTGCGACCGAGGCGAAAGCCAGTCCGTAGCGCAGAGCAGCAGATGCTGCTGGCCGTGCAATCGGTTTCCCTGTAACCGGATAACTCATCGTCAAAAGTCTCTCTGGCGCTGCGGATAAGCTTCCCCGTGCAGTGACCGGGAATGAGTAACCCTGCGCTCAACTAGCTTCGATGATCCACTTTGCGCAAGAGGTGCGAGCTGCTATTTCTTGCCGGGAAGCTCCAGCTTTCCCGCCATTCTGACCAACTCTGCGAGCGATTCAGCCTGCATCTTCCGCATTACGTGCCCTCGCTGGATCTTCACAGTGATTTCGCTATTACCGAGCTCAAACGCTATTTGCTTATTGAGCATGCCCAATACAACCAGGCCCATGACCTCGCGCTCGCGTGCCGTTAACGACTCGTAACGGTTTCGCAACTCAGCAAGCTCGCTCTGTTGTTGGCGGGTCAACCGGTCACGGTCCAAAGCCTGGTAGATTGCGTCCAGCAAGTCCTGGTCGCGGAAAGGCTTAGTCAGGAACTCCACCGCACCGGATTTCATGGCCTTCACCGTCATCGGAATGTCCCCGTGACCAGTGATGAAGATGATCGGAATGCGGATGCCGGCGTTAGCCAACTCGCGCTGAAAGTCCAGACCGTTGACTCCAGGGAGTCTCACGTCCAGCACCAGGCAGCTTGGCCCATTTGGCCGCTTGCTGTGCAAGAATTCTTCCGGAGTACCGAATGTCATCGCACCCAATCCAACCGACTTCAGCATCCCTTGGATTGCAGCGCGCACTAGCGCATCGTCATCAATGACAAACACCGTTGGATCGGCTGCGGGCGTCATTCTGTGCCTCATCTTTCGTAGGCAGGCTGAGATGAAAGATCGCGCCACGCGGAGTGTTGTTGGCAGCTCGCAGGCGCTGGCTCAAGTCTTGCGCACCACCTTCGCTTGCATATTCTAGGCCATTGCCTGGCATACTCGCTGGTCGGACCCGGAAGGGATCATTCGTAAGCCGGTGAACCCCCCTTTCATAGTTTGCCAAGCTCCTTCAAAAAAAATAGACCCGGGACTTAAATCCCGGGTCTCTCTTGAAATTGCGTCGGGGCAGCCACTCGGACGGGATGGCGCTGAGCGACACCAGGCTGCATGTTCAGTTGCCAGCTCCGGTAGTATCCGAGTCAGGCACTGCGTGTTGGTTGGCGACGATCGTGTGTTGCCGGTCTTGTGCTAGTTCCTTCTCTTTCTCCTTGGAATACAGGAACTCATTGCCGGTTTCGCATCCGGGATAGAACCACTTCAGAAGGACCTCCGGTTTTCCGGCTCCCTGTTCCGCGAATGTGACAGCAGTATCGTCGGTTGGCTCCTGACGCTGTGCTGTGATCGTCTGAAGAGTTGCGTACAAGACGGTCCTGTCCGCATTGAAGACCTGCACGATGTTTCGGTCAGAATCACTGTTGGCCAACTTGAATAAGTAGGTCCCTGCAGGTAATACCTGCCCCGGGATCTGGATGGGGGCACTGAAAGTAACTATGCTCAACTGGTCCCCCGCGTTAGCGTGAGCGACGAGTTCGAAAATAAGCGTAAATGCGATGATCAAACCTAGGACAATGTAACTTTTATTTATTTTCATTTTAATGCCTTCTCCTTGGAACAAATTGGTATTTCTTTTTGACTCAGAAAAGGAGTTTTGCGAACGTTTTGCCGGCGTGACCAGTCTCTTTCGCCGAAAACTTTACGGCTTTAAACGAGTCTTTGCCGGCACGGTCAGCTGCTTTCGCTGAGACTTTCGTTGCCGTGTAACTGTCATTACCAACTACCTTGACGGAATGAATGAGTCACCAGATGTTCGGCACCAAATGAAGGGGCCGACATACAGAGAAAAAGAACAACGAGAGCAATTAGTTTGTCCATCGTTTCTCCTTTGCCAAACTTGATTAGGCACCCCGCATGCCAAATGTCGGGCGGCATAGGCGTTGAGCACAAAGAGGTTTTAAGGATTACGCCGAGGAGAGCGTCCTGTTGCCGTCAGATTACCCGTCGACGTGTCGGTGCTTTGACGGAGTTCGTGCAATTCCCATTCCCGCAGCCGTGAACGTCATCCGTTCAGATAGCGAATAAGAAAACGTCCAAATGCCGACGCGGCTCTTAGCTTGTTGACATGCCGGAATTCGATTTCTTTGCACTGCCCACGGTAAAGGTGTGAAAACTCTCGGGCTAGCAGAGAAGTGACGTTTGGAGAGCTGCATGCAAGCAGTCGAGATGAGGTAGCTGCTGAAGACTGACCACCTGGAGTGAGTGAGTTTCCCCCAACCTCTGGTGTAGGTACAGGAAAACGGGGCTACGTCAAGAGTTGCAGCTCAGTAGCGATTGGCGAAGCAACCTGGAGAGGGCGGAATTGTAATGGCGAATCAAAAGACAAGAAAGTGCGGGCACATCCCATGCCTGTGCGCAGTACCAAACGGAGAAGAGTATTGCGGAGAGGCGTGTCGTTACGCGGGAAGCGAAGACGTGGAGATAGCGTGTCAATGCGACCATCCCGCTTGTCCATTGACATTTCGGGAATTTGTGCCTGGCAATGCCGCCAACGCGGCTGACTGAACTTAACACTATTCAGCGCGCGAACCGTGATGCGTTGCCAGGATCGAGGAGGTTTTCATCATGAAATTGTTAAAACAGAGTTTGTCGCTTTTACTTTCTTATTGCGTTTTGTTAACCAGTGCGCCGGGAGCGTTCGCTCAGGCGGGCCAATCTGCCGCACAGTCGGCCACACAATCTCCAGCTCAGACCGCACAGCAGGTGCCAGTTCAGGCCGCACAACAGACGCCGGAACAACTGCAGCAACTGGTAGCGCCAATCGCTTTGTATCCGGATGCGTTGGTGGCGCAGATTCTCGCGGCCGCGACGTATCCTGATCAAATTGTGGAAGCGGACCGATGGCTGCAACAACATACCGAACTGAAGGGAGAACAACTGGGACAGGAAGTCGATAAGCAGCCCTGGGATCCCA
>Ga0070697_100001642_pt1 | contig 17043 bp, 13 predicted proteins | sample KBSK1501metaG_FD_65475 | JGI IMG/M metagenome (GOLD analysis project Ga0070697, IMG submission 65475) | Corn, switchgrass and miscanthus rhizosphere microbial communities from Kellogg Biological Station, Michigan, USA - KBS K1-50-1 metaG | ecosystem: Host-associated > Plants > Roots >...
CGGCGCCCTGGTAAGCGGCCAGCTCACGGATCTCCATCGGCAGCGGGCGGATGACGAGCTCGCGGTCGCCGAGGACTTCGTCGACGGTGAGCGCCAGCTTCTTCCCCTGCGACTGGAGGATGAGCAGCGCCTGCCCCTCTGCGGGAACCTCCGGCTGCCGCAGCCCGACCAGGGCGCCGAGATCCTGCACCGGGATCAGCTGCTCGCGGTGCTCCAGCTGTACCCGGGAACGCCCGACGCGCAAATCCTTCTGGCGGGCGGGGCGCGACGACTCGACCGCCGCCATCGGCAGCCCGAGGTGGTGCTCTCCGCAGCGGACCACCAGGACCGGCGAGCTCCCCAGGTCCGCGGGGATGGTGAGGACGAACCGGGTGCTCTGCCCGGGAACGCTCTGCACCTCCACGTGCCCCTGGAGCGCCTGGATCTGGTTGCGCACGACGTCGAGCCCCACGCCGCGGCCGGAGTACTCGGTGGCTTCCGCCCGGGTGGAGAAGCCGGGCCGGAAGATGAGCTGGTGGAGCTGCTGGGTGGACAGGTTCGCCAGCTCCTCGGCCGGAACGAGGGCCCGGCGCAGCGCCGCCTCCCGGATCTGCTCCATGTCCAGCCCGGCGCCGTCGTCGCTCACTTCGATGAAGAGCATGTTCCCCTGCTGCTCGACGCGGATGGTGAGATGGCCCTCGCGGTGCTTGCCGCGCGACTCGCGCAGGTCCGGCATCTCCAGGCCGTGATCCACCGCGTTGCGCACCAGGTGGACGAGAGGACCGCGCAGCTGCTCCAACACGCGCCGATCCAGCGACACTTCGTCGCCGACCACCGAGAGCTTGGCCTGCTTTCCGGTGCCCTTGCAGAGGTCGCGGACCGCGCGCCGCAGCGGCTCGATCACCGTCCGCACCGGCATGGTGGAGATGGCCTTGAGGCCGTCTTCCATCGAGGCGACGATGTCCGCCGCCTCCTCGCCGTCCGCGGCCAGCGCGGTGTGCGCTCCCAACAGGCCGCCGCGCGCTTCCGCCGTCTCCGCCTGCATGCCCAACCGATCCAGGTGCTGCACCGCTTTGGAGATCTCGCGCCGCCGCTCCTCGAGGCGCAGGCGGACTTCGCGCATGCGCTCCACTTCGTGGAGGAGCGCGATCACCTGCCGCGTGCTCACCCGCCAGGTGTCCGCCTGGGCATCGTCGGCCGCCGGCTCCGGAACGAGCTCCAGGGCGGGGGCGGGCGCGGCCGGCTTGGGCTTGGGGGGCTCCTCGGGAGCGCGCGAGACGACGGCGGCCAGCGTCTGGGCGGCGCTCTTGCCGTTCTTCTTCTTCCCGCCTTTCGGGGACGATTCCGGCTTGACCTTCTCCGGCTTGTCCTTGGCTGCGTCGGACTTGTCCTTCGCGGCTTTGGGGTCGACCTTCGCCAGCACGGCCAGGCTCGCCGCCAGGTCCGGCAGCTTTCCTTTGGCCGCGGTCGCCCGCAGCCGCGACATCCACACGTCGAGCGACTTGAGCACCGCGTCCGCGATGGGCGCCGGCAACGGCTTCGCCGAGCCTCGCGACGGCAGGACCACGTCCTCCATCCGGTGGGCGAAGTCGGCCAGCTCCTCCAGGCCGAGGGTCGCCGCGCTGCCCTTGAGCGTGTGCAGGCCCCGCGCCAGCTCGTCGAAGCTGGGGCCTTGGGCCGGCGTCTTCTCCAGCTCCATCAGGCTCCGGCTGACGCGGTCGTAGATCTCCTGCGCCTCGTCCACGAATCCCGCCAGCAGCTGTTCGAGGAGCGGATCCATCAGCGCTTCTCCGAACCTTGCCGGCGGTCCATCAGCCGGAGGAGATCGAGCAGGCTGACCTGGCGGGTGCCGGCGAGCGTGATCTCGCAGACCGCACCGGTCGAGCGGGCCCGCGCCTCCTCCACCTGCGCGTGCGGCAGGCCGCTGGGCTTGGGAATCCGCTCGCAGTCCAGCGCCACCAGCCGCCCGAAGCCGGGATCGACGACCAGCAGGACCGCGGGGTCCTCGCGCCATCCTCGCCCGCCGAGGAGCGAGGCGAGCGAGAGCGCGGTGACGATCTGCCCCTGGAAGCGGAGGATGCCGATCACGTGAGGCGGGGAGAGCGGGACCGGCGTCACCATCTTCAGGGGGACCGCAGCCCGCAGCTTCTCCAAAGGAATGGCGTACGTCTCTTCGCCGACGGGGAACTCGGCCACCCAGAGGAGGTTGTCGTCCACCGCCTCGGCGGGCTTGTGCTTGATCCGCGCCGCGCGCCGGATCAAGAGCTCGTTCAGCTCCGGAGCGAAGCCGTTCGTCTCGCGCGATTGGAGCTTCACGGAAGATCTCCCTGCGTCGAGCGGAGGAAGGTCTGCGCCGAGTCGCGATAGAAGCTCACCGGCAGCGGCTCAGGTCCGGGCAGGAGCTCGTCGCCGGGCAGCTTCTCGATCCGCTTGAGCACCTCGCGCATCAGCGAGGTCGCCGCGGCTTTCTCGCCCAGGCGGACGTGGAGCAGCGCTCGCTCGAGGATGCCCGGGACGTAATCGGGAACCTGTCTGGCGAGGTCGTTCAGCTCCTTCGCCGCCCGCTTCTTCTCGCCCCGCTCGATGTGCACCAGGGCGCGCAGGTGCAGCGCCACCGGCTCGGGAGGGCGGACGCGGGGAACGTAGGGCGTGATCAGCTCGGGGTTCGGCGTCCTGGCCGGCGGCGGTTTCGAGGCGGACACGGCGCCCTGCCGCCGGTAGATCTGCAGCTCAGCCGAAGCGGCCCGGACCAATCCGGCCGGCGGCTCCGGGATGTCCATCGGGCCGAAGAGCAAGGCGCCGCCCGGAGCCAGCGCCTTCGTCAGATGCCGGACCGCGGTGCGCACGGCCTCGGGAGAGAAGTAGACGAGGACGTTGCGGCAGAAGATCAGGTCGAACGTTCCGGGCGGCTCCTCGAGCAGGTTGTGCTCGCCGAAGCGGGTGACCGCGCGGACGGCGTCGTCGATGCGCACGCGGCCGGCTCCCGCGTCCGAGAAGACCGGATGCAGCAGCGGTCCGGAAGGCCGGCGCGACCAGGTCCCGTACTCCCCGTTGCGCGCGGCCAGAAGGTTGCGCTCGAGGAGATCGGTGCCGAGGACCTCCACGGACGTCGTGCGCGGCCAGGGGAGGACGTCCAGCAGGCAGGCGGCGATGGAGTAGGGCTCTTCGCCCGTGGCGCATCCCGCGCTCCAGGCGCGGAGGACGGCGGGGCGCCCCTCGAGCATCTGCGGCAGGAACGTGCTCGCCACCCAGCGGAAGTGCTCGGGATGGCGGAAGAAGAACGTCTCGCCGACGGACACCGCCTGGCAGAGAGCGTGGATCACCTCGCGGTCCCCGCCGGCGGCACGGTGCAGCACTTCGGACGGCGCCCCCAGTCCGGCCGCTGCGCGCCGGACCGCGTCGGGGAGGATCGCGTCGCGCGAGAAGCCCGTCCACTCGGCCGCGTACCCGATCAGGTCGTCGACGGCATGGTCGTCGTAGAGCCTCATCGCGCCGTCTCCACCCGGAGGCCCGCCGCCAGCTTGCGGAGGAGCTCGCGGGAGAGGAGGGCGCGGGGATCGATCAGCGGCAGCGGCCCCCGCGCCGTTCTCGCCACCCCCAGGAGCGCCTCCTTGAGCGCGCCGTGCTCCGAGCCGCCCAGGCGCTCGCGAGGCGTGACGTCGGAGGCGGACAGCTCCTCCGGATCCCGGACGTCGTCGACGCAGAGGGCGATGAAGGCGCCTTCGCGCTCGACGACCACCAGCTTGCGCTCCAGCACGGGCTGGGCGTGCTCCAGCCCCAGCCGCCGGGCGAGATCCAGCACCGCCACTGGGGCGCCGTGGAGCTCGATCATCTCCGTCAGGTAGGAGGGACCCAGCGCCAGCGGCTGCGTCGCCGTCTGGTGCATCACGTTGCGGACGCTGTCCAGCGGGAGACCGACCTCGACCTTGCCCACGGAGACGAAGAGCGCGGCGATGTTCCCGGCCCGCGCTTCCGCCCGCGCCTCCTCCAGCACGCGCTCGACCAGGGGCAACAGCTCCTGCGCGCGGATGGGCTTGGGCAGGAAGGCCTTGGCGCCGTTCTTCAGGCAGGCCTCGGCGCGCAGCTTCTCGCTGGAGATGATGATCACCGGGATGCGCCGGTGGTTGGGGTCGTCCTGCAGGAGCGCGAGCACCTCGTCGCCGTCCATCTCCGGCATGGAGAGGTCGAGCAGGATGGCCGCCGGATCGATCTGGGGGACCTTGGCCAGCGCTTCCCGTCCCGTCAGCGCCGTGCTGATCGCGTAATGCCCCGAGAGCGCCGCCTTCTCGAAGGCCAGCACGGCTTCGGAGTCGTCGACGAGGAGCAGGTGGGGAAGGCTCACGCAGAAGACCCCAAGAACCTCTTCACCAGGGCCTGCAGCTCGGGGCCCTTGAGCGGTTTGCTGAGGAAGTCGGTGGCGCCGGCGGCGCGGCCTTCTTCGCGCAGGCCGGAGGCCTGGTCGCCCGTGAGCAGGACCACTGGAAGCTTCGCCACCACGGAGCTCTTGTCGGCGCGCACCTCGCGGGTGAAGGCGAGCCCGTCCATCCCGGGCATGTTGATGTCGACGATGGCGAGCAGGGGCGGCTCGGCGCGGACGATGCGCAGCGCCTGGGCGCCGTCCTCCGCCTCCTTCACTTCAACCTTCAAAGGCTTGAGGAAGACCTTGGCGAAGCCGCGGATGGTGGGGCTGTCGTCGACGATCAACACCGTGCGCGGCATTTTGAACTTCCCCCCATGGCTCGCAGACGCTGGCCATTCTGCGGGACATGGAGGCAGCCCACAAACTTCCGCCTCTATTCAGATCTATGGAATCAGGACGATTTTCCCTACAACCCAATCGCTGGCCAGGTCCTCGTGGGCCCGACCCGCTTCGGCGAGCGGATAGCGCTTGGCCACGACTGGCCGGAGCTCACCCCGCTCGAAACGGGGGAGGGCGCGCGCGGAGAAGTCGGCCACCAGCTTCGCCTTCTGCTCCGGGCTGCGGTTGCGCAGGGTGGATCCGAGGATGGTGATGCGCTGCCGCAGGAGCGTCCCCAGGTCGAGCGTCGCCTTGGCGCCCGAGAGCGTCGACATGCAGCAGAGGCGACCCTGCAGCCCGAGCGCGGCGACGTTCGCCTCCAGATACGCGGCGCCGACCAGATCGAAGATGAGATCCGCTCCCCGGCCGCCGGATGCGGCGCGCACCGCCTCGGAGAGGCGGACGGGCACTTCGTGGCGCGCCAGCACGTGGGTGGCGCCGAGCGAGCGGCAAGCCTCGTGCTTCGCCGCGGAGGCGGTAGCGAGGACGACCTGGGCCACTCCCCGGCAGAGCTGCAACGCGGCGGTGCCCACGCCGCTTCCGGCGGCGTGGATGACGACGACCTGGCCGGGCTGCAGCGCTCCGAGCGTCAGCAGATTGAGCCAGGCGGTGAGGAACGCCTCGGGGATGGCGGCGCCTTCCTCGAACGAGAGGTTGGCGGGCAGCGGCATCGCTTGCGCGGCCGGCACGCGCACCTTCTCGGCGTATCCTCCCCCGGCCAGGAGCGCCATCACCCGGTCGCCGCGCTTGTAGCGGCCGGCAGCGTGCTCCACTTCTCCCGCCACTTCCAAGCCGATGATGTCGGGCTCGCCCGGCGGCGGCGGGTAACGGCCGAGGCGCTGCAGCAGATCGGCCCGGTTCACGCCGGCGGCGCGCACGCGAACGACCAGATCTCCTTCGCGCGGCTGCGGATCGGGGACTTCGGCGATCTGCAGCGCTTCGGGCCCGCCGGGCTGCTTGACCACGATGGCGCGCATGCGCCTCCCTATCATAAGAAGGAGCCCGATGGCCGCTCTCCGCATCCTCGACGACCGCCAGCGCGAGCTGCTCTTCCTGCGGCCGCCGCGCCGCATCGTTTCCCTGGTGCCGAGCGACACCTGGAACGTCCTTTTGCTGGGCGCCGGAGACCGGCTCGTCGGGCGCACGCGCTACTGCGATGCAGAGGAGAGCGTCCCTCTGATCGGCGGCACCAAGGACGTGGACGTCGATGCGGTGGCGCGCCTCGCGCCCGATCTGATCCTCGCCAACCAGGAGGAGAACTCGCGCCCGCACCTGGAGGCGCTGGCGCAGCTCGGGCTTCCCCTGCTCGTCTGCTTTCCCCGGACGGTCGGCGACGGGCTCTCGCATCTCGCCCGGCTGAGCAAGGTGCTGGAGGTGGACGCGCGGGACTTGCTGCGCAGGGGCTACTCGGCGGTGCAGGAGGCGGAGGCGGCGCTGCGGAAGCGGCGGCCGCTGCGCGCGTTCGTCCCCATCTGGATGGACCCGCTGATGACCGTCAACGGGCAGACGTACATGAGCGATGCGCTCCGGCTGGGCGGCGGCGAGAACGTCTTCGCGGACCGGCAGCGCATGTATCCCTTGGCCGCGGATCTCGGCCAGGCCGTGCCGCGCCCCGCCGGCACGCGCGATACGCGCTACCCGCGGGTGAGCCTTCAGGAAACGGCGCAACGCGAGCCGGAGATCGTGCTGCTCCCGGACGAGCCGCACCCGTTCTCCGCCGGGGACGCGGAGGTGTTCCGCGGCGCCTTGCCCTCCGCGACGCGGGTGGTGCGCTGCGGGGGACGCGACTTCTCCTGGTACGGCGCCCAGAGCGTCGAGGGCGTGCCGCGCCTTCGCGCGCTGATCGATTCGCTGCGATGAAGCGGGTCCTCCTTCTCGCCGCCCTGCTGCCCTTGCCGGCGTTCGCCTACAACGAGGCGGTGCATGCGTTCATCACCCGGTCTGCGCTGCCGGACGAAACGCCGGTCGTCCCCCCGACCCAGCAAGACCTCGACGCCTTTCGCACCTTGTTCTGGCGGCGGGCCTCCGCGCACCCCGGATTCGTGCAGCGGTTCCCGTCTCCGGAGTCGTTTACTTCCTGGGAGTTCAAGCAATTCCTCATGCTCGATCCCGCGGCTACCGTGCACGGGTTCGATGCCACGCCCGACGACGTCGCGATGACGCGCGGCCGGGCGCTGGAGCTGGCCAGCCGCTGGCCCGACGACGACAAGCGCAACCAACGCCGGTTCCTCCGCGACGCCCGCACCCACGACGTCGTCCTCGCGCCGGACGGGTCCCCCATGCCCTACGACCCGGCGACGCTCGACTTCGGAAGCCTCACCGGAACCACCAGCCAGGGTCACGCGCACTACGGGCTCGTCGACGGACCGCTGAGCGACGACCCGGACGTCCTCAAGAAGGAGCCCTGGCGGTTCGCGGTTCCGAAGACGGCCCATGCCTACGGGCCGGAGTTCGAGCGCCTTTACACCGATCTCTCGGCGCTGGCCGCCTCGAGCGGGCTGCCGTCCGCGGCGTGGCTGCAGGCCGCCTTCGCGGGGAGCGCCTTCCATCATCTGCAGGACGTGTGCAACCAGATCCACACCGTGCAGGTGGGAATCTACGAGTTCTTCGAGAGCGCGTTCCTCCAGTCCAAGCTGCGCGATCTGACCACGCTGGGCGGGGTCTTCGGCGAGCGGCGGTCGCTCGAGCAGGTCGGGGTGCGCTTGATCGCCAACCACCACCTGATGTCCGAAGACCTGTTCGCGAAGCACTTCCGAGAGCTGCCGCTCGATCTGGACCCGCCCGACCCGGAGATCGCCTCGGCGCCTGACTTGATGCGGGCGATCATCGCTCGCTCCAGCCGCGAGGCCGCGGACGTGTACCGCCTGGCCTGGCGGTTCTCGGCGAAGACGCTGCGCGACGGCGTCTCCGGGCACGAATACGACAACGCGAAGGGAGACGATCCGGACGACTACGTCGCGCGGTCGCCGGAGGCGCAGGAGGCCATCCGCGAGTTCTACGCCTTGCAGTCGCGCGGCTTGCGCCGTGCGGTCACCGCGCTCAGGGAATGGAACCGGCGCTTTCCCGGACCGCCCCACGATCCGGTCCCCGATCTGCTGGCCTACCACGCGCAGGCGGCAAAGCGCCGGGCCGCCTACCGGCCGATGTCCGAGAAGCAGACGGCGATCGCCTGGGCGTACCCGGCGATCGCCGCGGTGTTGCTCACCGGCCTGACGTGGCTCGCGCGCTCGCGCCTGGGGAAGCGCAAGGCTACTGCTGGCTGATGATCGGGCAATTCACGATGAAGTTGCTGGCCGCGAATGCCGTGCCGTCCGGCGCGGTGACGAGGCCGTGGCTCGCGAGCCCGATCACATCCCCGAAGTCCTTCTCACGCAGGTTCTGTCCGGTGGCCACGGCGAAGTCCGTCCACCGGGTCAGGTGCACGTCCCAGAGAGGGCTGTAGCGACCCTGATTCGGGGTCCAGCGGAGGATGTTGAGCGGCGAGAGGCCGTCGAGGATGGCGGAGTTCAGCCCTTGCCGCTGCGGGTTCGCAGCTCCGGTCTGACCGTTGACGAACGCCGCCAGGCTGGCACGGGACGAGTCAGTGCCGTCTCCGTCGAGAAACGGGGCGGCGTCCAGCGCCGGCGCCCAGGTCACGTTCTCCAGCGCCGCTGCGACCGGGTTCGAGGAGTCCGTCGAGAGGTAGCGCACCGGGTTGCCGCCCGAGAATCCCGGCGTCTCTTCGAGCGTGACCGTCCGGCTGGCGAAGTCGATCGCCTTGACCTTGGGGGCGCGCCCGGAGTCGTTGGCGACCTGCGGCGCGTTCTCGATCGTTCCGTCGGGCAGCTGGATCACCGGGCTGTAGCCGTCCTCGCCTTTCGCGGCGGGCCTTGCATCGGCGGGCGGGAACCCGGTCGGCCCGGCGACGACGACGCGCCCGCCGGGCGTGAAGTTGAAGTCGACCGAGGCGGGAAAGTCGACGACGCCATTGACCACGCTGACCTTCTGCACCGCGGTGCTGCCGCGCGCATTGGCCAGCTTCTGCGAGGTGTTGAGTCCTTTCGCCTGCGCGTCGTTGCCGCTGGAGGAATCGAGCAGGACGTACCACACGGTGCGTCCCTTGCTCGTTCCGCGGCGAAGGGGAAGGGTGACGGTTCCGTCGGGATGCTCGACGGCGCTTCGCACGAAGAGCGTGCCGCCACCGTCGGCGCTCGCGGCGGAACCAAGGGAAGCGACGGCCAGGGCAAGGAACAGGAACGGACGGTGCATGTGTGCGTCTCCTGAACGAGGGTGACGCCCACGAGTACGCCGGGCACGGCATTGCGTTACATCGCTCAGCGGCGGCGGTTCTTCTTCTTGTTCTGCCGCTCCTTCTTCCGTTTCTCCCGCAGCCGCCGTTTCTCCTCGTCGCTCATGACGCGAGCCGGGGCTCCGCCCATCCCCATCAGCCGGGCGCGCGCCACCGCCGCCGAATGCGATCCCTTGCCGCCCGCCGCCGGCAGCGCGCCGGCGCCCATGTCCTTGGGCAGCCCGAAGAGCTTCGCCAGATCTTCCGGCGGCATGCCCTTGAGCTGGTTCAGCTGGGCCAGCTGGCGGAAGCCGGGGAGCCGTTGCAAAAGATTCATCCCCGGCGCTCCGGGGCCGCCTCCCAGCTGGCGCATCACCTTCTGCATGGCGAAGAACCGTTCCAGCAGGCCGCGGACGTGCTCCTTCTTCTGCCCGGACCCGCGGGCGATGCGCTCGATGCGCTCCTCGCCGATGACCGCCGGGTTCTTGCGCTCGATCCTGGTCATCGAGGAGATGATCGCCTCGACCCGGTGCAGCTCCTTGTCGTCGAAGGTCACCCCTTCCGGCAGCTCGCCGAAGAGGGGGAACTTCTCCAGCAGGTCGTTGACGCTGCCCATCTTCTTGACCAGCTTGATCTGCTCGACGAAGTCGTGGAGGTCGAAGTTGCCGGTGAGGATCTTCTCCGCGTCCTCCTCGGCCTTCTTCTCGTCGACCACCCCCTCGAAGTCCTTCATCAGCCCGACGATGTCGCCGAAGCCGAGGATGCGGGACGCCAGCCCCTCGGGCCGGAACTCCTCGAGCTTGTCCATCGCCTCGCCCATGCCGATGAACTTGATGGGCTTGCCGGTGACCTCCTTGATGGAGAGGGCGGCGCCTCCGCGCGCGTCGCCGTCCAGCTTGGTGAGGACGAATCCGGAGAGCCCCAGCCGGCGATCGAACTCGCCCGCGGTCTTCACCGCGTCCTGTCCCATCATCGCGTCGGCGACGAGGAGGATGTTCTCGGGGTCGACGCGCGACTTCACCTGCTCCAGCTCGCCCATCATCTCCTCGTCGATGGCGAGCCGGCCGGCGGTGTCATAGAGCACCACGTCCCGGTTCTTCTGTCCGGCAAAGGCCAGCGCGTGCTGGGCCATGTCCGGCGGCTTGGTGTTCTCCTCGTGGAAGACGGGGATCTCGAGGCGGTCCCCGAGCTGTTTGAGCTGCTCCACGGCCGCCGGCCGGTAGATGTCCGCCGCCACCAGCAGGGGCTTCTTGCCGCGCTTGAGGAGCAAATTCGCCAGCTTTGCGACCGTGGTGGTCTTTCCCGACCCCTGCAGGCCCACCATCATGATACCTGCAGGGCGCTCGCCCTTCTGGGTCAGGGAGAGCGAGGTGTCCACCGGCCCCATCAGCGCCTCGAGCTCGTCGTGGCAAATCTTGATGAAATGATCGCCGGGCGCGACCTGCATCTTCTTGCCCTTCTTGTCGGTGACGGCGGTGGCGACCACCTCGCCCACCGCCTTCTCCTTCACCCGGGCGAGGAAGCGCTTGGCGACGTTGAACTCGACGTCCGCCTCCAGCAGCGCGACCCGGATGTCGCGCAGGGCGTCGTCGATGTTGGCTTCCGTCAACTCCGCCTTGCCGGTCAGCTTGTGCTTGGCGGCGCGGAAGCCCTTGGTGACTGCGTCCAGCATGCGGTGCTCCTCGAAAGAGGGCGGGTTGTAACATAGGGTGAACGCCGTGGAGCACGCGCTCGCCGAGTTCCTCGCCAAGTACACCTATCTGGCGATGCTGGTCCTGCTCGTCTCGGCCGGCCTGGGATTTCCCGTCTCGGAAGATCTGACGTTGCTCCTGGCGGGGGCGCTCGCCGGCGGCGGCGTGACGCGGTTCTGGCCGACCGTCGCCGGCGGCTATCTGGGCGTCCTTCTCGGCGACCTGCTCATCTACCACTGGGGCAGCCGGCTCGGCCCCGCCGCTTACAACCATCCGCGCGTCCGCAAGCATCTCTCGCCGGAGCGGCAGGGGAAGCTGCGCGCGCATTTCGCCCGGCACGGGTTCCTCACCGTGGTGGTGGGCCGGCACACTCCCCTGCTGCGGGCGCCCATCTTCTTCCTGGCGGGAGCATCGGGGGTGCCGCTCTGGAAGTTCCTGCTCGCCGACGGATTGTCAGCGGCCATCACCGTCCCGGTGGTGACTTCACTCGGCTACTACTTCGGAGACCATCTGGACGACATCCGGCGGAAGTTGCACGGGTTCCAATGGGGCGCCGCCGCGGTCATCCTGGTGGCGGGCGGGCTCTGGTGGTGGTTCCGCCGCCGCTTCAACGCGCGCATGCGCGGGTCGGTGCCGCCGTGATCGGTCAGGGGTCCTTCAAGACGATATCGAGATAGTTCTGCTCGAAGTCGCGGATCTCGAAGGTTCCCTGTCCTTGAGGATCGCTGGGCTGCGGTGCGCAATCCTGGAATGAAACGCCACTGCAGCCCAAAGGGAAGCGGCCGGCGACGTCGATCCAGGCGTTGGCACGCGCAGTTTCATTTCTTTCGATTCCGCTGCGCCAGCAGGCGCCGCCGAAGGTGCCTTCGCGTGAACCGATTGCCAGTTTCACCTCGGGGTACGCCGTGATCTGCTGGCCCGCCTCGGGTAGAGCGGCGCTGCTGTAGGCGACTTTCACGAGCACCTGGCCCGCCGCGGCGCCCGCGTACGTCAGCCGGTCCATGACGCAGGTCTCACCACTTCCGACGCAACCCGCTACGAGGAGCAGCAGAATGAGGATGCGCATGATTCGTCCTCTGCGAGATGTGGGGGCCGGGATCCTAGGACCGTGGCTTTCGAACGCGTGGCCACGGCGGTACGCCCTGTTGGGCATCATACGGTTGAAATTGATTCGGGCAGACCTTCCCTCGGTGGACTCCAACTTGTCCCGGGGGTCCCGGGGCAAGTTCCCTGTGGACAACTCGGATCCCAAACGGTTCTTCTGGAGAGTGGAGCCGCTGGGATTCGAACCCAGATTAGGGAAGGCCCCTCTGCGGATTCTTTCTATGGACAACTCGTCAGCGGAGCTTCGCGAGCAGCCGGCGTGCTGCTTCCACAATGACTGCTCTGTACAGCTCGAGCTTCGCCAGTTGCCGTTTCAATGCCGTTGGCTCCCACAGAGCATACCTGCTGGGATCGGGAACGCCATCGAGCTCGCTCGAATAACCCGTAAACTCGACGGGGATGACTTCGTCCCCACCGGGCTCGAAGCGGAGCGCTGAAAGCCCATGGCAGCCACTCACAAGGTCGAGCGAGCCGTCGAGCATGCCGGTGCATAGCGCGATGGCCTGAGAACGGATGGCATTACTCGTCGTCATTGGCTGAAGAAGCACGATACCACTCTGGTCGGATGGATACCCGGGGCCGGACTTGAACCGGCACGAGCTTTCGCTCAGAGCGTTTTAAGCGCTCCGCGTCTACGCTTCCGCCACCCGGGCACTCTTTCGACCGCGCAGTTTCCTGCCCCTGTGAGTTGGTTTCAAGCTGTGGCAGTTCGGGCAAAGAACGCGCAGGTTCTCCAGGCGATTGTCATTACGGTCGCCGTTGATGTGGTCGAGCTCCAACGGGAGGTAACCCTCCGAAGACCGCTCCGCCCACCCACATTCCTCGCACCTAGGCTCCTTGAGACCTGAGGTGAAGAGGCGTTTTTTGAGTTGGAAGCTGTTGATAGCGACGCCTCGTCGGAGGACTTCCTCGAGCGGACGAGCTGGCCGCGGCGCGATGGTTGAGCCACGTCTCCAGCCATTTCCCATGAAGTGGATGGTGCTGAGTGCCCACTCGCGGACAAATCTCTGGACTGTCGCGTAGTTTCCGCCGGCCGCGCGTAGGCCGAGCCGGAGCAGGACCTGGCGAAAGCTCCTCGAAGACGCAACCGCCAGCCGCAACTGCTCGTCAGTCCAACTTCTTCGCATGCTCCCAGGGTACGACCAGGGCCTGACATGACCGGCTTCTCATGGTCCCGGTACGCCAGGTCCGCTATTCTTTACGGCCCCATGGACTTCGACCGCGATTTCGGAGTGAACCAGGTCTTCGTCGAGGACCAGTACGAGCGGTGGCGCAACAACCCCGCCGCGGTCCCCCTCGAGTGGCAGCAATACTTCGCCAAGCTCCACGGTCTCCCGCCCCCGCAACCCCTCCAGGCGAGCGCCTGGACCCAGCCCGCTCCCGCGGTGGACGGGAACGGGCACGGAAACGGCGAGGCCGCGCTGGCCCTCCTCGAGCCGGAAGTCCGGCGCCTTCGCAACGAAGAGCTCCAAGAGAAGGTCGCCGAGCTGATCAACGCCTACCGCATCCGCGGCCATCTCTTCGCCAACGTCGACCCGCTCGGGCTGTTGCAGCCCCCTCCGCCGGAATTCGAGCCGGAGCACTTCGGGCTCTCGCAGGAAGACCTGGACAAGACCTTCGCCACCGGTGACTTCGCGGCCGGCGCGGGCGCGAACGACGTCACGCTGCGCGAGATCATCGCCCGCCTCAAGCGCACCTACTGCCGCACCATCGGCGTGGAGTTCATGCACGGCGAGGACCCGGCCATCAAGCACTGGCTGCAGGAGCGGATGGAGGCCGCCGGCAACGAGGCCAGGCTTTCCCGCGAGGAGAAGCTGCGCATCCTCGCCCGCCTCACCGACGCCGAGACGCTGGAGACGTTCCTCCACCGCAAGTACATCGGCAAGAAGCGGTTCTCGCTCGAGGGGGCCGAGAGCCTGATCCCGCTGCTCGACTGGCTCGTCGAGGAGTTCGGGCGGCAGGGCGGCGAGGAGATCGTGATGGGCATGGCCCACCGCGGCCGGCTCAACGTCCTCGTCAACGTCCTCGGCAAGCGCCCCGACGAGCTGTTCCTGGAGTTCGAGGACACCGAGCTCATCATGGGCAGAGGCGACGTGAAGTATCACCTCGGCTACTCCAGCGACCGCAAGCTCACCGACGGACGCAAGATGCACCTGTCGCTGGCGTTCAACCCGAGTCACCTGGAGATCGTCGATCCGGTGGTCGAGGGCCGCGTCCGCGCCAAGCAGGACCGCACGCTCAACTGGGAAGGCGCTCCCGCGCCCCGCGATCCGGAGCGCCGCAAGGTCCTTCCGGTCCTCATCCACGGAGACGCCGCCTTCCCCGGCCAGGGCATCGTCGCGGAGGTGCTCAACCTCGCGAACCTGGAAGGCTACTCCACGGGCGGAACCATCCACGTCATCATCAACAACCAGGTCGGCTTCACCACCAACCCCGAGGATGCGCGCTCGACGCCGTACGCCACCGACATCGCCCGCGTCCTGCGCGCTCCGGTGTTCCACGTCAATGGCGAGGATCCGGAGGCGGTGGTCTGGGCGGTGCAGCTCGCCGTGGACTACCGGCAGCAGTTCCAGCAGGACGTGCTCATCGACCTCTACTCGTATCGCAAGTACGGCCACAACGAAGGCGACGAGCCGGCCTTCACGCAGCCGCGCATGTACGAGGTGGTCCGCCAGAAGAGCCCGCCGCGCGAGGTCTACGCGCGTCGCCTGGCCGAGGAAGGCGTCATCAATCCTGGCGAGGCGGACGCGCTGATGCGGGCGCGGATGGAGCAACTGGAAGCCGAGTTGGAGAAGACCCGCAAGCAGGGCGGCAGGCGCAGCTCCTCCGCGATGGCGGGCCTGTGGTCTAAGTACCGCGGAGGGCCGGACTCGTCGGTGCCGGAAGTCCCGACCGCGGTGTCCGAGGGCAGGCTGCGCGAGTTGCTGCTCGCGCTCTCGCGGGTGCCGGAAGGCTTCACGCCCAACGACAAGGTGGCCAAGCTGCTGGAGCAGCGGCGCAAGCTGGCCGAAGGCGAGCCGACCGAACCGTTCGACTGGGGCACCGGCGAGCACCTCGCCTTCGCCAGCCTGCTCGACGAAGGGGCCCCGATCCGCTTCTCCGGCCAGGACTCCCGCCGCGGCACCTTCAGCCACCGCCACGCGGTGCTGGCGGAGGCGCGCACCGGGCAGCGCTACACGCCCCTGGCCCATCTGCGCGAAGGGCAGGCCCGGTTCGACATCTTCGACTCGCCGCTCAGCGAAGCCGGAGTGATGGGATTCGATTACGGCTGGTCCCTGGACATGCCGGAAGCGCTCTGCTGCTGGGAGGCGCAGTTCGGCGACTTCGTCAACGGCGCGCAGATCGTCATCGACCAGTTCATCTCCTCCGCCGAGGACAAGTGGAACCGCCTCTCCGGCATCACGCTGCTGCTCCCGCACGGGTTCGAAGGCCAGGGCCCGGAGCACAGCTCGGCGCGCCTCGAGCGTTTCCTGCAGCTCTGCGCCGAGGACAACATGCAGGTCTGCTACCCGACCACCCCGGCGCAGCTGTTCCACCTCCTCCGCCGGCAAGTGCTGCGCCCCTGGCGCAAGCCGCTGGTGGTGATGACGCCGAAGAGCCTGCTCCGGTACAAGCAGGCGGTGTCCACCCTGCGCGATCTCGCGCAGGGGTCGTTCCAGCGGATCATCGTCGACGCGGCGGCGAGCAAGGCGACGCGCGTGCTGCTCTGCTCCGGCAAGATCTACTACGACCTGATCGCCGCGCGGCAGGCGAAGCAGCGCGACGACGTCGCCATCATCCGCTTCGAGCAGCTCTACCCGCTGTCGGACGCGTTGCTGGCGGAAACGGTGAAGCCGTTCCAGAGCGCCGAGCTGGTGTGGGTCCAGGAAGAGCCGTTCAACATGGGCGCTTGGTACCACGTGCGGGCGCGCTGGCCGGAGGTGGTCGGCAGGGGAAGGCTCATTCCCGTGGCGCGCCCGGAGAGCGCGAGCCCGGCGACCGGAAGCGAGAAGAGCCACAAGTACGAGCAGCAGCTGCTGGTCGAGCAGGCTTTCGCGCCCTCTCCGGCGCCGCTCAAGGCGAGCTGAGCCCGCGGCGGAGCAACGCCTCCACCTGCTCGAGGCGGAACGGCTTGTCCAGCCGCCGATCGGGGACCTGCTCGAGGAACTTCCGCGCCCGCTCGGTCACTGCTCCGCCGGTCATGAAGACGAACCGGCTGCGCAGCGCCGGACGCTCGGTGCAGACCTGGTCGAAGACGTCCATGCCGGTGATGTCCGGCATCATCACGTCGCAGAGGATCAAGTCGTAGCCGTCGTCGGCGAGCAGCATGCGCACCGCGTCGGTTCCGCTCTGGACCGCCACCACCTCGGCGTGCTCGCGCAGACCGAGGCGGAGCGTGATGCCGAGGTGGGCCTCGTCGTCGATCAAGAGCACCCGCCGGCGGCGCTCCGGCTCCTTCTGGGTCGCGGGCGGCGGCGGGGGGGCGGCGGCCATGGTCGCGCTCTGGGAGGGGAGGGTGACGCGGAACGTGCTTCCCCGGCCAGGCTCGCTCTGGACCTGGATCTCCCCGCCCAGTGTCGAGACGATCCCGTGGACGATGGAGAGGCCCAGTCCGGTCCCCACTCCGACGGCCTTGTCCGTCCAGAACGGCTCGAAGATCCGCTCCATCTTCCAGGGCTCGATGCCCACTCCCGTGTCCTCGATCTCCACGATCGACTCGTGAGCCGGCCCCCGCCGCGTGCGGACGACGATGCGGTTCTCGGCCGGAGCGCCTTCCGGGATCGCCTGCGCCGCGTTGATCAATAGATTCAGGAACACCTGGCCCAGCCGGCTCTCGTCGGCCAGCACCGGAAGCAGGGGCTGGTACTCGCGCGCCAGCATCGCGCGCGGCCGGATGTGGCTGATGGCTACGTTGATCGAAGATTCGAGCACGCGCTCCACGTCCACCGGCACGGTGCGCTCGTCGTCGGCGCGCGAGAACGTGCGCAGGTCGCGGACGATGGACCGCACCCGCTCGGCGCCCTCCAGGGCGTCCGCGCACCAGGTCCGCAAGCGTCCCCAATCCTCTTCCGATGCCGGCTGCGGGCGGGACTTGAGCCGCTCGAGCTCCCGCTCGATCAACTCCAGCCCCAGAGTGACGTAGACGAGCGGGTTGTTGATCTCGTGCGCCACGCCGGCTGCCAGCGTGCCGATGGACGCCATCCGGTCGGCGCGCGCCAGCGTGA
>Ga0070697_100001643_pt1 | contig 17029 bp, 12 predicted proteins | sample KBSK1501metaG_FD_65475 | JGI IMG/M metagenome (GOLD analysis project Ga0070697, IMG submission 65475) | Corn, switchgrass and miscanthus rhizosphere microbial communities from Kellogg Biological Station, Michigan, USA - KBS K1-50-1 metaG | ecosystem: Host-associated > Plants > Roots >...
AGGTCGAAGTCGAAGAGCACGTCGCCGTTGACGAGGAGGAACGGCTCGTCGCCGAAGAAGCGCCGCACCTTGCGCGGGCCGCCGGCCGTGCCGAGGATGGTCCGCTCGAGCGAATAGGAGACACGCAAGCCGAGCGTCCGCCCGTCCCCCACCGACCGGCGCACGGTGGCGGGCAGGTGATGGAGGTTGATGACGACGTCGGTCACGCCGTGGCGGCGCAGCAGCTCGAGCGTCCAATGCAGCAGCGGGCGATTCAGCACCGGGAGGACCGGCTTCGCGCGCAGCAGCGTGAGGGGGCGCAGGCGAAGGCCGAGCCCCGCGGCCAGAACCATCGCTTTCAAAAGGTCATGTCACCCGTGCCGCCCGCGGCGAAGAAGAGTCCCGCGTACGAGTCGGTGATGTAGTCCTCGCGCCGGTAGCCGAGGGCGGCGGCCGCGGCGTGGATCCCCTCCACGGGCCCTTCGATCTCGAGGAAGGTACCCACCGGCGTCTCGTCCACGACGATCTCCACGTCCTTCCAGGAGTACGTCTCGCGGTATTTCTGGTAGCGGAAGAACGGCCGCAGACCGAGCGCGGCGAGCAGCGACTGGAGCACGTCGGGCTCTCCCACCGACACCTCGATCTCCTCCCGGGCCTTCACCTCGCCGGAATCGATCCGAGGCCCCTTGTAGGTCAAGCGGCCGCCCTGGGGAGTGCGCCGCAGCCGGAGCAGACGGCCGCCCGCCCGCAGCCTCCGGGCCGCGTCGTCGATCAGGACGTTGTCCTCGAAGTGCCGGGGTTGCACCAGACGGGCGCCGAGGCTCGCCACCGCGGCCCGCGCGGCCTCCGGTCCGGGCGTGAGGAGCTTGATCTCGCTCTCGACCTGGCCAGCCAAGCGCCCCGCCGCGGTGCGGGCTACTCCACCATGCGGACGGTCATCTCCGTCCGCTCCTTGGGATTGTCGCGGGCGTCGCGGGGGTCGTTCACGATCTTGTCCGCCACCTCCATGCCGCGCACGACGCGGCCGAAGGCGGTGTACTGCCGGTCGAGGAAACTCGAGTCCTTCACGACGATGAAGAACTGGGAGCCGGCGCTGTTGGGGTCCTGGGCACGGGCCATGGAGACGATCCCCCGCTTGTGGGGGACGTCGTTGAACTCGGCCTTGATCGTGTATCCCGGACCGCCGGTGCCGTGGCGCTCCCGCCCCGCGTTGCGGTCCTTCGTGTTGGGGTCGCCACCCTGGATCATGAAGCCGGGGATCACCCGATGAAACGTCGTGCCGTTGTAGAACCCCTTGCGGGCGAGGTCCGCGAAGTTCTTGACGTGGCCGGGGGCCTTGTCCGGGAGGAGCTCGATCTCCATCTCGCCGAAGCGGGTCTCGATGACGGCGCGGGGTCCGGGGACGCTGGCCATGGGTCCTCCCTTGGCGACTTCGACTTCGACTCTATCCCATGTGGCGCGCGGGCGCGCGTCGATGAGAAGGTCGTTACTCAGGCTTGACCAGCTCGAGGCTCCCCGCCTTCCTCACGACCGCGGGGATGGGATCCGACCGCCATCGGAAGTCCGCATCGGGGTCGTGGATCTCCAGCGTGAGGTCGTAGCGGCCCGGCAGCACGACGCGCCTCAGCGGACGGCTCGGCCAGATGACGGAGTCGTAGTGGTCCCAGTAGAGCGATTCCAGCGGCACCACGACCGTCTGCCGCGCGTTGGGCGCGAGTTGCAGGCGCACGCGCCCGTTCACGGCCAGCGGCCTCGAAGTGACCGTATCGATCGGGGCCCGGAATGCGGGCCATCCCGCTTCGTCGGCGGTAGACGGTCGCAGGACGAACGCGGGAACGACGCTGATCGCTACGGGCTGAGCGGCCAGGTTCTCGACCGTCGCCCGGACTGCGTCCGGCCCCGCCGCGCCCACGACCTTCAAGAGGAGCCGGGGCGTGGTGCGCGGCCCTTCCCGGGGCGGCGCGGCGGCCAGGGCAAGAAGGAAGACCCAGGACAGGAGGCCGGCCGCCAGGAGCTTCATCCGCCCATTCTAGCGGGAGAGTTCAGGGTGCGATAGGTTGCGCGCGCGACGGGAGCGGGTGCCACGAGTATCGCGCCCCTTGGATCCTCGAGTTGGCGAGGCCATCGTTGAGCTCTTCCACCCGGCCCGCGGCCGGCGACACCGGCACGGCGACATCCTCCGATCCGTCGCCATTGAAATCGCCCACGAGGCTGCGAGAAAGTCCCCCGGCGGGATGGATGCGGCTCGAGCTCCGCGGCTCCCCCCCGGCCGCGCCGGGCGGTGAAGGCAAAGGCGATTGCGGCGAAGGCGAGGATCGCCCCCGCCGCCCGGGCGGCTCTCACGACCGTGCTACAGCGAGTTGAGGAACACGATGAGCTGGTTCTTCTGGGCCGTCGTCAGGCTGCGGTAGTTGTTGATCACCCCCGTCGCCTCTCCGGCGTGGCGCAGGATGGTCTCGTTGCGGTTGAGCATCTCTCCGTCGTGCATGAGCCGGCCGCGGGTGCGCATCCCCCACAGCGGGGCCGTGCGCACCTTGTTGCGGGTGGACTGGCCGCCGTTCTGCACGATCCCGTCGCCGGTGCCCACGTCGTGGAGCAGGAAGTCGCCGAACGGGTGGATGAGCTTGTTGCCGAGCTCTGGGGGGACGGTGAAGGCGCCGCGGTTGATCACGGTCCCCGAAGGCGCGGTCGTGATGTTGCGGACGTGGCAGATGTTGCAGCCGACCTGATCGAAGAGCTGCGAGCCGGCCTGGGCGTCCGGCGTGGCGGCCAGGGCCGCGTCGCGGGGCGGCGCCTTGGTCGCCCTCATGAAGCGGGCGAAGGCCTCGACGTCCGTGCCGTCGTTGTCCGGGTCCGGCACGGTGTCGAACGCCGCCGTCGAGTTTCCGTTCGAGGTGTTCTCCGTCGGCTGCAGCGGAGACGTGATCCCCATCTCGTTGAGATAGGCGTCGGCCGAGAAGGAGATCAGGCTGGCGTGCTGGTTCTTCCACCCGAAGCGGCCGCCGCGGACGAGGCCGCCCGCTTCCAGGACGGGTACCTGGATGAACTGCCCGCGCATGCCGGACGGCTGGCCGTTGGCGATGCCGACGAGCGTGTTGCTGTCGATGGCCTCGACGAAGCCGTCGCCGAGGGTGTTGAGGGAGGTGCGGAAGGTGCGCACCTCGTTGCCGCCGAGGACGCGCTCCTGGATCGACGCGTCGATGGCCCGATCGTTGATGAGCGAGCCACCGGGGTGGTCGACGAAGTTGACGCCGTCGAAGTGGCCGGCGCGCACCTCGGTGACCTGGCTGATGGCGCCGGTGACGGGGTTCTGATGGCATTCGGCGCAGCTCTGGGCGTTGTAGACGGGCCCCAGCCCGTCGGCGATGCCTTCGCGCTCTTCGAAGACGCCTCGGTCCGCGTCGAACTGCGTTTGCGGGGTGAAGCCGTTGGTGAGGTTGTCGAAGCCCGTGGGGGCCTCGGCCGGCGTATCGGAGAAGGCGGCCGGCAGCACGAACGCGGCTGCCGCCACTCCGAGGAAGGACAGCCGTAGAGTTCTCATTTGCGCTCCTGGTCAAGAGAAGCAAGAGGGTTCTCCTCCCCCAGGTGTCACATCTTCGGTGCGCCCGGCGGTCGCGCGCCGGCCGAGCAGGGTCCGGCAAGGTCTCCTGAGGATCCGTCGCCTGAAGTGCGCCTTTTCTAAACGGTGCTCGATCGGGAGATCAAGAGAAATGTTGACGAAAGGCCCGGCCGAAACGATCAATTGTGAGAAGCGACACGACGGGCGCGGCTCAGCGATTGTGAGAGCCGACACGCTCGAGGGCGCGGTCCACCGCGTCCTGGAACCGGCTGTCGCCGATGCGCAGCAGCAACTTGCGCGCGGTCTCGCGCTGCCCGATCGCGGCCAGGCAGAGCGCGCGGTCGAAACGGGCCTCCGGGGGCAGCAGCCACCCGTCACCCTTGTTCTCGAGCGCGTCGAAGAAGCGCAGCGCCTCGAGGCCCTGGCCCGCCTTGTAGGCGTCGGCCGCGGCCACGAACGCGCCCGGCAGGGGAAGGTCCTCGCCCGGCGCGAGGCCCTCCGCGGTCAGGGCCGGGGCCGGCGGCTCCGGCCCGCGGTCGACCGGACGGCTGTTCCATTTCGGGCGGGGCACGCTCTCGGTGACGTCGACGCGCGAGAGCAGCTTGATCGCGGCGGTCAGCGGGTCCGCGAACGGCGGCCGCACGACCGCTCCGACCCAGCCGGAGCGCGCCACCACGAGCGCGGCCACGGGCTTGACGGCGACGGCCGCCGCCGCCCCCTTGCCGACCAGCACCGGCCACGGGTAGCGGTAGAGCGAAAGCACCTGACGCAGCGCGATGTCCTGGTCCGGGGCCGGGGGCACCATGACGACCCGCGTGCCGGGCGGCACCGCGCGCTTCAGCGCCTCCAGATCGGCCGAGCACGTGCGGCACGACGCGTCGGCGAGATAGAGCACGGCGAGGCCGTCCTCGAAACGCATCGGTCCCCCCGTCGAGAGGTGCGCTTCGGGTGGGAACCGCAGGGGACCCTCACGAACCTCGATGCCGCCGAGGGCCACGAGCCGCGCGCGGTCGATCTCGGCCTGGGCGCTCGGGACGCCCGCGCCATCGGCCGCCTCCTCGATCCGCGCCAGCGCTTCCGGAGAAGGGCGACTCGCCGCGGCCTGGGCGGCGAGGCGATCGAGGGCGGGCCGCGCGCGCCCTTCGGCGAGAAGCTCGCGGGCCAGGAGCGTGACGCGCTCGGGCGTCGATTCGAGGAGCACCGCCCGGCCGAGGTAGCGACGGGCCTCGGCGTGGCGGCCCAGACGGGCCAGGCATTGCCCCACCGCGTCGTAGAGGCCGGAGCGGTGCCGTCGGTAGTCGTTGCGCGCCTTGACGAACTCGTCCTCCACCACCTCCCCCTTGCGGCCGGCGGCGACGAACACGGTGGGATCGAACTCCGCGGTGAGGGCGAGGGCCCGGCGCGCCTCGGCGAGAGCGGCTTCGGGCTGCTGCCCGGTCCGCCGCACCGCCTCGGCGGCCATTCGCTCCGCCTCCCGCGGCCCGGTGGCGGCGAGAAGGAGGGAGAAGGCGAGAACCGCCGTCATGGCCGGGCGCGGGGCCGCAGCCGCGCGAGGCGGGCCTGGGCCTCGGCCAGCGTCTCTTCCTTCTTGCAGAAGGCGAAGCGGACCTGCCGGCTTCCCGACGCGGGATCGCGGTAGAAGGACGAGCCGGGCACGACCGCCACCCCGACCTCCTCCACCAGGTGCCGCGCGAAGGCGATGTCGTCGTCCCAGCCCAGCGGGTCGATCTCCACCATGACGTAATACGCGCCGCGCGGCCGGTGCACGACGAAGCCCACCTCGCCGAGGATCCCGAGCAGCCGCTGCCGCCGCTTCTCGTACGCGCGGGCCAGCCCCTCGTAGTACGCGGGGGGCAGGTCGAGGGCCAGCGCTCCCGCCTCCTGCAGCGGGGCCGCCGCGCCCACGGTGAGGAAGTCGTGGACCTTGCGGATGGCCCCCGTCAGGGCCGGGGGCGCGATCGCCCAGCCCACGCGCCAACCGGTCACGCTGTAGGTCTTGCTCATCCCGTTGATGGTGATCGTGCGCTCGGCCATCCCGGGCAGGGTGGCGAGCGGGATGTGGACGGCGCCGTCGTAGAGGATGTGCTCGTAGATCTCGTCGGTCACCGCGAGCGCGTCGTGCCGCCGGCACAGCTCGGCGATCGTCTCCAGCTCCGTGCGCGAGAAGACCTTCCCCGTGGGGTTGCTGGGCGTGTTGACGATGATGGCCCGGGTGCGCTCCGAGAAGGCGCGCTCCAGCTCTTCGGGGTCGAAGCTCCACTCCGGCGGTCGCAGGCGGACGAAGCGCGGCACCGCGCCGGAGAGGATCGCGTCGGGGCCGTAGTTCTCGTAGAAGGGCTCGAAGACCACCACCTCGTCGCCCGGGTCGAGCACGGCGAGAAGCGTGGCGATCATCGCCTCGGTCGACCCGCAGGTGACCGTCACCTCGCGCTCGGGATCGACGGCCACTCCGTATAGCCGCTCGAACTTCCTCGCGATGGCCTGGCGCAGCGAGCGCGCCCCCCACGTGATGGCGTACTGGTTGATGTCGGCGGAGACGGCGCGGCGCGCCGCCTCCTTCACCTCTTCGGGGGCCGGGAAGTCGGGGAAGCCCTGGGAGAGGTTGACCGCCCCGTGCAGGTGGGCCAGGCGCGTCATCTCGCGGATCACCGATTCGGTGAAGCGCTCGGCCTTGGCCGACGGCCGGACGCTCACTCCGAGCGCCTCAGCTCGGAGGCGGCGAGCACGGTCATGTCGGGCGGGAGCGGACGTGTCAGGTCGATGTGGCCGGCGAGGGTCTCGGCCGGCTTGTCCTCGACGAGGATCTGGACGCGCTTGACCGCGGGGAAGCTGGTGCTGAGGGAGTTCACGACCGAGTAGATCGTCATCCGCTCCGCCTCCGACCCCCCGGGATGGCCGGCGACCACGTCCTTCGACAGGTCCACGTAGGCGATCCCCCGGGCGGTGACGAAGACGTCGAGCACCTTCGTGTCCGGCGCGAGCGTCGGCCCGAGCCCGATCTTCGAGCCGCGCACCAGCTCCTCCACGACGCCGCGGAGCTGGCGCGACAGATCGGTCGAGAACGTCACGGACCGCTCCTCGATCACGAGACCGGGGCGGTCGGCGGCCTGGAAGAACAGCTTGACGTTGATCTTCCGCTCGACCTCGCGCGCGGCTTCTTCTTCCTTGGCCGCCGCGGTCGCGGAGGAGGCGGTTTCGGCGCCGTCCTCCTCAGCGCCCCCGACCGGCCGCGTGAGCAGGCGCGCCCAGCGCGGAGCGGTGAGGGTCACCACCGCCAGCAGGGACACGAGGCCGGCCGCGGTGACGACGTTCGCGGTGCGCGGGGTCACGGACGGTGCGTCCCTCCGAGGTCTGCGCGGTGCTGCTGCTGGTAGCGCGAGATGCCGCGGACGAGCGCGGCCACCACCTTGCTCTGGTACGCGTCGGAGACGAGGAGCCTCTCCTCTTCCGCGTTGCTGATGAAGGCCACCTCGACCAGGACCGCCGGCATCGCCGCGCCCACCAGCACGCGGAACGGCGCCTGCTTGACGCCGCGGCCCTGGCTGCCGGTCACGTCGGCCAGCTCCTCCTGGATCCGCGACGCGAGCGCGGAGGACTCCTCGAGGTGCTCGGCCTGCGCCATGTCCCAGAGGATGAGGGCGAGGTCGCCGCTGGCCGGCGCGGGCGTGCCGGGCGTGAAGGCGCCTCCCTCGAGCGCCGCCATCCGCCGGCTCTCGTCGTCGGTGGCCTGGTAGGTGAGGAAGTACACCTCGCTGCCCCTCGCGCCGAGGCTGCGGCTGGCGTTGGCGTGGATGGAGACGAAAAGGTCCGCCTTGTAGTTGTTGGCCACCGCCGCCCGCTGGTCGAGGGCGATCTCCTCGTCCCGGTCACGGGTGAGGAAGGCCTGCAGGCCGAGGCTGTTCGCCAGCGCTGCGCGCAGCTTGCGGGCGATGGCGAGCGTCACGTCCTTCTCGAGCGCGCCGGACGGCCCTTTCGCCCCGACCTCTTCCCCACCGTGGCCGGGGTCGATCACGACGGTGCGCACGCCTCCCAGCTCGACGGGGGCGGTCGGCGACGGCGGCGCGCTGGGCGGGGGCGCCGCCGCCACGCCCGGAGCCACCGGCCGCGCCTGGAACTCGAGCACGAGCCGAGGCGGCGAGGCCTCCTCGGCGGCCTTGAGCTGCTGAAACCGCTGGCCGAGGTCGAAGGCGAACGTGTGCTCCTTCCCGCCGAGGTACTGGATGAGGTCGACGATCCCGCCGGTCAGACGGTCCTGCTGGTACGCGACGTCGACCACGTCGTGTGGAATCGTCACCACGACCCGCCCCGCCTGCTGCTCCACGTGGAACGGCACCTTCTGGCTCGACTCGAGCGCCACGCGCACCGAGTCGCCGGACACCGAGGTCTTGACGACGATGCGCGCGATGTCCACGTTGCCGATGAGCAGGACGCGCGAGGCGGGGCGGAAGTCCACTCGCTTCTTGAGCAGCGGCCCGAGCAGGCGGGACAGCGAGTCGACCGGGACCAGCCATCGCCCTTCTTCGACGAGCACCGGGGACGAGAGGAGGCGGAGGTCACCGCCGACCGAGGCCAGGCTCTTCTTCTCGTAGAGGGTCACGTCGCGGCCTTCGACCGACAGCGTGAGGGAGCGCGCGCGCGAGTCCTCCCTCATCGAAACGGTGCCGAGGCCGGGAAGCAGGTCCCGGATGGCGGCGAGCTCGACGCCGGTCCTCACGACGGGCACGATCTCCCGCCGCTCGCCGCCCTCGAGAAGGACGATGACGGGCTCTCCCGACGCTGCGGGAAGCGGATCCGGGATGGCGAGAGCGAGGGGAGCGGCGGCGAGGACCGCGGCGATCAGCGATCGGGTCCGAATGGTGATGGGCCTGCCCCCCTTTAAGAAACGCTTGAACGACCGGCCGTTATCTTAGCAGGATTGCATCCCCGGCGACTACCTCAGCGTCCCCGATCCGGTGGTCAGGATGCGGGCGCGCGGATCGTAGGTCTGGCCGGGCGGAAGCGGGGGCAGATCCGCCGGCCACGATTCCTCGAGGGTGGCCGTCCCGTCCGAGCGGGCGCGCGCCACGAGCATTTCGTCGAACCGGTGATGAGTCGGGGAGACGCCCCACGGCTTCCACAGCACCGGCCAGGGTTCGGTGTCGATGCCGGAGGACGTGAGGCGTGAGACGTAGAGGGCTTCCGGCCCCGACGCCAGCACCCCGGTGACCTCTCCCGGGTAGACGCACTCGATGGCATGACGGAAGGCGAACGTCGCCGGGAAGGCGGCGGTGTCGCCGACGAGCACGATGAGGGTGTGGGGCCGTAGCCGCGGCGCGACCCGAATGAGATCGCCCAGCAGCTTCACCTGCCGCCCGTAGTAGCTCACCGCGTCCCACGAGCGCTGCATCTGGAGCGTCCTCACCGCGGCGACGGCCACGATCCACGCGGCCAGCGTCCCCATGGCGAGAGACCGCCATCGGAGCGGCAGAGCGGAAGCGACGAGCGCGATCGCCGCGGCCAGGAACATTCCGATCGCCGGCATCGCCAGGATCTCCGTGCGATCGCCCGGCTCCACGACCACGCTGGGGAGGAACGCCGAGTAGCTGAGGGCGGCCAGGACCAGCCCCAGCGCGGCGGCCCGCCACAGCGCTCGCCGGCTCCAGGCTTCCGGCGGGCTCGTGCGGCTCACCGCCAGGAAGGCCAGGGCGAACCAGACGCCAGAGACGAGAACGGCGGGCGTTCGCAGCAGCGTCGGGGGCGTCGTGAGGGCGGGCAGCAGGTGGACCCGATACTCCTGCGCGAGCCGGGCCGCCATGCGCGCGGGGTGGGCGTCGATCTGCATGAGCGTGGCCTGGTACGCGACGCGCGGATCCGGATGGAGCAGGGGCGGAAGCACCGCCGCCGCGGCGGCCAGCGCCGCCACCGCCCACACGGCGAGCCAGAGCCGCGCGGAGCGGCGATCCGCGCGCCATTCGCCGACCAGGAGCAGGGGCGCGGCGAAGATCACGGGGGCGACGGCCTCGTAGCCGCGGACCATCAGCAGGGCCCAGGCGGCCGCGAGGAGGAGGAGCACGCGGCTCCGTCGCTGCCAAGACGCGACGTAGAGCCAGATCGCGATGAGGGCGCCGAACGTGAACCCGCTGTTCACGGTCATCTGCACGGTCGCCAGCCGCGAGTAGTCGCTCGGCGCCCACACGGCGGCAAAGACGGCGATCAGGAACCCGAGGCGGGGACGCTCCGGCAGCAGCCGGTGACACAGCGTGAGCGTGACGAGCGCCGATCCCAGCAGGTAGAGACCGTGGACGGCATAGAAGCCGGCGAAGCCGCGCGCGCCGACGTGAGCCCCCGGGATCGTCCACAGGAAGTTGAAGGGCCGATTCGAGTACGGCGAGTCGAGGATGCCCCGCGCCGCCACCCACTGGAAGACCCACTCGTCGGTGCCATGGAAGTTCGAGGCTCGGACCCAGATGTATTGGGACCAGAACACGGCGGCCACGCCGATCGCGGCCACAAGCTCCTCGCGGATCTCGTAGCGGCCGATCTGGGTGGGCAAGGCCGCATTATGTTCGCACGGAAGCCATTAGACGGATGTGAGCCGGCTCGGCGCCCTGTTCAACCCGGGCCAAGCCCCGTGGTCTAAAGGTATTGTGAGGAAAAATGCCGCGTCCCCGTCGCCGGGCCGCGCCGCCGCCCTGGCCCTCAGCCTGGCCGTCGCCATTCCCGCCGTCGCCCTGGCCTCCAAGAAGGCTCCGCGGCCCGCTGCCGAGGAGGATGCGTTCATCGTGCATGCCCTCAACCGGCTCGGCTACGGGCCCCGGCCCGGCGACGTCGAGAGGGTTCGCGCGATCGGCCTGGACAAGTGGATCGACGAGCAGCTCCATCCCGACCGGATCCCCGATTCGGCGGTGGCGACGCACCTCGCCTCCCTGCGGACCATCCGGCTCTCCACCGGCGACCTCCTCGCGCACTACGAGGTCCCGCGCGAAGCCAAGAGGGAGGTCCAGGCCAAGCGCGCCGAGCTCGGCGACAACGCCTCCGAGGAGCAGAAGCGGGAGGCGCGGCGGGAGTTCATGCAGAAGTACCGGGACCAGATGGACGGAACGCCTCAGGACGTCGTCCAGGACCTGCAGTCGGCCAAGATCCTCCGCGCGGTGTACAGCGAGCGTCAGCTCGACGAGGTCGTCGCCGACTTCTGGATGAACCACTTCAACGTGTTCGCGGGCAAGGGACCGGTGAAGTTCATGCTCGGCGAGTACGAGCGCGACGTCGTGCGGCCGCGCGCATGGGGAAGGTTCGAGGACCTGCTGCGGGCCACGGCCGAGAGCCCGGCGATGCTCTTCTACCTCGACAACTGGCTCTCCGCCGATCCCAACGCCCCCGCATCGGACCGGGCGCCGCGCGGCGGCTTCGGCCGCCGGCCCTTCGGCCGCCGGCCCTGGTTCATGGGCGGCGCTCTCCGCCCCTCGGCCCCGCCCGCCGGCCCGGGACCGGGCCCGGCCCGCAAGCGCGGGCTCAACGAGAACTACGCGCGCGAGATCATGGAGCTGCACACGCTCGGCGTCGACGGCGGCTACACGCAGAAGGACGTGACCGAGGTCGCCCGCTGCTTCACGGGGTGGACGATGCGCAACCCGCGGCAGGGCGAGCCGCGGTTCTTCTTCAACGAGCGGATCCACGACCGCGGGGACAAGGTCGTCCTCGGCCACAGGATCAAGGGCGGCGGCAAGAACGAGGGCGACGAGGTGATCCACCTCCTGGCCACCCATCCCTCGACCGCCCGCTTCGTCTCCTACAAGCTGGCGCGCCGGTTCGTCTCGGACGAGCCCCCGAAGGCGCTGGTGGACCGCGCGGCCGAGACCTTCCGCAAGACCGACGGCGACATCCGCGCGGTGGTGAAGGCGATCGTGACTTCGCCCGAGTTCGCCTCCCCCGCCGCGCGCGCGGCGAAGGTGAAGACGCCGTTCGAGTTCGTGGTGAGCGCGGCGCGCGCCTCGGGCGCCGAGGTCGATGATGCCCGCGGGCTCGCCGGGCGCCTCGCGGCGATGGGCATGCCGCTCTACCAGCAGCAGCCGCCGACCGGCTACAAGGACACCGCCGACGCGTGGGTCTCCACGAGCGGGCTTCTCGCCCGGCTCAACCTGGCCCTCGATCTCGCGGCCGGCCAGGTGCGGGGCGTATCGGTGGACGCCGCGCGCCTCGGCCCCGCTCGATCGGCGTCGGACGCGGATGCGGTCGCGGCGCGGCTGGTGCCGTCGGGCCTGTCGCCTTCCACGCGAAAGACACTCGAGAGCGAAGCCAAGGGGGCGGATCCGGCCCGGATCGCGGGCCTGATTCTCGGCTCACCCGAGTTCCAGAGGAGATAGCGATGCTGACGCGGCGGATCTTCCTGAAGTCCACCGGCCTGGCCCTCGTCTCGTTCGGCGTGGCCCCGAAGGTGCTCCTGCGCACGGCGTACGCCGAGGGCAGCCGCCGCCGAAAGACCCTGGTCGTCGTCTTCCAGCGCGGCGCCTGCGACGGGCTCAACGTCGTGGTGCCCTACGGCGAGGAAGCATACCGGCGGCTACGGCCGACGATCGCGATTCCCGCCCCGGGCGGCGGCCGCGAGGCGGCGCTGGACCTCGACGGCTTCTTCGGCCTGCATCCCGCCCTCGAGCCGCTGCTCCCGCTCTGGAAGGAAGGGGTCCTGGCCGCGGTGCAGGCGGTGGGCAGCCCCGACGCCACCCGCTCGCACTTCGACGCGCAGGACTTCATGGAGAGCGGAACGCCGGGCCTCAAGGCCACCGAGGACGGATGGCTCAACCGGCTCGTCCAGTCGAGCCCCGACTCCGAGGCGACGCCCTTCCGCGCGGTGGCGATGACTCCCACGCTGCCGCGCATCCTCTCGGGCCGCGCGCCGGCGGTGGCGATGGCCAACATCCGCGACTTCGCGCTCCGCGGCGGCGGCGACGGCATGGCCGCGCGCGGGTTCGAGCAGATGTACGAGGGCGCGGTCCAGGACGTGCTGCACGGCACGGGCCACGAGACGTTCGAGGCGATGCAGTTCCTGAAGAAGACCGATCCCGGCCGTTACCAGCCCGCCCCCGGCGTCGAGTACCCGCGGGGGCGCTACGGCGACAGCCTCAAGCAGGTCGCGCAGCTCCTGAAGGCGGACGTGGGCGTGGAGGTCGCCTTCACCGACGTGGGCGGGTGGGACCACCATGCCGCCGAGGGCGGCGTGGAGGGGCAACTGGCCGCGCGGCTGCGGGAGTTCGGCCCGGCGCTCGCCGCGTTCCGCCGCGACCTCGGCGACCGCATGCAGGACGTGGTGCTCGTGACCATGACGGAGTTCGGGCGCACGGTGCGCGAGAACGGCAACCGCGGCACCGACCACGGCCACGCCAGCTTCGCGTTCGTCCTCGGGGGCGACGTGCGCGGCGGCCGGGTGCACGGGCGCTGGCCGGGGCTCGCGCCGGAGAAGCTCTACGAGGGCCGAGACCTCGCGATCACCACCGATTTCCGCGACGTGCTCGGCGAGGTTCTCGCCCGCCACCTGGGGGCGCAGGACCTCTCTCGCGTCTTCCCCGGCTACGGCGTCAGCCCGAGTCGGTTCCCGGGGGTCATGCGGGCCTGAAGCGCTCGTCCACGGGAACCTCCGGACCGAGGGTGAAGAAGAACGTCGCTCCCCGGCCCGCTTCGGCTTCGGCCCAGATCCGGCCGCCGTGGCGGTTGACCACGCGGCGCACGGTGGCGAGCCCGATCCCCGTCCCCTCGAAGTCGCGCTCGTGGTGGAGCCGCTGGAACGCGCCGAACAGCTTGCCCGCGTACGCCATGTCGAATCCCGCCCCGTCGTCGGCGACGAAGTAGGCGCGGCCCTCGCCGTTTGTCCGGAGCCCGATCTGGATCCGGGCCGCCGGCTTGCCGCCGGTGAATTTCCAGGCGTTGCCGATGAGGTTGTCCATCACGACCCTCAACAGCCGCGGATCGCCGCGGGCCGACAGCCCATCGGCGATCACCCACTCCACGCTGCGCCGCGGCTCCGAGCGCTGCAAGCCCTCGGCGACCTGGCGGGCCATCGCGGAGACGTCGACGTCCTGCCACCGCATCTCGGCCCGGCTCACGCGCGAGAGGTCGAGCAGCCCGTCGATCAGGTCGGACATCTTGCGGGTCGCGGCCACGATGCGGCGCAGGTAGTCCATCGCCGCCGGCGTGAGCTGTCCCGGGCAGTCCTCCATCAGCGCGTGGCTGAAGCCGGTGACGGCGCGCAGCGGCGCCCTCAGGTCGTGGGAGACGGAATAGGAGAAGGCCTCCAGCTCCGCGTTGGCGGCCTCCAGCTCTCCGGTGCGCACCTGCACGCGGCGCTCCAGCTCGGCGTTGAGCCGGGCGATCTCTTCCTCGACTCGCTTCCGGTCCGTGAGGTCCCGGGTGATCTTGGCGAATCCCAGCAGCCGGTCGGCCTCGTCGCGGATCGGGGTGAAGACCGTGTTGGCCCAGAACCGGGATCCGTCCTTGCGCACCCGCCACCCTTCGTCCTCGAAGCGGCCCTCGGCGACCGCTTGCCGCAACGCCTCCTGGATGCTCCCGTGGGTGCCCGGCGCGTGGAAGAGGAGGAACGACCGGCCGAGGATCTCCTCCTCCCCGTAGCCGTGGATGGCTTCCGCCCCCGCGTTCCAGCTCACGATGCGACCCTCGGTATCGAGCCGGCAGATGGCGTAGTCGCTGATCGCCTCGACGAGCGAGCGGAAGCGCTCCTCGCTCTGCCACTGGAGCGCTTCGCGCCGCAGGCGGGCCATCTCGAGCTGCGTTCCCACCCGCGCGCGCAGCTCGCGCTCCGAGAACGGCTTGATGAGGAAGTCGCTCGCCCCCGACTCGAGCGCGTGGATGCGGGCGTCCTCCTGGTCGAGGCCGGAGACGGCGATGATGGGGACGAGGCGCGTGCGGGGATCGGCCCTCAGCTCATGCAGCAGGGCGAAGCCGTCGAGGCCGGGGATGACGAGGTCGGACAGGACGAGGTCGGGGGCCTGGCGGGCGGTGGCCGCGAGCGCGGAGCGGCCGTCCGCGACGGCCTCGACGTCCCAATCGTCGCCCAGGAGCAGCTGCAGCGTCCGGCGCATGTTGGCGTCGTCCTCGACGACGAGGATGCGCTCGCGGGGCGGCGGGCCGGAGGAGGGAGCCATCGCTACGGCATCGCGCTCGCGGGCCCTTCCAGCACCTCGCGCACCTTGGCCTCGAGGGCGTCGCTGGTGAACGGCTTCTGCAGGAAGTGAGCGCCGTCGCCCAGCAAGCCCTTGTCGGCGACGACGCCTTCGGTGTACCCGGAGAGGAACAGCATGCGCAGGCCGGGCCGCATCTCCGCGAGGCGCCGCGCCAGCGCGGGACCGGTCATCTCGGGCATCACGACGTCGGTGATGAGGAGCTGGATCGGTTCGGTGCGCGACTGCACGATCTGAAGGGCCTCCGCCGGCCGGGACGCTTCGAGCACCGTGTACCCCGCCTCCTCCAGCAGCTCGCGCAGGAGCTCCCGCACCGACGCCTCGTCCTCGACGAGCAGCAGCGTCTCCGAGGCCACCGCCCGCGTGGCCGCGGGCGCGGTCGCCGCCACCGGCTGGTCGGCCTCGTCCTCGACCCGAGGCAGGTAGACCTTGAAGGTGGTACCGCGCCCCACCTCGCTGTAGACCCAGACGTAGCCGCCGCTCTGCTGCACGATCCCGTAGACGGTCGAGAGGCCGAGCCCGGTGCCCTTGCCCTTGTCCTTGGTCGTGAAGAACGGCTCGAAGATGCGCTGCTGCGTCTCCTTGTCCATGCCGTGGCCCGTATCGCTCACCGCCAGCATCACGTACCGGCCGGGACGGACGGTGACGTGCTCGTGGGCGTAGTCCTCGTCGAGGTCGGCGTTGCCCGCTTCCAGCACGAGCTGGCCCCCGCGCGGCATGGCGTCGCGGGCGTTGACGGCCAGGTTCAATATCACCTGGTCGAGCTGCACCGGATCGGCCCTCACGCGCCCCACTCCCGGCTCGCCCCGCGTCACCAGCTCGATGTCCTCGCCGATGAGGCGCTCCAGCAGCCCGCGCGAGTGCTCGAGGACCTCGGCGACGTCGAGCACCCTCGGCTGGAGGAGCTGCTTGCGGGAGAAGGCCAGGAGCTGGCGCGTCAGGGCGGCCGCGCGCTCGGCGGCGCACGTCACCTCGGCCACGTGGCGCCGGAGCGGGTCGTCGGCGCCGAGCCGCCGCAGCATCAGCTCGCTGTACCCGAGGATGGCGGTCGTGAGGTTGTTGAAGTCGTGGGCGACGCCCCCGGCCAGCCGGCCGATCGCCTCCATCTTCTGGGCCTGGCTGAGCTGAGCCTCGAGGTCCTTGCGAACGGTGAGGTCGCGGACGTTGATGACCATCGTGATCTTGCCATTCTCGTTCGCGCGGCTCTTCGCCAGCGCTTCGATGTTCCGCCACGAGCCGTCGCGGTGGAGGGCGCGGGTCTCGATGAGCTCGGTGCGCCCGGGCTCCTGCAGGAGCCTCCGGGCCGTCTTGGAGATCTCGGGCCGATCCTCCTCGGGAAGGAGCTCCAGCCCGCTGCGGCCACGCCGGTCCTCCGGGCGCCAGCCGAGCATCTTCTCCAGCGCCGGGCTCTCGTAGAGCACGGTGCCCGCGGCGTCCAGGACGACGATCGGGTCCGACGCGTTCTCGATGAGCGACCGGAAGTACTCTTCGCTGCGCCGGAGGGCCTCCTCCGCCTGCTTGCGATCGGTGACGTCCATCAGGGTTCCCACCGCGCCGAGGAGGCGTCCCTGCCCGTCCCGCCAGGGGAAGGAATGATCGGCCAGCCATCTCAGCTCGCCGTTCTTCGTCCGGACCTGGTAGTCGGCGTAGAACTCGCCGGCCTGCTCGATCTGCCGCGCCCATTCCCGCCTCTCGATCGCGACCGGTCTCCCGGCGGTATCCGTGACGCTCACGACGAGCCCGTTGAGGCCCACGCCGTTGATCTCCCTCGGCCCGTAGCCCGTGAGCCGCTCGATGCCGGGGCTCATGTAGTCGTAGACCATGTCGGGGAATCGCAGGCGATAGACCACGTCCGCCGTGTTCTCCACGACGAACCGGAAGCGCTCCTGCGCTTCGCGAAGGGCATCCTCCGCCTCCCGCCGCCGGGCGCGGCCGGCGGCCTCGCCGAGCTCGCGGCGGATCGCGACCACCAGGCGGGAAAGATTCTGCTTCTGGACGTAATCGTGCGCGCCGGCCTTCATCGCCTCCACCAGCTCCGCCTCGGTGACGGTGCCGGAGACGACGATCGTCGGGATGTCGAGGTGCAGATGGCGGAGGTGACGGAGGACGCCGAGGGCGGTGAACCGAGGCAGGACGTAATCGGAAACCACGACGTCCCACGTCTGGGAGATCGCCGAGAGGAACTGGGCTTCGTTCTCGACCCGGGTCAGCGAAAGGCTGAAGCCCCCCCTCCGGATCTCCCGCTCGAGGAGGAGGGCATCGTCGGCTGAGTCCTCGACCAGCAAAACGCGCAACGGCTCAGCCATTTGCGCACCCTTGCGGG
>Ga0070697_100001644_pt1 | contig 17028 bp, 16 predicted proteins | sample KBSK1501metaG_FD_65475 | JGI IMG/M metagenome (GOLD analysis project Ga0070697, IMG submission 65475) | Corn, switchgrass and miscanthus rhizosphere microbial communities from Kellogg Biological Station, Michigan, USA - KBS K1-50-1 metaG | ecosystem: Host-associated > Plants > Roots >...
GCGCTCGCGGCGCTGCGCGCGGGGCTATATGTTATGCAGCAGGGTGGCTATATGAGTGAGTACGATCTGCACGTGAGCGGTAAAGTTGCTTACATTCTTTGCGGCGGCGATCTCTCGTCGGGCCAGTGGGTCGACGAGCAATACTTCCTTGACCTCGAACGCGAGGCGTTTGTCTCACTGTGCGGTGAACCAAAGACGCTCGAACGCATCAAGCACATGCTGGAAACGGGCAAACCGTTGCGAAACTAAGACGTGCGTGTAAATCGTTATCGTTTACCAGGGTTTCACTCCTACGGAGTGAAACCGAAGGCACTTTGTCAGCGGACTTTTAGAGACACGCATTGGCAAGCGAGAGTTAACTGATCGGCCATGACACAGACAGTCGATAAAGAATTAACTCCGGAACGCACTGAGGCTCGCCGCGTAATGAGCGGCCTCGAGTACATGCGCAAGATCATGACGGGGGAATTGCCGCCGTCGGGAATGGTCCAACTGCTAAATCTCAAGCTGATCGAGGTGAGCGAGGGCCACGCGGTCTTTACCGTTCACCCCGACGAGCGCCACTACAATGGGCTCGGCATTGCGCATGGAGGCCTCGCGGCGACGCTGCTCGATTCGGCGCTCGGCTGCGCGATTAACGCCACGATGCCTGCAGGCAAAGTCTTCACGACGTTGGAAATGAAAATCAACTATGTGCGGCCCATAACGCGCGAACGCGGCGAGTTGCGATGCGAGGCTAATATGATTCACGTTGGTGGCCGGGTGGCCACTGCCGAGGGCAGAATTATGGATAAAGACGGGAAACTCTACGCGCACGGTACTGCGACCTGCATGTTGTTTCGTCCCTAACCGGATTTCGAGCTCAGAACCGCTCGCGTGTGAAAGCTCTGGGTCTCAACGCCAGAGGAGCGAAATCTAACCAGCCTGGGGACGCCCAACAGGTTGCTGAAAAAATGGTGACGATCGATCGAAGCGGCAAGACGATCCACGAAACCACACGAAATCACTCGAACGAGAACTTTCTTCGTGCTGCTTCGTGTGATTTCGCGGATCGTTCATAGTTTTTCGCCGGCCCTGCCAGCCTTTGGCGCCAGGACCCGCACTTTTACCCCGCCTGTTAGCGGAGGCGGTACTGACAGAAGGGAGTCTTTCATGAACGAAGCTGTTATTGTCGCCGGCGTGCGCACCGCCGTTGGCAAAGCGCCGCGAGGCACGTTGCGCACGACCCGGCCCGATGACATGGCCGCCGCCGTTATCGAGGACTTGCTACGTCGCGTTCCTGAACTGCCACCGGAAACTATTGACGATGTGATTATGGGCTGCGCTACACCCGAAGGCGAATCGGGCGCGAACGTTGCCCGCATCGCTGCGTTGCGCGCGGGCTTGCCTCATACGGTGCCTGCCGTCACGGTCAATCGCTTCTGCTCGTCGGGTTCACAAACTATCGCGATGGCCGCCGAGCGCATCATGGCGGGAATGGCCCAATGCATTATCGCCGGTGGCACAGAATCCATGAGCATGCTGCGCGGCAACACCAGATTCAGACCCAATCCATATCTTGTCGAGCACCACCCGGACGTATACCTCAGCATGGGACTGACCGCTGAAAATGTTTCGCGCAAGTACAATGTCTCGCGCGAAGAAGCTGACGCCTTCTCGTATCGCAGCCACCAGCGCGCGCTGGCCGCGCAGGCCGCCGGTCGCCTCAAGGACGACGGTATCGTGCCGCTCGAAGTCGAGATCAACGAGGTCGGAGATAACGGCGCCCCGAATCGGAAGCAGTTGACGTTTGATTCGGACGAGGGACCACGCGCCGATACGACACCGGAAGTGCTGGCCAAGCTGCGCCCAGTCTTTCATGTCAAAGGCACTGTCACGGCGGGCAATTCCAGTCAAACATCAGACGGCGCGGGCGGAGTCATCGTGATGTCGCGTGAGCGCGCGGATGAGTTAGGGTTCAAGCCGCTCGCGCGTTTCGTCTCGTACGCCGTCGGTGGTGTCCCTCCGGAGATTATGGGAATGGGACCAGTCGTGGCGGTGCCGAAAGCGTTAAAGCTTGCCGGCCTCACGCTGGACCAGATCGACCTGATCGAACTCAACGAGGCGTTTGCTTGCCAGGCCATAGCTGTAATGCGCGAACTCGGAATAGACGACGAGCGCACGAACGTCAACGGCGGGGCCGTCGCGCTCGGACACCCGCTTGGGGCTTCCGGAGCAAAGCTTACCGTCCAATTGTTGGGAGAAATGCGGCGGCGCAAGTCGCGTTATGGCATGGTGACGATGTGCGTCGGCGGCGGCCAGGGCGCGGCGACGATCTTCGAAAATCTTCAGAATTGACCGGCTCGCCTGAGATGGAACGCAACCGTAACCAATAAAGGATCACCTGGATGCCTGTGACACAGATCGAAAGCATTGCTGCACTCCGCGAGCATGTCGGGCGAGAGGTCGCCATCAGCGACTGGCTCGCAGTATCGCAAGAACGCATCAACCAGTTTGCCGAAAGTACTGAAGACCGGCAGTGGATTCACGTTGACCCGGAGCGCGCCGCGCGCGAATCGCCGTTCAAAGAAACAATCGCGCACGGCTTTCTGACTCTCTCGTTGTTGAGCGAACTGGGCAAGCGGGCGATGTCGGTAGGTGGCGTGCGAATGGGAATTAATTATGGGCTCAATCGCGTGCGTTTCGTTTCGCCCGTACCTGCTGGGTCGCGCATTCACGGCCGCTTCACATTGACCACGGTCGAAGAGATAAAGGGGGGCGCGCAGGCGACCTGGAACGTGACGGTCGAGCGCGAGGGCAGCGAAAAGCCCTGCTGCGTGGCGGAATGGCTGGTGCGCTATTACGAGTGAGCGAACGTTATCCGCAGATTACGCAGACTTCGCAGATGGAAAAAGGAATCAGGAGCGTAATCTGTAATACAAGGTTTGATTTCTTGTATTTTCGTGGATCGTTCCCTTCGTTGCTGCTGAAAGCCGCGCTGTGTAATCAGCGGATAAACGAACAAATGAGTGACGCACTCCGCACAGCCGGAAACTTTTCTCCCGCCGATGGCGCGACGGCTGATTCGTCGGATACCAAACCCGTGCGCGCGAGCGAAGAGCTTGATTGGAATGCGCTCGCGGGCTATGCGCGCGAAAAACTGGCGGCCGTGTTAGGTGACCAGTTCGACGCCACGGCGACTATGACTGTCGAGCAGTTTCCCGGCGGCCACTCTAATCTGACCTACCTGTTGCGCTTCGGTCATCAGGAGTTCGTGATGCGCCGTCCGCCCTTTGGGCCTGTCCCACCGAAGGCGCACGACATGGCGCGTGAATGCCGCATCCTCGCGGCCGTGCATCCAGTCTTTCCGCTGGCGCCGCAACCGTACGTGCTTTGCGAAGACGCGAGCGTTATCGGTTCAACGTTTTACCTTATGGAGCGGCGGCACGGTCTGGTCGTGCGTTACGACGAGCCGCCCGAACTCGTGGACCAACCTGGCGCGCGCCGCAGGGTCAGCGAAGCCATGGTGGACGCGCTCGCGGATCTGCATTCGGTGGACATCAACGCCCACGGACTAGCCGCGCTCGGCAAGCCGTCCGGCTTCGTCGAGCGGCAAGTGCGTGGTTGGAGCGAGCGCTGGAAAGGATCGCAGACAAGCGAGCAGCCGGCGATGGACCAGCTGGCGGCGTGGCTGTTCGACCGCCTGCCGCCCGACGCGTCGAGACCGACGTTGCTTCACGGCGACTACAAACTCGACAACGTGATGCTGGACGCTGTCGACGTCGGGCGCGTCGTCGCAGTGTTCGACTGGGAGATGAGCGCCGTAGGCGACCCGCTAGTGGATTTGGGGATTCTGCTTGCTTACTGGATACATACTGTACCCGCCTCCCAGGGTGATGCACTGACCTCAGTGACGCGCCGCCCCGGCTGGTTCACGCGCGCAGAGATGCTCGAACGCTACGCGGCGCGCACCGGTAATGACCTGACGAAGATAGAATTCTACGAAGTATTTGCCGTCTTCAAACTCGCCGTAGTGCTGCAGCAGATTTTCTATCGCTACCACCGCGGGCAGACTGACGATGCGCGCTTCGCCAGGCTCGACGAGCGCGTCACGTGGTTAGCGCGTATCGCAACCGCGCTCGCCGAGAAGGACTAGATAACAGGCGTATAGAGTCCAACCTTTAGGTTGCTGGTGGCCGAAGACGCAAGCTAAAGCTCGTACTCTATACAGCTGTAGGCTCGGTGCAGTTGGGAGTTTTCCGAGAAGCAGAAGGGGCATGAAAATCAAAGCCGCCATCTTGTGGGAGCAGGGAGCGCCACTCACGGTTGAGGAGGCCGAACTCGAAGCGCCGCGCGCCGGCGAGGTGCTGGTCGAAGTGAAGGCCGCCGGAGTCTGCCAGAGCGATTTACACCCGGTGCGCGGTGACTGGCCCGCACGGACTCCGCTCGTGCTTGGACATGAGGGCGCGGGAGTCGTGCGCGAAGTAGGCGCAGGTGTGACGCGCGTGCGCGCCGGCGATCATGTAGTTTTCTGTTGGGCGCCCTCGTGCGGGCTTTGTCCCCCGTGTCTCGAAGGACGGCCGGTGCTCTGCGACCGTTTACTGACGACGACTTATCGCAATCGCTTGCCGGCGGGTGGCACACGACTGCGGGCCCGCGGTCAGGACGTGGCTCACTTCAACGGCACGGCTTGCTTCGCGGACTTCGCGGTCGTCGCCGAAGAGGGCGCGATCCCAGTAGCAGCCGATGTCCCGTTCGAAGTGCTGGCGACATTGGGCTGTGCGGTCGTGACAGGCGTCGGCGCGGTCACGAATGCGGCGCACGTTGAGAAGCGCTCGCGCGTTGCGGTGATCGGCGCGGGCGGCGTCGGACTGAACGTCGTACAGGGAGCGCTGCTGGCTGGGTGCGAAAAGATTATCGCCGTGGACACGCTACCCAGGCCGCTTAACCTCGCGCGCGACTTCGGCGCCACACACACGATTGAAGCGGGGGCGGGGAATGTCGCGGAGGAGCTTCTTGCGCTGACGGATGGACGGGGAGCGGATTATGTTTTCGACACGGTCGGCACACCCGCGACTGTTTCTCAGGCCCTTGAGGGTACGCGCAAGGGCGGCGCAGTCGTGCTGACTGGTCTGTCGCGGACAGACGCGCTCGCCTCAATCCCGACCTTCCTTTTTGTAATGCAGGAGAAGCGCCTGATCGGCTCGCTTTACGGTTCGGGGCGCCCGCTAATGGACATCCCTCACCTCGTCACGCTCTATCAAGCAGGCAAACTGAAGCTTCGCGAACTTGTCACTCGCACCTACCAACTCGACGCCGTCAACGACGCGCTGGCAGCACTGGCCGCCGGCGAAGGTGCGCGCGGCATCATCCGCTGGTGACACGGTCGCGCTGGTTTGTTTCGGCACGCGTCACGGAGAGAGATCCCAGAAGGAATGCGCCATAGAGTGCCGAGGCCAGTTCGAGCAGAGCCAGTGACGCCGCGCTGTGGATGAACGTAGCGTGAGCTTCCAGGCTGACGGGTGGCAAATGGCCAATGTTGTCAGGCGATACCAGGATGTAGTGGTGATACGCACCAAAGAGCATCGCACCGAGCATGGATAAAAAGAATATCCACACGCCGAGCCGGAAGTACCGCGTCCACACCAGGGACGCGGCGACGATTGGCGCGATGAGGATCACAATGAATACGAAGGCATTCTTCTCGGGCGGCAGCGCGATGGCCAACGCCTTGTGCGCATTGCCATGCCATAGAGACGCGGCGAAATGGATTGCAACGAGAACGGCAATTGCGATTTTGTTCATGACTCCTTCTCCGACGTATATGCCACCTTTGACAGATGCAGGAACGAGCCCCGTCGAACTACAGACCAGGGATCATTGAACTACTCGCCTGTCTCCGATGTCTCGCCGCCCAGCGCCGCGCGCAGTGACTGGGGAATCTCTACCGGCTTTCCGTGTTGCAACATGACCACGGTCATCGTGCCTTCAATCGCCAACTCCTCGCCGTCATCGAAAACTTGGTAGTCGTAGCGGATGGAACTTCGTCCCAGCTTCCCAGCGGTAAGTCTGAGTCGAAACGGCGCGTCAAGCGCCAGCATGCGTAGGAAACGGCATTCAACGTGTACGCGCGGAAAATCGTAATGCTTGCGCCGGACATCCATGGGCCATTCGATGCCTCGCAGGAGTTCACTTTCAGCCTCCTCGACAATCTCGAAAATGCGCGGGAAGTGCAGACGACCAGCGGCGTCGGCATCTGCCCAACGGAGACGGCGCTTGAATTCTATGGCAGCAGGCATACGATGATTGGCGATTGTCGATTTCCGATTGCCAACTGGCTTCTGGCCAACCACCAATCGGCATTTTGGCAATTGGCAATCGGCTGGCCCACCCGCTACCGCGTGGTGGTACTGACTTCATGGGTCTGCGCGGCGAGGAATTCGAGAATTGCTTGATGCGCCGCTTCCGGCTGGTCGGTTGTAAAGATATGGCTGGCCTGCGGCAGCATCACGAGCTTTGCGCCGGCAATACGCTCCGCGATTAGTTTGCCGTTACCGGCCGGCACGAGTCGGTCCGACTCGCCATGGATTACGAGCGTCGGTACGCTGATCTGAGTCAGGCGGCTGTATGCCTCCCACGAGAGGATACCCTGCAACTGCGCCAGGTATGCTTCCGGGCGGGGAAACCAGTCTTTCCTCATCGCCAGGTCCTCGTCGATCGGCTCGCGCGAAGTGGCCGAATCATAGATAAACGGCACTGTGGCCTCTGCCGCTTCTTCGGGAGTCAAGTTGCCGCGCGACATTAGCAGTTGCGTAACTTCGGGTTCAGCCCTTACGGCTTGTGGCCCGCCCGCCGCGGTGCAACCCAGGATCAGCGAACGTACTCGCTTTGGATATTGGAGCGCGAACTCCTGAGCGATCATGCCGCCCATCGATGTACCGAACACATGAGCACTCTCCAACCCGCTAGCGTCCAACACGGCCGCGGCATCGGACGCCATTAACGCAATCGGATACGGCCCCGGTGGCACGTCGCTGCGTCCTACGCCGCGGTTATCCAGTGCGATCGTTCGGTAGCGCGCCGCCAGGAGAGGTCGCGTGCGGTACCACATGGCAGACGGATACCCGAGTCCCATGATCAGCAGCACGGGCTCGCCTTCTCCCTGCTCGTCCCAATAGATCTTCGCTCCTTGATTGTTTATGAACGGCATCGAACTCCTATCGAGCTAACACACTCCGCTGCTGAAAAATAAGGGCATCGATCGAAGGAGAGAAAGACGATCCACGAAATAACACGAAATGACACGAAACAAAACGGAATAATTCGAATTAAGACGATCGTTTTTAGTGTGACTTCGTGTGATTTGGTGGATCGTATTGGTCTTTCAAACACCCTACTACAGCTTCGCCAATCGATTCGGATCTGATGAGATTCATTCGTCACCACGCTCGATGGCTTACTGCTTTGGTGTTGCTAAGTTCGCTTTGCTAAATACTGCCTGGCCGAGCCTGACAAACGGCCCGCCATCTTCTGACAATTCTTCGGTGACAGTGAAGGAATAGGCTGAAATGATCCCGATGGTCCTTCTCAGTTGCAGGGTCTGCTGCTTGACCTTGATCGGAACGACGGTAAACCGAATGGAAATCGGGCTGGTCCAATCGCCCTTACTCGCGACTTTTAAGTCGCGGCGCCGCTCAGCGAAGCTCAGCATCTTCGTTGCCTCATCGAAGCCGATCACTGCGCTCTCCTGATAACTCCCCTCTTCGGATTTCCCCTCGGTTCGGCTTTCCAATGTCTTGCCACCGGGCGCCAGTGTGAAGGTAGTCGTCCCCTCCCTGCGACCACCGGGGCCGAGAGCACTTTCACGGCCAACCCACTTGAAAGCCCACTGACCAACGAAGTAATCGAGCGACTGTTTTTGCTGCGGTTGTGGGACCAGAGGCCTGGTCGCTCGCCGTTCTTCCTGCTCCGTTAGCGTCGTGGAGGTGCTTACGCGTTTGAGATCAAGAGTGAAGCTGTAGGTTTGGCCGCCGACCTCCAGGGTACCATCTCCTTTGAGAGTCTCACCCTGAAGCACACACTTGTAATTGATGGTTAACCGCCCCGCCTGGGGAGAATCGACCTCTGCGGTCGCAGTCACTTGATCGCCGTCAACTTTCACTTGCTTGAATGCTGCCGTTCCCTGGGCTCCGGTAATGGTTCCGGTATAGGCGTCTGCCCCTTTCTTGAAGATCACAGTCGCTGGCCTCTCTCCCTGAAGAGATTTGGTAGATCCTTCCCAGCGCCCTTGCAATCGATCCTGGGGGGCCTGTTGGGCCAGGCCGGCCACGGCTGGCAACTGAACCAGTAGGATTGTCGCGAGTGCAATGAATGATCGTTGCATTGGTTCTCCTCTCAGCTGGAGGACGAGAGTTAACTATTGCTTTTGGGCCCGGCCTTCGACCAACTCAATCCGGATGTAGTCGGGTCCTTCAATGAATGCATGCTTGAGCTTGCCGCCTGCGGTAGTCCTAACAGGATCGGTGATTTTCACACCTTCCTCCGTGAGTCTCTTGATCGTTTCCGCGAGATTGTCGACGCTGAAGGCGAGGTGGTCAACCACGCGTCCTTTAGTGGGCGACATCCGGGTCTGTCCCGGCTGCCAGTGATTCCCGTAAGCTTTTCTGGAGTACTGGATGGGATAGATGATGATGTTCACGTTATCCATCATCAGCGACGCGCTGGGCCCAATCTGAAAGTCGCGATAGAAGCGCGGCTCGCGTGATGCGGGACTAGTACCACGGCGCGGAATACCGAAATGTTTTGTGTACCATTCACCTGCCGCAACCGGGTCCTCACTGAACAAATGCAAATGGCCGAACTGGTGATTAAGGGACGTGTTGAGTTCTACCAAACCGTGGTCCGGCGATTCCACATAGGCGTAGAAGAATCTGCCGCTGCCGGTGCCTCCGAGGATGTTGCTGATGTCGGTGAGCGGGGTGAAAAACTTCGTGCCCATCTCAAGTTGTTTTTGATAGGCGGCTTTCATATCCTCCGCGCCCCAGCCGAAGTGCCAGATCGCAGAGGTCAGTCCCCAGGGCGGCGGGGTTTTAACTTTATTGAAGAGCAGCCATGACTGCTGTGCCCACACCGCGTCCTGGCCGAGAAACCGCGCTTCCTCACAATCGAATTTACTGGTGTAGAACTTGATGGCGCCGGCGGGGTCCGGGGTGTTCAGATGCAGATGATGAAAGTGGGCCGATTGCGCAGGAGGTTGTTGCTCTGGTCCGCTTGTTCCCTGTGCTGTGGAGTGAAAGACACACAAGGCCAACGTGCCGAGCATGAATACCAGTGTCAGTCTCACCTTCGCAGATTTGGGCATATAGCTAATGCTCGCCGGGGCAACAGGTGTTGAGAGTACAACCTTTAGGTTGCTCCTTCGCGAGCAGCAAGCTAAAGCTTGTACTCTAAACACCTGTCGCCCCAAAGGCTCGAAACTAAAAGTAGTTCTAGTCGTCGGCACGCACCCAGCCATATACAGCGTTGCTGCGCTGGCCGCCGCGATCGAGGTACGCGGTCTTGATTCTCTCGAGCGTGTCCGCCGGCAAGGCTTTGCGTTTGGCCTTTACATTTACCTTATAGAGCTTTGCCGCGTTCAGCCCGAAGATCATCGCCTTATCTTTTTTGGTGAGCTTCTTGTAGCCAAACTTTTCACACATCTCGTCGGGCATCTGGAAGCGTTTGAACGCATCAATCCCCCATTGCGGCGAGCCCCACCATAAGCAATCTGTTCCCCAGACGACGTGGTCCGCGCCATAGTATTTGATGTTCTTGCCCAGGCCGTGCGCCGCCATCACCGGATCGACAACGGACAGCGTGTTGAAGAAACTGCCGAGTTCGCAGTAGACGTTGTTCATCTGCGGGTTCCGCTTTTTTATATCCATGAGGACGTTGTGCCAGAGAAAATCGCCGGTCGTCGGATCGTACTGGTTGCTCTCTTTCCAGTTAGGGCCCTCGCTCGAGCCGTGCTTGATCGCCGAATGATAGACAACGAAGTTGAAGTCAGGATTGCGCAACGCCGCTTTTTCGACGTCCTTCGGATTGGCCAGGTGGCCGAGCGTGCGCGACTGATAAGAGTATCCTTTGTGGACGCTGATGAGCTTCATCCCGCGCTTGCGCGACTCTTCGATAAACCACTGCGCGTTGTCGTCGTCCATTTGGAAGCCGTTGCCCGTTTGGGCCGGGTCAGTGTGGCAGTACCACTTCCACGAACTAATCCCGTAGACATTGATCTCGCGCTCCATCTGTTCAAGCAAACTGGCTTTATCAATCGTGTTGGTCGTCTTGTTCCAGTAATGATTCGGCGCGAGGTTGCCATGGTTCACAGCGCGTTGGGAACCGGCCAGTTCATTAATCTCCTTGCGGGCTTTGGACATCAGCCAACTGGGCAGGATTTTTCCTGAAGTACCGGGCGTGCGACCCATATCTACGAGCTCCTTGCCGTCCTTGTCGCGCAGGAGTTCCCGCCCCGGCACGCCAGAGATAACTACCATCATCGTTTCGCTGTCAAAAAACATTTCCTTGACGAAGTTCTTGAAGCCATAGGCCTCGGCATCAGTCTTGAGCTGAAAGCCCATGTTCTTCACAAACTCGGCATTGCGAAAGCCCCCAATCGCCAGGCCGTTAGTGAAATGCGACTGGCAGTCGATGATGAAGTATTCGCTCTTCGGGAATTTCTCTTCCGTTGGCGCCGACTCCCAGCTTTCGATCTCGTCCACGTCCCAGACCTTGCTGGCAAAGATCTTGTTCTGGGCCAGGAAGCATGTAGCCAGCCCCATGGTGCTGGCCATAAAGGCCCGCCGATCGATCCCCAGCTTTTTCGAACGTGCCTCCGACATTTCGCCGATCAAGTGCTCAACCTGTTTCTGCGGCGTTGACTGGCGTCGGGGAATGAATTCCTCGTTGGAGACGGCCTGGGTTGGCATGGGAGAATCGACTCCCTTTTTCAGATCCCGTAGAGCTTTGCGAATCCACATAGCGCTTGCTCCTGTTCTGGGGTAACGCAAACTGTTAGTTTGCGTACGCACGGAATGGCATTCAAGGTTATCCGCAAGCTAGCAACTTGCGTTATGTCAGATCAGTTGTAGACGCGCACCACCGGCAGTAGAGCGCGAGACGGATGAACCCGATCGTGATGAATCGCGTTAGTGGCGACCTGAGTCTGTTTGTCCGCCCGCAGTGCCTTTCCGGTGTTCGGATTTGGATCGAAGCGCGGATCATTCGAACTGCTGACGTGAATGGCGATGCGATGGCCCTGGTTGAAGATCAAACTCGTCGACCAGAGATCGATATTGAACTTATAGATCTCGCCTTTCTTCATGAAGACCTCGTGGTCAAAGCCCTCGCGGAAGCGCGCTCGCAGGGCTGAATCCAGCACTAACCGTTCAGTGCCATCCGGATAGACGTCAATGAGTTTGGCCATGAAGTCAGTATCTGGCGCGTCACTTTCGGCCCACAGTTCTACTGTGACCCGACCCGTCACCTCGACCGGCGACTGCAGCACCGGAGTCGAAAACTTCAAGATGTCCTTGCGCTCACCCGTAGCTCGCTGGTCCATCGGCCCCTTTTTCTGAAACAGATTGCCGCCGCCGATGGTCGGCACTGGATTGTTTGGATCATATCTGTAGCTGTCGGCGCTTTCTTGCTCCTGAGGCAGCTTCTCACTGAGTACGCCGCCGGGGCTCAGAAAATAGGAAGTGGTCTTGGCGGGCACGGGCCAGGCGAGCGCGGTGCGCCACTCGTTGCCCGGCGCCTTTGGATCGTTCACATCACCCATTACGTAGTAGCGCACGGGCGGCTCGTTCATAATCCCGTTGTCTGTGCCCTTCAGCCAGTAGTCGAACCACCGCAGCGCCAGCTCGGTGGACAGAGTTCCGCCGAACGCGCCGACGCCGGAGTTGGCGGGATACTTGACCTCCTCAAGTTGACCGTGGCCCCAGGGACCCATGATCAGCTTTTGATTGCCCGCGCCCAGCGCGCCGGCCTTCATCTGCAACCCAACGAAGTTATCGATGTTGCCTTGATTAAAAATGTCGTACCAGCCGCCGTAGTTGTAGATGGGTACATGGATCTGTTCCCAGTGCCTGGGCATCTCGGCTCTATCGTAGTAACCGTCGTAGTCCTGATGTTTGAAAATTTCCTCAAGCAGCCACTCAGCCTTTTGTCTTTTGAGCCAATCCTCGTTCATTTCCTTGCGGAATACTCCGCCCATAAAGCTGGATTGTTCATAAGCGCTCGAGCGAGCCACCATCACGAACGCCGCGACCAGGTGCGGGGGATTTGCGATTGCTGCTAAGTTGGCGGCAATGCCCATGGCCGAAGCACCAAACATACCGACGCGACCGTTCGACCACGGCTGCTTTGCAATCCACTCGACAGTGTCGTAACCATCCAACTGGTCATCCAGAAACGGGCGGTACTTGCCTTCGCTTTTGAAAGTCCCGCGACAATCCTGGGCCACAAAAGCGAATCCAGCCTTCGTCCAGGTTGCGTTCAAACGCGTCTGAGAAGCTTTGCCGTAAGGAGTGCGCACCAGCACTACCGGCCACGGTCCTTTACCTTCGGGCAAATAGATAATTGTCGAAAGCTTAACGTCATCACGCATCTGCGCCATCTGCTCGATGGGCTGCGCCGCCTGAGTCGTCGCGGTTTGACTGGTAGCGCCAACTTGCTGCGAGGATTCCGTGATGAAAGATCCGAGAACGAATACGATCGTGAGAGACGGAAGGAGAATAAGCTTCCTCAAAGCGAACCTCCTTTCTAACGGTGAGTCCATTGGATTAAGTTTCGCAAGACGCAGCCTACTGTTAAGCAGTTGGATATGGCTGAGCACGGCTAGAAGGTCATCTTCAACAGGATCCAGTCTTAACTTCGGTTGGGAGATAACGTCCGGCAAATTGAATCGACCGGCAAATTGAATCGACTCAGCGCGAACACCTCATGATAGCTACCGAACGGTCGGTAAAGTAGCAAAGAGCACAAACATGCGTCAAGCCTTCTTTGGCGACACTATTCCAGGCGATGACCTTCACTGCTTCGAGATTGCCGGTCTGCCACGCAGTACATATTTCTGGACTTTGCCGGTGGCAGTTTTCGGTAATTCCGCGAGAAACGTGATGCCGTGAGGTGCTTTGAAATGCGCCAGGTGAGCGCGAGCGAATTGTCTCAACTCTTCTTCCGTAGCCTTTACCCCGTCTCGTAGCACTACAAAGGCGTGTGGCGCCTCTCCCCAGCGCTCATGTGGCAGCCCGACAATCGCGACTTCCTGCACCGCCGGATGTCCCAGTAAAACCCCTTCGACCTCTATCGAGGAAATGTTCTCACCGCCGCTAATGATGACGTCTTTTAACCGGTCGCGAATCTCAACGTAACCGTCGGGGTGGACCACCGTGGAATCGCCAGTGTGGAACCAGCCCCCTCGCAACGCTTCTGCTGTAGCTTCGGGATCCAGGTAATAGCCGTCCATCACGGCATTACCACGGACAACAATTTCGCCGATCGTCTCGCCGTCATGAGGAACGCAGCGTCCTTCCTCATCGACTACCCGCAGTTCACCCGATGTGAGCAACTCGACCCCTTGCCTTGCCTTGATCACTGCCCGTTCCTTGCACGAAAGTCTTTCATGTTCGGGCCGTGGCTCGCAGATGGTGATAAACGGAGAGGTCTCGGTCAGACCATACACGTGAGTCACTTGCCATCCTAGTTCGCCCTCGATGCGTTCAATAGTCGCCGCCGCCGGAGGGGCGCCGGCCGTCAGAATGCGTATCCCAGGGCGCGCCTCGCGACGCAGATCAGCGGGAGCATTGGCGATACTGATCAGCACCGTTGGCGCCGCGCAGAACATGCTTACCGACTCCTGTTTGATCTGCTTGAACACGGCTACCGGCTCGACCTTTCGGAGACAGATGTGAGCGGCGCCCAGGGCTGTGACGGTCCAGACAAATGTCCAGCCGTTGGCGTGAAACATCGGCAGCGTCCAGAGAAATCGATCCGCGGCGGTCATGGGATGATGAATAAGCGTGCCCGCGACGTTTATGTAGGCGTTACGATGGGTGATCATCACTCCCTTGGGTCTCGAGGTGGTACCACTGGTGTAATTAATGGTCAACAGGTCAGTCTCGGAGATTGCTGGTCGTACGAAATTGCCGGGCACTTCTGCCAGGGTTGCTTCGTAATCGATCCAACCGGGCCTCGACTCTTCGAGCGCGACAAATGAGTCAACATTCGGCAACTGTGAGCGAATACTGTCAACGGCGTCTAGATACTCAGAGTGGGCGCAAACAATTCGGGCGCCGCTGTGGTTGATCAGATAAGCGAAATCGTTGGCCGTCAACCGATAGTTAAGCGGCACCAGCACGGCTCCAATCTGCGGCACTGCATAGAAAGACTCCAACTGGGCATGAGTATTGGGGGCGATGTAGGCGACGCGATCACCCTGGCGTATGCCGAGTTTCTGCAACGCCGAGGACCAGCGGTCACATCGCTCGAAGAATTCGCTGTAAGTCAGCCGCAGATCGCCATCCACCAGGGCCTCGCGTTCGGGATATAGTTTTCGCGCGCGGCGGGCAAATTCCAACGGAGTCAAAGGGACTTCCATCACAGCTCTCCTAACGTGGGTCCGGGTAAATGTTTCGTTTAGTCTTCCTTTCCCGCTTGACAGAACCGACCGTGCGCCCAGTTTCCCCCTCACGATCAATTCGGCGCTGACTGAGCCGAGGGCTTGGCCCATTTCCCGAGTTCCAATTTGGCTATCGCTTCGGTGTGCACTTCATCGGGTCCGTCGGCCAGGCGCAGGGTGCGCACACCGGCCCAGGCAGCAGCGAGAAACGTATCCTGTGAAACGCCGGCGCCTCCATGCGCCTGAATGGCGCGGTCCAGCACTCGCAGCGTTACGTTTGGAACGACAACTTTGATCATCGCGATCTCTGCACGGGCCACTTTGTTTCCGACCGTGTCCATCATGTAGGCGGCTTTTAGTGTCAGCAGGCGCGCCTGTTCGATCTCCATGCGCGAGATCGCTATGTCGGCGCGGATAGTACCTTGTTCCGCGAGCGGTCTACCAAACGCAACGCGCGACTGCACGCGTTTGCACATACTTTCGAGGGCCCGCTCAGCCACGCCAATGCAGCGCATGCAATGATGGATGCGGCCCGGTCCTAATCGCCCTTGCGCAATCTCGAATCCGCGCCCTTCGCCCAACAGCATGTTCGAAACGGGAATGCGAACATTCTTATATGTGACTTCCGCGTGGCCATGCGGCGCATGGTCGTAGCCGTACACCGTCAGTAGACGCTCAATCTTTACGCCCTCTGCATCCATTGGCACCAGCACCATCGACTGCTGTTTATGCCTGGGAGCAGAAGTGTCCGTCTTGCCCATGAAGATTGCGATCCGGCAGCGCGGGTCGCCTGCTCCTGAAGACCACCACTTGCGACCGTTGATGACGTATTCGTCACCGTCGCGAACGATGCTCGACTCGATGTTCGTTGCGTCCGACGAGGCAACGGCCGGTTCAGTCATCGCAAAACACGAGCGGATTTCGCCGGCGAGCAGTGGTTTCAACCATCGCTCCTGCTGCTCAGGCGTGCCGTAGCGAGCGAGCACTTCCATATTGCCGGTGTCCGGCGCTGAGCAGTTGAACACCTCGGGGGCCATCGTGCTGCGACCCATGATTTCGCACAGCGGCGCATACTCGAGGTTTGACAGGCCCGCGCCGTGCTCATCGTGCGGCAAAAACAGATTCCAAAGACCGGCGGCGCGAGCTTTGGGTTTTAGTTCCTCAATGATGTGTGTCGGCGACCAGCGTTCGCGCTGAATCTCTTCATGGAAGCGTTGCTCATTGGGATAAATGTGCTCTTCCATGAACGCCGTCAACTGCTGCTGCAGATCCTTTGTCTTCTGCGACAATTCAAAGTGCATCGCTTAACTTCCTCCGATGATTTCGGCCCCGGTCCCGAGCTTGGCCACGATCGAGACTCCTTAGCGACGTGTCCGCAACCCTGGCGCCGCCAGGTGCGGTACTGCGTTGTACTGAAACAGCTTTAGATCCTCGCCGCGCTGAAGCAGCACAGTATACGACGCGTTATACAACACGCCCGCGAGTTGTCTCACCCGCTCGTCGGTAATGTCCAGGGCCAGGCCAGTCAAGATTGCGGTAGGAGTGGCAGACGTAAAAGCCAGAATGTTTGCGTGAGGTGCCGCAGAATTCAGCATCGCGCGGCACCCGGCCACCCGCTCGCGAAATTGGTTCCACGTCTCGCCGCCATAGGGAAACCTGCCGGCAATCCACGCTTCGACGATCTTCGTGTCGCAAGGCCGCCAGCGCCGATGGACCTCCGCCTCGTGAGCCCCGTCGCTCTGCGTGATCTGCCGCCGCAAGTCTTCGTACTCGCTCCGAAACTCAGGGTCTGCTTCACACAGCAAAGGCCCAATCTCGCGATACACCTGGGCGAGATCAAACTCGTTCCATTGACTGTCGATAATTATCTCAGGGAAGGGAACGCCGGCTTCCGTGTAAGCCGTGCTGACCTGCGCCGCAGTCTGCTGTTGTCGTAGCATCGCGCCGCAGTGTGCGGCAGTAAACTCGATTCCCTGCGAAACAAAGTACTCGCCCAGCAACCGCGACTGTCCTCGTCCAAGTTCGGATAGTGAATCGTAAGAATCGCGCGTGCCCGCTTGCCCGTGCCGGACCAGATAGACGCTGCTCAATGGGAGTTCTCCGCTCTAAATAAGCTCGTCATCTACTTTCGACGATTCGAAATAAGGATTCTCTCAGTCACACCCGGTTTCAACCGGGTGACCACAGCGACAAATCTCGACTAACCGTTTCAACGGTTTACTCGCCCCGCAGAAAATCAGAAACCGTTGAAACGGTTGGAAAAGCAAAAGAGCTGCTAATCACCGCATTATATGAAAGGGCGCCCCTAATGGCGTAAGTTGAAGTTGTCAAGAAAACAACTTTCACCAAAAGGAGAGCCCTATGAGTAATGATAAGTATGTGGCGATGGATGT
>Ga0070697_100001646_pt1 | contig 17009 bp, 15 predicted proteins | sample KBSK1501metaG_FD_65475 | JGI IMG/M metagenome (GOLD analysis project Ga0070697, IMG submission 65475) | Corn, switchgrass and miscanthus rhizosphere microbial communities from Kellogg Biological Station, Michigan, USA - KBS K1-50-1 metaG | ecosystem: Host-associated > Plants > Roots >...
ACGCCAAAAAAAAGAGGCCGTCTCGCGGGCAGGACGAAACGGCCTATTTTTGGCGCGCCGACGAAACCAGGATCCGTCGGCGTTCCCCTTTGTGGGCGAAGTCCTCGGGGGAGGAGGACACTGACTGCGGCCTCGCCGGAGCCGCAAAACTATTTCTGCTGTTGATTGGTGTTGCGGGCAGCCGTCGACTCGCCTACCGCGCTGGTCATCAACCGAACGTCAACCCGGCGATTCTTAGCACGGCCCGAAGTTGAGGTATTCGCTGCCGCCGGCTTGTCTTTCCCCAATCCAATCACGTAAATCTTGTGGGCCGGGATGTTATGTTCCTGGGCCAAGTACTGGATCACGGCCGCGGCTCGACGCTGGCTGAGCTGGTAGTTATAGTCGGAGCTGCCAACCGAGTCGGTTCCGCCCGTCACCTCGACGATGTACTGCCGGGTGTTGGGAACATCCTTGGCCAGTTCATCAAGCGCCTGTTTGGCCTTGCGCGTGAGAGCTGACTTGTCGAACCCGAAGTGCACTGAAACTTCAGTTACCGGGCGGTAGTTGTCCAGATTGGCTACAGTCTGGGTCAACGTATTAACGCCGGTTGCCGCCCGGCTAGCGAGGCCAGTAGCCTCATCAGCCTGCCGGCCTGCCGCCAGAGCCTTCTGGTCGGCCTCTGCGGCCTTGCTGGTCACGCCCTGGATGCCTTGCTGTGCGCGGGTATCAACATCGCGTATATCGCGGCTGTTGCGAGCTGTAAGCTCGTCCAGTTCGTTGGTCTTCTCGATGACCGGGTTTACTTCTTTTCTGACGTAGTTTTTGGTGGAGCAGCCGGCAGAGAACATGACGCTAGTACCGGCTAGCAGGGCGACGAGGGTGCGATTCATAGGGAGACGGCTCCTTTGCGGTGCCAAGGACAGTCGAATTGTTGCTGCCCACAGACCTTCGACTGAGGATAAGCACGCGTCTTGCCAACTGAATCCCCCACTCCTAGTTCGCCATCTAATTGAAAACACATATTTTGTGGTTTAAGCGGGGGAGCCAGCATTGGTCAGGGACAGTGCCTTTCCTCCGCCCAGAGTAGAATTTTTACCAGTGCCCTGCACGCCTCACTACGCCAAATGAACCTGCTCGAGAAAATCCGCACTTTGCCGATAAGCCCCGGCGTTTACCTCTACAAGAACGCCGAGGGCGAAGTTATCTACGTGGGCAAGGCCAAGAGCCTGCGGGCACGGGTGCGCTCGTACTTCGTGGAGGGGCGCGGTTTGGACGCCAAAACCGGTTCCCTGGTTAACGAGGCGACCGACGTCGAGTACATCGTTGTCGACAACAACAAAGAAGCCCTGGCGCTCGAAAACAACCTGATTAAGCAGAAGAAGCCGCGCTTCAACATCCTGCTGCGCGACGACAAGACCTACCCCTACGTGAAGCTGACCGTGGGCGAGCGGTATCCCCGGGTCTATGTGACGCGGCGCCTTCGGAAGGACGGCAGCATCTACTACGGCCCCTACTTCCCTGCCAACCTCGCCTACCGCATTGTGGATTTGATCCACCGGCACTTCCTGGTGCCCTCGTGCAACGTTGACCTTACCCGCTACCACCCGCGTCCCTGCTTGCAGTACTACATCAAGCGCTGCCTGGGGCCTTGCGTCCTGAATCTGACTACGCCTGATGCGTACGCTGAAGCGGTGCGCGACGTAAAGTGTTTCCTGGAAGGGCGTCATGCCGAACTCACGCGCTCCTTGCGTGCGCGCATGGACCGCGCCGCCGAGCAAGAGCAGTACGAACTGGCGGCAAAATACCGCGACCTGATCGGCACCGTGGCCCAGCTAGAAGAAAAGCAGCGCATTGCCGCCGTCGAAGGGGACGACGCCGACGTCTTTGGCTACCACTTTGAAAACGATATGCTGGCGGTAAACCTGTTCCACATGCGCGGCGGGCGCGTACTCGATCGGCGTGAGTTCTTCTGGGACAAGCTGCCCGAAACTGCGTGGAGCGGCGAAGATGCGAGCACGCGGACCTTCGACACCGGTGAATTCTTCTCCAGCCTGCTTTCGCAGATTTACATGGATCAGCAATACGTCCCGCGCACCATCTACAGTCCGGTCGAGTTCGAAGACCGCGAAGTGCTGGAGGAAGTGCTTTCAGAGAAGCGCCACGGCAAAGTGGAGATCGCGATTCCACAGCGCGGCGAAAAGCGCTCGTTGATCGATCTTGTCGGGAAGAATGCCAAGCAGTCATTCGATCAGCGATTCCGGGTTCTGAAACCTGCGGCCAGAGCCATTCAGGAAGCGGTGCAGGATGCGCTCGACTTACCCAGCCTGCCGCGCCGCATTGAGTGCTTCGACATCTCCCACATACAGGGCGCAGAGACAGTGGCTTCCATGGTGGTATGGGAAGACGGCAAGATGAACAAGTCGCAATATCGCAAGTTCATCATCCGCACCGTAGAAGGAGTTGACGACTTCGCCGCTATGCGCGAAGTGGTTACCCGGCGTTATCGTCGCGTGCAAGCCGAGAAACAGAAGATGCCCAGCCTGGTGCTGGTTGATGGTGGGATTGGCCAACTGCACGCGGCCGCCGAAGCATTGACGGGTTTGCAGATTACCGACCAACCGCTGGCCGCCATCGCCAAGCGTGAAGAGATGATTTTCGTGCACGGCCAAGAAGACGAACCGGTAATCCTCGATCGGCACTCACCGGTGCTGCACCTAATCCAAACCGTGCGCGATGAAGCCCACCGTTTCGCCATCACCTTCCATCGCAAACGCCGCCAGATGCGTGACCGCGGCACGGAACTATTGGAGATTCCTGGCATCGGTTCGCTGACTTCCAAGCGGCTGGTAGAGCATTTTGGCAGCGTGCGGGCCGTGAAGAGTGCCGACGCGGCGGCGCTGTCTGCGGTGGTGACCAAGCCACAGGCGGAAGCCATACTGCGTTACTTCCGCGAGCAGGAGACGCCGGCGGGAGAAAGACAGCCGGCCTAGCCGTCACGGGCGCAGCATAGTTTGCAGCTGGCCGCCTTTTTTCTTGTGATTCCGAGCGCAGCGAGGGAGCCCTACACCCGGCATTGCACTCAGGGTAGGGATTTTTCGGCGCACAAAAATGCGCCTTCAGGATGACATTTGGTAGGCGGTAGCCACATCGCCAGTCCTACTGCTTTATGCCCTGCGGCCTTTCTTCCAATACCCGCAGCAGGTACTCCCTCACATTCGGACTCAAATTGGAGTGGTGCAACACATCGCGCAGGGCCATAGAGGGCAAGGACTGCGCGAAGAACACTGCCTTGGCCATCGAAATCTTGTCATTGCGCAGCAGCGCTAAACGAATATCGCGTCGCAGGCTCCATTTCGAGTGATTGCACACCATCTCCACCAACGCAGCAGAAGCCTTGCTGTTCATCAGCGCGCGAATGATCCAGGTCTCGGTCATCTGCGGATTGGCGAGCGCTGCTTGCACGATCCGGCGCTCCGAGTCGAGCAACAGCGCCGCAGCCACCGCGCCTGATGAACGCTTGGACAGCGTAAGCCGCTCGCCGGCGGCAACGCTTTCTAAGCGCGCAATCAGCGCGTCTTCGGCGGCCACCTTGATATCGGCATGGACCATGGGCGTGAGAGCCAAATGCATCAGCTCGAATGTGTACAGCCGACGGATGATCGGGACCGAAACGTGCCGCGGCGTCTTTAGATGAGCAACGATGGCATTGAACACCTTGCGATGCTTCATTACCGCCTGGTTCTTCGCAAGTTGCTCGAGCGCCTCGGCGGGCAAATCGCGCCGGGCCAGCAGGGCAAGCGCCAAGTCCTCAGTCATTCGCCGGTCGGCAGCCGCGGCGCGGAGGACTTCAGGCGAACGGTCGTGGATGAGCCGCGCCAGATCGCCGAGCTCCTGTGCCGGAGCTGCGCCTGCTGCAGAACTGCCCTGATCGTTGGACCTCAATGCCCCCTTCCCTTCGCGGATACTGGCGCCATTTTGCGCGCGAGCGAGAGCGCGCCTATCACCGGCTCCGTTGCGCCTAAGCTTATCGCGACTCGATATCCTGTTGGCTCCAAATCTGCTCGCAGGCGGGTAACGAATGTCTGACGTACTATTGCGGAGTTTTCGAGCACGCCACCGGCGAGCCCCACGCGTACGCGCTCGGGCTTTGGCCACAGCTGCCGAATCACCGTGTGTGCCAATTTGGCAAGCTCTTCGCCGGCGCGGGAGAGAAGTTCGCTTGCGTCTCGGTGGCCTTCCAACGCTGCCGCCTGCACCGCCGGAAAGAGCGCGGCAAAATCCGGCGGAGGATTGGCTTCGGTTTTTCCTTTGAGTTCCGCTGGCGTCCGGACTCGCAACGATTTCATGAGCGCCGCCAATAAACGATTGTCGCCGGGATTGCGCAGCGCCTCCTGCACAGCGGCGCGTCCGATCCAGTCTCCCGAACCCTCGTCCGAGACGATTGGGCCCGCGCCGCCGGCGCGCGCGGTCTGACCCTCTTGATTGCGGCCAAAGCAGATGGAGCCTGTCCCAGCAATGACGATAATTCCAGCATCGCCGCCGTGCGCCGCCTCTAAGGCCACTTCCATATCGCCGACCACCTGAACTTTGCCGCCGATCAGCTCCGCCGCCCACTCACAGGCCGCCTCCACGACCTCGTTGCGCGAAGCTCCGGCAATGCCAATGCAAGCCTGCGATATTTCGCGTGTGTTTACGGCTGCCGCGCTACACGCCTCGCGAATTGCCGATTGCAGCGCCTGGCGGGCTGCTTCAACTCCCACCCGGGCGATCTTGGAACTGCCGGTGGTGCCGCTGCCTCGCACGCGATGTTCGTCGCCCACTGCGCACCTGGTCGAACTGCCACCACCATCGATTCCGAGATACCAAGCCACTTTCGCTCAGTGTGCCACAGGTGCAGTTTGGGTTAACCCAGTATTGTCGCGAGAATCAAAGTTTTCCTACATAATGAGGCGCGTGAGCGCTCCGAATGTCGTGGCCAACCTGATGGCGGAGGGAATCTATTCCTGACGCCAAGACCTTGGGCGCAATCGATCTTGCGATTGTGGGCGCCTACCTGATCGGAATCACACTCTTCGGCCTGCACTTTCGTGGCAAGCAGCGTTCGCTGCGCGATTATTTTTTGGCGGACCGCAATGTTCCCTGGTGGGCCATCGCACTCTCCATTGTCGCCGCTGAAACCAGCACGCTCACCATCATCAGCACCCCTGGGCTCGCTTACGACACCAACCTGGCGTTCCTTCAGTTGGTGTTTGGGTATCTGATCGCGAGAGTCATCATCAGCATTATTTTCATTCCGCAATATTTTCGCGGTCACTTGCTGACAGCCTATCAGTTGATCGAGCGCCGGTTTGGGCCCCGGCTGCGCTCGCTGACAGCCGGTTTGTTCTTGATCACCCGGGCGGCGGCGGAAGGCGTGCGGGTTTACGCCATCTCCATCGTGGTCGGTATCGCCATCGGCACCGGAGATCTGGCCTCGATCGCCATCATTACGCTGCTTACGCTGATCTATACCTTTGAAGGTGGCATGCGTGCGGTTATCTGGACGGACGTAGTGCAGATGGCCATCTACGTCGGTGGCACCCTGGTGGGATTCTTTGTGCTGCTTCACCTGATTCCCGGCGGATGGCCGGTGGTTGAAGCCGTGGCCACCGCCGGGCACAAGTTCCGCATCTTCGATTTTTCTTTCGATCTCTCGAAAACTTATACCTTCTGGGCGGGCGTGATCGGCGGCACATTTCTCACCACCGCCAGCCACGGCACCGATCAGTTGATGGTGCAACGCCTGCTGTCCGCGCGTGACGAGCGCCAGGCAAAACTGGCGCTGCTCTCCAGCGGCGTGGCAGTTCTGTTTCAGTTCAGCCTGTTCCTTCTGATCGGAGTTCTGCTGTTTGTCTATTACCGAGTACCCTCGGTGCTGTTTGGCAAGTCAGACCGCATCTTCCCCACGTTTATCGTGGAGGAAATGCCGCGCGGCATAGCCGGACTGTTGATTGCTGCTATCCTCGCCGCAGCTATGTCGAATTTGAGCGCAGCCCTGAATTCCCTTTCGGCCAGCACCATCGTGGATTTTTACCTGCGTCGTCGTCCCAACGCGGACGAAGCAGCGCGGGTGCGAGTGTCGCGGTTGGCAACAACTTTCTGGGCGGCGGTGTTATTTGTTCTGGCCGTGATCTCGCGCCATGCGGAGCGAGTGCTTGAGACCGGACTGAAAATTGCGTCAGTTACCTACGGCGCAATGCTGGGCGCCTTCCTGCTCGGAACACTGACGAAGCGCGCCAACGAGCAAGGCACCATGATCGGCATGGCCTGCGGGCTCGGGCTCGAACTCTACCTGTGGACTGCCACCTCTGTGCCACTCACTTGGTACGTCGCCATCGGCACCATAACCACGTTTGTGATTGGCTACACGGCCAGCGTTTTCTTCACTCCTAAGACCGGGTTGGTAGAGGCTCGTGCCTAAATCGCCCAGCGGTCCCGCGAAAACCGAAGCTCCAGGATTAGTTCGCGACCTCACCACCGCCCAGGCGACGGCAGTGGTGGTCGGCACCGTGATAGGCAGCGGAATTTTCCGCGTACCCGGCGCGATGATGCGTGACGTCGGCTCCGCCGAGTTCGTCTATCTCGCTTGGATCGTGGGCGGATTGCTTTCATTCTTCGGCGCGCTCACCTATGCCGAACTGGGAGCAATGAAGCCGCAAGCTGGCGGCGAATACGTGTACGTCCGCGACGCTTATGGGCCGATGCTGGGCTTTCTCTACGCCTGGACCTGGATGCTGGTGGCCAAGCCAGCATCCATCGCGACCATAACCACCGGGCTAACCGACGCCCTCAGCGCACTGCCTAGCTTCGGCTTCCTCGCCAATCGGCTGCCCATAATACAGAGCCTTACCTGGGCCCAACTGGTGGCCATCGCAGCCACCCTCGCAATCACGCTGCTCAACTACATCGGTATCAGGCGCGCAGGTACGTTTCAGCTTGTGTTCACGGTTCTGAAGGTGGCATTGCTAATCGCGATCGCGATCATTGGCTTCACCTACGCCGGGGGCACCTGGGCCAACTTCGGATCGCATTACTCCGGCACGGTCGGAGGGTTTACCGGATTCATGCTGGCGCTGGTAGCCACGCTGTGGGCGTACGACGGATGGAATGACCTTAACCAGGTTGGTGGCGAGGTACGCGACCCTGAGCGCAGCATCCCGGTCGCGCTGATTGGCGGAGTCGCAATCGTTGCCGGACTTTACATGCTCATGAACGCAGCTGTGCAGTATGTGCTGCCGGCCACCGGCATTGCAGCTTCCAAGAGCCCTGCCGCCACCATGGCACAAGTCGCACTGGGCGCCAGCGGCGCGGCCCTGATTACCGCCGGCATTGCGCTCTCCATGGTGGTCACCCTGAATGGAACGGTGATGAGCGGTGGACGCATTCCTTACGCTGTGGCGCGTGACGGATACTTTTTTCGAGCCTTGGCCAAAGTGCATCCCCGCTTCCGCACACCCGGGAACGCACTAATACTTCAGGCGGGGCTAGCAATTCTTTTGCTGCTGGCGGCGGCCGAGTTCAAAAACCTGCTGGAGCTGGCGATCTTCGGGGAGTGGCTCTTCTACATGATTGCGGCCAGCACAATTTTTTATTTTCGAATCCGCGAGCCCAACGCCAACCGCCCATACAAAGTATGGGGATACCCGGTTGTGCCCGCGCTGTTCATCCTCTCGGCTGCCGTCGTGCTCTTCTACAGCTTCAAAGACAATCTGCACGTGCCCTTAATTCCGGGCGGACCTGCGACGTGGTGGAATTCGATCGCGATCGTTGGGTCCGGGTTGATTGTTGCGGGAGTGCCGGTGTTTTGGGTGTTTGCGAGAAGGCGGGAGACAGCAACACGCGCCTGAGGGTTGTTTTGGGATATTCCGAGCGTAGCGAGGAACCCCTATGATCTTCGAAGACTATAGGGGTCCCTCGCTTTGCTCAGGATGACACTTATTACCCGCTGCGACGGAAGTCGACTACGCCGCTGTCGCCGTCCTGATCTGCCGAACCCGCTCGTACACTCGCACGTACTCGCGCGCTGAAGCGTTCCAGGAAAAATCCTTGGCCATGCCGTTGCGCATGAGCTTCTCCCAGTTGGGGCGGTCCTGGTAGGCAGCAAGCGCCGCTCTCACCGTGTGGAGCAGCACCTCGCCGCTATATTCGCTGAACTTAAAACCTGTCCCCTTCCCGGTCTTCGCATCCCAGGGCTCGATGGTGTCGTCCAGTCCGCCCGTGGCGCGCACGATCGGCACCGTGCCGTACTTCAGGCTGTAGATCTGGTTTAGCCCGCATGGTTCGTAGCGCGAAGGCATCAGGAACATGTCCGCACCGGCTTCGATCTTGTGGGCGATGGCGTTGTCATAGGCCACTTTAACGGCAAACTTCTGCGGATATTGCTTGTTCAGACGTTGGAAGAGCTCTTCGTATTCCTTGTCGCCGGCACCTAGCGCGACCACGATCATGTTCTCGCGGGCCAGTCGATCCGCAACCTGGGAGATGAGATCGAAACCCTTCTGGGCCGCGAAGCGGGAGACGATTCCAATCACCGGCAACAATGGGTCAACTTTGGTTACGCCGAATTCATTGAGCAGATCTTTCTTGCAGACCTGCTTGCCTGAAAGGTCTTCTGGCGAATAGCGGGCAGCAATGAACTTGTCGGCTTCGGGACTCCACTCGTTGTAGTCCACTCCGTTCAGGATGCCGGTCACGGTGCTGGCACGGTTGCGCAGCACCCCTTCCAGACCAAAGCCGTACTCAGTAGTCTGAATCTCCTGGCTATATTTCTTGCTGACAGTAGTGATGAAGTCGGAAAAAGCCAATGCACCTTTTAGGAAATTTACTTTCCCGAAGAACTCCAGCTTATCGATGGTAAATAGATCCCAGGGCAGCATGAGCAGCGGCAGCGTGTCGGGTGGGAAGAGTCCCTGATAGCCCATGTTGTGGATGGTGAATACCACCGGCACATTTCGGAATGCCGGGTCGTTGGCATAAACCGAACGCAGAAGGATCGGGATTTGTGCCGATTGCCAGTCGTGACAGTGGAAGACGTCGGGGACCCCGATAATCTTTGAGGCCTCAAGCACCGCCCTCGAGTACAGGGCGAAGCGCTCCGCGTTGTCAGGGTAGTCCCCGGTGGGGGTGCCATAGAGAGCCTCGCGCTCGAAGTACGGGGGGTACTCGATGAAGTAGAATTGCACGCCGGATTGCTTGCCGCCGTCGAGCATCGAGCAGAAGCGGTACTCATCGTCGAAGGGCACCGTAATACTGCGTAAAATAGTCTGCGCCTGAGCAAGCTTGGTCTGCTTGTAACGTGGCAGGTAAACGATGACCTCGTGACCCAGCGCGGCTAAGGCTCGCGGCAAGGCGCCAACCACGTCGGCCAACCCGCCGGTTTTAGAAAACGGAACACACTCCGACGCGGCAAAAGCAATTCGCATGCAACCTCCAGGGCAATGATGGTGAGTTTCCGCGGAAGACAACCGAGGGAACCAGAGTAAAAGGACGTAAGTAAGAGTTTAAATGGCGAAGGAAAAAGCGGTCAATGCGAGCCGGCAAAGCAGGAGGGCGCCGCGGGCAAAGAAACCGAAGCTGGGACAGAACTTTCTCGCCGATCGCAATCAGGCCAGCAAGATCGTTGAGGCCCTGGGCGAACTGGCCACGAAGACAGTTGTGGAAATCGGCCCCGGGCGCGGCGTATTGACGGACTTTCTGACGGAGCGGGCACAGCGGCTGATCGCCATCGAACTCGACCGCGTATTGGCGGCGCAGCTACGCATGAAGTACGCGCGAAATCCCAACGCGGAGATCATCGAGGCCGACGTTCTCTCCACCGACCTGCGCAACCTGGTACAGCGCAAGCCACAACCTCTATTGGCGGGCCCGCCCAGAAAATCCACAGACCCGCCGGCAACCGCCAGCGTAATCGGAAACCTGCCTTACTACATCACTTCCGATATTCTGTTGCACCTCTTCGAGTTTCATGACGTCATCGAGCAGATCGTAATCATGGTGCAGCGTGAGGTGGCGGAGAGGATCGCCGCCAAGCCCGGCCATCGCGAGTACGGATTGCTTTCGGCCACGGCACAACTCTACGCAACTATTCAAATCCTGTTCACGCTATCCCCTGGCGCTTTCGTTCCCCCTCCAAAAGTTGACTCCACGGTACTTCGGCTCACCATTGCGCCGCGGTTTGAAACGCTAGCTGTGGACCGCAATGGCTTCATCGATTTCCTGAAGCTTTCGTTCGCACAAAAGCGCAAGACGCTGCTCAATAACCTGCGCGTTCGCTATCCAGCTTCTGACGTTCGGCTGGCTCTAAAGGCTGCGGGGGCGCGAGAAGATGTTCGCGCCGAAGCCCTGTCGCTGGAAAAGGCTTCGATTGTGTTTCGGGCCTTGAACTCAAGGGCCGGCCCTGTCATCGCGGCAGAAGCATGAAACCGATGCGTAAACCCGCCGTGGCAGGTGCCTTCTACCCTGCCGACCCGGCGGTGCTGTTGCGCGAGATACGTACGTACGTGGCGCCGGAAGCAACCCTGAGTTCCTGCTTGGCGTGTGTGGTACCACACGCCGGCTACATCTATTCCGGCCATGTTGCCGGTGCTGTGTATTCCCGTGTACACCTGCCAAAGCGGCTGATACTACTGGGTCCAAACCACACCGGCTTGGGCCAGCCACTTGCAATCATGAGCACAGGTATGTGGCTTACGCCATTGGGTGAAGCCCCGATAGATGAGCCACTCGCCAGGGAACTGGCAGCGCTCTTCCCTTTTTTGCGGGAAGATAGCGAAGCGCATCGCAAGGAACACTGCCTGGAAGTACAGTTGCCGTTTTTGCAGGCGCTGCTCTCTGAGTTCTCGTTTGTGCCAGTGCTGATAGGCACTAGCCGGCTTGACGTACTTCTCGACCTGGGCGAGGCCCTGAGCGACCTGCTGCAGAGTCACGGTGCCGAGGTCCTGGTCCTCTGCTCCACCGACATGAATCACTACGAGCCCGACGCTGTCACTCGCGTGAAGGACGCTTACGCGATCGAGAAAATATTAGCTCTGGATGCTGCGGGACTGCATGACGTTGTAGCTCGCGAGCATATCAGCATGTGTGGAGTGGCACCCACTGTGGCCTTGGTGGCCGCCGCACACAAATTGGGAGCTCAGCGCGCGGAACTCGTGAAGTACGCGACCTCAGCCGATGTGTCAGGCGACCGCGATTACTGCGTGGGCTACGCAGGAGTCGTGGTCACTCGCCAATAATCTTGATAATTACGCGCTTGGAGCGCTGGCCGTCGAACTCGGCGTAGAACACTCGCTGCCACGTCCCCAAGTCGAGTTTGCCGTTCGTGATCGGCAGGGTCACCGACTGATGTAACAACAGGCTCTTCAGGTGAGAATCGGCATTGTCTTCGCCGGTTTGATGGTGGCGATACTCTTCCCGGAAGGGCGCCAGTTTCTCCAGCCACTCATCGATATCGTGGATCAGTCCTGACTCGTGATCGTTCACGTACACTGCCGCCGTGATGTGCATGGCTGAAACAAAAGCCAAGCCTTCTTTTACGCCGCTCTTATGCACCGCCGCCTCAACCTGGGGTGTGATGTGGATATATTCGCGATGCTTCTTGGTGTTAAACGTCAGGTACTCGGTATGCGATTTCATAATCGGATCAAGGCTGTGAACCGGCGTATGAAGGAATCGCGTTGCGTGCGGCATTCTTGTAAACGATGCCGCCCTTCATCACGAATGCCACGCGTCGGACCGCCGTGATGTCTTTCAATGGATCACCGTCGAGCGCAATGATGTCGGCCTGTAGTCCAGGAGTGATTGCGCCAATCTGATCGGCCATGCCAAGCGCTTCCGCCCCGACAGAGCTCGCGGAAACCAGCGCTGCCATGGGATCAACTCCGCAATCGCGCACGCGATCAACGAATTCTTCAGCGTTGCGGCCATGGGCGCCCGCAACTGCGTCCGAGCCGAAGACAATTTTCAACCCCGGTATTTTTGTCGCGCGTTGCATGGTCTCCCGGTACATGGTGAGGATCTTCGGCATTGCGGCGAAACCCTCTTCGCTGTACCCGAGCGTGCCCAGGTATCTGTCCTTGTAAAGGAGATAGGTTTCGAGCACCAGCCCGGCTTGGGGATCAAAATAAGGCCTCTGTTCGGCAACGAACTTCAAATCCTCGTCGGTTGTCATCAGACCGTGCTCAATTTGCGTACAACCGGCAAGCGTTGCAGCACGGACAGCATCTTTGTATGCGTGAACAAGCGTGCGCAAACCTTGCTTCTTCGCTTCATCGCAAGCGGCATTCAGTTGCTGCTGTGAAAGTGTCATGGCGGGGCGAAGAATACTTCCCGACGCGAAGATCTTGATCAGGTCCGCGCCTGCTTCCTTTTGTTTCCGCACGAACGCGCGGATCTCCTCCGGCGTTCCACTTTTCTCGCCTTGCCCTATGAGCGGCTCGACTGCTGTAAGGAGGCGCGGGCCGGGGACGGTACCTCTCGCGATGGCATCACGTAAAGGGAGGTCAGTCGGAGAGCCCACACTTTGCACGGTGGTGAATCCCGCCATCAGTGTTAGCCAGGCATTCGCGGCGGCTTGGTAGGCGGCTTCCTGTGTTGTTCCTCCGGCGCCCGCATTCTTCCCATTTTTCCCGAAGCTCCAGGTTATGTGCACATGGGCATCAATCCAGCCCGGCAACACCGTTAGTCCACGCAGGTCGTAGTCCACGGGTGCGGCCTTTCGGTCGATAGCGACGATCTTCGCACCCACAATGACGAGATGCGTATCGTGTAACACGTTGCCCTTGCCATCGAGCACAGCGCTGGCAGCGATCACGATGCGTTTGCCCGGAGCCGGCACCTGCGAAGCTATTTGCTGAGCCGCGCCGGCGGTAATAGCGCAGATGACAAACGAAATGACGTTTGCGCATTTCATCTTGGTTTCTTTTCTGTGGAGCGTGCCGATAGTTACTTGGTGTTAATCGTAGCCTGCGACCTGACTTTACCCTGATTAGCGTCAGCGCGCTGCAGAAGACGTCGTGCTTTTTGGCGGGCAATCTCCATCACGCTGGAATCGCCGGCGATGCTCTCGAGTTGCGGAGCCAACACTTGCAACTCCGCCAGTTGACCGTTCGCCGCCACCTCGTCCATTCGTTTGAGTTCGGCGTTGAGTCCTAGCCGGTCGTGGCGATGGAGATAATCCAATGCACGTCCGAATTCGAGGGTAGTCGCAATGCCCTGTAGCAGGTCGGTAAGTTGGCGCGCCGAGGCGTTATCAGACCAGTTATAGGAGGTCTGAAAATTTCGAGCCGAGTCAGCGTAGCTGAGGGTCTTTCGCCCGGTAAATGCTATCTTTCCCTTCTTGTAGTCGACATCACGATGGAAGTAATCAAGTGCGCGCGTCAAATCAAAGATGCGGTCACGCGTGGTGGCCGCAATCGTGAACTTCACGGAATACGGATCGCCTAGCAAGAAGCGGGTGCCTCCTGCGGACTCGTATGCCGCCCGTGCGCTGGAGTCGATAGTAAGTACGTAATGCTCTGGGTCCGCTCCCGGCCAGTCCAGTGTGAAAGTAACGGTGGGGGTAACCGGGTGCTCAGCATCACCGCTCGGATTCAGATCTGGTTGCTGGCCGGGACTGCTTAGCGACAAGAGGCTTAACGCAACCAGCAGAGCGGCGGCGCGGGTTAGCATCGCACTATTTTATACAGTTCCGTGCCCGGACGTGCGCTGGCGATGAAGCGTGGCCGAGGTATGCAAGTCGCAGATCGCGATTGCAAGCGCATCCGCCACATCGGGAGGCTCCGGGAGCGCGGGCAGGTTCAACAGCCTCATTACCATTTGCTGCACCTGCGACTTCTCTGCCCTGCCATAGCCCACTACCGCGGATTTGATGGCCAGGGGGGCGTACTCGGTCACCTCAAGGTCGTATGTGGCAGCAGCCAGCATTGCCACGCCGCGCACGTGTCCGAGCTTCAGCGCCGACTTCGCGTTGGCCGCGTAAAACACATCTTCGATCGCCACCTTGGCCGGCGCGTGCAACTCGATTACCTTTCCCAGTTCGCCAAGCACCTTTCGCAAACGAAGAGGCAAGGGCTCTCGCGGTGAGAGCCGAATAGCTCCAAAAGCCACGCAGGCGAGTGCACCCTGAGCCGACTGCTCCACCACGGCATACCCGGTAATTTCGCTGCCGCAATCGATTCCGAGCACCCGCATCGAACAGCAGTTTAGCCCATATCTATTGCGCTGGAGCGAACAAACCTAGCAGCAGCGCGGCTGCTGGGCGCGAGTGGCTTCAATTTCACGCTGAAAATCTGAATAGCTCTGGCGCGACGCGGTCGCATTAGCTCGTGCCAGATAGCGCTGGTACGCGTTTTCGTCAAAGATCTCGCGTAACACCTCGTGAAGGATGTGAAGTGCTGATCGTAGATGATGGATCACGGCGCCTCCGTAGCCAAGCGCGTGTTCACAAATGGAGCTTCACGAACCTGCGCAGGCTTGCGGCCACTAAGCACTCGGGCCCACTCCAGTGCTGACTCGACGAGAATCATGGCGACACAAATTACGAGTAATCCCGCAACCGCCGCATCCAGTCGGTCATTAAATATGAGCTGAGGCAAGTCGGCAGCGCGTTGGGCACCAGCCGGTACCTCACTGGCCAGCTTGCGCGCGTGCGCCAGGAAACCGATAGCGGGGTTGGGATGAAAAATCTTTTGGAAAGAGGCGGTAAAAGTAACTGAGACCAACCAGAGCAGCGGAATTAATGTCGCCCACACGTGCTTCACTTTGCCCATCTTGATAATGATGGTTGTCGCTACGCAGAAAGCTACGGTAGCCAATAGTTGGTTGGCAATGCCGAACAATGGCCAGAGGGAGTTCACCCCTGCTTTTGGATCCCGTACGCCTTGCCAGAGAAACATTCCCCACAGACCCACGATCAGCGCGCTGGTGATGAGGATGCTGGGATACCAACTGGTACGACCCAAGGGTGCCCAGAAATGACCCAGTGCGTCTTGCAACATAAAGCGGCCCACGCGCGTCCCCGCGTCGAGGACCGTCAATATGAACAGTGCTTCAAACATGATGGCAAAGTGGTACCAGACCGCCATTACCGCCTTGCCGCCCAGGAAGCTGGAAAAGATGTGTGCCATGCCAATGGCAAAAGCGGGAGCGCCCCCGGTTCGCGCATAGAGTGACTTCTCTCCAACGTCGTTGGCGAGAGTCTGCATGTCCTGCAGATTTACCGGAAACCCCCAGGACGAAATTGTTGCGACCACTGCCGCTGGCGTGGTTCCAACCACATCTGGCCGGCTATTAACCGCAAAGTAGGTTCCGGGCTGGACGACGGATGCCGCGATAATTGCCATGATGGCAACGAACGATTCCGCCAGCATTGCGCCGTACCCCACCATGCGCGTATCGCTCTCGCGGCTTACCAGCTTAGGAGTGGTGCCGCTGGAGATAAGTGAGTGAAAACCGCTGATGGCGCCGCAAGCAATCGTGATAAACGCGAATGGAAAGATATTACCGGCAAACACCGGGCCGGTTCCGTCCACAAAGCGCGTTAGCGCCGGCATGTGCAAAGTGGGTCGGACCAAGAGGATCCCCAAAGCAAGTAAGAAGATGGTGCCCAGCTTCACGAAGGTGCTCAGGTAGTCGCGCGGCGCGAGCAGCAGCCAGACCGGCAGCGCGGAGGCCGCGAAGCCGTAAATGATGATCAGCACTGCCAACGCTGGTGCACCCAGCGAAAAGATTTTTGAGAGGCCTGCAGAATGGGAAACCCATTGCCCACCGAAGATGGCAAGCATCACGAGCACAAAACCGAGTGCAGATGTTTCCAAAACTTTGCCGGGACGCCAGAATCGCAGGTACAGGCCCATAAGCAGAGCGATGGGAATTGTCATGGCGACAGTGAACACGCCCCACGGGCTGTCGCGTAGCGCGTTCACCACGATCAAAGCGGCCACGGAGAGAAGAATGACGATGATGCTAATCACAGCAACAAACGCAATCAGCCCGCCTGCTTTCCCAATCTCCTCCTTGGCCATCTGGCAGAGCGACTTGCCATCGCGGCGGACCGAGAACAGCAGAATGACAAAATCCTGGACACAACCTCCAAACACGGCGCCGGCCAGAATCCACAGTGTTCCCGGAAGATATCCAAACTGCGCCGCCAAGACAGGACCGACCAGCGGACCGGGACCGGCGATTGCTGCGAAGTGATGGCCGAAGACCACCCACTTGTTGGTGGGGACGAAGTCGCGTCCATTCTCCAGGCGCTCGGCCGGAGTAGCACGCATGCTGTTAAGTGCCAGTACTTTCGCGGCAAGAAACTTGCTATAGAAGCGGTATCCAAGTGCATAGGTGCAAGCCGCAGCCAGCACAAACCACATAGCATTGATGGATTCGCCACGATTGAGCGCAATCGAGGCCAGCGCAAACGCTCCCACCAGAGAAACAGCTACCCACACCAATGCACGTCCCAAACCGCGCATTATTCCTCCGCGACAGCTAACAGTTTTGCGAAACTCTGAAGCGAATACATTCGACGTGCTGCTCTCTTCAGCTACTCCAGAAAATGGAATCCAGAGTTGCGCGCCCAAGTAGTCTCAAAGCGAACCCTGATTATCTGCCAGGCATCGTACCTATCTGGCGCGTACTCGTCACAAGTGAACCAACGCTGGCTGTTACTCCGCGCTGGTGGTAAGTCTATCCGCATCAACTCAGGAGGCACGAGATTATGAACAAGATATTTGGAACTTTTCTGATGGTGCTGGCGCTCAGCACGTGGAGCATAGCCCAGTCTCAGCAGTCGCAGAGCACCGACAAAGACACTAACAAATCGAGTTCCGCTAGCGGCTTCGAAAGCGGACCCACAGTGGATGCCAGTGATCACTCCGCAACCATTCGTTGGGAAACGAACGACAAAGCCGCAACTACTGTCAAGTACGGAACTGACAAGAACAATCTGAACAAAGAAGTGCGGCATTCGGGCGGAGCCCGCGACCACAACGTGA
>Ga0070697_100001647_pt1 | contig 17009 bp, 17 predicted proteins | sample KBSK1501metaG_FD_65475 | JGI IMG/M metagenome (GOLD analysis project Ga0070697, IMG submission 65475) | Corn, switchgrass and miscanthus rhizosphere microbial communities from Kellogg Biological Station, Michigan, USA - KBS K1-50-1 metaG | ecosystem: Host-associated > Plants > Roots >...
GCAAAACGTCAGCAGAGTGGATTTGGTGGAATGGTCGCATTCGATGTGGGCTCGCTCGCAGCGGCGCGCGCAGTCCTGGAAGCGGTTAAGCTATGCACACTTGCTGAAAGCCTTGGTGGCGTGGAAACTCTGATCTCGCATCCGGCAACCATGACACATGCGTCAGTAGATGCTGAGAAACGTGAGCGGCTTGGGATCAGCGAGGGACTCGTAAGAGTCTCGGTTGGACTTGAAGATACGGATGATATAATCGCCGATCTCGATCAAGCTCTGAACAGCATTTGAATCACGACTCCTGATGAGGAGTTAATATAGGTCCCATTGGTCCTATCGGTCCTATTAATAAGCATTCTTACAGATCGCGTTACCACAAAACGGGGAGTGACAGCCACAGTTAGACGGGTTAGAATTCATTCGCCTTTTCCTGAAGCGCCTCCACTGTCTTTATGAATGTTGAACTGCATGCAAAATCAGATGTAGGCCGTGTCCGTCGCGGCAACGAAGACAATTTCCTCGTCCTTGAGTTATCAAAACAACAAACATGGACGGCCACCGATGGTTCAGCCGTTCTAAAAGAGTTGGCAAATTTCGAACTGGGCCAAAAAGGTCTGGTTCTCGTCGTCTCTGACGGCATGGGTGGAGCCCTGGCAGGTGACGTCGCCAGCCGAATGGCAGTTGATTCTGTGCGCGACATGATTCTGGGAACCGGTTCTCAGGAGGGATGCGATCAAGACACGCCGCTGGTCGATTGTTTGAAGAGCGCCACGGTCTACGCCAATCTCGCCATCCATCATAAGAGCCAGGAAGACTCGCGTTGCGCGGGCATGGGCGCAACTTTCACCGGCGCCGCAGTCCATGGAGATCTTCTGGATCTGGTCCAGGTGGGCGACAGCCGCGGCTACCTTATCCGCAAGGATCAGATCAGGCTGGCGACTAAGGATCAATCCTTAGTGCAACAGCTGGTCGATGTCGGTCAGATCAGCGAGGCTGAAGCCGAAACTCACATGTTTCGCAATGTGATCTTGCAGGCGCTGGGCGCCCAGGGCGATGTCACACCGGTAACCGGCAGAATCCGGCTGCGGAAAGGCGACATGCTCTTACTTTGCAGCGATGGATTGTCGGGAAAGCTGCGCGCTGAGGACATTCAAAATATTGTGGCCAGTAACCCAAATCTGGCTAAGGCATGTGACGAGTTGATCGCTGAAGCCAACAATCGCGGCGGTGAGGACAATATTACCGTGATTCTTGCCCGCTTCAATGGCGACGAATTGGAAGAGCCCTCCACCGACCGCATTACTATCGAACTACCAGCGATTGACGAAGAAGACAAAACCCTCGACGACACCTACGATCCGGATACCGAACCCCGCTAACAGTCCCTTAATAGTTTGGCGCAGATCGACATTCAGGCGCTCAATGCAGGCGTGGATCCGATGATCTCGAATAAAGACCATTTTCCATATGTCATTGGACATTTCTCATTTGTCATTTAGTTTCGCGCGTCGAGCAGTGATGGCGTTACATTTTCAATGAAAAATGAGAAATGGAAAACGAGAAATGGTAAACCTATTGCTTTTCTATCTGCCTTGACCAGTACCCTCACTCTCAGGCAGCTGCTTCGCCCGCCAATCCACCGCCTCATCAATACGACGAACATAGATTGACGAGCCTTCGATACTTTCAACGCACACACGCTCGCCGGCTTCGAGTGGAGATTCACCGGCTGCAGGATAAGCTGTCCAGGTTGAACCGAAAACCTTGACCGCCCCTTCCTGCATCGCACCGCGGCTGGATGAAACCACTGTGCCGATCTTTCCGGGAAGTGAATCAACCCCGGTACGCAGCGAGTCGCCGGTTTTCTCGCGAGAAAAATAATTGACGAAGATGGTGCGCGAGGCTGCGGTCAGTCCAATTGAAACTAACGCGAAGATAAGAAACTGAATTGCGAGACTGTTAATGCCAACGATCCCGGCCAGCGCGGCAGCCAGGGCGCCAATACCAAACCATAACAGTACAAAACCTGTGGTGAAAACCTCGGCCACAATCAGGACTGCGCCAAGTATGCACCACAGGATCCAATATAAGTTGTCCATCGAATACTAGCCCTTGAGCAGGTTTTTCAGCACGAACCAGACGTTTGCAGGTCTTTCCGCCAGCCGCCTCATGAAATAAGGATACCAGTGTTTTCCGTAGGGTACATAGACTCTCATGTTGTAGCCGTCCTTCGCGAGTTGGCGTTGCAGGTCGCGGCGGACGCCGTAGAGCATCTGAAACTCAAAAGCGTCTTTGCCGATTCCCTCTCGGTTTGCAAATTCGATCGTGGCATCAATCATCTTTGGGTCGTGGGTCGCGATACCGTGATAGACACCACTCGAGAGCAGTAGTTGCATTACGCGAATGTAATTTGCGTCTGTATCTTTCTTATCGGGAAACGCAACTTCGGGAGGTTCATTGTAGGCTCCCTTGCAGATGCGGATTCGGGCCGGGAGCTTCAATAGTTCCTGAGCGTCGTCGTAAGTACGGCGGAGATACGACTGCAATACAATCCCGACGTCGTTCAGACCAAATTCAGCTCGCAGCCGTTTAAAGATGTCGATCGTTAACTGAGTGACGCTCGAAGCTTCCATGTCGACCCGCACGAAATTTCCTCGCCGGGCAGCGTCGGCCACAATGACTCGAGCATTTTTATAAGCCAGCTCCGGATCGAGTTCCAATCCAAACTGAGTCAGCTTAATTGAGACGTTTGACTTTATTCCGGTCTCATCGATGCGAGCGAGAATCTCAAGGTACTCTTTTACTTCGGCTTCGGCCTCGGCCGGGCTGGCAACCGATTCGTTGAGGTGATCGAAAGAGGCCGTGCAGCCTTCGGCATTCAACTCTTTAATCGCGGCCACGGCCTCGTCGATTGTTTCACCGGCCACAAATCGGGTTGTGAGTTTCTTAAAAAGCCGAAAATGGGCGGCAAATTCCTTTAGTCCCTCGTGTCGAGAGAGATAGATTAAGGCGCTTCTGCTAAGCATATTCGGAAGTCAGGATACTACAGGACAGTCTGTCACCTGGGGGCTGTGTTATTCTAAGCGCGCATTTTCGCAATACCGCTTCCATCCAGAACAGTCTTCCAGAACTGCAGCTACGCTGAGGGACCCCGAACGAATGCGTCTGAAGCTGGTATTTATTTGCTCGATAGTTTCCGCCACAGTCGGGGCTGGTTGCGCTATAGCAATCATTCTTTCAGTATTTTCATCGCTCAAACCGATAACAACGCCCGGACTGCTCGTGCTGGCAACATTTCTGCTTCCGGCGGGGGCCATACTGCTAGCCAGCGTCTTTGTCTACCGCCACACCGCCCGGCGCCGAAAGCTCCAGGCGGCGCTGACGGTGATCATCTCGCTGATTCTAACTATCGCAATTTTCCTGGTGGCATCGATTGTTACTTCACGGAGAAACCCAGTTCTGCCACCGCCAGGTACGCTGCGCGACACTCCATAATCAAAATTTCGCATTCCCGTTAGTTGTAGGGGCGTCCCTCCGTGGGCGCCCCTTTGTTGCGATTGAGGTTGAGCGGGATCAAAAGAGGGGCGCCCACGGAGGGACGCCCCTACAACTGTTTCAAGTCGGCACACTTCCATCGTGGGGAAGTGGCGAAAGCCCAATCTCTTTCTGGTGCGGTCGCAGCGCATCGATTACAAAGCGAATGTGTTCGTCAGGGTCTGCGCCCAGTTCCTCAATTCCCTGACGGATGTCGTCCCGGTTAACCGACCGCGCGAATGCTTTGTCCTTGAGCTTTTTCTTCACCGAAGAAACTTCGAGATCATCAAGACTCCTGGTTGGCCGCACCAGCGCGCAAGCCACTAGAAACCCGCAAAGCTCGTCTGTCGCGAAAAGCGCGCGGGCCATGGCGGTATCGCGCGGCACACCCGTGTAAGTTGCATGGCCCATAATTGCGCGAATAAACCGCTCTGAATACCCACGCCCGCAAAGTATGTTAGCGCCCGTAAATGGATGCTGCTCGGCCGAGGGAAACATTTCATAATCAAAATCATGAAGCAGCCCCACCAGTCCCCATTCGTCCACGTCATCATCCTCGCCGGGAACGCCATATCGACTGGCACAGGCGCGCATCGCAGCTTCCACCGTCAGCGCATGTTTGCGCAGGCTTTCACCTTTGGTGTACTCGCACAACAATTCCCAGGCGTCGTTTCGGTCAGGCATGGTCGTCAGTGGTTTTTGAGACAGAGTAGAACTTTTGTCCTGTTTTTGAGCAAGCAAAACTAGCACGAGTGAAGTGTGCAAACAAGAAGGGTTTGATTGGTGGCGGTGTCCGCGTTTGAGGTAACTCTCTATGCAACCTCCGTGCTCTGTGCCTCTGTGATGGCCTTTTGCACGGCATTGTTCACCACAGAGACACAGAGGCCACTGAGGATGCACAGAGAACAACGATCCACGAAATCACGCGAAGTCTCACGAAAAGAGTTAGTGTTACTTCGTGTGAGTTCGTGGATCGTTTTCACCGAGGCAAGTCAAAGTCAGCCACCGCTGGGCGCGCGATATCCCGGGCGGGCCCGCACGACCACACTCTTGCGCGTGCTGGTCACTTTGATTTTTCGGTATTGGCCGTCCCGCGCTTTATTGGTTGGGTAGTATCCAATCGCGTACTGCGTTCTTAACTCCGCCGCGATCTGTGCAAATGCCTCGGGCAGGGAGTTGAGCGTATCGGCCCTAAGCAGACGCCCGCCAGACTTGTCGGCCAGGTCATTGAGGTAGCTATCGGCGGTCCGGTAGAGCTGATCCAGCATCAGCGTTATTGAGTCACCCCCAACCGGAATGCTGCCGCGTGAGGGATCCGGATCATCGCGTCTGTCGCCTGGCTGTCTGGTGGACCGCGGTGGCCGGCTAGGTACACGATCACCGTCGGGATCCTCTTGACGTCTCCGTTGCGTATCTCGTCTCTGGCGCTCTTGCCGCAGGATTTCAGAAGCCGGTGGTAAACCGAATATTCCGGTCGTCCTGCTCTGCCCAGAGGTTGGGACTGGGCTCGGATCATCGCTGGGAAATGTGGGAGCGGTAGTTCCCGATGAAGGCGCCCGAATAACGCCGATTGTAGGTAACTGCGGCGTGGATGCGTTCGCCTGGTCGCGGGCGATGCGCTCAGTTTCCGCTCGAGTTTCAAAACGAATCGGATAAACGATGACACCTTCTTCATCCAGCCGCTTAATAGTGCTATCGAAGGAGGCCTCATCGCTGCGCCAATCAACACCGTCAGTAAAAAGAACTATCGCCTTGCGGCCCTGAATTGTTCTGATCGAAGACAGGGCCAGCTCAAATGCATCGTAAAGCTTGGTTCCCTGTCCCGACTCGGTTTTGTTGATCGCATTTCTTAGCGTCGCTCTGTCATTGGAAAACTCATTCAAATCGCGCACCTGATCGTCAAAAGAAATTACTTTAACGCGATCGCCAGATTTCAACTGTTCGACAAAAGCCACCGCCGCCCGCCTGATCACACCCAATTTTTCGCGGGTGCTGGCACTGGTATCCAGCAGCAGCACCACGTGAAACGGCGCATTCACGGTGGCAAAGAACGATACCTCCTGCTTCACGCCGTCTTCCGAGATGTTAAACTCACTCTGTTGAAGATCCGGAAGATAATTACCGTCCACGGTGGTGGCGATAACTGGAACAGTGACGAGGTTAGTGTCGATCTTGACAGTCTCGACGTCTTGTTGGTCTCCACTGGACGGTGATTCTGAGGATGGATCGGGCGTTGGTTCCTGGCGGGGTGTTCTCTTGATCGGAGGCCGCTGCTGCCGCGCGGGCGTTTGCGGCAACGCCCACGCTGCGCCGGCTATACAAATCGAGCAGATTAGGCAAATACGAAGTACTTTAGCCTTCACGATTCTCTCCAGTTCGATTCAAATGTGGGCTAGCGAAAAGACTCAGGAACGTATTGCTACGATGAGTATTGACAGAGTAACCGTTGCCACTGCTCGGAAACAACGTGGCGAGGTTAGAATAACGATCCAACTGGTTGTAGGGGTGGCACTCCGTGGCCACCCCTCGTTTGCGAGTGGCTCGGTGGAGTTGAGTGAAACCGTGAAGAGGGGCGGCCACGGAGTGCCGCCCCTACAATTTCGGCTTCCTTGCTGGCCCGTCAACCATTCAACTAGAATCCCCTCGTTCGTTTCATCACCCCAATGAGATCTCTGTTACTAGGCGTACTGGCGGCTTATGTGGTCGCGGCTATTCATGCAGTGCTGGCGTTCATCAATAAACGTCGCGCGCTGCAGCGCGTGTCGGAATGGGCGATGCTCACGGGTTTTGTGCTTCATACTGCCGCAATAGTCGCTGACTGGGCCATCTACGGACATTATCCGCTCTTTTATTTGCGCGAGACTCTATCTTTTCTGGCCTGGACACTGATTGCGAGCTACGCTCTCGTACTTTACCGCTACCGTGCCAGACCGCTTGGTAGTTTCACACTCCCTCTCGTCTCGGTCTTGATTTTCATTGCAATCATTACGCGACCGGAACCCAGCGGTTCCGCCGAAGCCAGCAGCATGTCAACCACCTGGCTGTTTCCAGTTCATACTACGCTCCTCCTGTTTGCCTACGCGGCATTCTTCGTGGTTTTCGTGGCCAGCATCATGTACCTGTTGCAGGAGCGCGAGCTAAAACTAAAAAAGTTTAGCGCTATCTTTCATCGCCTTCCTTCGCTGACTATCGTTAACGAAATTGCCACCAGCTCAGCTGCGATCGGGCTAACATTGTTGACGGTGGGAATTGCGACCGGCATGCTCTGGTCATCGTCACGGGACGGGCGAATATGGCACAATGATCCCAAAGAGATCTTTGCCGCGCTGACGTGGTTGCTCTACCTTTCGCTGATTCTTTACCGCTCCACTGCCAGTTGGCGCGGACGCATGGCAGCCTGGATGGGCGTGGCCGGATTCGCTCTGGTCCTTTTTACATTCTTTGGCGCCAGACTTATGGGCGGTTATCACGTTTTTGGCTAGTATCCTGATCTCAGCATTTTCCAATGTCTATTGTATTAGTTGGAGTCAATCATAAATCCGCACCAATTGAAGTGCGCGAGCGCCTGGCGTTCACTGAGGACGCCTGCGCCGCAGGATTGCGTTCGCTCGTTGACGGGCAGATTGTTCGTGAGGGTTTGATTGTCTCGACTTGCAACCGTGTGGAAGTGCTGACCGAAACAGCCGACGGGCAGTTATCAGATACTACTGAACGAGTCATTGAGTTTCTCAGCCGGTCAGACGTTCTGCCCCGCTCCTTTTACGAAGCGCATCTCTATACCCATACGGACGATCAGGCGGTCAGACATCTCTTTCGCGTAACTTCTTCGCTGGACTCAATGGTCATAGGCGAACCCCAGGTTCTGGGTCAGGTGCGCCGGGCCTATTCCATTGCGCTCGAAACTGGCACTACCGGGCGAGTATTGAACCGGCTGGTCCATCATGCGTTTCGGGTGGCCAAGCGTGTGCGCACTGAAACAGGTATCGGCGCGAATGCCGTCTCGATTAGTTATATGGCGGTCGAGCTTGGCAAAAAGATCTTCAAAACCCTGGAAGGTCAAACTGCGCTACTGATTGGCGCTGGTGAGATGGCCGAACATTCGGCGCGCCATCTGGTTAATGCCGGCGTGTCCCGTGTGCTGGTCGCTAACCGAACGGAAGAGCCGGCCGCGCGCCTGGCCAACGAGCTTGGCGCAGAAGCGGTCAGATTTGATCAACTATCCGACTATCTCGCAGAGGCGGACATCATCATCTGTTCGACCGCAGCAGACCATTATGTGATTACTGAGCCGATGGCCCGCGAGGCTCTGAACAAGAGACGAAATCGGCCTTCATTTTTTATTGACATCAGCGTTCCTCGCAACATCGACCCGGCTGTCGGGAAGATCCGCAATGTTTTTGTTTTCGACATAGACGATTTGGAGTCGGTGATCTCATCGAATATTCGCGAGCGTGAGCGCGAGGCCGAGCGCGCTGAGTTGATAGTTAACTCTGAGATCATGCAGTTTCAGCAGGCCCTGCGCGCACTGGATATCGGTCCCACTATCGGCGCGCTACGTCAAAAGCTTCAGGATATGGCCAGGCTGGAGCTGACAAATCAACGCAAGCGCCTCGGCCCGTTGACGCCCGAACAGGAGCGCGCTGTAGAAGCCTTGCTCATGTCCACCGTCAACAAAATCTCACATCCCCTGTTGAGTCATATGAGACGCTCCTATGACGCCAGCGACGCTGAAACCATCCAGGCCTGGCGAGATATCTTCGGCCTCGAAGAATAGTTACCTTTCCCAAACCTACATGAAAGACCGTCTTGTAATTGGCTCTCGTGGTTCCAAGCTTGCGCTGGTTCAGGCTGAGATGGTTAAAGCGCAACTCGGGCTTCTTAACCCATCGCTGGATATCCGAATTGAAATCATCAAGACCTCAGGCGATGTGAAGACTGATCCACTTTCAGTAATTGGAGGGAAAGGTGTTTTTACGAAGGAGCTTGAGGATGCCCTGGTGGACGATCGCATTGACATCGCGGTCCATTCCTTGAAGGACCTGCCAACCATTGTTCCGCAACAGCTGGTAATCGCGGCCATGTGCAAACGCGAAGACCCGCGCGATGCTCTCGTACTCGGGCGGCGTGGCCAAACGTCTGCCGCTGGAAAACCATCGGTTGCCTCATTGCCAAAAGGCGCGACCATCGGAACGTCAAGCCCACGCCGGCTGGCCCAACTAAAGCATCAGCGCGGTGATCTCGTTTTCAAGGATCTACGTGGGAACGTCGATACCCGGCTGCGCAAACTTGATGAGGGACAATACGATGCTCTGCTGCTGGCGTGCGCGGGTCTGCGAAGACTGGGTTTAGATGATCGTATCAGCGCGCCGCTGGCGACGAATGAAATGCTCCCGGCCGTGGGACAGGGCGCGCTTGCAATCGAAGCCCGCGCCGGAGACGAGGACACAATTGCAGTCGTTAGCAGACTGGAGCATAAATTTACGCGGCTGGCTTGTGCCGCCGAACGCTCTTTCCTGTTAAGCCTTGGAGGGGGTTGTATGCTACCGATTGCAGCGCATGCGGTTGTCCGGGACCAGCGTCTCAGGCTTAACGGCCTCGTGGCTGATACCGCCGGGAAACAAATCGTGCGAGATCAGATTTCGGGATCATTAGATGAAGCCGAACAATTGGGCAGACGCCTTGCGGAAAAGCTTTTGACCAATGGCGCCCGCGATTTACTTGCTGCGGAGGGTTAATAGGTCATATCGGCCCTATAAGTCCTATAGGTCCTATCTTGAAAAGCATCTCCCAAACACTTGCCGGCCGCACCGTGGTAATCACTCGCGCTTTGGCCCAGGCGGATGATTTTGCCGCCGAACTCAAAAAGTACGGCGCCGAGGTAGTCCTGTGTCCCACCATCGAGATCAGCGGTCTCGATAGTTACGAACGTTTGGACGAAGCCATCGATCATCTCTATGGTTACGATTGGCTCGTCTTCACCAGCGTCAATGGTGTTGACTACTTCTTTCAGCGGCTCAGAGCGCGGGGCCGAAACGTCAGTGACCTCGACGAACTGAAAGTCTGTGCTATCGGTGAAGCTACGGCCGAAAGCTTGAACGATTTGCACGTTCACGTCGACGTCATTCCGGAGGAGTTTAAGGCAGAAGGCGTCTTTGAGGCGCTCAAGACTTTTGTTGGCGGCGCCAGCGGACTTAAGAACTTAAACGTGCTGATTCCGCGCGCTTCAGTGGCGCGTGACTACTTACCCAGGGCTTTGGAGGAGTCGGGTGCCCGGGTCGATGTCGTTCCTGCCTACCGCACATCGCTTCCCGCTAATCTCGATCGAGGACGTATTGCCGCCATGCTTTCAGGCGGCACTGACTGCATAGCCTTTACTAGTTCCTCAACAGTGAAAAACCTCGCTCAACTTTTCGACACCCAGGATCTGCGCGAGGCCCTGGCCGGCGTTGTGATCGCATGCATCGGGGACATCACGGCCACGACCGCAGCGGATCACGGACTCCCAGTAAAAATCCTACCCGACGAATTTACGATCCCCGCCCTGGCGCGCGCTATTGCCGACTATTTTGCGGTGGAGACAAGCAACAGGAATTAATCCGCAGATTACGCAGATTACAGAAGAGGCGGGACGCAGGACCATGCGTCAGGAGCCGGGGCAAGAAGAAATAGGGCGTATAGGTCCTATATTTTTTTCTCCTGCCTTCCGCCTCTTTCCAATGAACGGAATCTGTGTAATCTGCGGATAGTGCCTTCATGCTAAACTGCTAACGATGTCAGTGTCTTCTCGCCGCATACTTATCGTAGACTCCGATGCAAAAAGTGGCCCAGCGCTGCGAAAACTCATCTCCTCCTGGGGTTACGAAGTGATCCTGGAGCGGAATGGTTCTCCCGATCTTATTTCGATCGCGAAAACTGATCCCGCTGTGATAGTCGACAGCCCCAACCTCGTTTCCGGAGGCAGCTTTGATGTCCTGCGCCACGTGAAGACCCAACAAATCGAAATCCCGGTAATCCTGGTCGCGGAGAGTAGCTCAGTTGAACTGGCCATTCGCGCGATACAGGAAGAAGGCGCCTTCTACTATTTTGAAAAGCCGGTTGATGCCAACAAGCTGCGGGTGGTGCTCGAGCGAGCCGTTGAACTTACACATGCAAAACGAGAAAACGAACTCTTGCGACGGCAACTTCAGGAGCATGGTACGTTTGGTGAGTTAGTAGGCAACTCGGCTCCGATGCGAGAAATATATTCACTGGTCGAACAAATTGCTCCCTCATCCGCATCGGTCTTAATCACTGGCGAATCAGGCACCGGCAAGGAACTGATCGCGCGGACGATTCATCAGTTGAGCCCGAGACGGGACAAGCCCTTCATCGGCATCAACTGTTCTGCGATTCCCGAGACCTTGATGGAATCGGAACTCTTTGGACACGAGAAGGGCGCTTTCACCGGCGCCGCTTCGACGCGGGCGGGATGTTTCGAATTAGCTGAAGGCGGAACGCTGCTGCTGGATGAAATTTCTGAAATGCCGCCACTCTTGCAGGCAAAGCTTCTGCGCGTGATTGAGGAGAGATCGCTTCGCCGGTTAGGAAGCAATAGAGAAATCCAGATTGATGTTCGGATTCTCGCGGCGACTAACAAGCATCCCGAAGAGTCGGTGCTTCAAGGCACCCTGCGAAACGACTTGCTTTACCGGCTTAACGTCTTCCGCATTCAACTGCCGGCGCTCAAGGAACGAATGGAGGACCTGCCTTTACTGGCTCAGTATTTGGTGACCAAACTCGCCGAGAAACACGCGCGCCCGGCGCGTTTTCTGAGCCCTGCCGCGATTGGCGCGCTGCAGTTTCACGCCTGGCCCGGAAACGTCCGCGAACTAAGAAACGTTATCGAGCGCGCAGTGGTTATCTGTTCGGGAGAGCAAATAGAGAGGCACCACTTCGCTCCCTATCCCATCGACCAGCGCGAACGGCTGAGAAAGGAAGATACCATTACCTTGACGGTGGGAACTCCGATCGAGGAAGTCGAACGGCAAATGATTCTTCGCACAGTTCAAAAGACCAAAAACAATAAGACGCGAGCTGCTGAGCTGTTAGGAATCAGCCTGAAGACGCTCCACAACAAACTGAATCTTTATCGCGACCGGGGCCAGCTCGACGACAAAGACGAGGATTCAGACAATTGAACCTCAAGCGGTAGCGACTTGCGCCCAAACATTGCGAATGATATTCATCGCTCCGCATGTCCGTGCTTCTCTTCTTCATTGATGGCCTCGGAATTGGTTCACGTGGGCCACAGAACCCGCTCGATAACCTCGACGACGCAGATCCACTGGCAATATTTCGCGGCGAAATTCCTCAAACCCCGTATGACGGCATAGTTGTACCCACCGACGCCAGCCTCGGAGTTGAGGGCCGGCCCCAAAGTGCGTCCGGACAAACTACAATTCTTACCGGGGTCAACGTGCCGGCCCTGCTGGGTTATCACAAACAAGGCTTTCCTAACAACGAGATGCTGGAGATCATTCGCGAGCATTCTATCTTTCTGCAGCTTACTCGCGCCGGTATTGCTCCCATAACTTTTGCGAACACTTACACCGAAGCGTTCTTCAAGGGGCGGCCCCGCTGGGTCTCGGCTACGACTGCGGCAGTGGAAGCTGCCGGGTTGGCATTTCGCCGAGTGGCCGACCTCAAAGCAGGCCGCGCGGTTTTTCATGATTTCACGAATCGAACGCTGATCGAGAGGGGTGAGGACGTCGCTCCGCGAACCGCTGACGAGGCTGCCGGGGTGCTCGCAACTCTGGCCGGCGAGAATCGCTTCACTCTCTATGAATATTTCATCACCGATAAGATTGGCCATGCCCAGGACATGGAGGCTGCGAAGTCAGTACTTAAGAATCTCGCCGGCCTTATTAGAGGGCTGTTATCGCGAATTGATTTGAATCGCACTTCCGTTATACTCACCAGCGATCATGGCAACATAGAAGATCTCTCTTCGCGAAATCACACGCTGAATCAGGTTCCAACCATCGTCTGGGGAGCCGGCAGAGAACAAATCGCAGACCGCATCAAGTCCCTGGCAAACATAACCCCAGCCATTGTTCAGACCTTGACGAAGGAAACTTCCCACACATGACTGCCGCACAGGAATCCGTAAACTCCAACTCGTCCGGTCACGACAAAAACAACCCTCGTGAAGTGTTTGGTTGGAAGATGTATGACTGGGCCAACTCTGCCTTTTACACGACCGTTGTCGGTGCGCTCTTTAGTCCCTACATCACGCGCCTGGCCCAGGATGCCGTAGGCAAGCAAGGTACGGTAATGCATTTGGGAATCTTCGGCTCGGTCACCGCCGAATCCTTTCCTACCCTCTGTGTATCAATTTCGGTTGGAGCGCAGGTTTTGTTGTTGCCGATCCTGGGCGCACTGGGCGACTACTCAAATCTCAAGAAGCGCCTGATGGCTTTGTTTTGCTACACGGCAGTAGTCGCCAATGCTTTGCTCTTCTTCATCAGCGGCAATCTCTATCTGCTGGGTGGCCTGCTGTTCATCATCGCCAATGTTTGCTTCGGCGCCTCGATGGTTTTTTATAACGCTTTACTGCCTGAGATCACTACTGAAGACCAGCGTGACAAGGTATCCAGTCGCGGCTACGCCTATGGTTACTTCGGTGGGGGCTTATTGTTGGCGCTCAACCTGGTTCTAGTGCTTGGCGCAGAACGCTTGGGCATCTCCGCCGGGATGGCAGTCCGGCTTTCATTTCTCTCGGCGGCCGTGTGGTGGGGTGGTTTTGCGATCATTACTTTTCGCAGCTTGAAGACTCGAGAGGCGGCAAAGGTATTGCCGCCGGGCCAGAACTACCTCACGGCTGGATTCGTAGAGCTTCGTTCAACTTTCAAGGAACTAAAACGGCTGCCACATACGCTTAAGTATCTAATTGTCTATCTGATTTACAACGACGGTATTCAGACAGTGATTTTTGCCTCCAGCGTATTTCTGGAGCAGGAACTTTTCCGAGGACCAAATCCCACCTTTCTCTTATCCATTTTCCTGGTGGTCCAATTCGTTGCGGTTGCCGGCGCTCTTCTCTTCGAGCGATTGGCCTATATCATCAAAACAAAGAACGCGATCCTGGTATCGCTGTTCCTGTGGGCGGGCGTCGTGATTTATGCCTACGGTTTCCTGCACAACACGTATCAGGCCTGGGTGATGGCCATAGTTATTGCCATTGTCCTAGGCGGCTCCCAAGCGCTTTCCCGGTCGCTCTTTTCGCGCATGATTCCGGCGGGCCGTGAAGCTTCTTTCTTCGGCATCTATGAAGTCTCCGAGCGAGGCACTTCCTGGATGGGTCCACTGCTCTTCAGCATTGTAGTGGCCCGGACAGGATCCTACCGTCAGGCATTATTGTCTTTGATCATCTTCTTCGTGGTGGGGCTGGTGGGACTCTTCTTTATTAATACCGACCGGGCGGTGCATGAAGCGGGAAATCTTGAACCGTGGGAAGCAGCTCGTAGCTAGAAATGGGACGATTTTTAGCCGCAGATTTGCGCGGATAAACGCGGATCAGATCCAGCGATTTAAGTGAGAGGAGATGTTTGCATCTCGGATTTTCAGATCCGTGCAAATCCGCGTTCATCCGCGGCTAACTTACAGCTTTTCTTTTGCCTGATACTGATGGTTTCTCCAGGCATTCCCGGGAGCAGTAGGCAAGATTGCCTTTGGGTCCGATGGCGCGATCAGCAGGTATCCAGGTTCCGCAACTAACACAGCGCACCAACTTCCCGTCAACTTTCGCCGCGGAGTTTTTCGCAGTGCCGCTTCCGGTAGACTGCGAATCAGCTACAGTCTTAGCCGTACCCAGGATTTTCTGTAGGAACTCAAGGTACGGGCGGACTCGGGAATAAATGAGGATAAGAAGCAGACTAATCAGCGTAGAAATGACCAGATATTTCACGACTGTCTCCCAGGCTTCTCGGCTCGGCTAACTCTTATCTTCACCTGGTTTGGTTCCAGGCGCATATGTGATGTCAACGTTGCGCCGGCGGGGAGCCGGATCAGTGGCTCTGCGCCGCGGGGTTGATTCGCGGTTGCGCCGATCCACACTCCCGGCTGGGAGTCCTTTACCGTGCACTGCTTCTTCGAGAATTCTGGTGATTTCCTGCGAGAGCGTTCTGTGCTCGGCAGCGGCCCGGCGCCGCAGAGACTCCTTCAAATGATTGGGCACGTACGCGCCGATGAAAACTCCCTTACGATTCGCCATCTCTCGCGGCCTCTCTTTCAGCGTTTAGTTAAAGCTTGTTTAGCCTTGGATTGTTAAGCTTGTGAAGCTCTGGAAAGCGTTTATGCCAAGCAAGTAGAACAGGTCTGTAAGCCGAATTCTGTACCCCGATTTGACATCGGAGTGGCGATCATTCATCTAGCCCAACCGTTGCCAGTTGGATCAAGCGATCTACCCGGAGGTCGTAGCACCTTTTGAGATCCCATTGCTGAAATCTCAAACTTAAGATCTGAAATCTCAGATCTTAACTGCTTCGGGCGGGCAGCCCTGTTGACGCCTCCCTATTTGATCTTGCACTGCGAGGAGTTTGCCTGGCCGCATGTGTCACCACACACGCCGGTGCGCTCTTACTTTAAGCCCTTGCGGGCCGCACCATTTCACCCATCACCGCGGTTTCGAGATTCAGATCTTTCAATCTGAAATCCTATTCGAGATCTCAGTGAGATCTCAAAGCCGTTTGGCTGGCTTGCTTTCTGTTGCACTTGTCGTCGCCCGATTAATCCCGGATTTGAAATCTGAGAATTAGCTCTGAGCTCTCAAATCCAAAATCTGAGATTTCAGATCTGAGATCTCAAATCCAGGATTAATCAGAGCGCCCCGCCGTTAGCGGGCTCGCTGCCCTGTAGTGTTCGGACTTTCCTCTCCTGGATTAACTCAAGCCGATAATTTCAGATGTAATCCGAAACTTGAAGAATTGAGCAGTTGAGTGGGTCCGAGACTCAGATATGAATCCGAGATCCGACCCGCTCAAGGGTTCCAGCAGCGACCGCCCGACCTGTTCTCTTGCAAGGCCGGGAGAGTATAGCAAAGCACTGTTCAACACGTATAGTACGCCCGCTTGATGGTAGTGTCCTAAGTTCAACTCTTTGCGTGATCTTCGCGTCCTTGGCGCTCTTTGCGGTCAAGTGTTTTAAATGCCTTTTACCGCAAAGTACGCGAAGTACCGCAGAGGTGCGAAAAGAGATTCTTCAGATTAGTAGTGTTTGGATGCCTAGTTAAAGTACCGGAAACCCACGCGCAAACCGTTGATGACACTCGGCGGGATTGCAACCGCCAGAGTAAGCGAAGCGAGCGCCTGAGAAATGCCTAAAGCCAATAGGTTAGGCTGACGCTGGTACACGCCTGCCCAGATCAAGCCTCCCATGAACGTTAACAGCGCCAGCAGCGGGTTGGGCAAATGGAGCAGACCAAAAAGCAGACCAACCAGCAGCGTAACCTTGAAGCCACCTCCGATGGCCAATTGCAGCCGTCGATTGATAAATCCCTGAAGAGCATATTGCTGTACCAGTGCCCAGAGAGGTAATAAGAACAGGTGAGACCGGAAAGGGCGCAAGACAAACGCTGATCCACTCAGTGCCCACCCGAGGGCGAGGATAACTATTACCGCCCCGAGTGTCGGCAGTATCAGAATCCAGACTGCAGCAACAAAATTATCCACGCGAAAACCTATAGCCCGAAGGCTCTCACCACGATACCAATGAGAAAAGATCATAAACCCTATAGCGAGCAGAATAGGGATGGCGGTCAAGAATCCCCGGCCTGCCGCGAAAGGGACTACAGCCCATTCTCCGATAAGACAGGAGGTGATGACCGTCACCACTTCCCACAGCGCCAGGCCTTTGTCTGTGACTGGCAAGCTTCTGGAATCTTGATGGTCCGTCATTCTTTCTCCCGAACGGCTGATGGACTCGGTTCACCTGGAGGATCCAAAGACTTCAGTGTGCCGTCTGCGTTCACCTCGAAACGGACCGCATGGCCGAGCAACTGCAGTGTCTTGCGCGCTCCGCGCCCGCTGTTATGAAGCGCATAGACACGGGCTTCGTGATTACCCAGCTCCATCGCTGAAACAGGTATGGTAAACCCATGCCACTCGTCCGTTGCCCAACCTCCCGTGACAACCTGGGGGCGCGATTGATTTGCGACGGTGCGAGTCACAAACTTGTCGTCCACGAAAAGCTGAACCTCGACGCGTTCAGCCGGGTTACGGCTGTTAACTGCCCAGCCTGAAACTGCCTGCGTTGTCACCTCACCCAAGCCATGGAAATGAGGAAAGACGTCGAGAAAGGAGACCACCACGAGCGTAGAAACAAACAGGGTTTCAATAATTGACTTGGCAATTAGCAAATGGACCAGGCTGATCGATGGCTTTTTCATTTAGTTCGACTACGTGGCCGCTCCAATGTCCGACATGCTTCAGCTTGTCGTAGAGATT
>Ga0070697_100001649_pt1 | contig 17004 bp, 23 predicted proteins | sample KBSK1501metaG_FD_65475 | JGI IMG/M metagenome (GOLD analysis project Ga0070697, IMG submission 65475) | Corn, switchgrass and miscanthus rhizosphere microbial communities from Kellogg Biological Station, Michigan, USA - KBS K1-50-1 metaG | ecosystem: Host-associated > Plants > Roots >...
GTGAATAAGTGAGTCAAGAATTTCCCCGCAATTGACACATCGGACTCCTGGAAAAGGAGGCCGCCGCAGAAGTCATAGAACTTTCCTGCACCATTAATCCCCTGCACGGGGGCACATGCCGACGTCACTCGCCTCCGTGCTAACCATCCTGGTCATCGTGCCTAGCGCTTGTTCGAGTTCAGCCCTACTTAAACTGCAACATCACCCCGGCCGCAAAGATTTGTGAGTCATAGTTTCCGCGGAAATCGCTAAAACGGATCGTCGCCCGGTTGAACTTGAATTCGCCAAAGAGAGCCCATTTGGGCGTCAACAGGATCCGGGCGCCACAATCACTTGTTGTTTCACAGATGGTTTCAAGGTGTACACATCTGTTTCCACTCCCAGCCAGGGACGGGTGTCGAAGAAATAGCCTGCCTTTGCACCTCCCACGAGACTGCTCTTAAGCTCGAGATCATTGATGCGGGCGTCGGTGACGCCGCCCCCAAGGGTCGGACTGGACAAGGTGACGTTCGAAAACGCGCCGGGATTGGTAATCCCTCCATACGCCACGCCCCGAGATACCACTCCGCCTGAGCCTGGGTTGTGAGAAAGGCATTCACCATCACAATTTCTGCTTGGAGCAAAGGCCATTTCACGACTCGTAGGGGCCGTGATCGTCGCTACTCACTAGTCGAAATCATGGGAGCCTCTCATTGACGCATGCACTGCCACCTTCGTTTCCTACGAAAGCGCCCTCATCCCTACTCTTAGGAAGGAGTAACTGTCACTCGGACGTGAATCGTATTGTCTTCCAAAACACCTCGGCATCTGATTTTGTGTGTTGACTGTTGATTTGCAGGCGGATCGCCACAGCGCGTTCCGGGATTACGCCAAAGACCGTTCGAAAATCCTCGACGACATTGCGCTTTTCGAGTAACCATTTTCCAAGCTGGCTATATCCTGATTCCACGACAATGGCTTTAACATTGAGGTAAATTGGACCAGCACCACCTGCGGTTGTCCCTTTCGCAGCCGTCGGATCCCAGATGTACGTGATGACTTTTCGACGTTCAAAGAGTGTCTTGGGAAAGACGACCAGCAACTGAGCGGCCTGGTCATCCGCTTCGGGAGACTCAAAATTCCCTCCCGTCGGCAGCACAGTCACCTTCCATTTCCATTCAAGGTAGGGCGTCTTGGATAAGTCAACGATGATGCTTTTCTCTAAAGCGAACGAGGACGATTCGGTCCGTAACTTTATGACCTGCTCCCCTGAGTCATCCACAACCTTCCAACTGCCGCTGCCAAACAGGACTGGTTTGTCCCACTCCTCGAGAGCGGCCGCCTTATCTCTGTCCAGGATAATAACTTCTTCTCCCGTACAAAGTGCCCCTTGTCCCACAAGCAATAGAAACATGACCGCAAGATAGACGGGCTGCATCGCTATGGTTTCATGCGCGAATTGTCGCACATGGCTTTCAGGGATACTCATGGCCAGGCCGTTACTCGGGAAGCACATAGCTGACGCCGATGATATAGAGGTGATCGGTCTGCTTGCGACCCGGGGCGGGGTTACTGTCATACCGGAGATCGTATTCCAAATTCATGGCAAATTGTTTATAGACCGGCACCCGGAACCCTTGGTCGGCACGCAGTCGCCAGGCGTTCGGTGCGTTGAAATCGTAAAAGCCTTGCTGGCGATGGAAAAAAATCAGGCGTTCCGGGATCAGGGCCGTGTTCAAGGTGATCCCCCAGACGCCCGCAGCGGTACTGTCATGCGGGCGCGTGCGCCAATCCTCGTTCACATAGGCAAGCCCGAGCATGCCTGAGAGCTGGGTCCGTTTCGTGTCGATAAATTGGTAGCCGGGTCCGGCTCCGAAGGTGCTTCTCAGATTTAAGTCCTGAAAGGTGTCCTGCTCGAACAGCGCAAAGGTGTCCAGAAAGACCCGCTTTGTGAGAAAGAAATCATATTTGAGTTGCGCCAAGGCGTTGCGGACGTTGATCTTCTTGGACTGCTCCCCATAATTGTATTTGCCCTCGATCGAGAATCGATGCCGGTCGGCACGGAAGGTATACAACCCGGATGCGTTGATCGCCTTGGAATCTGAATTGCCCTTGGCGATGACGCCGGCGAGATTGAACGCCCCGCTGTAGGTAACATTCGGCGGTGGATTGATGGCCTGGATGTTCGTGAACGGAATCGCCATCGTGGCTCCGAACTGATCACTGGTCACCACGATCCGCTCTGCCGATGGCGACGTCACGACTCCCTGCAAGACCGACCCGTCGAGTGTTTGGACTTTGACGGGCGCCTTTGACGTGATCTCCTGGATGTCCTTCCAGTCGATCTTCACCTCGCCTGCATAGGTGGTCTTCAAGACCAAGATACCCTCTGCCATCTTCAGGATGTCCCCGCTCAATCGGTCCCCATTCTTTAGCATCACCTCGTCAGCCCAGGCCGTCGCAGCCTGCCAGCCAAGTACGCAAAGGACAATCACGATGGTCTTTAAAGGCCGCATGTCTGCCTCCAGTGCAGAGAGGGCAACTAATAGGTTACTGCTGTTTACCGTGTGTTCAGAGACGCCGCATGGACTGGTGGTTCGACGCTGCGCCACGCTGTCTCCGGCGGCTGACGTCGGGTGAGATAGGCGTTGCGGGCGGCGGCGTAATGATCGAGTGTAACGTCTTCGCCGCCATCGAACTGTAAAGTCACGGCTCGCTCGTTGAGCATGTCCTCCGTGCCTTTGCTAAAGACCGCGAGCAGCGGCACGAAGAAATTGATCGGATCCATGTTGAGGACGTAGCCAATACCGTCCCGCACGGTGAGTGGGGACAACAACGGCAGAACTAGATAGGGTCCGGCCACCATCCCATAGTGGGCGAGCGTCTTGCCGCCGTCTTCATCGCTCCTTTGAATGTGGAACTGATACTTTGCGACATCCGTCATCCCGCCCATACCTAGCGTGGAATTGATCAGAAAGCGCGCCACTTCCCGGGCGGCCCCATTGAATTTCCCCTGGAGCAGGCTATTGATGAAGCGCTTGGGCATCGCAACATTGTCTAACATGTTGTGGATAGCGTCCTTTTCCCCGTCCAATACCAGGTCGTTATATGCCTTCGCTACCGGTCGCAGCACGTACCTGTCCGCTGCGCAGTTCAACATGAAGATTTTCTCATTGAAGGGCTCCCACGGATCGTAATCTTCCGTGTCGTCATTGATGCCCAGTGTGCCACGCTCCACGATGATTTCTTGCAACGACTCGGCGCTCAGCGCGGGAGCGACAAACGGTTGGACCGTCAGGACCCAAGACAGGACCCAAGAGGTAATGATAGCGAGCAGCATGCGGCCTAGGACGTCCATTACGCACCGTCCTTCTTGGGAAACGCTGGTCTCGGTCCGTTGGTTAGTTGCGAGGCCGAACCTGGCGGCCAAAAGAGCCGATACAGTAAGCGTCGATCGTAAGACATCGGAATTCTCAGTGTTTGTTAAGACTTTCCGCATGGACGGTTTGGAAATTGTCAATGTTGGCGAGAATGCTGTTTCCAACGGTGATATTGCCATCCTTCCAAGTCTTGGCGTCCACCCGTAAGCGCACCTCCTTGCCAGCGGTGTCCTGGATCACATAGGTCTCACGGTCGATCTTGAGAACTTCGCCTTCGACCACGGCAGAGGTTCCCATGGGAGATGAGGAAATGATGGGTGAGGAAATGAGCCGTTTCAGGGACTTGATATACTTCTCCTTGCCTTGATGGACAACATGCGCCACGATTTCGTCTCCGACCTGAATAGGTTCATCCACAGTGGAGTTTGGGCCAACCTCTAAGCGCACTTTCCTGTCAAGAGAATCTTGGACGATGAACACCTTGTCGTCGATTTTCATCACCTCGCCTCGGACAGTCCCTGTCCAGCTTTTTGGATTCGCCTCATGGGCGGCTGTTTGTGCTATTGGGTAGGCCAGCAGAATCAGAACTAAGATTGTCAGGCTGAGATATTTATTCATAGTCAACCTCGCTTTTATCCGGAGTTTGTGTGCGAGCCTGTTCCCCAATCCCTGAAGGAGACGTAGAGATGGTGGCCATTAAGCATGTTCCCATCGAATGCGGTGAAGACCTTTCTCATTCCCACAGGACTGGACATCTTCACTAAGCCCAAAGCTACGGGACGACCTTTCCCATTCCTCAACCGAACAATTTTCGCCGACACGACAGTCCCATATGGCCAGATCATGTCACCCAACTGTCGCTCGGTGAGTAGAATGGGGAGACCAGCAATAAGTAAGCTGTTGCTCATGTCTTCTTCCTCGCAGGCTGGTGTCCGGATCCCAAATGACTTTCAGATGGCTTATTCAATTCGCAACAGGAGTAGTGCGGCGATGGTGACGGAGCAACGAGCTTGGCAGAGATCATAACAACGGTCGGGAAACAGCGACGGCTCATGGCTCCCTCGAAAATGTGAGCGTGATTATTGAGCGGAGAATAAACTGCTGCGCGGAACACGACAATCGTCTAAATCCTGCAATTGTTGGGTGGGAAATACCTGAAAAAGAGGGGCGAAAAGCCTGTAGCGGCCCGTTTAACTATGGTTCGATGAGGCCTTTGCGGATGGCGTAGCGCATCCCGAGAAATCAGCAAGACGGGCGGGCTAGCAAAGATACTTAGCTGTTACGCGGCTTCTCTGGGAGGCGTTCCAAGTTCAGGTTTTGTGGTGCGTACAAACTCCTGAAACGAATAACCACAGCACCCGCAGGTGATCCGAAAGAGCAACCCATTCGGCACCTGACGTATATATTCTTTGTTCAACATATGTGAGCATTGATTAGAGAGGGGTGGTCCCATGATGACGGCTCCCGGGTTTAATAGGTCTGGATACTCTTACTCAACCTAAAATGAGACTCACTAGACAGAGATAGCCCAGCATTACCAAAAACGTCAGGAACCCTAAAAGCTTCTTCATTGTTCACCTCCGCTATCAGCAGCGAGAACCAGGGCGGAAATCGGCGGCGTTGTCTTGCCATTGTTGTCATTCTTCATTGGAGGCGCGGCCGGCGTGCCATCGGCCTGCGTGGACGCTACGATTTCGTCCACCGGCCGTCGCGTGAGCTTGGCTACTAACAGCCGGACGATCCTGCAAGCGTTGGTGGTGAAACATCGCAATCTCTTAATGTTTGGTAAGACTTTCCGCATGGACGGTTTGGAAATTGTCAATATTGGCGAGAATGCTGTCGCCCACGGTGATATTGCCATCCTTCCAAGTCTTGCCGTCCACCCGTAGGCGCACTTCCTTGCCAGCGGTGTCCTGGATCACATAGGTCTCGCGGTCGATTTTGAGAACTTCGCCTTCGACCGCGGCAGAGATTCTTGCAGGGGATGAGGAAATGATGGGTGAGGAAATGAGCCGTTTCAGGGACTTGATATACTTCTGTTTGCCTTGATGGACAACATGCGCCACGATTTCGTCTCCAACCTGAATAGGTTCATCCACAGTGCAGTTGGGGCCAACCTCTAAGCGCACTTTCCTGTCAAGAGAATCTTGGACGATGAACACCTTGCCGTCGGTTTTCATCACCTCGCCTCGGACAGTCCCTGTCCAGCTTTTTGGATTCGCCTCATGGGCGTAAATGAGACTCACTAGACAGAGATAGCCCAGCATTACCAGAAACGTCAGGAACCCTAAAAGCTTCTTCATTGTTCACCTCCCCTATCAGCAGCGAGAACCAGGGCGGAAATCGGCAGCGTTGTCTTGCCATTGTCATTCTTCATTGGAGGCGCGGCCGGCGTGCCATCGGCCTGCGTGGACGCTACGATTTCGTCCCCCGGCCGTCGTGTGAGCTTAGCTAATAACAGCCGGCTGTCCTCCGTCGCTTTGGTCTTCTTGGGATACTGCTGCAAGAGCTGCGTTAAATATTCAATGGCGCGATCGTTGGCGCCGATGTCCGCATAGGTGAGCGCCAAGGCGTAGACGGCTTCCGGAAAAGACTCCGAGTCGGCATACTGCGTGATGACGCGTTCAAAGCGATGGAGCGCGGCAAGATAGGCGGTCTGGCGATAATAATGCTGCCCGACATACATCTCGTACCATGCCAGATGCTCGCGGCACTCCTTGATCTCGACGCGGGCATCGGCCTCGTAGAGGCTCCCGGGATACTCCCGCAGTAATTTCTCCATGCCCTCCATCGCGCGCCGCACCGGCTCCGGATCGCGGTCGCGCGTCGTCACTTGCTTGAGATGGCTGAGGCTCAGGCGGTACTGGGCGTAGGACGCGAGCACGTGCGTCTTGTGGAGCTCGAGAAAGTGCTGGTATTCAACGCCGGCCTCGGCGTAATCCTCTTTCTCGAAGAAGGATTCCGCCCGCTTCATGATGACATGCGGGTCGTAGTTGCGCTCCAACGGATCTTGCTTCAGCACTTGCTCGTCGGCATCTACGATGTTGGGGGCCGTCGAATCAGCTTGCTGCGCCTTCGGGGTGCTGGTGCAGCCGGCGGCAAGAAACGCGACGGCCAGCACGGCGGCAGAGAGTCCTAAGAGCTTACGCATGTTTCACCCGCCGGAGCCATGAGCTGGCAGAGTCTCCATCCGATTCCCCGACGAATGCGTCGAGATACTGTCCATCCAGCGGATTCCTGTTGAGTGCGGTAAGGGCCTTTCTCACTGCAACTGGATCGGACATCTCCACGAGGCCTAATGCGGCCGGGCAGCCTGTGAGATCGCTTGACCTGACGATTTTGGCCGACAATACGCTCCCGCACGGCCCGATCATCGCGCTCAACTCCTGCTCGGTAAAGGTAAGCGGCAGACCTGCGATAAACAATTTGGTACTTATGGTATGCATCATATGGAGTTCCTTGTGTGACACATCGATAGTCAGAATGGGAGCCGGACACCAAAGCTCACGCCAAGCTGTTGGGTCGAATGGCCTGAGAAATTTCCTAGGGGAACGCCACTGCTGATAAGTTCAGCGGCGCCTTCAGAAACGTAGATGCGTTCCACGGTCCCGGTGAGATAAGCATCCCAGTTCTGGGCAAAGTTATAGGTCATCGGAAGTATCACGTCTACGTGACTGCGTAATGGCAATCTGATCTCATCGCCGTTCTGTGTGCGCATAGAGGTCTGCACGGCGATGGGGATCCTCCAGGCAATCTCGGGACTCATCCGGAATCGAGGTGTCATCTTCCAATCAGCCCGTAGACCCACCGTCCCGTAGAACCAGCCGTCGTTCTCGATGGGTAGGCAGCAATATGGAGTCAGGTCCGGTCCGAAGGCGCGATACCCGACACCTCCGAAGGGACTCACTGAGAATGCCTGCAGCGAAGAGCTGAGCCAGGTGAAGCCATAGACGCTTTCGGCGGCCCAGACGAGTTTGGGCATATGGCTTCGGAAGATCGCGCCTGGCTGAAGGCTCTCGTGATCTGTGGTGTTCTCGGTGACGACAGAGAGACGAACATAGTGCGCGTCAAGGCCCTGTCGCAAGTCGAAGGGAATGTAGGTGTCGTGACTGGATCTGAATGGACTTGGAGAGAGTGCGGAATTCGATTCGCCGTAGGAGCGGTCAACGGGTTCCGCAGAGGCAAGAGTCGGCGGGACAAGGATCATGAGCAAAACAGCGATCAAATAGCAGCGGTTGCCCATAGCGCCTCAAAGGCATGATCGTGATTAGTGAACTGACAATAAGCTACCGCGGCGGGCGCGACAATCGTCTAAATCCTGCAATTGTCGGGTGGAAAATACCTGAAAAAGAGGGGCAAAAAGCCTGTAGTGGCCTGTTGAACTATGGTTCGATGAGGCCTTTGCGGATGGCGTATCGGACGAGGCTGGCGGTCTCGTGGATGTCTAGTTTCTCCATGATCCTGCTCCGGTGAGACTCGGCAGTGCTCACACTCACCCCAAGAAGCGCCGCAACCTCTTTGGTTGTCTTCCCCTCAGCAATCAATTGCAGGACCTCTCGCTCGCGAGAACTCAGAGGGTCAGAGGGAAGGTCGGTTTTAGCTAGATACGCCGAGACGACGGTCCCGGAAACGCCGGGGCTCAAGTAGGTCTTTCCCTGCGAGACGTCATGAATCGCCTGAACCAGATCCCCGGCGGCCTTGGTCTTTAATACATAGCCTTTGATCCCGGCGTGAAGGGCCGGCAAGACGTATTGGTCCTCCGTGTGCATCGTCAGAAGGATCGTGCGTGTCCGCGGCGAGACCTGAACGATTTCCTTTGCGGCGTCCACGCCATTTAGAGAAGGCATGGCGAGATCAAGAATCGCGATGTCGGGATGGGACTCTTGTGCCAGTCGTACCGCTTCGCGCCCATCAGCGGCTTCCCCAACCACGTCGAACCCCTCTCGTTCAAGAAGGGCCCGCAAGCCTTCTCGAACGATTTGATGATCATCGGCGAGCAAGACTCGCACCGGCATCCTATGTCTCCAGCGGGATGGTGATGAGCAGCTCCGTCCCTCGACCAGGGAATGAGACGATCTGAAGTTTCCCGCCTAAGCTGTTGAGCCTCTCTTGAATCCCGACAAAGCCCAAACCGCGCTCGATTCTCGGGGCCAAAACAACAGCTGGATCAAAACCGATTCCGTCGTCCCGGATAGAACAGCGGACCATCTGATCCCCCCGCTGGAGGCAAACAGTCACTCGAGTGGCCTGAGCATGTTTGGTCACATTCGTCAGCGCCTCTTGAACGATCCGGTAGAGGGCTGTCTCGATGACGTGGGGAAGGCGTTTCTCCGATGAACCCTCCACGCTAATGGGAACCCGCGTGCGCGCGGAGATGCCGGTGGCCAGGAATTCGAGGGCGGGGAAAAGTCCCAGGTCGTCCAGAATTGTAGGGCGAAGTTCGTGCGATAGACGCCGCAACTGCGTCTCGATCTGATCGAGGAGGCCTCGAACCTTTTGGAGGCGATCACCAGCCGGCGGAGGAAGCTCGCGGGCCACTTCCTCCAAGGCCAGATGAACGGAAGCGAGAAGCTGTCCCGCCTCGTCATGGAGCGCGTGGGCGATCCGTTTGGCTTCTTCCTCCAGCATCTCATTCAGATGACGGAGGGCGATGTTGGCTTCTCGATACCCTCGATGCGTCATCTCAAACGGTGACAAGCTCTCCGCGAAAAAATTCGCCGCCGCCTTCACCGTGGGTGTAAAATCTTCGGTGACGGACCGCTGAAGCAACATAGTCATCAAGGCTTCGTAATGGACTGATGCCAAGTCCAGGACACCAAGCCCTTCCGCCAGGGCACGGCGTCCCAATTCATAAGCTTCCTGCAATGCGGTTTCTCCACCGCCAGCAAGATGGTCCTCGAGGGCGTGGGTGTATTGCCTGAGCAGCGCCTGAAAAGGCCTTTTCATGTGGACCGTATTCCATACCGCGCAATCAGAACGAGCGCATCATCTGTACCCTTGCTATGCTGCGCCAGGATGCGGTCCGCGAGTTCCTGCGGTGGATCTCGAAGGTTGAGCTTGTCGGCAAAGCCAGGTGTAATGCCATCGGTCACGAAAATCAGCGTGTCGCCTGGCACCACCGGGATAATGGAAGCGGACAACGGCGGCAACTGGATGCCGACGATGCCTCCACGCAGCAAGAGAGGCTCATCGGATGCGTTTGTCGAGAACCCTGCGCGCCGAAGCATGCCTTCTACATTCCCCACACCACTCCAAGTGAGGGTCCCTTCGACGGCGTTGAACGACGCCATGCTCATCACGACCCCACGACTTGCCCGCAATTGTTCATGACAACGATTCAGCAATGCGATGACGGATTCATGAGCATGGCCTAGGAGTGTCGCAACCGCAATTTCTGCAGCCGTGGCAGCCTCCTCTCCGTGTCCTAAGCCATCTATGACGGCCACCAACGCCCCGCTTGGGAAGACCTGCATAACATGCCGGTCGCCACATGTGGCTTGCCCGGGGAGTGCCTGAGCGGCGACGCCCCACTCAAGAAACGGCGGGGAGGACGTAACTTCGTTCTGCATCGCGCCATTTCCTGACCGTGACGGTCGTCCCCTCGCCGAGAGTAGAGACAATTTCAAACTGATCCATCAGCCGCTTCACTCCTGGCAAACCTAATCCCAGGCTACGCGAGGTGGAGTAGCCCCCCTGCATGACTTGCTCAATATTCGGAATCCCCGGTCCATTGTCCCGGGCGACGACGGCAATACCGTGTCGGCTGGCATTTTGAACGGCGATCACAATAATTTCGCCATGCTTGGCGTATAGAACGATGTTGCGGGCTAATTCCGAAATGGCAGTGGCGATGAGCGTCGAATCGGTGGGCGAGAACCCCAAATGGACCGCCAATTCTCTGGCCTTCTGGCGGGCCACGACAATGTCGGCGTCCGAATTGATGGGGACTTTTGTTTCCGTGTTCATAGCTGTGATCATCTGTGAGGAAGCTTTGTCTCTATCCCCAGGCGTTGGGTTTTCTGATTCAAGAACGCAAGGCCTTCTTCCAAGTCCAGTGCGGTGGCCACCCCCTCGAGCGTCAGCCCGAGTTGCACCATGGCCAGCGCGACTTCCGGCTGGATACCCACGATGACGGTTTCCGCACCCCGCAATCTGATCATGTGTGCAAGGTCGCGCAGGGTACGGGAGGCAAAGGAATCCATGACATCCAGAGCGGTCACGTCTACGATCACTCCCCGTGAGCGGAACCTGCCGACCTTCTCTGCCAATGCGTCCCGTAGCTGTAACAAATCAGCATCGGTGAGGGCAGCTTGAATTGAAGCGATCAGGTAGTGACTCTGTTTGAGAATGGGGACTTCCACGATTCACACCGGTCAGGCTTGTTGAGTCGACTCTCCAAACGGGGCGACCTTATACCCCAGCAGTCGCTCCGCTTCCTCGATGCCGCCTTGCAGGTCGCCCACGGTGTTCATCTTGCCTAAGTCCACGCCGATGGTCACCAGCGTTTGGGCGATTTCGGGCGACAAGCCTGTGACGATAACCGTCGCGCCCAACAGCCGCGACGCCTCCACGGTCTGGACCAGATGGTTTGCAACGGTGGCATCCATGGCCGCCACGCCAGTGATATCGATGACCACCACCCGGGCGCGGTTGGTCCGGATGCCGCGTAACAATTGCTCAGTCAGCTGTCGAGCACGCTGGGGATCAATCAAGCCGATGATGGGTAGGATGAGCAGCCGCTCCCGCACCTGCAGCACGGGGGTAGACAGTTCCCGGATTGCCTCTTGCTGCTGGCGGATGATGCGCTCGCGCTCTTGGACGAAGCCAACCGCTACCGTGTTGGCGATGCGGTTGGCAGCGGGTTCATAGGCGTCCAATATGTAATTGAGCTGTTTAAAGTCTGCCTGGTATTTGGCAAACAATGAACGCGCAAGGACGTCGCGCAGCAGCAGCACTATGCCAACGACCTCGTCGGTTTCCACCCCCCTCGGAATGATACGCTCGGACAAATCGCGGGCATAGGCTTGCAGAGCTTCGACGGCCCCTGTCTCGAGCACTTCAACATAGTTGTCATAGACAGAAGTGGCTTCCGCGAAAATCTCTTCCCGGCTCATTGCCGTGAGCAACTTGGCCTCGGTGATCTTCCGCGCCCACTCCTCACGAAGGTTAGTGCGGAGTTGCCGAAGGTGTGCCACCAGCTCGCGCAGCAACACTGCGGTAGATTCGCTAGGGGATTGAGAGGGGGGCGGGGTGAGATGAATATCCGTTCTACTGGTTTTAACATCAGGCATACAGGACCTCCTTACAAGATCTTATAGGGCGGGACTCCACTCCTGAATCGTCACCGCTGTCAGTACGGCGAACGTCGAAGACAGACTGCGGAAAAGAATCATCGAATGGGTGCTAGCCTAGGGGGATTATTGAAGCAGAGGATAGACCTCTTTAGATGGGTCTTCTCACTCGGATTTAGCAAAGATGACTACCGCTCTGAGGGTTGGGGGTTCAACTCCCCGGGCGCACCATATTATTGATTACTGGCCGCAGCCGTTTGGCTAGCGAACTTCCGAGACTGCAGAGATCGTGAAGGCAGGGTTGAAAGAAAAGGTAGGCCGCACTTCAAACACGAATTGCTTGACGAACTGTTCTCCGAACTGATTAATCAGCACCAGATCATAGAGGAAGCGATAGTTGTAATCGTAACGTTTTGTTACGTTTTTTTGCGGAAGTCCTCCCTGCATCAGCCGCCATTCATACAGATGCTCCAAATTTGAAATGTACGTATCGTAGGTCTCAAATGTCATTATCTTCTTGATCAGTCCTATCTCCAGGGGCTGGCTTTCGACGCTATATTGCGACTCGATTCTCCTCTTGTTCACCATCGCCACATAGCTGTAGCGGCCGAGACCAGTAAAAAGCACTCCGGATTTATTGATGGCCTGGTCGGCAGAGAATCTGCGGCCGGTTTGCACACTGGCCAGATACTTCTCGATCGTTTGTTTGGCTACCCCTTCCGATTGGAGATTGTAGGTCCACCAGGTATTTCGATTGTGAAGGACTACCACCAACACCATGAAGGCAGTGATCGCCGCCAGCAGAGTCAGCATACCGATCCGCAAGAGACTGGCCTTTATCTTCGGCCTAGCACTACTGACCGCCTGTGTCCTCGGATCTGTCCACCAGGCGTCTGACGAGAACAGTTCAGGATCCCACTTCATACTAATCTCTCGGCGAATCGCAGGTTTTCTGCAGCGGCCCCAATCACGTAAATCCTGTGCGTTTGAAGACGCTTTCACTCAGGAAAACGCAAAAAACCGACTAGACGAACACTCTGCAGCGCTTTCGAATAGAAACTTGAAAAAAGGGGAGCAGGGGCTGGTTCTTCTTACTGCTCTTCTCGAATCTTTACATTGTTCAGAAACTCACTCAGTCGAGGATCAGCATAGACGCCGTAGGCGTCGACGACGATCCCTCGCGCCCCATCATCGGACAATATTCCATAGACAACGGCCATGTCGTCAGGATCGCTCGCTCCTTCAAACCGGTGATGTTCAATGATGGTCAGTTCTGTGGCTGTATAGCTCCTTCCGCTCCCCACGGCTCGCAGCACATTGCCGGCAAGCTCAAGGTTGTCAGTGAACCCTCGCTCCTTCAACCCCTGAACCGCATCGCGCACTGTCGAGTAGTGTGCTGTGGGCATGGTCTCTTTCCAACGACCTGCGGAGTTATCATGCGCCAGGATAAACGGCGAGTAGTCAGCTTCCTCCCGAGCTCGCTCCCGATTCACGCAGTTTCTTCGCGCGTTGTCTCGCTTGTTGAGCGTCCGCCATCTGTCCCAGGCCTTCATAAGCATCTGCCATGTTCGTGTAGAGCTGGACCAGCCCAAATGGCTTTACCCTATCGTTAAAGGCCTCGGCCTGATGAAAACTCTCGAGAGCCTCGGAATAGCGCCCCTGATGCAGCAACACTTCTCCCAGCGTTTCTAGATAGATCCCTTTTTCTCTCGGCTGATTTTCGCTTTCAGCATGGGTCACCGCTGTTCGTGCCAAGCTTTCCGCCTGATTTAACAGAGTGCCTTGCTTCACGTAGAGGGCCGCCAGGTTATTTAGGGCCTGCCCACGACGGGGATCGAGAGAAAGCGCCTCACGATAACACTGCTCCGCCGCATCATATTGTTCCAGCCCTGCATAGACATTTCCGAGAAACACCCTCGCCGTCACACTCTGGCCAGGGGCCTTACTCTCAATGACTTTCTTGTACTCAGCGATGGCCAGATCGGCGTTGCCTTCGGACTCGTAGCTTACCCCAAGCGCCAAATGTTCCTGGGGCGTTAATGGATCATGGTATTCATAGACCTTTGGCAGGAACGAACAGCCGGATTCCAGCAATCCCACAAGAACGAAAATCAGAATCGCCGGCATTATGCTCCACCATCAGGACCGGGTTGCGGCTCGATAAGCAGGGACCAGTAGTTGGTTTTCTCCCATGCCACCTTAAAGCGGTCGAATGGGATCCGTTGATCTTTCTCGACACCGGAATAGGCAATGACACTCTTATTGTCGGGATCGACCCCGACTACCACCAGAAAGTGCCCGAGGGGGACCTGCCGAAAGCCCAGGTTCAGAAACGCGATGATGGGACGCTCGCGGCTAACCTGCGTTTTCAAAAACTCCCAGGAGCCCTGCCGCACCGAGGCCTGAAAATCCTGCGCTTTTGCGTATTGCCAGAGATCGAGGCTCAGAGTGCCTTTCATCCCCGGACGGTAGATCTCTTGGGCGATCTGCTCTGGCGTCACATGCCGACCCCAGTAGTTGAGGACGGTGGCCAACGAGGCGGGCCCGCACTGATATTGCGTTTGCGGGTAGAACGGCACCTGTTTAACATAGAGCGCGTTCGGCGAGAGAGGCCGCTCATCCCCTGTCAGGAACTGCTCAGCACTGACACAGCCCGCCATAGACAGTGCGAAACACACAGCCGCAACGGCACGCGCCCCAGGGGGTTTCGTCATCTCAGGCTCTTTTGGCCAGAAAGATGATGAGCAAGACGAGAATGACAACGACGAGAATGCCGATGATGAGGCCCAGCTCACCACCGGACTGCAGGCCATCCAGATTACTCGCAATCTGGTGCAGTTCCTGCGTAGTCAATTTGGCCATGGATTGCTGGACTTCTTCGACGGAGAGACCGAGATCGGTGAGTCGTTGCGCCACGACTTTGGACTCCAGGACATGCTGGATTGTCTGAATGTCAGCGGCGCGATCCATTACACTCGGCATTGCTGCGCTGTCCAACTCCGAGGGAATCATCGCAGCCATCAGGTCCCATGGCATACAACCAAGCAGCATGAGTGCTACGATCAGATACACCGCCAAGGCTTTTCGAAAGAACGGGGGCAGCAGTTTCACGATCCTCACCTCCTGGTGGAAGTTAGCCTAGCTTATGTGTACCTAATGTGAATCGCCCTTGGAAAACCTACGAAGGAGTTAAACGCAGAGAAAAAGTTGTACACACTTCTCTTCGCTCACAGACGACACATCCTTGACACATTTCCGATGACAGCCTAGCCTTCTCCTATGGCGGAAATCTTCCACGGGGTGGAGCGGATTGAGGAGGCGCGCGAGCGCTTGACCGGTCCCAGCTTCATGGCCGGCGTATACGTTGGGCGTCCCGATTTCGATCTTCTCTGCCCTCCCGTTGAACCGCCTGAAGAAGCTGCAATCGGTGAGTCCTACTGCCGAAAAATCGAAGCCTTTCTGAAAAGCCAGGTCGACCCGGACGAGATCGAGCGGTCGGCCAAGATCCCTGAGCAGGTTCTGAAAGGGCTGTTCGCGCTTGGCGCGTTCGCCATGAAGATCCCCAAGGAGTACGGCGGGCTCGGGTTCTCATATAAGAATTACGGCCGGGTGCTCACGCTCATCGCAAGCTGGAGCAATATCCTGTCACTGACTGTCGCCGTACCCCAGTCCATCGGCATCGCAATGCCGATTCTACTCTTCGGCAATGACAGGCAAAAAAACCTGTATCTCCCCCGCGTGGCACGCGACGAGATTTCGGCTTTCGCCTTGACCGAGCCGAACACAGGGTCGGACGCGGCCAATATTCAAACTGAGGCCGTGCTCGACCCTTCCGGCGGACATTTTTTAGTCAGCGGCGAGAAGCTATGGTGCACGAACGGATCGATCGCGCGGTACATCACGTTGATCGCGCGGGTGCCGGCAAAGAAAGTCCTTCACGACGGCACACCCGTATGGGTAGCCGCGCGCGCGGGAGAACCGGCCGACGACAAGGTCCACACGGCCTTTGTGCTCGACATGCAGACGCCGGGGGTCGCAGTGCGCGAGCGCTGCCAGTTCGAGGGCTGCCGCGGCATCGAGAATGCCTGGATGACCTTCCAAGACGTGCGCATCCCTGTAGAGAATGTCATCGGCGACATCGGGAAAGGCCTGCGATATGCGCTGACCATTCTCAACGTCGGCCGCGCCATCAGTATTCCGGCGATCTGTCTTGGGATGGCCAAACAGGCCTGGCAGCCGACGCTCGATCGCGCTACCACCCGCATCACCTTCAAGAAGCCGCTCGCCGAGCGGCAAACGCAGATGATGCGGATCGGCCGTATGGGGACCGACCTTTTCGCGATGGAAGCCCTGGCGTCCCTTGTCTGGCACCTGGCGGACCAAAAGCAGTTCGATATCCGGATCGAAGCAGCCATCGCCAAGATCTTCTGCTCCGAGAAGACGATTCAGTTTCTGAAGGACGCGCAGATCATCTTCGGCGGAATGGGCTACGAAACGGCGGCCTCCAAGCGGATGCGGGGCGAGCCGGCCTTTATCATTGAGCAGCTTGTGCGCGATGCCGAAATGTACCGCATCGGTGAAGGGGCAACTGATGTCCTGCGGCCATTTGTGGCGCGCGAGGGACTGAACCCGCACCTTGAGCGAACCCGGGCCTACCTGGGCCAGAGCGTGACAGGGAGCCGGCGCGCCGAATTCCTGAAGCTCTTGCGATTTTATGTTCCGTGGTATGCGAAGCAATGGAAGCGACAACGGCTCCCGGCGCGTCCTGAATTCCGGCACCCCCAGGTCCGCGAGAAGCTGCTCTATGTGGAGCAGGCCAGCCGCCGTCTCGCCCGCACGATTCTCTACGCGATGGCCCGGCATCGGGAAGCGCTCCGGGATGATCAGGGAAGGCAAAACCGAATCGAGGCGGTCGGCGAGGATATTCTCGTGATCGCCTCGACGGCATTGCACGCGGAGGCGAAGCAACGCCTGTTGCGCGATTCGAGCGCCTGTGACCTGGCTGATGAATTTTTCCGGCAGGCGAAGGCGCGCATCGCGGACAACATCCGCGAGCTGATTCGGAATGACGATCAGGCAGCCACCACGCTCGGCAAACAGGCGCTGGCCAGCAAGTATTCCCTCCTGACAGAAGGCGTGATCCGGCGCACGCTGAATGATTACCGCAAGGACCATCCTGGTCAGTGACGGCGAATGCATGATTATGCGGGGCGGGCGAACCGAACGATTTTGTGGTAGAAGTATCTGCCTGCAAGGGAGCCCAGATACGGACGCAAGGAGGGGCAATGGCAATGCCTGATGATTCCCAGGCCGGGAACTTCATCCGCGAGATCGTCGAAACTGATGTAAAGACC
>Ga0070697_100001651_pt1 | contig 17001 bp, 13 predicted proteins | sample KBSK1501metaG_FD_65475 | JGI IMG/M metagenome (GOLD analysis project Ga0070697, IMG submission 65475) | Corn, switchgrass and miscanthus rhizosphere microbial communities from Kellogg Biological Station, Michigan, USA - KBS K1-50-1 metaG | ecosystem: Host-associated > Plants > Roots >...
CGGCTGCCAACAGCTCTGTGTTTGTCGATATCCAATTTCGTCAGCTACGAACTGAACAGCGAGTGCCCGTCTTTATCTAAAAATCGGACTGCTGAGTAGCCACTTCGAGCGATGCATGGATGGGCAGGGCGCCCATCCAGCCGGCAACTTGCAGTACCGCGATAGTACGCGGTGCGAGCGCCGCTAGTGCTAATTTCTTTCCATGGTCGCGGCGGCTTACGAACAGATGAACCAGAGCGCCCACGCCCGCAAAATCGAGAAACGAAACGTCACTCATTTCTATCGCCAGGTATAAGGCAGGTCCAGGCGTATAAATGAAGCCATGAACCGTCTCCGGGCTGAGCTGGCTCACGAGTCTGAGGACATTGGCGTCGGTGCCAAACGAGAACTGCGTGCCAAGTTCGCTCCGCAGCGGATGTCCAACTAACGAAACGAGCTGGGACTGCTCGAATCGCAGGCTGTCGCTCAAATGCGAGCAGAACCCGAGAGCGACGATGTCTCTAACCTGTGTTCGTTCCGCAAGGCCTCTGCGGCACGCTCGCCGATGATGATGCAGGGAGCCATGGTGTTGCCGGTTGTCACGCGCGGCATAATCGAGCCGTCTGCGATGCGAAGGTTTTCGATTCCATAGACCTTAAGTTGGGCGTCTACGACCGACATGGAATCACGTCCCATCTTGGCGGTACACGTCTGATGCCAGTAGGTAACGACTGAATCCCGGATGAAGTTTTCGAGTTCAGCCCCTTTCAAGTTACCCGGCATCACCTCGCGCTTTACGAAAGGGCGAAACACAGCCGAGTTACCTATTTCACGGCAGAGTTGCACACCGCCTATCGCTGCCTTTACGTCGTCCGGATGGGACATCATGTTGGTCTCGATCTGTAGAGCGTCCGTGGGGTTGGGCCCCGTTAGCCGGATCCTGCCTCGGCTCTTTGGCCGTACGATGCCTGCGAACATTGACCAGGAGCCGGCCGGCACGTTGTACCTGGCTAGCATTTCGGCGGCGGCAAACGGTACTTCAGCCTGGCATGTCTGTATGTCTGGCGTGTCGAGATTCGGATCGCTCTTCCAGAAAAAAGTGACAGAGCCGGTGCGTGGCGGAAGCGGTTTTTGGTACTCCCAGACGCAGCCAATACCTGGGTGGTCCTGAAAATTCTGCCCCACGCCTGGAAGATGCTGCACAAGGGGAATTCCGTGACGTTCTAACTCGGCTTGGTCGCCGATGCCGGATTGCATCAGCACCTTCGGCGTATGAATTGCGCCCAGTGACAGCACCACTTCAAGCCCTGCGCTGATGCGATGGGTTTTGCCGTTGTAAATACACTCCACTCCGGTCGCACGCTTGCCCGCGAAGGTTATCCGGGTGACTAATGCGTGAGTGAGCACCGTCAGATTCGGCCGGTCCATGTAGGGGAAGGTATAAGAACGAAATACAGACTGGCGCTTTCCATCGCGATTCCGAAAGTCCGCGAACGCGCAACCGCCTGCGCTCTCCATCATGCGACCGTTCTGATTTTCAAAGGTTGGGATCCCGACCGAACGTGTTCCTTCAACCATGGCCAGAGCAACTGGGCTGGGGTCAGCCACGGGTTGAACAAAAACCGGCCCTCCCGTTCCACGGTACTTTGGGTCTGGTGCACCATGCCAATCTTCGATGCGGCGATAGATATTCAGCACTGACTCGTAGCTCCACGCGGGATCGCCCGTCTCCGATGCGAAATAGTCCCAATCGTTCTTGTGTCCGCGCGCCCAAAGCATCACATTGATACTGGATCCACCACCCAGGACCTTGCCCATATTCATTGGAATGGAGCGTCCGTTCAGATGCTGATTCGGCTGAGCCTGAAAGGCCCAATCTCGATCGCCCCCAAGATTGGTGTGCCATTGACCGGCCTCCATGACGCTGGGCACATCGTCGCTGCCGCCTGCTTCGAGCAACAGCACGCTGACATCGGGATTCTCGGCCAGGCGGCGCGCAACCACCGAGCCAGAGGAGCCTGAGCCACAGACGATGAAGTCGTACTGCGACTTTAGACTGGACCTGAGCTTCCGCTGATTCACGCGAACACGCTCCACGAAATCCACTGCTGATTGCTTTTCATTATTTGAACTCATCTCAGTGCTCCTTGACCGTATGAGGCCTGATATGACTTGTCCGCCTTGGCGGATCTCACAACTCAATCAGTAAACTGCAATTGGGATAGGGAGTTGTGCCTATATCTACTCGGCTGGGCCGAATCGTGCTGGATTCTTCATGATGGGAGATGCGGCCAAGTAATGAGGAATGTATGAAACAGGGTGGCGTGAGTGGGAGTGAGAGAAGGATGAAAGTAGCAGTGGATATGCTTGGATTCTGTTAAAGAGCTGTACCTGGAAATGCAGCCTGAGCATGTTCTCGGCAGCGGCAAGCCACTCAATGCCGCAGAAATTCCTGGCGATATTCTGTAGGGCTGGCTCCGCACATCCGGCGAAATACTCGTGCAAAGTGCTACTGGGTTTTGAAGCCACAGGCTACCGCGACGTCCAAGACACGCGCCTCGGCCGCGCGCAACATTTCCTTCGCACGCTCTACCCTATGATGCAGGACAAAGTGATGCGGGCTCTCGCCGGTTGACGTGACTTCTCGCTGCCTTTAGGAAAACTGTTCAGATGACCTTCCTTATTATCAACAGAGAGTCTAAACGGAGCCGACTACTTTCCGCAAAAAACGACGACCCGCGTCGCTTTGGCATGGGTCTCCTTCATCGCTCCGTCTTCAGCACGAGGCACGATGTGGTTCCGGTGGCGTAGACCTTCCCATCCGGGCCAACGATGCGACCCTCGGCGGTTACAGTTCGGCTTCCAGCGTGGGTCACTTGTGCCTCCACGCGTAATCGAGATACTGCCACGGTTACGGCGCGCACGAACCGAACATGCAAATCGAGCGTGGCGAACCCACGACCTGCGGGCATCACGGTGTGGACCGCATACCCGAGCGCTGAGTCGAGCAGCGCGGAGAGCCATCCTCCATGCACGGTTGCGAGTTGATTGTATTGCCACTCGGCCGGCGAACCCTCGAAGGCGGCGCGGCCCTCTGCCACCTCCACAAGCGAGATGCCCAACGTGGCGACGATCGGTGGAGTTGGTAGCTTGCCGTCCAGGGCAAGCTGCGCCGTCTGGAGACCGCTCATCGTTCCGACTAAAGGGGCGGGTTGTGCACGTTGATACTCGTAAGTGCGGGTTACGACATCGAGAACTTCAGTCATGTTTACTCCCTAATTTATTTGGTCGCCGGTCTGTCGCCGCTGCGTGGCCAACCTCGGTGACCCGATAACGTACCGAGCTGCGTCCTGCCATGGCTTGTCCGCCTTGGTGGATCTCGGAACTCAATCAGCAAACCACATCGTGGATAGGGAGTTGTGCCTGTAATTGCGCCTCTGGGCCGAATCCTTCGGAATTCTTCATGACAAGCAGGAATCCAACGGATGAGACATCCGTCCAGGGGACCGTCATGAAGGAGGCAAACGACGAGAGTTCAAGTGCGATTGGGTGCGAAGTCTGGATGAACTTGGGACCATCTATGAGTTGCGAGCATCTGACGGATCGTCACAAACCTGCCCGCGGAAACGGTGGCAGCAAAAGTGGACGTACCGTGGGAGCAGGTCTGCAAAGCGGCAAGCCACTCAATGCCCCAGAAATTCCTGGCGATATTCTGTAGGGCTAACTCCGCACATACGGCGGAATATCCGTGCAAAGTGCTGCTGCGTTTTGAAGCCGCAGGCCACCGCGACGTCCAAGACACGCCCCTCGGCCGCGCGCAACATCTCCTTCGCGCGCTCTACCCTATGACGCAGAACAAAGTGATGCGGGCTCTCGCCGGTTGACTTGCGAAACATCCGCGAGAAATGAGCTGTGCTCAACTCCACCGATTGCGCCATCTCGCAAAGGGTCAACTCGTCTTCCATCTTCGCGTGTACGAACTCTTTAATCCTTCGCAAGCGTGCGGAACCTAGCCCGCCTCGATGTGTCTGCGCAGAACGGTGTCGCACTGCATAACCATTGACCAGCGCCACGGCAAGCGCCTGCTCGACAGAATCTAGAAAGAGCCCCCCGCTCGGAAACCCGGCAATCCTCTCCGCATTCACTGCCTCGACCAACGTACCCAGTCGCGCGTCAACCAGCTTATCCACTCTGCGCAACTCGACCTCACCGCTTGTCCCATCGGAGGCTGCCGTTAGCGCGGCGTCCGAAATGGCGATGCAGAGACCGTGCAAGTCTTCGTTTCGAAACCATTTCTCTAAATGACGAGGGATTAGGCTCATTTCGTCCGCGCCGAAGGTAAGTCTTGTCATCTCAGAACGGCGTAAGCCCAGTTCAATGGAACCAGGCCGTAACGCCATGGCGAGAACCGACTGATGCTTCACCCACATGCGCGGCTCTGTAACAGACTCAGGTACATTGAGTTCAACCCTCATTCTTGCCTCACTCCTCGCTGCGTTGTGCAAATTTTCAGATTACCGTCCTTATATCAAGAGAGAGTCTAAACGGAGCCGACTGCTTTACCTTTGAGGAATCTGGTGTCGGCAGCCAGGCCGAAGGCTTCCAGCACGCTGGTTTGCACTTGCTTTGAGAGGGCGTTGATCTGGTTGAGACCGAAGTCTTGGGGGCCGACGAAATACCTCAGCTGCTTCTCTCCCGCGGGAGTCTCGATAATCCGCAGAACGGCGTCCGCGACTTCCTGAGCGTTGCCGGCTGTGGACGAAAGTGCCGCGTTGACCTTCGCAGGGATCTCCTTGACGGCGCCATACGTATTGGTGCGGGCCTGGTCGGCAGCCCTCACTGTATTGCCGAAAACAGGAGTCTCATATTGGCCGGGTTCGAGAATCACGGATTCAATTCCTTGCGCGGCAAGTTCGTAGCTGTACGCCTCGGCCAGCGCCTCGAGTGCAAATTTGCTGGCGCAATAGAAACCCCCAGAAGGGAGAACCACACGGCCGGCGCCGCTGCTGATGTGCATGAGCACGCCGCTGCGTTGCCGCCGCATGTGCGGAAGCACCGCCCGATTCACGCGCACCGGGCCGAAAAAATTCGTATCCATCAGGCGCTGCGCTTGTTCGGTGGTGACAGCTTCCTCCAGCCCCGAGAGGTAGTAGCCGGCATTGTTGATGGCCGCGTCGATGCGACCGGCTTTGGCGACGGCGGCATCCACGGCTCGCTCGACCGAAGCGTCGTCGGTTACATCCAGTTCAAGGACGTGTATTGGCAGTGAATCCTTTTCCGCCAACGCACGGATTTCAGAGGCGTTCTTGGCATTGCGGCCTGCGGGGTCACGCATCGTCGCGAAAACGGTGTGCCCCTTACGAGCCAGGGTTTCGGTGAAGAGTCTGCCGAACCCGGTGCTGGAGCCGGTGATGAGAACCACTTCATTGGAATTCATGATTGTTTCTCCTTTGTGGCGTTACCGTCAACCGAGTTTGATGCCGGACGCAAGGCAGGTGGATACGATACAAGGATTCCGATAATTGTAAGGATTTGTGATGGTGTAGCTACGCTAGGTCGATCAGCAAGATCGGAGAGATCCACACGCGCAATGGCCTCAACTGCAGAAGCAAGAGAGCTGAATCGCGAATTGCATTTCATTGCGATCAGAGCAACGCTGTCCTGCTCCTGCAGCGACCAGTCGCGCCGATGCTCGCGAATACTTCTCCCGTGAAGTATCGCCAGAGCTTGGTCGATGGCGATCCTTACCAACCAACTGCGGAAAGCGCCTTCGCAATCGAATGCTGTGACACGGTGAGACGCCGAGAACAGACAATTCTCTACAGCAATGTCGGCTCGGTCAGGGTTGCCAAGCACGCGGTATGCGACAAAATGTAGCAAGCCGCGATATCGCGATGCCCGAACATAAAAAGCCATGCTCCTGTCCGCCGAATCCTTCCAGACCGGAGTAGCTTCGTGCAACTGCGGTTTCAACTTGTGGGACACGCTTTACCTCCTAGTTCCTAAACTTGGTGCTCTGCGTTACTTTGTTTCTTGCCGCTCCGCTATTGGGTAGTAATAAGACACGCGAGACAACGTCCTATTCCCTCGCACTGCGCCTGTCAGTGTTTGAAGAGATTCTGGTCCGCCATGTCCTGATGGCAGACTAGGCACGAGTGTTGAGGAGAATCTGTTGAGGAGGACACCAGTGCGTACGTGAGACCATGATTGGTCCAAGTGATCACCTGGAAGTTTGCGCCACTCCGATAGTGGAATGAGAGACCGCCAGAGCGCACCTGTTGTCCTCCTGCAACGACCGCAGATCTGCTGGAGGCAATCACAAGACTGATTTTTTCCGTAGGTGTCTCGTAGCCGACCAGTGCAGCAGGGCTACCTTTGTAGCTCACTAGGCTTGCACCGGTCAGCCAGTAGACAGGTTTGCTGTTCGGCACAGACTGGGAAGCCGGCAACTGAAAGTGGAATGGGGTTTTCCCGGCGAGCCAAGTTGTGATTTCATCGGGGGAGCGCGCCCGGCACTGGAGTGGCAGGATCCCGTCCAAGTAACTTCGGTGAATCCGGGTAGCAGCCTCCACGTAGTCTGTGGCGCGTACCCGCTGGACGGCATCCGGAATAAAGACCAAACCTAGAACCATGGCGAGTATCATGGCCGCCAGCGGCTTCCAACGGAAAGCGGGCTGACATAAGTCCAGCAACCATCGCGTCAAATGTTGCATGCGTGTTTTGCGACTGCGAACAGATGCTCGAGAGATCGCAGCAGCCTGCTCTGTGGCCGCTAGGGCTATGCGGGTGAGAAGTGCCTGTGGTGCCACATACAGTGGCCGTGTTTCACGCAAGAGTGACGATAGCGCTCGCTCTTCCTCCAAGCGCTCCCTGCAATCGCAGCAGACTTCCAAGTGCGCGCGAAAGTTTTCAAGCTTCTCGCGAGTCAATGCATTGTCAAGATAAAGCAAAATGTCGGCGTGGTGCTCATCGCATTGGTTCATTCCGTGGCTCCCTTCTCGCGTCGATCGGGAGTGCGCAAACTACCGGAAAGAAGCGACCGAAGTTTGGATCGCGCTCTTCCGAGGCGCGACATCACGGTACCGGCCGGACAGCCTAGAATGCTGGCGATTTCCTGGTAGGACAGATCTCCATACTCTCGCAGTACGATGATCTCGCGAAACTCGTCGGAAAGTTGCAGGATCGCTTCTCGTACTAGCTGGCGCTCCACTTTGCTGACGTAAAGAGCGTGAGGATCTTTGGATGCTGCGACAGCGGTTTGCGCGGTGCTCTCGGCGCCATCGAGCTCGACCATCTTTGGAGCGGTCCGTCGCCGTCGCAACCGATTGAGCCAGATATTTCGTAAGATCGTGAAGAGCCAACTCTTCACATTGCTGCCGGGCCGTAGATTTTCTATCGCTTGGATGGCCCGAACGCATGTTTCCTGCACAAGGTCCTCTGCCTCGCTGCGATCGCGACTGAGAACCATCGCATAACCGTACAGGCCATCGGACAGTTCATTGAGAGCCTCGGTGAGGAAGAGGTTCCTTTCAGGCGGAAATGTCATGCCCGGATGGGACCCACAGAGAACTGCGGGAACTGAACGAGTCGAAGTTTGACGATCATAGTGTCCATAGAACGAAAGTGCTTCTTGTTGGGAATACAGTCGGCCTACGTTGCGCCTAGCTTTCGGGTCTCTTTGTTCGTGGCTAGCGTCAGAGACAATGCGGATGTCCCTGGCTTGAGTGACCCGGAGCTGGAGAGTTGACAGTATCGTGCCGGGATCTCTTGCCCGTGATTTGTAGCTCAGGACAAAGGGCAAGAAGAGCGGGAGAAGCTTGGCACTGTTTGCGCACCGCTCCCAAAGTTGCGTTGTCATGCTTAGTTGGCATAACACGAAGCTTCGAAAAGTATTCCCACGAGGAAAAGAACTTATCTGTTTTTTTGTTGGAGCTTGCTTTGGATATGTGCAATTTGTTTCTCCCGTCCGCGGAATAATCCGACGGTTGACGTGTATTGTCTCCATAGGCGAAGTTGGGTCGCGTCGCCCACACGCTAGAGTTCGCGGTAATCACAAGTGAGGTTCCGACGGTGCTTCCGTATCTGGGCCCAGAAATCATCGCTGTCATGCAAGCAGCATGTAACGCTTCGCTGAACGATTCGCGAAGTGGCCCCGGGCTTCCGTTCCCTAGCAAAATCGACGGCCGAAGCATTCCGTTGATGGTCTTGTCGCGCAATCTGAGCTGCTCCGATTCAAGGATTGTGGGCGTCCTCAACGTTTGGGTCCGTTGGCGTCCGTGACGTATCCGAACCCAAATCATTGTTGGCCGACTGAAACATCGGTAAATGTATCGACGCACCACGCATGCATGCCCTCAACGTCTCTTTAGTGGCAGGAGACCACATCGTGGGAATTCACTTGTGTCTGAATGTGCGGTTCTAGACCGGATCTTTCGAAATTCTCGGCTGCTATCCGCCGTAAGTCGTGGATTCCGAGCAACAGGGCCTGGGACTCTGTGCCTTGTAAACCGTTGTCTTGGCCTCGGAGAGGGAATCCAGCCGACGCTTCGGTTTTTACTCGAAAGGTTTGGGAGCACTTTTCGCTTGCCGAATTTTATCTTCGCTGCACCAGCAACTTTGCCACCGCGGACCTGACAGCGCGAATAGATTCATCAACGCCAATCCAGATCCGTGGTGACATAACATTCGGAAGCGATGGGTTCAGGCGGTGGCTCACACTTCCCGATCCGTCGAGCGCGAAGCAGCAAGAACACGCCCGGCGATTATCGCTTTGCGAGCGCTACCGAGGGATCATTGGAATCCAGTCGCAGGAAAATCGGAGTATTTAGCGGCAGTTCGACGTTTGAACCCTTAGTGATGAATGCATCGCAGAGTCTCTTTGCGGCGCCAAAGTATCCGAACCCAATTGCCGTGCCTGCAGATGCTTGCGCTGCGCCGGCACCGAGCAAGCCGAACCCTTTCCGGCCTTCGCCGGCCCGAGACCATGCTGTCTTCTGCAGAGTCGTGTCCGCAACAGCTCTCGATGGGCCAATAAGTGAAACGGGAGCGAGAAGCCGCGCGAAAGTCGAAGTCGTAGCTTTAATTTCGCCCTCCTTGCCGACGTCCAAACCTTCCGACCGCTCGGCCTGAATGCCTCCGACAGTTGAATGGATATCTCTCGTTGTGCCATCCGGCATCTGGACTGAGCTGAAGGCAAACACGATGCTTCCATTTCTCTTCATCCAGCCCGCGGAAGAGGCTTTCTGGACCGTCCCCGTGATTCTGGTCCCGGCAGGATAGAGCAGTTGATGATCCGCCTGGTAGTACGGCTGCGAGACAACGGCCTCGATTTGCGTGCCCGCCGTGGACGTACTTGAGTTGACCGGCGTCAACAGGTGAAGGTGGAGATAGTCGCTCGCTTGCGGAGAAGCCGTATTCGGCTGAACCTCTGTGAGTAGTGACACGGGTTCGAGCAGGGCGGTGTCAAAAACGGTTCCTTGATCGATGTATTCCGGGTGGTATGGCAAGCTGGTTACGACAGCTTCACCCAATCGCTGCAGTTTATTCGGTCCTCGCAGCGGGGCCGTGGCGCCCTTGAGTTTTTGGCGGATTCCAGAACGCTGCGACTTGGGAAGATATCGCGAATTCGCCACACGACCAAGGCCCACAGCGGAGTCACTGTGAATCGGCACCATTGTTCCATCGGCAAGCACCAGTTGATCGAAAGTCACACGCGCAGTCTTAGGCGGCGTAAAGTCACCATTTAGGAGCCTTCGGGCACGCTTGCGCATCGGAGCCGTACTAATTGCAGAAACATGTCCCTTGATCGTCGAGCCTGCTGGGATCGCGAGATCTTCTCCGGCGTAGACCGGCTCCAGCAGCTTTGCAGTAATGGGCTGCCCAATGGCTTTGAGACGCACTCCTTTTTCAAGCGCGGCACGGAAATCATTGCCGGATTCTACAACTAGAGTTTTCCTTTCGGGCCTTGTCTCCTGCGCGCGCACCGGATTGGCTGCGAAGCACAAGACTGAACAGGAAAACAAAATCCATACAACATTACGTTTCATATTGTCCCTCATCTCGTTTTCAAATTTCGGGCGCATTCTCGGCAAGCGACCGACCCAGCGTTCGAGGAACTGAGCCAGAGGTTACTTGGACCAGATAAGGAGTGCGGCGAGGATATGTGGAGGTTCTGTAAGGAATTGAATGGACCCAAATCTCTGAACGAGCGAAATTATTTTCCGCCCAGTGAAATTATGAGCGTGGATTTGCGGTGCGTGCCTCTCTAAGGCACGGATGTGTGGAAACGCGTGTACCACGGTCGAGTCGGTTTACGAGAGGAGGTTGCCAGCTCGCAGCTCAGAATAGAAAAGCGGTGCCTTTCTGGACAAATCTAACGCGCCTTCGCAGCAACGTCGCGCTCGGACGGAAGGCGCGACACGTTCCACCCTCCTCCTAAAGCTTCAATGAGCTGCACGCTGGTGGTTAATTGCTGCGTGCGCAGGGAGATTTCGATTTGCTGATTCGACAGCAGCGTCGCCTGTGCCGTGAAGATATTCAGATAGGGATCAAGACCGGTTTTATAACGGACTGTTGCCAGGTCGTAAAATCGTTGCGCACTCCTGACTGCCTCATTTTGTTGAGTGATCTGGACACCGATCAAACGGAGTCCGGCCAGGGAGTCCTCGGTCTGTTGAAACGCGGTTAAAACTACTTGCCTATAGTTGGCGACATCGGCGTTGTAGAGAGCCGTGTTCTTGGCAAGCGTGGCACGCCGGAGATTTCCGTCGAAGAGAGTTTCTGAAAAGGAAGGTCCAACGGACCAAAAGCGGCTTGGCCAGGTGAACCACTGGGAAAACTTGGGGCTTTCGAGACCAGCTCCTGCGGAAATGGCCAGCGTAGGATAGAAAGCCGCAGTCTGGACTCCAATTAGAGCATTGGCTTCTGCCATCGTTCGTTCCGCAGCGGCAATGTCGGGACGCCTCTCCAAAAGTTCCGAGGGCAACCCGGGAGGGATGGCAGGCGCTGTTGTAGCGAGGGGTTTGACCGGAATGGAGAATGTGGAGGCCGGCTTACCGATCAGTAGAGCAATCGCGTGTTCAAACTGTGCGCGAGCGATGGCGGCGTTGGTGGCAGAGGCTTCTGCGCTTTTCAAAGTGATTTCCGCCTGTGCGACCGACTCATCATTGTCGAGTCCTGTCCTGTACAAGACACGAGTCAATTCAAGTGACTGGCGATCGACTTCAACTGCTTTTTGGAAGATATCCTCCAGTGCATCCTGGCCGCGCAGTTGAAAGTAGAAGAGAGCCAGGTGTGCTTGTTCGGACAGCCGCTGATTTTCAAGGTCCGCCGCGCTCACTTGTGCCGCGTAGGCATTTTGATGGACGGTATTGCGAATCCGTCCCCAGAGATCCGGCTCCCAGCTAACGTTGAATGGAAGGAGAAACTGATTGCTATTTGGGTTAGCGGGCGAAGACTTTGCCTGCCCTGTGGACTGCGATGTACGGAATCTTGAGTAGCCCGGGGTGGTCGTCACCGTCGGGAAAGACGCCGAGCGTGCTTCTCTAACTTGCGCCCGGGAAGCCATGAACAGTTCATAAGCCTGCGCGATGTTTTGATTGGAAATATCCAGTTGGCTTTCCAGATCGTTCAACTCAGGTTCCTGGAAGATCTCCCACCAATTGCCGCGGAGGGCGGCATCCTGTGGTTCCGCAGTTTTCCAAAGGCTGCCGTCCGAAGCCTGTTGTGGCGCAGTCTCCTTGTAAGCGAAGGGCACAGGAACGGTTGGACGAAGATACTTGGGACCGACCGTGCACCCTTGAAGGACGCAGACGCCCAGGGCCAGAAGGCAAAAGATGGCCGCTTTGCCTGCGTTCAATTTGCTGGAGGATCGCGTACGTGCTAAGAAATCTTGCATGAACCCTCGCTTAAATAGCGGCTTCGCCATGGGCGGGAGCTCCGGCGAAAGTACGCCTGCGTTTGAAGCGAAGTCGAAGCCGATCGAGATACAGGTAAATTACTGGAGTTGTGTAGAGCGTAAGAATCTGACTGAGGATCAACCCGCCGGCGACGGCAATACCGAGCGGGCGCCGCAATTCCGATCCTATGCCGCTGCCTAAGGCCAATGGCAAAGCGCCGAACAAAGCGGCCATCGTAGTCATTAAAATCGGCCGAAAACGCAGCAGGGAGGCTTCAAAGATAGCGCTCGCGGAATTCTTACCCTCCTCCCTCTCCGCCAAAAGCGCGAAATCGATCATCATGATTGCGTTTTTCTTGACGATGCCGATCAGCAGGACGATGCCGATGATAGAAATTACGTCCAGTTCGCTTTTGAAGAGTATTAAGGTCAGCACTGCTCCAACGCTTGCGGGTGGCAAAGTGGAGAGAATTGTCAACGGATGTATCAGGCTCTCGTACAAGATTCCCAAGACGATGTAGACCGCGAGCACTGCCATCACAATCAGTACGATTTGGTCGATCAGCGACTTCTTGAAATCTCCGGCAGTGCCGGCAAAGCCACCGCGAACTGTCTGAGGCAGTGCAAGCCTTTGCTGCAACTGCTCGATTGCGGCAGTGGCTTGGCCAAGCGAGACACCGGGAGCCAGGTTAAAGGATACGGTTACAGAGGGAAACAGTCCGGAATGGTTCACGACGAGCGGTGAGGTTGATTTTGTCGTCCTAGTGAAAGCATCGAGCGGTACGGAAGCTCCGTTCGAAGGATGCACATAGATCGATTTCAAACCCAACGGGTCTTGCGCGAGCTGCGGAGCTGCCTCCATTACCACATGGTATTGGTTCAGAGCAGCGTAGATCGTGGATACTTGCGCTTGTCCGAAGGCCCCGTACAGCGATTGATCGATCAGCTGAGTAGTGATGCCAAATCGTGCAGCGGTGCGTCGGTCATAATTAATCGAAGCCTGCAATCCGCCTTCCTGCTGATCGATGCTGACATCTTTGGTCTGCGGTAGTTTTCTCATTTCTTGGTAAAGGATCGGTCCCCATTTACTGAGGTCATTCACGTTGTCAGAGGTAAGTTCATACTGGTAGTTGGCGTTGCTTTTCTTTCCTCCGGAGGGAAGATCCTGAAATGGCTTGAGAAGCGTAGAAGCTCCAGAGATGGCGTCCAGCTTGGGACGCATGCGATCGAGCACTTGGGCAGCGCTCAATTTCCGTTGCTCCAACGGCTTCAGAGTGACAAAGAGAAATCCCGTATTGCTACCGTCGCCGCTCCCCGGACCGGAGGAGCTTCCGGTAAATCCCGTGACGACATCTACTGCCGGGTCGGCCTGAATTACTTGCTCGATGGCCGCCAAGGATTTTTGCATTGCATGAAAGGAGGCATCCTGCGGGCCCAAAATACCGCCGAGGAGCGCGCCGGTGTCCTGCAGGGGAAAGAATCCCTTTGTAACGTGGCCCAACAGAACAAAATTAACTGCAAGCGTCCCCAGGAAGATAAAAAGGACCACGGTCGGATGCTGCAGCGCCCAACTAAGAGTATGGCGATAGCTGCTCAACAAGCGCTCGAATCCAAGTTCGCTCACCCGATACAGGCGTCCATGCCTTACCCCCTTTTCAGAGCGAAGGAGGTAAGCACACATCATTGGTGTGAGCGTGAGTGACACCACCATCGAGATGGCGATCGAGACCACGAGGGTAAACGCAAATTCATGAAAGAGCCGGCCTGGAATTCCACCCATGAACAATATGGGAATGAAAACCGCGATCAGCGACAAACTCATCGACAACACCGTCGGTCCAGTTTCTTTTGAACCCTTCAGAGCCGCCGCCATCGGCGGGACACCCAATTCGATCAGGCGAGCGATGTTTTCCATGACGACGATGGCGTCGTCGACGACGAAACCCGTAGAGATGGCCAGCGCCATCAAGGAAAGATTGTCCAACGTGTAACCGCAGAGGAACATTGCCACAAATGTTCCGATCACAGAGATCGCTACTGCAATGCCAGGAATGAGTGTGGCCCGTGCGTTACGGAGGAAAACGAACACGACGAAGACCACCAAACCAATCGAGAGGAGCAGAGTTCCTTCCACGTCCTTTACCGAAGCGCGAATCGTGGTCGTTAGGTCCCCGGTGACCGAGAGCTGCTCGTTCGCGGGAATGGAAGCCCGAATCGAAGGAAGCTCACGCTTAATCTGATCAACCGTGCTGATGACATTGGCGCCGGGCGAACAGTAGACAAGAAGGCTGACAGATTCTTTGCCGTTAACGTAGGCCACCGAGCGAACGTTCTCGACCGAGTCCGTGATCGTTGCCACATCGCTAAGGCGTATGACGGAATTATTGTTCGATCCCACGACGAGAGGGGCATAGTCGCGCGCCTTTGAGATTTGATCATTGGCCGCAATATCTGCGATGGTGTTCTGATTGGAGATTTGCCCCTTTGGGCGGTTGGCATTTTGCGAGCCAATCACACTGGCAATATCTTGCAAGCCGAGACCGTAGTGACTTACCTGTTGTGGATTGAGGTCGATCCGAACGGCAGGCAATGAGCCGCCAAGGATCTGCACTTGTCCCACGCCGCTGATCCGAGAGATCTTTTGCTGGATGATGGAAGAAGCGGTGTCATAGAGTGCGCCGGAGTCGGCTGTCTTCGATGTCAGGTTGAGCACAAGTACGGGAGCCCGTGCGGAATCAATTTTGCGGTAAGTTGGATTCGACGGCAGATTGGCGGGTAGATAGCTGCGGGCTGCGTTGATTGCAGCTTCTACATCGCGCGCCGCTCCATCCACATCTCTGTTCATATCGAAGGACAATTTGATCGACGTGAGGCCTAACGTGCTGGTCGAATTCATATCCCTTATGCCGGAGATATGGCTGAACTGCTTCTCCAGCGGAGTTGCGACCGAAGAGGCCATATTTTCGGGGCTCGCGCCGGGCAACGCGGCCGATACAGTGATTGCAGAAAGATCGACCAGCGGCAACGAGGCAACCGGCAGAAACTGGAACGCAATCATGCCTGCGAGTGCGATACCGACGGTGAGCAGTGTCGTAGCTACCGGTCTCCGTATGAACAGCGCCGAGATGTTCATAGTTGCTGCGCTGAGTCAAAAGTTATCGGAGCGGCCTTTTTTTGAGAGAGCCTCTCACCCAGCCTGTCGAAGAAAATGTAGATCACGGGAGTCGTGTAGAGAGTCAGTATCTGGCTGAGGACCAGGCCGCCAACCATCACTATGCCTAGCGGACGACGGAGTTCGGAGCCGATCCCCGAGCCGAACGCCAGCGGAATTCCCGCAAAAAGCGCCGCCAGCGTGGTCATCATGATTGGGCGGAAGCGCAGCAGCGAAGCTTCGTAGATTGCTTCCGCGGAGTTAAGGCCGCGAGTCCTTTCAGCTTCCAACGCGAAGTCCACAATCATGATGCCGTTCTTCTTTACGATGCCAATCAAAAGAATGATGCCAATGATCGCTACAATCCCGAGATCCTGCTTGCAGAGCATGAGCGCAAGCAACGCTCCAACGCCAGCCGAAGGAAGTGTCGACAGAATGGTGATCGGGTGAATGAAGCTTTCATAAAGAACACCAAGCACAATGTAGACAGCCGCCAGCGCGGCTATGATCAGGAGCGCTTCATTTGTTCCAATTGCTTTATAGGCTGCAGCGGCGCCTTGAAAGCTGGCCTGCACGCTAGCGGGCATACTCAGGCGATTTTGCACCTTTTCAATTGCCGCGATCGCCTGGCTTAAGGAGGTTTGCGGCGCCAGGTTGAACGAAATCGTTACAACCGGGAACTGACCCTGATGAGCGATGATCAGGGGACTCGATATTTTTTCGAAGTGCGTGAAAGCAGAGAGTGGTATCGGCGCGGCCGGTGATGCGGACTTCGCTCCGGAGTTACTCGTTCCTGCAAACGCTCTCGATGTCGACGGGGCCAATGTTCCTGATCCATTCGTCGAGAGCACCTGGTTTGTCGACTCCGAGGGCGCGACAAGTGGTCCTGAGGAATTAAAAGGAACGGAAGAAGTGCTTCCAGAACCCGAGAAGGCCGACTGCACTGGTACTACTCCAGATGTGGAAGAAGAGGAGAGAGTTGATACCGACGAATTAGCCGAATTCGGCGATGTCCGGCCTGGAGAAGGAGCAGGGGGCGAATTGTTGTTTTGCGTTGACGAACTCTGGACGTAAATATCCTGCAGCGTGCCCGGGTTCTTTTGAAACTCCGGAGACGCCTCAAGGATCACGTGATATTGGTTGGACTGCGTGTAGAGTGTGCTGATCTGGCGTTGGCCGAACGCGTCATACAAGGTAGAGTCAATCTGATTCGGAGTAATATTCAGCCGCGAAGCGGTTGCCCTGTCGATGACAAGTTTTTCCGCCAGTCCATATGGCTGCTGATCCGTCGCAACATCTCTCAACTCGCGGAGCTTCCGGAGTTCAGCCGTCATTCGTTCCGTCCATGCGTCAAGTTCACTCTGGTCTGCGTCTTCCAGCGTGTATTGGAACTGCGTTCGGCTGGCCCGGTCGTCGACCGTGAGATCCTGAACTGGCTGCATGTAGACATGAATGCCCAGCACTTTCCCCAAACGGGACTGAAGACGATCGATCACCGCCGTCGCGTCAATGTGGCGCTCAGAAAATGGCTTCAAGTTAATCTGGATGCGCCCACTATTGAGCGTCGTGTTCGTGCCGTCCACCCCGATGAAAGAGGACAGGCTGGCAACCGCAGGATCCTCAAGAATCACTTTGGCCAGTTCCTGCTGCTTGGCCGCCATCGCCTGGAAAGAGGTCGATTCAGGAGCCTGGGAGATGCCTTGAATGATTCCCACATCCTGAGTCGGGAACAGGCCCTTGGGGATAACAATGTACAGATACACGGCGAATATGAGCGTGGCCGCGGCAACCAGAAGAACTGAGAATTCGTGACGGAGTACCCACCGCAAGGTTGGGCTGTACAACGCGATGAGTTTGGCGAACATCCTCTCCGACCAGCGGTAAAAGCGTCCTTGTTGCGCTTCGCCTCTGTGGCGCAGCAGGCGAGCGCTCATCATGGGAGTTAGCGTGAGCGAAACCACGGCCGAGATAAGAA
>Ga0070697_100001652_pt1 | contig 17000 bp, 13 predicted proteins | sample KBSK1501metaG_FD_65475 | JGI IMG/M metagenome (GOLD analysis project Ga0070697, IMG submission 65475) | Corn, switchgrass and miscanthus rhizosphere microbial communities from Kellogg Biological Station, Michigan, USA - KBS K1-50-1 metaG | ecosystem: Host-associated > Plants > Roots >...
TACGGCCGAGGTTAGTGGTCCGTCATGCCAGACAGTTTCTTCGCCTTCGAGTAAGAAACGGCCAACCAGGTCAGTTGAAGACAAGTCTTCATGACAAGCTACCGTAATCAGGGGGCGCTCGAGCCGCCAGGCCATGTGTTCGACAAAACGAGTCTTGCCGCAGCCGGTGGGACCTTTGAGAATCACCGGAAGACGCGCAGAGTGGGCGGCCTCAAATAGATCTACCTCGCCGCCAATCGGCAGGTAGTAAGGCTCCTTGACCACTCGATATTCTTCAATGGCTTGTTCGGGCATGGTTTGAAGTTTAAGTCTCAATTTTCGAGTTTGAGATCTTAGCACCCGCTGGAAAGCCCAGCAAACAAGCTATCGGATAGGGTAGTGTCCTAATTTGAAGAATTTCTTGCGCACCTTTGCGGCCCTTTGCGTACTTTGCGGTAAAAAAGCCTTTAGAACAATTAACCGCAAAGAGCGCCAAGAACGCAAAGATCACGCAAAGAGTTGAACTTAGGACACAACCATCGGATAGACTTTTAAGCTGAGGTCGCTCTCAATCACCAACAGGTAAAACGATCCACCCAATGCACGAAAGTTCACGAACGAGTTTCGTGTTACTTCGTGTGATTTAGTGGATCGTCTGCGGATCTCTTTGATTCGCAAAACCTACCATTTATCACTCAATTAGGTCTGGCAACTTGAAACTTGGCACCCGAAACCTGAAACTGGAGGTGATGAAACTAGCAGTAGCAATGAGTGGCGGCGTGGATTCTTCAGCTGCGGCCGCAATCCTCAAGGAACAGGGGCACGAGCTTGTCGGCTTCACAATGCAGTTGTGGGACCAGCGACGCGGGATCAATGTGGATGAAAACGGCGATCCGCTTCCTTCGCGTTGCTGTTCGCTCGACGATGTTTACGATGCGCGCCGCGTGGCTGAAGAGCTTGGGTTTCCGTTTTATGTGCTTAACCTGGAGAAGGATTTTGAGCGCGACGTGGTGCAGCCGTTTGTCGATAGCTATCTAAACGGCGAGACCCCTATTCCCTGCGTGTCGTGCAACAGCCGTTTGAAGTTTGCCTCGCTCGATCGACTCGCCGCGAGCCTGGGCTGCGACAAGGTGGCAACCGGACACTACGCGCGAGTTGAGTACGACGAGCAGTCAAACCGCCACCGGCTTTTCCGCGGCCGCAATCTTCAGAAAGACCAGTCATACTTTCTCTGGGAGCTGACACAGGATCAACTATCACGGGCCATGTTCCCTCTCGGGGAGATGTCGAAGCCGGAAGTCCGCGAAGTCGCGAGGGAACACGCGCTGGCAGTCGCTGAAAAATCCGAATCGCAGGAGATTTGTTTTGTTCCCGATGGTGACTACGCTGGTTTCATTGATCGCTATCTTGAGGCGACGGGTTCGGCAGATCGAAAGCTAGGGGAAGGTGAGATTGTAGACGCCGGCGGCGAAGTGATGGGCCACCACGCCGGCATCCATCGTTATACGATCGGCCAGCGCCGCGGTATTGGCATAGCTGCTGAGCGACCACTGTACGTCATCGATATTGACGCGGCGAAGAATCAAGTAGTGGTGGGGCCACAGGACGAATTACTTGGCCAGGAGTTCATCGCAGCCCGCGTTAACTGGGTAGCGCAAGATACACCCGGGACGCCTTTGCGCGCTGAGGTGAGCGTCCGGTATCGACACACCCCGGCGCTCGCCACCATTACACCTCTCGACAACGGTCGCGCTAATGTAAGGTTCGATGAGCCGCAACGTGCCATCACACCCGGCCAGGCAACGGTTTTCTATTCAGGAGACGAGGTCCTGGGCGGCGGTTGGATAGTTAAGAGCAAGTAGGCAGGAGGCAGGCGGCAGACGGCAGGAGCGACGAGAAGTCCGTCCTAATAGAAGTTCGCTGTTTTACGTGCGCCTGCCTGCTGCCTTTTCTAAACCTTTTCCGCCAGAGCAACGTAATCACTCCGGGCAAAAATAGCCCACAAATCGACAATATTTAAAGGCTTAAGGCAGAAAATACTATGGCAATGTCGCGTACACAAAAGACCGTTCTAATTATCACCGGCATCTTGATTTCGCTGGTACTGGTTGTGCTCATTGGGCTGGCTGTCTTGGTGGCTGCATTTCGACACCGCGAACCGCCCATTGCGGAAAACAGCGTGCTCACCTTGCGCGTCGCCGGGCCGTTGCCGGATTACGTTCCGGACGACCCATTGAGGAAGATTTTTGGCGGTCCTGAGCAGTCCCTCTCGAACCTCGTTCTGCAATTCAACAAGGCCAAGGTCGACAAGCGGATCAAATCTATTCTGCTCAACGTGGATATGTCAGCTGTTGGCTGGGGCAAGTCAGAGGAAATTCGTGATGCCGTAACTGACTTCCGTTCGTCTGGTAAACCCGTTTATGCCTACATGGAAGGATACTCGACGGACAAGGAGTACTACATCGCAAGTGCCTGCGACAAAGTTTACATGGCTCCTCCGTCTGAATTGTTCATCAATGGTCTGGCTGCTGATGTGATGTTCTTCCGCGGCTCCCTGGACAAGCTTGGTATCTATCCCGACATGGTCCAAATGGGAAAGTACAAGACGGCGGTCGAGACCTTCACCCGGAAGGACATGTCAGATGCCAACCGGGAATTCATGAACTCGCTGCTCGACGATCTCTTTAACCGCTACGTCGAATCAATCGCGAAGGCGCGCGGCAAATCTGCCGAAGATATGCGCGCGATCATTGACAACGCTCCCTACAGTTCGGCTAAAGCAAAAGAACTTGGGCTCATCGATGGCGTGGCGTATCGAGATGAAATCGAAAAAGAGTTGAAGGCGAAGCTGGGCTATAAAGAATCTGACCAGCTCAACCTGGTGAGGTCCGCCACTTATAACGAGGTGGAACCGGAATCACTTGGTCTTGATCAGGGCGAAAAGATTGCCGTCATCTACGCGACCGGCGACATCGGTTCCGGAAAATCCGAGAACAGCCCCTCGGGAGATCAGTCGATTGGCTCCGACACACTGGCAAAGGCCCTCAACGATGCTCGCGATGACAAGACGATCAAAGCGATCGTCATCCGGGTTGACAGTCCCGGCGGTTCCGGTTTGGCGTCAGACATAATCTGGCATGCTGTTGAGGCCGCGAAAGCTAAGAAGCCAGTGGTGATTTCGATGAGCGACGTGGCTGCTTCGGGTGGCTATTACATAGCGGCCGGCGCCAATAAGATCATTGCCCAGCCATCGACCATAACCGGTTCGATTGGGGTGTTTGCCGGCAAACCGGTGATTAAGGGCTTTTACGATTGGCTGGGAATCTCCAACGAATACATTCTTCGCGGCAAGCAGGCGGGCATGTTCCGTGAAACAGAGAAATTCACACCTGAAGAGCGGGCCAAGTTTGAAGACATGGTTAAGCGGATGTACTACGAGGAGTTCATTCCAAAAGTGGCAAAGGGCCGCAACAAGACTCCAGAGTATGTTGACTCAGTGGCTCAGGGGCGCGTCTGGACTGGCGCCCAGGGTAAAGAGCGGGGACTTGTCGATGAGTTTGGCGGATTGGACCGGGCCGTCGAGGTAGCCAAGGAACTCGCAAAGATTCCCAAAGATAAAGGCGTGCATAGAGTGATTATGCCCTATCCGCAAACGTTTCTTCAGGAGTTGCTAAACGTTGGTGACGAGCAGACGCGAATCAAGACTCAAAGGCAGGCAGTGCTGTCAGCATTGCCTGAGGATTCACGCCGCGCACTGCGTTATATGACGATGCTTGATCGTATGAAGACTGGCGAGTCGTCGTTGATGATGCCGTTTGATCTGCAGATCAAATAACCACAGGGCAGAAGGCGGAAGGCAGAAGGCAGAAAGCAGTAAGCAGGAGGCAGAAGGCAGTAAGCAGAAGGCAGTAGGCTGAGGAAACCTTCTGCTTTCTGCCTTCTGCCTTCTGCTTTCTGCTTACTGCTTACTGATTTTTTCCGTCTCACCCATATACGGCCGGAGCGCTTCCGGAATAACCACCGAACCGTCCGCTTGCTGGTAGTTTTCCAGAATCGCGATCCACGTGCGGCCGATAGCCAACCCTGAGCCATTCAACGTGTGCACAAATTCGGGCTTCGCGCCGCCCGCGCGCCGGAAGCGAATCTGCGCCCGGCGTGCCTGGAAGGCCTCGTAGTTAGAACACGAAGATATTTCGCGGAAGGCGCTTTGCGAGGGTAGCCAAACTTCGATGTCGTATGTCTTAGCTGCGCCAAAGCCCAGATCAGCGGTTGACAACGCAACGACGCGGTAGTGAAGACCCAATTGCTGCAACACGATCTCTGCGTTTAGCGTCAGTGATTCCAGCTCGTCATAGGAGTTTTCCGGCAGTGCGTATTTAACCAGCTCTACTTTCTCAAATTGGTGTTGTCGAATGATCCCGCGCGTATCGCGTCCATAGCTGCCGGCTTCAGAACGAAAGCAGGGTGTGTAAGCTACCCACTTCCGGGGAAGCTGCGAAGCCTCAAGAATTTCTTCGCGATGATAATTGGTAACCGGCACCTCGGCAGTTGGGACCAGGTATAGATCGCGTTCATCCCTCAGTTTGAAAAGATCCTCTTCAAATTTGGGTAACTGTCCGGTCCCAAATAGAGCATGTTTGTTCACAATGAATGGCGGAAGAGTTTCCTGGTAACCATGCTCGCGCGTGTGGAGTTCGAGCATGAAGTTAACCAGAGCACGGCTCAGCCGCGCTCCCGCTCCATTCATAATTGCAAAACGCGCGGCGGCGATCTTGCTGGCTCTCTCAAGATCGAGAATACCCAGGGCGTTCCCAAGATCCACATGGTCCCTGGGCTCAAAATCAAATTCTGGTTTGGTGCCCCAACGCCGAATCTCGACATTGGCTGATTCATCTTTACCAACTGGAACGCTTTCGTGCGGGATGTTGGGCAGAGTCGAGATTAGATCATGCATTCGAGTCTCGGCCTGATTACGCTGCTGGTCCAACTCCGCAATGCGTTCCTTAAGTTCGTTGACCTCTTTGCGGCGAGCTTCGGCCTCATCGCTCTTTCCTGCCTTCATCAGCGCGCCAATCTCGCGGCTGGCGGTGTTCCGGGTAGCATTGAGCGTGTCTGATTCCGCAATAATGCGGCGACGCTCGGCGTCAGCTTCGACAAAGTCATTAAGAGCTTCCGGCGCAGCACCGCGCGTCTGGAGGCCGGCGCGCACCCGCTCGAGGTTTTCCCGCACATAGTTGAGATCAAGCATTTGTTCTATTCCCGCAAAGTATGGTAAGAGAGACGACCGTTTTAGAAAACTAGAATGTACTGTCAATGCACGGCAAAACGCCAGCGTCGCCAATTGCGGTGGTTTCCTAGGTTAGAACTTCTCTGTGCGTCCTCTGTGGACTCTGTGTCTCTGTGGTGAATCTATTCCGAGCGGTCGTCACCACAGAGACACAGAGAACACGGAGATTGCACAGAGAAAATGAAATTCATCTGAATGCCGAAAAAAGTTCGCAAAGCAGTTTTCCCAGCCGCGGGTTTAGGCACCCGGTTTCTGCCGGCGACTAAGGCGTCTCCGAAAGAGATGTTGCCGCTCGTCGATAAACCCTTGATTCAGTATGTGGTCGAAGAGGCAGTGGCCTCCGGAATTCAGTCAATTATTATCGTCACCGGCCGCGGCAAGGCGGCGATCGAGGATCACTTCGACGTTTCGTTTGAATTGGAAAGGCTTTTAGAGGAGCGGGGAAAACTGGCGGAGCTAAAAGCGATGCGGGCCATCTCCGATATGGCGCGCGTCAGTTATGTACGGCAGCAAGAAGCGCTTGGTTTGGGCCATGCGGTGCTGCAAGCGCGTGACCTGGTCGGTGATGAACCCTTCGCCGTAATGCTGAGCGACGATATAGTCGACTCGGAGACCCCGGCCCTCCAACAACTACTGGATGTTTACGAAAGGTACGACGCTCCAGTGGTGGCCACCATGCAAGTTAAGGGTGAAGCGATTTCTCGTTTCGGTGCGATTGATGGTGAAGAAGTCGAGGACGGAGTCTTCAGGATTAAAGACATGGTAGAAAAGCCGCCGGTGGCGGAAGCGCCTTCGGATCTGGCAATCATCGGCCGTTACGTGCTGACCCCGGACATCTTCGATGAAATTGAGAAGACTCGTCCCGGCGCCATAGGCGAGATTCAAATTACTGATGCGATGCGATCGCTTCTGAAAAAGCGGCCGTTTTATGCGGTGCGATTTAAAGGAACGCGTCACGATGCCGGGGACAAGTTGGGGTTCCTGATCGCCACGGTTGAGTTTGCGCTAAAGCACGAGGATCTGGCGCCAGAGTTTGGAGAATATTTGAAGTCGTTGAAGCTTTAAACCAAAGACAAGATGTCTGATCAAAAACCATTCTCAGGTCGCACTGCCATCGTCACCGGCGCCACCCGCGGTATTGGACGCGCCATCGCGCTTGAACTTGCGCGTCGCGGAGCCGACGTCGCATTCAACTATGCCAAAAGCGCCGAGGCTGCTGAGTCGCTGACAAAAGAGCTCGAAGCACTGGGCGTGCGTGTACTGGCTTCCCAGTGTGATGTGGCGCAAACGGAGTCCGCTGCCGAGATGGTGAAACAAGTTAAGGACGCTTTCGGCCGCATTGATTTCCTGGTCAACAATGCCGGCGTCACCCGCGACAACCTTATTCTGCGCATGAAGGAATCCGACTGGGACGAGGTGGTCGACACAAACCTGAAGGGCCCGTGGAACTTCGCCAAGGCGGCGCTCAGAACAATGTTGCGGCAGGACGGTGGCGGATCAATCCTCAACATCTCATCCATCAGCGGTAAGGTCGGCATGGCCGGCCAGTCAAACTACTCTGCCTCGAAGGCGGGAATGGTTGGGCTTACCAAAGCGCTCGCGAAAGAAGTTGCCAGCAGGAAAGTAACTGTTAATGCGCTGGCCCTCGGGTTCGTTGTCACCGACATGGCTGGTGCCCTCGATGAAACCTATCGCGTCAAAATTCTCGAACAGATTCCACTCGGCCGCTTTGCCGAAGCCGATGAGATCGCGCGCATCGCCTGCTTCCTCCTTTCTGATGAGGCCCGCTACATCACCGGCCAGGTCATCCAGGTGGATGGCGGATTAGCAATGTGAGGGTGATCGGACCTCCCTAACGTCTCTATGATCAGTAGTTATTATCAACTATGAACGACTGGCCCACTCTACGCTTCTCGGAATGGCAGGACACTCTCGCCACGCTGCACATGTGGACCCAGGTGGTTGGGAAAATACGCCTGGAGCAAACCCCGCTCGTGAATCACTGGTGGAACGTGCCGCTGTATGTATCTGCTCGCGGACTTACCACCTCCGCCATGCCCTACAAAGATCGCATCTTCGAAATCGAGTTCGACTTCATTGATCACAGGCTGCGAATTGAATGCAGCGACGGTGCGGCCACAATACTCGCGCTTCGTCCCCAATCGGTCGCTGACTTCTACTCCGAAGTGATGTCGGCGTTGCGGGAGCTGGGAATAGAAGTAAGGATTTGGACCATGCCGGTGGAAGTGCCCGATCCGATTCGTTTCGAAGAAGACTTAACTCATGCTTCGTACGACCCTGAATACGCCAATCGCTTCTGGCGCGCCCTGGTGAAAATTGATGAAGTACTGAAGGAATTTCGGGCCCGCTTCATTGGCAAAGTCAGTCCGGTGCATTTCTTTTGGGGCAGCTTCGATATGGCCGTCACGCGATTCTCAGGACGACGCGCCCCCGAACGCCAAGGGGCCGACTTGATCACGCGCGAGGCCTACTCGCATGAAGTCATCAGCCACGGTTTCTGGCCCGGAAACAAAGACATGGAGGCAGCGTTCTATTCCTACACGGCTCCGGAACCCGCGGGCCTCGCCGAGACAATAAATCAGGGAAAGATTCTCCCCGCGCAGACTTTTTACAGCACCGAAATGAAAGAGTTTTTCCTGCCCTACGATGATGTGCGAACTTCAGATACGCCCGAAACAACCCTTATTGATTTTTGCCAAACCACTTACGAGGCCGGCGCCAACCTCGCTAACTGGGACCGCGCTGCGCTCGAGAGGTAGAGAGTTGATTTATGCCCTGAGTTGAAATAGGGAACTCTCGATTACCGGATCTCGTTTTCTACTATGCATGACACTTCCTTATCAGCCTTTGAGAACAACAACGTCGCGACGAACCTTGTTGCATCGTAAGACGGTTGTGAAAAGGCTGTCGCTGACGGCGCTTCTTCTCTTCGCGTTCCTTCTTTTGGGTAGTTTGACGGGCATCTCTGCCGCCGCCGGAAAAATCGCCGACAAGTTTATTTTGTACGTGCACATCGCGCGGCTTTATACAATGGAGCCGGACCAGACGATTGCGATGCCCATCGAGGACGTCTCAAAGAAGCAGATTGCCGACACCTGGCACGCGCCTCGCGGAAGTGATCGCCTGCATGAGGGCCAGGACATCTTCGCGCCACGTGGTACTCCAGTGCTTTCAGCCACCGAAGGATACATTGTGAATATCGGTGAGAATAATCTGGGCGGGCAAACAGTTTCAGTAATCGGCGCTGGTGGCAGGACCTACTACTACGCTCATCTCGAGTCTTACGCACGGCAAATCGCCGAAGGTGACTACGTCACCACGAAAACGCTGCTCGGCTACGTCGGCACAACGGGAAATGCCGGAGGCACGCCGCCTCATCTTCATTTCGGCGTTTACGCTTCTGGAGGAGCGATGAATCCCTTACCACTGCTCAGCGATCGCCCTCTGCCGGTCCGGAAAGTCTCCGAAGCCAAAGCCAAAACGAAAAAGCGGTAACACCCGAATTCAGAAGATAAGGTAACGATCTACGAAAACACACCAAGGAACACGAACTCTTGTTTCGTGAATTCTCGTGTGATTTTGTGGATCGTACTTCCTTCAGGTCTAATCCTCGCGTTTCTATTCTTTTTTCGTTACTACGCGTTAGGAAGAAGGACGGAGGCGTAAAATAGGCGGCATGCGATATCTATCTTTAATCACTCTGTCCAGCGCTTTATTCATCGGTGGCATCACGGTGCCGACTGAATCGTCGCTGGGAAATCCCGTCAGCACGCGGGTCCAGACTACGCCACAGGAGAAGGCGGCCAATCTCCGCAGCCAGCTGAGCGAAGTGGAAGCCAAACAATCAGAGTTGCAAACCCGGCTGCAAAGGATCGAAGAAAATCTTAAGCCAGAAAATATTGAGCACAGTCTCGCCGGAGTTGGCAGCACTCGTCCGGAAGACTTGCGCGAGCAGCGGCGCCGGCAATTGGAGATCGAACGCAACGGAGTGCGGGCTCAACTCGATATACTGGCCGCCAGTCACAATCGTCTCGAAACGGCAATCGCGCACGCTGACGCCGAAGCCTACCGGCAAAGCGCCGCGCCGGTGACCGCGACCACGGCTGCATCGACTGACACCTCCACTCACGGGCCCTCCGCCGTTCCGATAAATAATGAGGCAACAACGCCCGCGCGCCGCAACCGTGTTCGGAAGAAGAAAACAAAGAGATCCAAGCGTCTTAACCACACCCAGGCCAGGTTGATTACTTAATCGCCAGCGTCCAGGTGCCCTCACTCCTTCTCCTGGGCGCGGTGCCTCGCCTCAACGGCCATTGCATCTTCCAGACTTGCGTACCAGGTAGTGTCCTAAGCTGACCGTCCGGGAATCGCGGGATAGCGGAGTCCAACGGAGGCCGGCCGACAGAAATAGGCCAGTACCCGGGGGCTCTTTGCCTTGCGCGTCGGGCAGTCTTGCGTATAATCACCCAAAATCATCTCGTCTATGACCAGGAACTGCCTCGCATGCTGTTCCCGGTTCACTGATTTCTCGGACATCAGTCTGCGGCCGCTTACGGTTCTGCGGTGAGGTTCCCAACCAGGATTTCTGGCCAATCCGGAAGCCGTCAGCTTACCCGCGAATTACCATTTTGAAAAAGTAATGGAGGAAACAGATCATGAGCCCCACAAGCCTACGACTGAGATTTCTGCAAGCATTTAACACCCATATCGCTAAGACCTTCTCCGTGTTGCTGGTCCTGGCGCTTTTTCCAACGAGTCTCACTGCCGCCACGCTGCTCCTGGTAACCGGTTCAGGCGAGGGACGGCCGTCGCTCGTGAGAATTTACCAACAGGGTATCTCCGCGACGCCCTCGGCCATCAGTTTTCAGCCCTACAGAAGCAGTTTCAGGGGCGGTGTTCGCGTTGCCGTTGGTGACATCAATGGTGATGGCCTCCCGGAGGTTATTACAGCTCCGGGTCCGGGCATGGAACCCCTGATTCAAGTCTTTAATGGAAACACTGGAAAACGTTTACCGGGTCCTATTGGAAGCTTCCTTGCGCTCCCTGGGAGTTTTCGGGGCGGCCTGTTCGTGGCCGCTGGCGATGTCAATGGTGACGGTAAAGAGGACATCATCGTGGGGCCGGACACCGGTATGCTGCCAATTGTACGAGTGTTCGACGGCACCACTGGCAATACGCTGAGGAGTTTCTTCGCTTATTCCCCTGGCTTTCTGGGAGGCGTGCGCGTGGCATCAGGCGACGTGAATGGAGACGGAGTGGCGGACATCATCACCGGGGCGGGCCCCGGCGCCGGTCCCCATGTCAAGGTTTTCAACGGAGCTACCTTGGTCACACACAAAAGCTTCTTTGCCGAGAGCGCGAATTTTGCCGGCGGTGTGTATGTTGCGGCTGGGGATGTTAACGGCGACGGCAAAGCCGACATCATTGTCGGCGCCGGGCCTGGTGGCGGCCCGCATGTCAAGGTCTTCGACGCTGTCTCGACTCAAGTGTTGCCCAGCTTCTTTGCTTTCGACACCGGGTTTAATGGCGGCGTGCGCGTAGCCATGGGAGACGTAAACGGCGATGGCAAGCTAGACATCATCAACGGCACCGGGCCGGGAGGTGGACCACATGTCATCGTCTATGATTCCCAAACCCGACAGGTGCTGCACAGCTTCTTCGCCTACGATGCAAGTTTTCAGGGTGGAGTCTTCGTGGCGGGTAATAATTAGCGGTCGCGACCAGTCACGATCGTCATAGTTCGGGATTCGGTTAGGCTCTAGCCATGGAAAGCTAACCGAGTGGTCTCGCTATGTGGCTCGAGTGGCGGAAGCTTCGATCTTATGCCGTGACCTGAATGGGATTCAGATCTAAGAGATGATTGGGCTTCGCCTACTTAACTCCTGTAAGCAAAGGTTTGGCGAAGTAACCCGGTCGATAGCGGAGTTTTAATTGCTCTTTTTTTAACTCCGGGCTGGTGAGCTCGAGGCGCATTTGTCTGTAGGCGCCGTCGCGGTTCTTGTTGCTGGACGAATACGCTATTAGATACTGCGAACGCAGTTCCTGTTCAATCTCGGCGAACGCCGCTTTCAAGTCAGTTTTCCGCTTCGGAAAAAACGCGCGACCACCGGTCGCCGCAGCCACGGATTTGAGCGCGTCACTATTGACGCCTTCATACTTGCTATCGCCAATACCGATTGCGTAGACGACTGTTTCCGCGTCTAGCGCGCGATTCATTGCCTCGGTCCTCATTAACCGGCTGCTGGTGTCCTGGCCGTCCGTCAACAAAATGATTGCGCGCCGCCGTTGGCCCACACTCGGCGCCAGCACCTCGCTTGCAGTTAGAGCAACTGCGTCCCAGATCGCGGTCGTGCCTTCGCGCGGCGGCGCTTTCATTCCCGGACCCGAGGCGATGCCGCTTATCGGCCGGCCCGAACCAAGATACGACGGATTAGCAACCTCAACGCGCTCGAGCGCGCGATAGATACTGAACACGTCGCGAGTCAAACCCTGTTCGAGAAAGGCCGAGCCGGTAAAGGCGATTATCGCCGCCTGGTCCTTGCTGGATTGCAGCACCGTCTCGATGAAAGACCGCGCCGCTGCCTTCTCCTGCGGTAAGGTGCGTTCCTCGGAGGCGCTCACGTCTATGAGGAAAGCGAGCGAAAGTGGCCGGTCGGTCTCGCGCTGAAAAGTGATTATGCTCTGGGGAACTCCATCTTCCGTTAAGCGCAGGTCTTCTTCCTTCAGGGTAGTAATGAAACGGTTCTTTTTATCGGCGGCTGTGAATAACAGATTGGTGAGGTCAGTGTCGACTCTTATTACTTCGTCCTGGTCCACCGGTGTTTGCGAAAACGCGCTCGGTGCGAATATGCCGCAAAGCACAAAGACAAATAGCAGTGATGATGCGCCCGCTGATTTCATTCTCGCGAAAAGTACCTCTGCGTCAGCTGAGGCGCGGTGACAGGTGCGCCCTGATCCAACTACTTCAGACTCTTGACGTTTGCCGGCTTCACAAAAAGTGAATCGGCAAGTGGCTGATTGTATTCGATCGACTCGAAATTGATGCGACTGGTTTGAATGCCATTAATGAAATGATCTATGACCCAGGGAGCAGTCACGCCGCCAATCGTGATCGGTTTAGCCAGACGATCCTCTTCAGTGAGTTCTTCGGTCTCGTCAGAGTCGGCTTTCTTTCGCGTGCGTTTGTAGATCACCTTTGCCGGTAGGCCTTCTTTGGCCGCAAACTCGTATTCGATCCAGAACCCGTCGGGGTAAGTGAGGCGCACCGTCTCGTTGCGCCGGGCGAGGCCGGCTTCGCGCCTGCCAATGTAGCTCAGAGTTGCTCCTTCTTTTTTCCACCAGCCACGCAGAAGATTTTCGACACTCGTGCGCATGCTTCTCTTGAAATCTTCGATCTGCCCGGACTTCATGTCGGACAGGGTTTTCGTGGCTCCGTCGTAAACCCATCCGGTATCACCTGAATTTGTTTGAATTACGCGAATTCCGTTGCTGGTAAACTCGGTGCGTTCTCGATCCGGATACGAGAGGTAGTCAAGAAACCTTGCGGGGAGTTGAGACATGCCATCCTGGAAGGCCGTGTAGAAGCCGCGCCCAACAGCTGTTCTGGTGTTCAAATAGGCGCTGCCGCCCAGGACTTCGATTGCCCGGGTTACCACAGCCTCGGCTTTGGGATCGGGAGAAGCGGTTTTGGCGGCAGGGGTATTTGATTGTGCCTCAACACGCAGTAGTAGACAGCAAACGATTATTCCGACAGAGATAAACCTTGGAAAGCGCTTAGGCATTGTCATTTGTAATACAGAGAAAGAAAGGGCTTCAACGAAAATCTTTGAAGCCCTTAGCTATTTGTTGAATCTAACCGGATGCGGGACCAGTCCCACCATGAAACAATCAATTCAAGCTGGCATTCGTGCCGGCTACAGGCTTTACGACTGTTTCGCCATCTTCGACATCAACCACGAAGTTACTGGCAGTCTTCCACAACGCGGTGATAGGAAGTTTCACCTTCTCATCGATGTGACGTTTCAGGAAGCGGGCCCCATACTTGGTATTGAATCCCTTCTCGGTTAAGAAGTTAAGGGCCTGATCAGTTACGCTGATTTCTTTGCCCTGCCGCTGCATCTGACGCTGAAGCTTGTTCAAATAAAGTCCGGCAATGCTCCTGACCTCGTCCATTGTCAGCGGTGCAAAGACGATGATCTCATCAATACGATTCCGAAACTCCGGCGAAAAGCGCTGTTCGGATGCTTTCATCACCTCGTTCTTTACGACGCGGAAGTCCTGGGCAGTCTTGGTACCGAAGCCGAGCGGCTTTTCAAACTTTTTGAAGCTGTCGGATCCCAGGTTTGAAGTCATGATTACGATCGCATCTGAGAGATAGACCTTCTTGCCGCGACCGTCGGTCAACCAACCCTCATCGAAGGCCTGTAAGAAGAGGTTCATCAAATATGGTGAAGCCTTTTCTACTTCGTCCAACAACAGGACCGTGTAGGGATTCTCACGCAATTGCTCGGTCAAAATTCCGCCCCGCTCTGAACCGACAATACCGCGCGGCATTCCAATCAACTTCTCAATCGAGACTGTGCCGTCGCTGTACTCAGACATGTCAATGCGCACCATCTTCTCTTCGTCGCCAAACATAAACTCGGCCACAGCCTTTGCCAACTCCGTCTTACCGACGCCGGTTGGACCAAGGAACAGTAACACTCCGTCAGGTTTGTAGTGCGACTCTTTGAGCGGGCCTTTGTTGAGTCGCAGACGTTGTGCGACTGCCTTGATAGCAGCCTTCTGGCCGATGACGCGCTGAGACAGCATCGCCTCGGTCATCGAGAAACGTTCGCTCGTATCGCGAAAGATCATATCGCGTGGAATACGGGACTCCTGCGAAATCACGTCAATGACATGTTCGGGCTTAACCACCATCGTTTGCGGCTCATTGATTTCGACCTTGACTGCGGCGGTATCAAGCCAGCCGATAGCTTTATCCGGCAGGTGCAGGTTGCGAATGTATTTCGGCGCCATTTCCAGTGCGATGTTAATGGCCTCGTCGGAAATCTTCACCGAGTAGTTTCGCTCCAGCCGAGGTCGAAGTCCGAGCAGAATCTCGCGAGTCTCGCTGATTGACGGTTCCACCACTTTTACCAGCCTGAAACGGCGGGCTAACGCTTCGTCTTCACCGATGGACTCCTTGTACTCCGAAATGGTGGTGGCGCCGATGATCCGCATGTCGCCGCGGGCCAAAGCCGACTTGAACATATTTGCAGCGTCCGACGAAGTACCCAGCGCGGCCCCTGCGCCTATGATTGTGTGTGCCTCATCGATGAAAAGGATCAGATTATCGCGCTCTTTGACCTCATCAATGATGCCCTTGATTCTCTCTTCAAACATGCCGCGCAACATGGTGCCGGCAACAATGCCGCCCATTTGCAGTTGGACCACGTGAGACCCGCGCAAACGTGCCGGCACCTTTTCAGGTTCCATTTCAATCAAACGGGCCAGACCTTCGACCACCGCCGTTTTGCCAACTCCCGGTTCACCGACCAGCATGGGCGAGTTTGCGCGCTCACGATGGCAAAGAATTTCAACCATCTGTTGAATCTCTTTTTCCCGGCCAATCGTGGGGGCAATCTTGTCGGCCCGCGCCAGACGGTTAAGCGAAACTCCAAAATGTTTCAGATAGGGAGGCAGTTCGAATTTCTTTCGATACTGTTCCTCTTCGCGCTCGCGTTTTTGAACCTGAGCCTGAACATTCTCCGCCACGGCATCGGGATTCGCGCCCATGTTTCTGAGAACTTCCACGAACAGGCTGTCCTGGTTGGTAAGCGCGGAAAAAATGTCAGTCGCTTCGATTGTCTTGCGGCCCTGAGCCCGGGCGCGTTCCATTGCCCGCTTGAATAGATCTGTGGTGTCGGGAGAAATACGGAACCCTTTCCCTACATGCTGTTGGCGGGTGGTATCCAGGCGTTTATCGATGGCGACTTTGACAACAATCGGATCAAGCGAAAGCTCGCGCATGGCGGAATTGAACATATCGGGCTCTTCATGCATCAACGCCTGCAGAATATGCTCAACTGCGACAAAGTTCTGGTCGCGCTGGCGCGATTCGCTTAGGGCGTGCTCGAGTATGCGTTGCCCGGTTTCGCCGAACTTGTCTTTGTAGGATCCTAAATCAACCATGGTCTTAACCTGCTAACTTCCTGGAGCGACGACCTGCACGATTTCATGACAGCAAGTCGTTGTTTTCAATTCCGCAATTTTCAAAAAACCAACCTAACCCCGAGGGTTAGATGTAAGGAGCATATTCGCCGTTGCGTTTCAATGCAATAAGAAATATCCGCGCGTACACCCTGCAAATCTGCGGCCATTCCTCCTGGTGACCGCCAATCGTCTACGACGATCAGAATCACCTGCGTTTGCAGCTAGAATCTGGCTGCTGATGCAGGTGTTTACAATTGGGCGAAAAACCCCAGAGTGAATATTCAGATGTGTGTGGTTAGTAATCGTAGTCTTCACCACCCGGCATCGCCGGAGCGGACTTCTTAGGTTCAGGAGCGTCGGTTACAGCTGCCTCAGTTGTCAGCAGCAGCCCGGCAATTGACGAGGCGTTTTGCAGCGCCGTGCGAACGACCTTGGTAGGATCGATTATTCCGGCCGCGACCAGGTCTTCGTATTCGCCCGTGGCCGCGTTGAATCCCTTGTTGCCCTTCAATTCGGCAACTCTGCCGACGACCACCGCGCCGTCGAGGCCCGCATTCTCAGCAATTCGTCGCAGCGGTTCCTCCAGCGCGCGTCTTACTATCTTTATTCCGGTGATAACGTCCGCGTCGTCATTTGAAATCTTATCCACGACGTGAGCCGCGCGGAGTAGCGCCAGGCCACCGCCGGCGACTGTGCCTTCCTGGGCAGCTGCTTTGGTTGCGTTGAGCGCGTCTTCGACGCGCATCTTGATCTCCTTCATTGCCATTTCGGTGGCAGCGCCGACTTTTACCACTGCAACGCCACCTGCCAGTTTGGCGAGCCGTTCCTGCAGCTTCTCGCGGTCGTAGTCCGAAGTGGACTCTTCAATCTGTTTTCGAATGGTGGCCACGCGTCCCTGAATCGCCTGCGGGTCGCCGCCACCCTCGACAACGGTGGTGTTGTCTTTATCAACAATCACACGCTTGGCAGTACCGAGGTCTGACAATTGGACATTTTCGAGTTTGATTCCCAGCTCCTCTGTAATTACTCGCGCGCCGGTAACGATTGCCAAATCCTCTAAGATGGCCTTGCGCCGGTCGCCAAACGCAGGCGCCTTAACCGCACAAACCTTGATCGTCCCGCGCAGCTTATTAACCACCAGGGTGGCCAACGCGTCGCCTTCAATGTCTTCGGCAACAATCAGGAGCGGCCGGCCACCACCCGCAGCCTGTTCAAGAATCGGGAGCAAATCGCGCATCGCCGAAATCTTCTTCTCGTGCAAAAGAATCAACGGCTTGTCCAACACACATTCCATGCGGTCCTGATTGGTGACGAAGTAGGGTGAAAGGTAGCCGCGATCAAACTGCATTCCTTCCACGATTTCCAGTTCGGTCTGCAGTCCCTTAGCCTCTTCGACTGTGACTACACCGTCCTTGCCCACCTTTTCCATCGCTTCTGATATGAGCTTCCCAATTTCGCGATCGTTGTTTGCCGACACGCTGGCGACGTTCATCAAGTCTTCCTTGCTCTTAACTTTTCT
>Ga0070697_100001653_pt1 | contig 16993 bp, 8 predicted proteins | sample KBSK1501metaG_FD_65475 | JGI IMG/M metagenome (GOLD analysis project Ga0070697, IMG submission 65475) | Corn, switchgrass and miscanthus rhizosphere microbial communities from Kellogg Biological Station, Michigan, USA - KBS K1-50-1 metaG | ecosystem: Host-associated > Plants > Roots >...
GTCGTGCGCGCGTCGGGGATGCGCGCGAGAACGAAGTTGAACGTCGCGCTGCCGAGCAGCAGCACGAGAGAGAGGACCAGCGTGGCCCACCCATACCAGCGCCGTCCGAGCGCCACCGCGAGGGCGGCGATGGTGGCCGCGATGGCGAACGCGGCGACGTACCCCTCGGGGTGATTGCGGACGGCGGGCACGCGCAGGAGCTGTGAGTACACCGCGACCGCGCCGACCGAGATGAGAAGGCTGAGCACAGCGAGCCACCCGGATCTCATGGCAGAGCTCACGACATGACGATGCGATCGAATGCCTCGGCGTACGCGTATCCGGCGGCCTTGCCCAGCTCGGCGCCGCGCTCGCGCACCCGTTTCTCTACCCCCGCGAAGTCCTTGAACTGGCTCGCGTGGCAGGCGAGGGCCTTGATCTTGAGGTCCATGACGTCGCTGATGTCCACCACCACGTGCGGATTCTGCCACTGCATCACGTAGACCTCGCGCACGTTGTGTGGTTCGTACTGCGGCATCAGCTCGGGGAAGGCCAGGTGGTCGCGCGAGAGCGGATAGACGCAGTCGAGGGCGACGCCGCCGACGGTGCGGTGGTCTCGGTGTGACGCGCCGAGGTTGTACGTGCGCTGCGGATTCTGGCAGACCACGAGGTCGGGCCGATGGCGACGGATCTCCCGCGCGACGTCCAGCCGCAGGGCCCGCGTGTCCTCCACCTCGCCGTCGGCGTACCCGAGAAACGTGACCTGCTCGACGCCGAGCGTGCGCGAGGCGTTACGCTGCTCCTCGGCGCGGATCGCGGCGAGCCGCGGCGATGTCATCGTGCGATCGCTCGAGCCCTTGTCACCGTTGGTCACGACCACGAGGGCAACGTCCTTGCCCTCCTTCACGAACTTCGCCAGCGTGCCGCCGGCGCCGAATTCGCAGTCGTCGGGGTGGGCGACGATCACCAGCACGCTCCGGATCGGATCGGTCATACGCTCGGTCGCTCCCATCGAGAGGATGGTCGTTACGATGCCGTCGTTCAGCATACCGATTCGCGCGCGACGCCGTGCGATAATCCCCCGTGCTGATGGCGGAGCGCGGACGCCGGATCGCGGTGGTCGTGCTGGTCGTGCTCCTCGCCGTGCCTCCGCTGGCGACGGCGCTGCCGGGCTCGCCGGCCAGCGTGCGCGTCGCCGGGATCACGCTGTTGTGGTGGTACGTGGCCTGCGCCGGACCGCTCGCTGCGGTCATCGTCATCGCCCTGGTACGCGCCGTTCGATGACCCTTCTGCGCGCCGTCGCGGCGTGGCCGGGGCCCGCGCTCGCGGCCACGATGATTGGCGCCGTGGCCGCGGGGGCGGCGGCCGCGCCAACGCTCGTGCTCGCCGTCGCCGTCGCGCCGCTCCTCGCGGTGGTGCAACCGCCGCGCGCGCCTGCTGCGCGGCATCCGATCACGCTCGCCATCGCGGTCGCCGTCGCGGCACTGCTGCTGTGGGCGCACCTCGCCGTGCTCGCCGACGCGGCGGCGCTGCTTGGCGCCCGCCGCTGGCACGCGTGCGTGCTGGCGGCGGCGCTCGCGCTGCTCGCGACGCTGATGCCCAATGCCGACCGCTGGCGCAGCATGGCGGTCGCGCTCGGCGCCGCCGCGCTGCTGCTCGTGCTGATCGCCGCCGGCGCCGCCCTCGAGCGCGCGCCGTGGGCCGCGTGGCGAGACGCCGCCGCACGGCCGGCCCTCGTGTTCAGTGGCGGCAGTCCGTGGGTCAACGCGGGCGAGGGATTCGTGCGCAGCACCACGCTGGCCTTTCACGAAGGCCATCGCGTCGTCGCCGTCACGCCCGGCACGTTCCGCATCGTCGAGACCGACGGCGAGCGGCCTGTGGTCCGTGACTGGCGGCTGGCTGCCGGTGACGCGCTCAGCGTCCGGCCCGGCGACACGCTCACAGCGGAGCCGGGCAGCCGCCTACGCTTCGAGCCGGGCAAGCGCATTCCGGGTGCGCCGCCGTCGGGCGCCGCCTGGGCGGATGCGGCGCCGCGTGCGTCCTCGCCTCACGCGCTCGCTCTCGTCGTGACCGTTGCGCTCGGCGCATGCGCGTTGGTGCCGTCCGTCGCGAGACCGGTAAGCGTGGGATCCGCCATCACGCTGGCGATCGCCGCCGGCGGGGCATCGTGGGGCGCGTACGCGACGCTGCTCGCTCCCGAGGCAGGACTGGCGGGCTCTCCTGTCGAGGCGGTGCTTTCGCTGTCGCGCGCCGCGGCCCTGCCGCGCCACGCGTCGTGGCCCGCCGCGCTCACCGGCCTCGTGGTGATAGGGCTGCTCGGGTTGTTCGTCGCGGCCGCCGACGCGCTCCGACAGCCTATCGCCGAGGCCGGCGGCACGCGCTGGCCCGGGGTCTGGAGCGCCGTGGTGGTCGGCGCTGCCGCCGCCGCCGCGGTTCCGAGCGTGGCGCCGTGGACGCCGCTTGCGGCGGGTTTGGCGCTCGCGGGCGCGACCGTCGCCGCGCCGCGGCTCGCGGGCGCCGACGGCGCGCGCATCGCCTCATGGCCCGCGTCGGCCGCAGGTGGCCTCATCGGCGCCGCGGTATTCGTCGGGATGACCGCGTTCGGAGCACGTTTGCCGGGGCCATTGGCGGCGCTGCGAGAGGCTCCGGTGCTCGCGGCGGCGCCGGCCGCGTGGCTGATCGTGAAAGTTTTACGACGCGAGACGGCGGCGGCACGCTGAGGGTTGGCAAGCAGCCCGCCGGACCACCATAATGGTGATCCATGGCCAGTGATCGGATCGTCGTACGTGGGGCCCGCGAACACAACCTCAAGAACATCGATGTCGAGCTTCCCCGGGATCAGCTGGTCGTCCTGACCGGTCTGTCCGGCTCCGGCAAGTCCTCGCTGGCGTTCGACACCATCTACGCCGAGGGCCAGCGCCGCTACGTCGAGTCGCTCTCCGCCTATGCGCGCCAGTTCCTCGAGCAGATGGAGAAGCCCGAGGTCGACTCGATCGAGGGACTGTCGCCCGCCATCTCGATCGAGCAGAAGACGACCAGCAAGAACCCACGCTCGACCGTCGGCACGGTGACGGAGATCTACGATTACCTGCGCGTGCTGTTCGCGCGGGTCGGCGTCCCGCATTGCCCCGAGTGCGGCAAGGTGATCTCCGCGCAGACCGTGCAGCAGATGGTGGATCGCGTGCTCCTGCAGCCGGCCGGCACGCGGCTGCTGGTGCTGGCGCCGGTGGTGCGCGGCCGCAAGGGCGAGTACAAGAAGCTCTTCTTCGATCTGCAGCGGCAGGGCTTCTCGCGCGTGCGCGTCAACGGCGTCGTGCGCGAGCTGGGCGAGGAGATCGATCTCGACAAAAAGCGCAAGCACACCATCGAGGTCGTCGTCGATCGTCTCGTCGTCAAGGAGGGCCTCGGTGCCCGCCTCGCCGACTCGCTGGAAACCGCCCTCCGCCTCGCCGACGGCATCGTCCAAGTCGAAACGGTGGCCGCGGGCGATGGTGACGGTGGTAACGCCGCCACGCGACCGGGGGGGTCTGGGGGGAGCGGTACGCGCCCCCCAGCACAAGAGAGCGGTACGCGCCCCCCAGTAAAACAATCAAGGGCATCGCACAACCTCCCAACCGCTGACCCCATGCTCTTCTCCGAGCGCCTCGCGTGCGCCGACTGCGGCATCTCCTTCCCGGAAGTGTCGCCGCGGATGTTCTCGTTCAACAATCCGTACGGCGCCTGTCCCGAGTGCGGCGGCATCGGCACGCGCTTCGAGATCGATCCCGAGCGGGTCGTGCCCAACGTCAACCGCTCGCTCAAGGCCGGCGCGCTGGCGCCGTGGGCGGGCCGCGAGAGCGCCTACTTCAAGCAGACGCTGGCCGCGCTGGCCAAGCGCTACAAGTTCTCGCTCGACGAGCCGTGGGCCAAGCTCAAGAAGCCCATCCGCGACGTGATCCTGCACGGCGATCGGGACGGAGGCTTCGAGGGCGTCGTGAAGCTGCTCGAGCGCCGCTACCGCGAGACCGAATCCGAAGACGTGCGCCGCGAGGTCGAGGCGTTCATGGCCGAGCGCCCGTGTCCGGTCTGCCAGGGCTCCCGGCTGCGCCGCGAGTCCCTCGGCCTGAAGATCGCCGACAAGTCGATCGCCGACGTCGTGCGGCTCACCATCAAGGACGCCGCGACGTTCTTCACCACGCTCAGGTTCGGCGAGCGTGACGCAACCATCGCGCGGCGCGTGCTGAAGGAGATCCGCGAGCGGCTCGGCTTTCTCGCCAACGTCGGCCTCGAGTACCTGACGCTGGACCGTCCCGCCGGGACGCTCTCCGGCGGCGAGGGGCAGCGGATCCGCCTGGCCACGCAGATCGGCTCGAGTCTCGTCGGCGTCCTTTATATATTGGACGAGCCGTCCATCGGCCTGCACCAGCGCGACAACCGCCGCCTGCTCGACACGCTCAAGCGGCTGCGCGACCTCGGCAACACCGTGCTGGTGGTCGAGCACGATGAAGAGACGATCCGCTCCGCCGACTACGTCGTCGACCTCGGCCCCGGGGCCGGCGAGCTCGGCGGCCACGTCGTCGCCATCGGCACGCCCGACGAGATCATCGCCAACGAGCACTCGCTCACCGGCCAGTTCCTCTCGGGCGCGCGGGCCATCCACGTGCCCGCGACGCGCCGCAAGGGCACCGGCAACGCGCTGATCATCCACGAGCCGCGCGAGCACAACCTGAAGGGCCAGCCGGTGACGATTCCGCTCGGCACGTTCACGTGTGTGACAGGGGTGTCCGGCTCGGGCAAGTCGACGCTCGTGAACGACATCCTGTATCGCGCGCTGGCGCAGATGCTGCACCGCGCGCAGGACCGGCCCGGTGCGCACACGCGCATCGAGGGCGCCCAGCACGTCGACAAGGTCGTCGACATCGACCAGTCGCCGATCGGTCGCACGCCGCGCAGCAATCCCGCCACTTACACGGGCGTGTTCGCGTTCATCCGCGCGCTGTTCGCGCGTACGCAGGAGGCGCGGATGCGTGGCTACCAGCCCGGACGCTTCTCGTTCAACGTCAAGGGTGGCCGCTGCGAGGCCTGCCAGGGCGACGGCCTCGTCAAGATCGAGATGCACTTCCTGCCCGACGTGTACGTGACCTGCGACGTGTGCAGGGGCAAGCGCTACAACCGCGAGACGCTGGACGTTCACTACAAGGGCAAGAACATCGCCGAAGTCCTCGACATGACCGTCCATCACGCGCTGGAGTTCTTCGACGCCGTGCCCGTGATCAAGCAGAAGCTGCAGACGCTTCACGACGTCGGCCTCGATTACATCCGCCTCGGACAATCGGCCACGACGCTCTCGGGCGGCGAGGCGCAGAGAGTAAAACTGGCGACGGAGCTATCACGACGAGCGACGGGAAGAACGCTCTACATCCTCGACGAACCGACGACGGGATTGCACTTCGCGGACATCGAGAAGCTGCTCGAGGTGCTGAACCGGCTCGTCGATCAGGGCAATACGGTGGTGATCATCGAACACAACCTCGACGTCATCAAAACGGCCGACTGGGTCATCGACCTCGGCCCCGAGGGCGGCGACGACGGCGGCCGCGTGGTCGCGACGGGCACGCCGGAGGCGCTCGCGCGCCAGGCCGACAAGTCCTACACGGGCCATTTCCTCCGCGCCGCGCTCACCGCGCGGCGCGCCGGGTAGCGCGACGATGCGCCGCACGAAGATCGTCTGCACGATCGGCCCCGCGTCCTGCACCGTCGAGCAGCTCGACCGGCTCGCCGCCGGCGGCATGGACGTCGCGCGGCTCAACTTCTCGCACGGCACGCACGCCGAGCACGCCGAGGTCATCCGCCGCATCCGGGAGGCGGAGACGCGCTGGAACCGGCCGGTCGCCATCCTTCAAGATCTGCAGGGCCCGAAGATCCGGCTCGGCACGTTCGGGGTCGGCGGCGGCCGGCGCGTGGATCTCGAGGCGGGCCGCCCGTTCGTCCTCTCACGCACCCCGTGCGTCGGCACCTCCGAGCGGGTCTTCGTCTCTCCGCCGGAGTACCTCGGCCGGGTGAAAGTGGGTGACGAGATCTGGATGGACGACGGCATGATCCAGCTGCGCGTGGAGGCGACGACGCCGGATGAGGTGCGCTGCGTCGTCGTCGCCGGCGGCCGGATCAGCGACCACAAGGGCATCTCGCTGCCGCACGTCGATCTGCCCGCGTCCTGCCTCACCGACAAGGACGTCGAGGACCTCAAGTTCGGCATCGAGCAGGGCGTCGACTTCGTCGCGGTGTCGTTCGTGCGCACCGCCGACGACATCCGCGAGGTGCGCAAGTTCCTCGAGGCGCAGGGCGCCGACATTCCGCTCGTCGCCAAGCTCGAGCGTCACGAGGTGCTCGACAACCTGCCCGCCGTCGTCCGCGCCGTCGACGCCGTGATGGTGGCGCGCGGCGATCTGGGCGTGGACGTCCCGCTCGAGGACGTGCCGCACATCCAGAAGGAAATCATCCGCCAGGCGCACGCCGCCAAGGTGCCCGTCATCGTCGCCACGCAGATGCTCGAGTCGATGGTCACGCACACGCGGCCCACGCGCGCCGAGGTCGCCGACGTGACGGCGGCGATTTTCGACGGCGCCGACGCCATCATGCTGTCCGCGGAGACGGCCTCCGGCCGCTACCCCGCGGAGGCGGTGGAGGTCATGGCGCGGATCGCGGAGCGCGCCGAGCAGGCCGCGCTCACGCAGGAGCCGATCCGGCGTCGGCGCGAGAACCGCACGCCCGTCGGATTTCCGGAGGCGGTGTCGGACGCCGCTGCCAGCGCCGCGCGCGCGCTCGACGCGCGCGCCATCGTGGCCTTCACGCAGTCGGGATTTTCCGCGCGGCTCATGTCCCAGGAGCGGCCGGCCATGCCGATCATCGCGTTCACTCCGTTCACCTCGGTGCAGCGCCGTCTCGCGCTCACCTGGGGCGTGACCTCGCGGCTCATCCGCAAGGTGGAGACGACCGACGAGATGGTCGAAGAGATCGAGGCCACGCTGCTGGGCGACGGAACGGTTCGCGCCGACGACGTGCTCGTGATCATCTCCGGCTCGCCCATGTGGGTCACGGGGACCACCAACCTCCTCAAGATCCACCGCGTCGGGGAACGTCGCTGAGCGGGGGCCGCCGGCTCCTGCTCCTCGTCGTCGCCGTCGCGGGCGTGGCGGGGGTCTGGACCGGCGGCGCCGCGTTGCTCCTGCGGCAGATCGACGCCCGCCATGACGCGCTCATCGACGTCATTGTCGAGCGCGTAGCCAGCGGCGTGCACGAGCAACAGGCCGCGCTGCTGCGCGAGGCCACGCTGCTCGCGCAGGACCCGGCGGTCGTGGACGGCGCGCACAAGGGGGATTGGGCGACGCTCGCGCGCGGCGCCGCACGCCTGCGCGGGCTGACGCTCGAGCACGTCGCCGACGTCGTCGTCGTGCAGGACATCGGAGGCACGCCGCTGCTGCAGGTGCCCCCGACGCCGCCGCTGTCGCTGCCCGCGTTCGGCCCGCCCGCCAAGGTGAGGGCAACGTTCGCCACGCTCGAGGGCCGCACGTATCTGCTCGCGGTCGCGGCGATCGGCGGTGAGCCCGGCGGCGGTGTGGTGATCGTGGGGCGTCACGTCGAGCGACTCGATCCTCACCTCGGCGGCGGCGCCGGTCTCGTCGTCGTCAACGGCGACGCGCTCCGCTACTCGACGCTGCCGTCCACGCCGGCGGACGGCTGGGCCGCCGCCACCGCCGCCGGCGCGCGCGTTCTCTCGGGCGAGCCGTGGCGCTTCGGTAACGTGGGTCGCCTCGGCGGCGACGTGGCGTTTGCCGCCGTACGATTCACGGACGCCGCCGCCGAGCGGCGCGCCGCCGGGCGGGCGCTCGTCGCGGGCGGTGGGCTGATGGTGCTCGCGGCGGCGTTGGTCGTGGCGCTGCTCACGCAGCGCGGCCGGTCGGCCTCCGCCGGCGGCGGCGCGCGGACGCCGGCGACCTTCGCGTCGGCGCTCACGGCGCCTCGGCCATCGGCGGCGGCCGCGGGCAGCAGTCGCGAGCTGCAGGCGCTCTATGCCACCGCGCTGGCCGTGGGCAGCGGCACCGAGCTGGAGTCGACGGCGACGCAGACGCTGGACGTCCTGTGCACCGTCGCGCGCGTCTCCCTCGGCATGGTCTATCGCGTGGATCGCGCGAGCGGCCGTCTGGTGCTCGTCGCGCACCACGGCATCCCCGCACGCTACATGGAATTCTCCCGGACACGCGCCATCGAGCGCACGCGCATCGGCGAGGTCGCGCGCACCGGCGAGCACACGCTGGTGGACCTCGATCCCACGCGCATCAGGGACGCGACGCTGAGAGACGCGGTCGCCACCGAGGGCTATCGCACCCAGCTGGCGCTGCCGATCCCCGTGCAAGGCGTCACGTGGGGGGTGATGACGCTCGTCTCGCGCGAGCGCCGGCGCTTCGACGCCGACGAGCTGATGCTGCTGCGCGCGGCCGCGCACCAGCTGGGGCTCGCCGTCGCTCGCGCGGCGCTGATCGGCGAGCTACGCCTGAAGTCGCGACGGCTCGAGATCCTCACGCGCGTCGCCGCGCGCCTGGCGGCCACGGTGCCGCAGGCCGAGCTGCTGCAGCGCGTGACGGACGGCGCGCGCGAGATGTTCGACGCCGCGGTGGCGCGACTCTGGCTGGTGGACGACGACGGTCTCACGCTCTCGGTGCGGGCCAGCGCGGGCGCCGACCTCGCCGGCGGCGGCGAGCGCGTGCCGATCGGCGAGGGGCTCGTCGGGCGCGTGGTCGCCACGCGCGCACCGGTGGCCATCGCCGATATGGCGAACGACGCGCGGGCGCTCGACAGCGAGCCGCTGCGCACGCCCGGGCCGGCGGCCTTTGCCGGCGTCCCCTTGCTCGTCGGCGACCGCGTCCTCGGCGTGCTCGCCATCGGGCTGACCGAGCGCTACGAGTACTCGGCGGAGGAGCTCGACGTCTTCGCATCGCTCGGCAACCAGGCGGCCGTCGCGATCGAGAACGGCCGCCTGTTCGAGAGCGAGCGCATGCGCCGCGAGCACGTGGCCGCCTTGCTCGACATCAACACCAAGATCGGCACCATGATCTCCACCGAGGCGCTGCTGGCCTCCGTCGCCGAGGAGGCGGCGCGGCTGCTCGACGTCGACAACGCCGGCTTCCGGCTGCGTCACGGCGACGAGCTGGTGCTCGCCGGGCTCGCGGGAACGGCCCGCGAGACGATGAAGCGCGAGCGGATCATGTTGAACGAGAGCATCAGCGGCAAGGTGTTCGCGACCGGGCGGTCGCTGATCCTCGACGACATCGCCGCGTTCCCCGACATGATCGCCGAGCACATGGCGGCCGACCGCGCCCTCGGCTACACCACGTTTCTCGGCGTGCCGCTCACGGTGGGCGGTCGGACGATCGGCGTGCTGACCTTCCGCGCGCGCCGGCGCTTCAGCGCGCGCGACCAGGAGCTGGCGGAGGCGTTCGCAGGCCAGGCGGCCATCGCGCTCGAGCACGCGCGGCTCGTGCGCGAGGCGTTCGAGCAGACCGAGCGCGTGCGGGCGCTGGCCGATCTCTCGCGCGTGTTCGCGGGCACGCTCGATCCCGACGTCGTGAGCCAGCGCATCGCCGACTGCGTGCGAAGCCTCTTCGCATCGGTGTCCGCCTCGCTCTTCCGTGTGGACGCGGCCACCGGCGACCTCGTGCCGGTGGCGACGTCCACCGGCCGCACGGGGAACGTGCCCCCCGCGCCGGTTCTGCCGCGCGGCGTCGGTATCTCGGGACTGGCCGCGGAGTCGCGGCGCGTCGTCTTCTCCGCGGACGTCTTCGAGGATCCGCACATCACGAAGACGGACGCGCTGCGGGCGTGGGTCGCGGCCGTCGGGCACTACTCGGCCATCGCGGTGCCGCTCATCGTCAACGACGTCGTGGTCGGCGTGCTCACGGTCAGCGGCGAGCGCGGGCGCGTCTTCGACGAGGCGGACGCGCGGCTGGCCCAGACGTTTGCCGACCAGGCGGCGCTCGCGCTGGCCAACGCGCGCCTGTACGCCGAGTCGACGCAGCGGCGCGCAGAGGCCGAGGAGCTGGCGCGTCTGGCGCGCACGCTGACCGAGTCGCTCGAGGTCTCCGAGGTCGCGCAGCGCACGGTCGACAGCGTGGTGCCGCTGTTCCGCGGCCAGGCTTCGGTCTTGCGACTGCTGCAGCCGGATGGCTCGCTGACCGCGCTCGCGCGCGGCGGCCGACTGCGTGAGCAGCTCGCGCTCGGCCCGGTGCTGCCGCCCGGCGTCGGGGTCGTCGGCCGCGCCGTCGCCGAGGGCCGGGCGGTGACGACGCCGGACGCGTTCGCCGACGGCGTGACGCGCGTGTCCGGCGCGCTCGCCGACGCGCTGAACGCCGCAGGCGTCGTGGCCGTGCTGGCGGTGCCGATGCGCGCCAAGGGCGTGATCATCGGCGCGCTCGGCGTGGCGGACGAGCGCGGCCGCGTGTTCACGGATGCCGAGGCCGCGCTGCTGCAGGCCTTCGCCGACCAGGCCTCGCTCGCGCTGGAGAACGCGCGACTCTTCTCGGGCGAGCGCTCGCGCCGACAGCATCTCGCCGCGCTCGCGGAGATCGAGCGCGAGCTCGCCGCGGTCCTCGACGCCGAGCGGCTCCCCGCGCTGATCGTCGAGCGCGCGACCGACTTCTTCAAGGCCGCCGGCGCCCTGTGGACGCTCGAGGAGGACGGCACGCTCATTCCGCGCGCGTGGACGGGCCAGGAGCTCGCCGGCGAGCGTTTCGGGCGGGGCGAGGGCCTGGCGGGTGTCGCCATCAACGAGCGCCGAGGCATCATCACCAATGACTACGCGCGTTCACCCCACGTCATGCCCCGGTTCGTGGCCCGAGGTCTCCGCTGCGTAATCATGCAGCCCGTCGTTCTGCGCGACCGCCCGCTGGGGGTCCTCACGATGAGCCGCGTGGGCGCCGACGCGGCGCCCTTCGACGCCGAGGACCTCGCGCTGCTCCAGAGCCTCGCGGCGCACTCGGCGACTGCCCTCGAGAACGCGCGGCTCTATGCCGAAGCCCGGCGCTACGCCGAGCGACTCCGCGCGCTCGAAGAGGTCAACCGGCTCGTGTCGTCGTCGCTGGAGCCGGACCAGGTGCTCGCCAACCTCGCCCGCGCGGTCTCGCAGTTCTTCGACGCGCCGTACGTGAGCGTCTGGAGTCTCGACGACGCCACCGGGCGACTGCGCCGAGCGCTGACGCACGGCGATGCCGGGCTCGCGTCGGAGCTCCACCAGGAGCTCGCGCCGGGCGAGGGCGTCGTCGGCTGGGTCGTTGCTCACCGAACGCCCATTCTGTGGACCGACGTCGCCACGGATCCACGCATCATCGATGCGACGGCGCTGGTGCGCGCCGGGTTCGCGTCGTTCACCGCCTATCCGATCGTGATCGGCGAGCGCGTGCTCGGCGCCTTCGCGGTGCACCGGGCGACGCCGCTGCCGGAAACTCCCGAGACGGCCTCGCTCATGGGTACGCTGGCGGCCCAGGCCGCGGTCGCTCTCGACAACGCGCGCCTGTACTCGGAGACCACGCGCCGGCTCGCGCAGACGCGCGCGCTGCTCGAGGTGGCCGAAATCCTGAACTCCACCCTGGATGCGCGGCAGCTGCTCAAGCGCCTGGCCGTCAAGGTGGCCCAGGTGTGCGGTGTCGACCGCTGCTCGATCGAGCGCTGGGAAGGCGATCGTGTGGTGCCCCTGATGTCGCAGTTCGCGGACGGCCGGCAGATGCGCGCCATGTGGGACCAGTTCCTCACCGTGGCCAACCGGCCGCTGCGCGAGGTGCCGGTCAACGCGCGCGCGATCGCCACGCGCCGCCCCGTGATCGTCGAGGACGCGAGCGATCCGTCGCTGACGCCGCCCGACTGGGTCGCGGCGTTCGGCCTCAAGGCGTACATGACGGTGCCGATGGTGCGCCAGGACGAGGTCATCGGCGTGGTGACGCTCGATTACTGTGAGCGCGCGCGACCGTTCGCGCCGTGGCAGGTGGACCTCGCGACGGCCGTCGCCGGCCAGATCGCGCTCGCGCTCGAGAACACGCGGCTCTTCGCCGAGGCGCAAGAGCGGCTGCGCGAGACGACCACGCTGCTCGCGGTGGGCCGCGTGCTGTCGCAGCCGGATGCCGGGCGGGACCTCATGCGGCACGTGGCCGCGGAGGTCGCGCGCGCGTTTGGCGCCGACATGGTCGGCGCCTACCTGCTCGACGAGCGCAAGGATCGGCTCATCGCCGTCGGCGGCTACCACGTTCCCAAGGACCTGCTGCGCTTCTTCACCGAGCGCCCGATCGTGCTCGAGCGCTTTCCGTGGCTGCTGGACGCCTGGCGGGCTGGGCGCGCCGCGGCCAGCGCCGATCCGCACTACGATCCGCGCTTCGACCAGTCGTGGCAGTCGGCGCTGCCACCGCACTCGGTGCTCTTCGTGCCGACGCTCGCTCACGGCGAGCCGGTCGGCGGGCTGTTCCTGGTGTGGTGGCAGACGGGACGGCTGTTCGAGCCGGCCGAGGTACGGCTGATCGAGGGCGTCGCCGCGCAGGTCGGCCTGGCGATGGAGAACAGCGAGCTCGCGCGCCAGACGCAGCTGAAGCTGGCGGAGACCCAGACGCTCTTGTCGGTGAGCCGCGCGCTGTCCTCGACCCTGGACTTCCAGGCGCTGCTGCGTCACTTCCTGCGCGCCGTCGCCAAGACGCTCGGCGCCGATTGCGTCGGCGCATGGCTCGTGGACGCGGACGGCGAGTGGATGGATCCCGTCGCGGGCTATCGCATCCCGTCCGAGCGACTCGCCGCCTTTCGGGAGATGCGCCTCTCGCTCCTCAAGCACGCCTTCTACGCGCAGGCGGCGCGCACGAAGCGGCCGGTCTTCACGAGCGACGCGCCGAACGACTCACGGCTGCCATCGTTCGTCCGCGAGCGCGGCCCGCACCGCACACAGCTGTTCGTGCCCGTCGTCATCAAGGACCGGATGATCGCGGCGTTCGCCGCCGTGTGGTGGGAGACGGCTCGGAGCTTCTCGGACGACGAGATCGCGCTCATGGAGGCCATCGCCAACCAGGCCGGCGTGGCGCTGGAGAACGGGCGCCTGTTCGAGGAGAACCGGCAGCGTCTGGAGGAGCTGTCGGTGCTGCATGACCTCTCGCGCGCGGTGACGGGTCAGCTCGACCGCGGCGCCGTCGTGGAGGCGGTGCGCCGCCACGTTGCCCGCGTCCTGGACGCGCGCAACATGGTCGTGATCCTCTGCGACGCCGAGCGCGAGGAGCTGGAGATCGTGCTCCGCGTCACCGACGGCGTCGACGATCCGCACGAGCCGCGGCGCTATCCCATCGGGGACATCGGGCTGATGTCCGTCGTGCTCGCCACCAGCCGGCCGTTGCGCACCGATGACTACGCCGGCGAGTGCCTGCGAAACGGCGTGGAGCCGATCGCCGGCTCGGCACATCTGCGCCACTGGCTCGGGGTGCCGATGACGGCGGGCGAGCGGGTGCTCGGCCTCATCGTGCTGCGTGGGGGCCAGCGGCCGTTCGGGGTCGCCGACGAGCGGCTGCTGCTCAACATCGCTCACCTGGCTGCCCTCGCGCTGCGCAGCGTCCGGCTCTTCGAGGAGCGCTCGCGGGCCTACGGCGAGCTGGCGGCGGCCCAGGATCAGCTCGTGCGCACGGAGAAGCTGCGGGCGCTGGGCGAGATGGCCTCGGGCGTCGCTCACGACTTCAACAACCTGCTCGCCTCGGTGCTCGGCCGCGCGCAGCTCCTGATGCGGCGCGTGCAGGATCCGCAGCAGCTGCAGTGGCTGCGCGTCATCGAGCGCTCGGCCCTCGACGGCTCGCAGACGGTGCGCCGATTGCAGGAATTCACGCGCATCCGGCGCGACCAGCCGATGGTGCCGCTCGACGTGACGCAGATCGTGCGCGACGCGCTGGACATCACGCAATCGCGCTGGCGCGAGGAGCCGGTGAGCCGCGGCATCGTCGTCGAGGTGCGCACGCAGCTGGACCCGGTGCCGCCGATCCTCGGCGATGCCTCCGAGCTGCGCGAAGCCTTGACGAACCTGATCCTGAACGCGGTGGACGCCATGCCCTCGGGCGGCACGCTGACGCTCCAGACGCGCGCCACCGAGGATCACGTGGACGTGATCGTCGCGGACACGGGCGTGGGGATTCCGGCCGACGTGCGCGACAGGATTTTCGATCCGTTCTTCACGACCAAGGGTCCGAAGGGAACGGGCCTCGGCCTGTCGATGACGTACGGCATCGTCTCGCGGCACGGCGGCTTCGTCACCGTCGACAGCGAGGACGGACGAGGCTCGACGTTCCGACTGTCGTTTCCCTCCGCGGCCATGGTGGAGCCGCCGCCGGCGCCGGCGCCGCGCGTCGCGACCGGACCGGTGCGCCAGCTGCGGTGCCTGGTGGTGGACGACGAGGAGCCGGTACGTGCGATGCTCGCCGATGCCGTCGAGTCCGCCGGCCACCGCGCGACGGTGGTCGAGGGCGGCGCCGAGGCGATCGCCCGCTTCCGGGCCGAGCCCTTCGACGTCGTGCTGACCGACCTCGCCATGCCGCGCGTCTCCGGCTGGCAGGTCGCGCGCGCGGTGAAGCAGATCGCGCCCCGCGTGCCGGTCTTTCTCGTCACCGGGTTCGGCATCGAGCTCTCACCGGAAGAGCGTCGCGCCCACGGTGTGGACGTCATCCTCGTGAAGCCGCTGCAGATCCAGGAGATCCTCGATGCCCTGGCGGAGGCGGCGCGCAAGGCGCCCCCGGCCCCAGCGGAGGACAACCGATGGCCTTTCAGCATCTGATCGTCGAACGCGCCGCGCAGGTCGCCACCGTCACGCTCAACCGTCCCGACGCCTACAACGCGCTGAATCTCGGACTCGGACGCGAGCTGTTCGCGGCGTCCATCGAGCTCGACGAGGATCCCGACGTGCGCTGCGTCGTGATCACCGGCGCCGGCAAGTCGTTCTGCGCCGGCGGCGACGTGCGCGACTTCGCAGACAATCTGCCGCGTGTCGGCGCATTGATCAAGGAGCTGACGACGTACCTGCACGGCGCCATCTCGCGCTTCTGCCGCAGCGACAAGCCCGTGATCATGGCCATCAACGGCATCGCCGCCGGCGGCGGGCTGAGCCTCGCGCTGTCGGGCGATCTCGTGCTCGCGGCGGAGTCGGCGAAGCTCACCATGGCCTACTCGAGGATCGCGGCCACGCCCGACGGGTCGTCGTCGTACTTCCTGCCTCGTCTCGTCGGTCTACGGCGCGCGATGGAGCTCTACTTCACCAACCGCGTGCTGACCGCGCGCGAGGCGCTCGACTGGGGATTGGTCACGCGCGTCGTGCCCGATGCGGAGCTCAAGGGCGCCGTCGAGACGCTCGCCCGCGAGATGGCGCAGGGGCCATCGAAAGCGTTCGGCGCCGCCAAGCGGCTGTTCCACCAGTCGACCTGGGAGAGCCTCGAGACGCAGATGGAGCTGGAGGCCCAGGCCATCGCCAATTCGGGCCGCACCGAGGACTTCAAGGCCGGCGTCACCGCGTTCGCCAACAAGAAGTCGCCGCCGCCGTTTCAGGGGCGCTGAGGCCGGAGGCGTCCGGAGGCGCCGCAACGTTCCCGCGGGAACGTCTCAGCGTCTCGCGTGCGACGCCAGCCGGCGGGTCGCTGAGCGCGCGATCAGCGCGTAGCGATCGCGAAGAGCCGGTCGCTGGGCAGCGACGCGCGCGCCGCGGGCACGTAGCGAACGCGCGTGAACCCGGCACGCCGGAGTCGACGCCTGACTTCGGCTCGCGTCCAGCACTCCATGACGAACGTGTTCGTGACCACGACGTCGCGGCGCACCGAGGTGACGCGAATCTGTTCGCGGAGGATGAGTCGCCGTCGCGCCCGGTCGAGCCGCGTGTCCGAGTGAAACGATAGGCGTCCGCGCGCCGTGCGCGCCGTGCGCTCCGTGATCGGCTCGGCCCGCTTGCGCACGGCCGTGCGTCGCCAGTCCCGCACGTCGAGCAGCAGCACACCACCGGGTGTGAGCGCACGGGCGAGCGTGGCGCACACGGCGTCGCGGTCCCGCGCGCCGAGGACGTCGTTCAGGACGCCGCGGCACAGCACGGCGGCGAACAGCGCGCGCGGCCGATACGTCCGGAGATCGGCGCGGACGAATCTCAAACGCGCCCGGGCGGGCGCCCGCGTGGCGCGGGCCGCCGCCAGGAGCCCCCGCGAGGCATCGACGCCGACCACGCGATAGCCGCGGCGGGCGAGCTCGCGGGCGTAGTTGCCGGTGCCGCAGCCGGCGTCGAGGATGCGCGCCGGCGGCCGGACACCGTGGGCCCGCAGCAGCGCCGCCAGGCGACGCACGCGCGGGGCGCTCGCGTCGGGCACCACGAAGTCGAACGCCCAGGCGAAGCGGTGATAGAGAGGCCGGTGCGGCGGCATCGCGCGTCGGGTATAGTGACACGCGATGAAGGCGCGCCTCTACACGCGACCCGGCTGATCGTCCTGCGCCAAGACGAAGGAGCTGCTGTCGTCTTGGGGGGTCGAGTTCGACCCGATCGACGTCCAGGCGGATGCGATCGCACGCGAAGAGATGGTCCGGCTCGGCATTCCGCGGCCGCCCGGCGTCGCCTTCGGTGACCGCGTCGTGCACGGCTGGAACCCGCAGGGATACGCGGCGCTGCTCGGTGTCGACTACCGCACGGCGCGGAGCTTCACGCCCGCCGAGCTCGCCTCACGGCTGGACCGTGTGCTCGAGTCCGCGCAGAAGCTGACCGAGCGCTTCGACGCGCAGCAGATGGACCACGTGCCGCCCGAGCGCAAGCGCACCCTGCGCGACCTCGCATTCCACGTCTTCCGCCTGTCGCTGGGCTTCGTCGATGCCGTTGACCGCGCCGAGCTTCCCGAGTCTGTGTACGAAGAGCGCGCGCCCAAGGAGCTGGTCACGGGCGGCGACGTCGCGCGCTACGGCGCCCTCGTGCGGGCGCGACTCAGCGGCTGGTTCCAGGGCGCCGGCGCCGACGAGT
>Ga0070697_100001655_pt1 | contig 16982 bp, 16 predicted proteins | sample KBSK1501metaG_FD_65475 | JGI IMG/M metagenome (GOLD analysis project Ga0070697, IMG submission 65475) | Corn, switchgrass and miscanthus rhizosphere microbial communities from Kellogg Biological Station, Michigan, USA - KBS K1-50-1 metaG | ecosystem: Host-associated > Plants > Roots >...
TACTGAAGCTCAATCAGAAGACGGGTTTCGACTGTCCCGGTTGCGCCTGGCCCGAACCCGATGGCGAGCGTTCCCACGCGGAATTTTGTGAAAACGGCGCCAAGCATGTTGCGGACGAAGCGACAACGAAACGTGTCACGCCGGCATTTTTCCACGAATGGAGCGTCGCTGATCTCACAGAACAGTCTGACTACTGGCTCGGCAAACAAGGACGCCTTACGCATCCAATGGTGCTTCGTCGCGGCGCGACGAACTACGAAGCGATAAGCTGGAACGACGCATTTGCGTTGATTGCGGGCGAGTTAAATTCCCTACGCGAGCCAGACGAAGCCATCTTCTACACCTCCGGTCGGACGAGTAACGAAGCCGCGTTTCTCTACCAGCTTTTCGTGCGGCTGTTTGGCACCAACAATCTTCCTGATTGCTCCAACATGTGCCATGAGTCGAGTGGCTCTGCCTTGGGCGAAACAATTGGCGTCGGCAAGGGGACGGTCACGCTTGAAGACTTCGATCATGCTCAGGCAATATTCGTCATTGGACAGAATCCGGGAACAAACCATCCGCGCATGCTGACTGCTCTGCAAAGGGCCAAACAAAATGGCTGCAAGCTGGTGCACATCAATCCGCTGCCCGAGGTGGGGATGACACAGTTCAAACACCCGCAGGATGTCTTAGGCTGGATTGGCAAGGGAACGACGCTGGCGGACCTCTTTCTCCAGGTGCGGATCAACGGTGACGTGGCGTTGCTGAAGGGAATTATCAAAGCGGTCTTCGAAGAAGAAGGACGACGCCAGGGACAAGTTCTCGACCATGAGTTCATCAGGAGTCACACGGAAGGGTTTGAGGAATTTGCGCTCGCGATCAATAACGCTTCGTGGGCTGCCATCATGGAGCAATGCGGAATTTCGCGAGAGCAAATTGAAGAGGCCGCCAGGATCTTTATTGACTCAGAACGAACAATCTTTTGTTGGGCCATGGGCCTGACACAACACAAGAATGCGGTCGCCAACATTCAGGAGATTGTGAACTTGATGTTGTGCCGGGGGCAGATTGGCAAACGTGGCGCCGGACTCTGTCCGGTCAGAGGCCATAGTAACGTTCAGGGTGATCGCACTATGGGGATCTGGGAGAGGCCAACAGACTCTTTTCTTGAAAAACTTGGAAAGGAATTTAGTTTCGAGCCACCGCGCCACCACGGTTACGATACAGTCAAAGCGATTGCGGCGATGCACGCCGGTAAAGCGCAGGTCTTTTTTGCGCTTGGCGGCAACTTTCTTTCGGCGACCCCCGACACCGAATATACCGCTGAGGCGTTGCGGCGCTGTAGTTTGACTGTGCACGTCTCCACGAAACTCAATCGAGCGCACTTGATCACCGGCGAACAGGCTCTGATCCTTCCGTGTCTGGGACGAACTGAAACTGACCTGCAAAGTTCCGGTGTGCAGTTTGTAACCACCGAGAATTCAATGGCGGTGGTGCAGGCATCCCGTGGTTTTCTGAAGCCCGCCTCGAATGAGTTGTTAAGCGAGCCGGCGATCGTGGGCCGTTTGGCAATGACTACTCTGGGTAATCGTTCGAGCATTAATTGGGAGGCGCTGATTGCTGATTACGATCTGATCCGAGATCATATCGAACGGGTGGTTCCCGGGTTTGACGACTACAACGTGCGTGTCCGGCAGCCGGGCGGGTTTCACCTTCCTAGTCCGCCGCGCCAACGCATTTTCAACACGCCGAGCGGTCGTGCGGTTTTTACTGTCCACGCGTTGCCGCATCATGATCTTCAACCCGATCAATACCTGATGATGACGATGCGCAGTCACGATCAATTCAACACTTCGATCTACGGACTGGACGATCGCTATCGTGGCATTCACAATGGGCGACGCGTAGTTTTTCTTAATCCAGACGACGTCCGGTCAGCCGGCTTGAGCGAAGGTCAAACCGTGGATCTTGTCAGCCATTTCGCGGGCGAGGAGCGTGTTGCCCGAGCCTTCGTTGTTGTTCCCTATAGCATTCCCCAACGTTGCGCAGCCACTTACTTTCCAGAGACTAATGTATTGGTGCCGCTAGGGAGCGTTGCCGACAAAAGCAATACGCCGGCGTCGAAGTCTGTGGTCATCAGCATTCGACCATCGGGGCAGGCCGAGTAAGTTAAATGACTTTTCAAACCGCAAAATCAGAAGCTGCTTCCAAGACTGAGTTATACGCGAATCTGCAATTGCAGCTTCGCAGCCTGCTCGAGGGCGAGCGCGACTTCATCGCGAATGCCGCGAACTTTTCTTCGTTGCTCTACCACTCCCTCCCGGACTTGAATTGGGCCGGGCTCTATTTGCGCAAGGGTGGCGAACTCGTGCTGGGACCATTTCAGGGACAACCCGCCTGCGTGCGCATCGCGATCGGCAAGGGAGTTTGCGGCACTGCGGCGGAACAACGCCAGACTATTCTGGTTGATAACGTGCACGACTTTCCCGGCCACATCGCTTGCGACAGCGCTTCGAATTCCGAGATAGTTGTTCCGCTAATCGTCAATGACGAGTTGATCGGAGTTCTCGATCTTGATAGTCCTTCCCTTGCCAGGTTTGACGATGAGGATGCGTGCGGTCTTAATGAATTGGTGGAGATTTTTGTTCAAGGCAGTTCAGAATTCAACTAGTTTAGAGTTCAAGCTTTAGCTTGGCTTTGCCTCAAAAGTACTTCGCTAATGATTTCTCTGTTGCACAGAGAAGAAGCTGCATTCCAACTTTTAGGGCACAGCTCTTTAGCTTGGTGACTTCCCAGAGAGACAACCTAAAGGTTGAACTCTGAACTATTCGGGTGCTGGGTAACCCTGCGGAGTTTTTATGATCACAATTCGCAAAGCTGAAGAGCGAGGACATTTCGATTTCGGCTGGCTCAATACTTATCATAGTTTCTCCTTCGGCGATTACTTCGACCCAAAGCACACGCGCTTTCGTACGCTTCGCGTGATAAACGAAGACTTTGTTCAGGCGGGCCACGGCTTTCCCACGCACGGACATCGCGACATGGAGATTGTCACCTACATTTTGCAGGGAGCCCTGGAACATCGTGACAGTATGGGCACCGGATCGATTATTCGACGCGGCGATGCGCAACGCATGAGCGCGGGCACGGGCGTGACCCATAGCGAAGCCAATCCGTCGCGGGACGAGCCCGTGCATCTGCTGCAAATCTGGATTTTCCCACGCGAGCAGGATCTGAAGCCGGAATACGAGGAAAAGAAGTTTTCCGATGATGAGAAACGAAATAGGTTGCGGCTGATCGTTTCGCCCGATGGCAGCGACGGCTCGGTGAAGATTCATCAGGATGCGAAAATCTTTGCCTCGCTTCTGGATGAACGTCAGGAAGTCGTTCACAGTTTAGAAAACGGGCGAAGCGCCTGGCTTCAAGTCGCCGCCGGCTCGGTTAGATTGAATGATTTTGCTCTCAAGCGAGGCGACGGCGCTGCGGTAACCCAGGAATCGAACCTTCGCATTACTGCGCAAGAACCTGCGGAGATATTGTTGTTTGATCTGAAATGATTGCTCGCCAGGGCAGACATGAAAGTCTGTCCTACTAAAGATTCACTTTATGACTGCTGAAAATACCGGCGAAATACTCGCTGCCTGGGAAACATCTTCTCAATACTGGAACAAGCACCAGGCTTTGATCGAGCAGATGTACGCTCCGCTGTCGCGTGCCCTGATCGAAGAAGCAAAGATTGGTCACGGTCAGACGGTACTCGATATCGGCGGTGGCAGTGGCGAACCTTCGTTGACGATTGCGCCGGTGGTCGGGAGTTCTGGCTCTGTGACCTACACCGATCCCGCGGCGGGCATGGTCAGAGCCGCGCGAGAAGAGGCTATGCGAAGAGGACTAAGCAACATCCAGTTTCATCAATGTTCGGTGGAACAGATTCCATTTGCCGACGGTTATTTTGATGTTGCTGTAAGCCGGTTGTCGGCGATGTTCTTCCCGGATGTATTGCGCGGACTCGGCGAGGTGCTGCGAGTCGTAAAGCCCAATGGAGTTGTTTCATTTCTCGTTTGGACCGGTAAGGAGTTTAATCCTTTCTTCAGCGTAGTTACTGAAATACTCGATCGATTTGTGCAAGCTGAATCCGAAGAGGAAGACGCGCCGACGGCTTTTCGCTTTGCTGCCCCAGGAAAGCTCGCCAAACTTTTACAGCAAGCGGGAGCCACATCAGTGACAGAGCGCGTCTTTGAATTTTCGATTGAAGCGCCAATTACCGTAGAACAGTTTTGGGAACTGCGCACTGAGATGTCTGACACATTCAGAAATAAGCTTGCGAGGTTGGTACCCGATCAGGTGGCTGCGATCAAGTATACCGTTCAGAAGAAGATGGCCAGTTATTTCAAAACAGGTGCTATGGTGATTCCCGGGCAAGTGTTGTTAGTGACTGGCAGAAAACCCACGGAGTAGCCGTCAGTGGGAATGTCCCGGTTCAACGTTCGAACCTAGCCAGTAACTTTACCAGCTTCACCATCGCGTTCGATTGGTAGGCGAAAATGACCGAGACGGGTAATGACTCTATTGACGGTTTCAACCAAGGATGAATCCTGATTCGTCAGCTGGCCGACTTGACGAATCTGTTCAATCCAGGCCCAGGTTACGCGGTCGCTATACTTTGCGGTGTTAACGCCATGATGTTTGAGGAAACGCAGCAGACCAGAACGCATCTTCTCAAACGACTCCTCGGGAGTTGAATTGCAAAGATAATAGGTCGCAACGGTCAGGTGGCTTAAATGTGTGAATTCTTCCTTGCTCGTCATGCAGTTTTCGAAACCGGAAACAACTGCCTCAATCTCCTGCTCGCTTTGGTAACGCTCTCCCATCATCGCTCCCTTCTTCAGTTTCTGAACCAACTGCAAAAAGAAACGAGGCGGACCGAATACTCGATCCGCCTCGTCCTGAAAATTGTTTTCGTTTGAATTACTTAGCTGCTGCAGCATTCGAACGAGCCGTCAAGCGCGACTTGTATCGCGCCGCCGCATTCTTATGCAATGCTCCATTCTGTACTGCCTTATCGATGGTCGAAATTGTCATCGGCAAAAGCTCTTGAATCTGCTTGGCGTCTCCGGAGCCAATCGCCCCACGTAGATTCTTTATTGTAGTTCTCAAGCGGCTGCGATTGCCCCGATTAATCTTTCGGCGCGCCTCACTTTGGCGCATTCTCTTTTCAGCTGACTTATGATTGGGCATTCAAATCTCCGATAGCTTATTGACGCTTCCTGGCAATGTTCCGAAACAGTTTTACACGACGGCGACGTGCGCGCAAGTGAAGGAGTATAAGGACGAGATCATTGAGTGTCAAGCAGCGTGAGTGCCATCCACGGTCTCTGGTGGCTCGTTGAATTTTGAGAATCCCTGCGGGTTTCTGTTAGTCGCCGTGATTCTGTGGCGGGTTCCTGCATGAATTCAACCACCGAGACCAGAGAGAGCGGAAAGGTGTGCAAAGGTCTGACAGCGGAAAGTTGAAATAGAACGCGAAGCCGGTGGATGAATATTTGACACTCATTGAAGGGTGTAGTAGCGTCGAACCCTACAGCATATGCCAGCAATTCCAGCACGCTCACGCACCCTTGTTCACCACGCATCTCGAAGTTTGTCGCCGGCAGAAAGAGAGCGCGACAGGATTTGAAGCAAATCGAACTTCCTCCTCGCGGCCTGGAAACGCTCTTTGGTGTTCATGATCAAAACATCAAATACCTGGAGTCGCTGCTTGACGTCCGCATTGACGCCCGTGGTCAGGATGTCTCCATCGATGGTGACCCGGAAGATGTTGTGACCGCGCAAAGAATTCTCGAAGATTTCTCAGAACTATTTCGAGAAGGCCGCTCATTTACAGACAAAGAGCTGCGGGAAGCCTTCGCTCAGATTGCCGAAGATCGCGCCTTTAGTTTGCGCGACTATTTCACCAAGGCGCGCTTTAATCCCGCCGGCAAGAAACAGGTCGCGCCCAAGTCTGCTAATCAACGGAAATACATCCAGGCGATTCAGGAGCAGGACGTTGTTTTCGGCATCGGCGTAGCCGGGACGGGAAAAACCTATCTGGCAGTGGCGCTGGCGGTGCAGGCGCTGATGCAAAAGCAGGTCAACCGTATTGTACTGGCGCGGCCCGCGGTCGAGGCCGGCGAAAAGTTGGGTTTTCTTCCCGGTGATTTGCAGGAGAAGGTAGATCCGTATCTGCGTCCCCTCTATGACGCGCTGTTTGATTTGATCGACTACGAGCGCGTGACGAAGCTGCTTGAGAAGCAAGTGATCGAAATTGCGCCGCTGGCGTTCATGCGTGGTCGCACCCTTTCGGATGCCTTCATCATTCTCGACGAGGCGCAAAACACCACCAGCGAACAAATGAAGATGTTTTTGACGCGCATTGGCTTTGGCTCGAAAGCAGTGATTACAGGCGACGTCACCCAGGTCGATCTGCCGACTGGTAAGCGCAGCGGACTAATCGAAGCTGAGCGAGTGCTCAAAGATCTAGCCGGGATTGAGTTTGTCTATTTCACCGAAAAAGATGTGGTGCGCCATAAGCTGGTCCAGATGATTATCAAGGCTTACGAAGAACATTCCAACCAGAAGAGTCATATTTAGTTTCCAAGAGGCTGGTATCCGCAGTTTACGCTCTTCGCTGTTTTAGTATTCCCAATCTGTGAAGTCTGCGTAGTCTGTGGATGGATCCAATGATCGAAGTTGTTAACCGTCAGCGCAAAATGCCGCTCGACTGCGAACGTTGGCGGGCATTTGTGGAAAAGGCCTGGCAAGTTATTCCTACCAAAGCCGATGGAGTGACGCTTGCTTTCGTTTCAGATCGAGCGATGCGCGAACTGAATCGACTTTGGCGTCACAAGCAGGGAACGACGGATGTGTTGTCATTCCCTGCGGAGCAGGATGAGTTTGAAAGAGCGGAGGGCTCAAGCCTGGGAGACGTGGTAATTTCTGTTGAGCAGGCGTCGCGGCAGGCGAGAGAGAACGGATTGACCCTCGAACAGGAGATCGCGCAGCTTATTTTGCATGGTCTGATTCACCTTTGCGGGTACGATCATTCTACAGATGATGGTGAGATGAATAGGCTGGAACTTCGGTTACGACGCAAGCTAGGCATATAAGAACCAGGAAGATTTTCCATATATCATTTGTCATTTCTCATTTGCCATTTGAAGACGTTGCCGGCGCTCGCTGTGGTTGCTAACCGGGTCTGGATCGGCAATGGCAAATGAAAAATGACAAATGACAAATGAGAAATGGAAAATTCTCTTATTCGACTCTGTCTATTTAGCATTCACCATTTACCTAAGTTAATATCTAGCAACGAATGCAGAACCAGATTGAGCTCACTCTAACCCTTCTGCTGTTGGTCGGGTTGTCATTGCTCGCGACGGTCGACATGGCCTTTGGCCAGTTGAGCGACGTTGGCCTCCGCCGCCTGATTACGGAAGCCGAGGAGCGCGCCAAACTACGATCATCGGCTTTCCTGAAGCAGGTGCTCGAGAATCGTCCCAGGTTTAGCTTTGCTATCTCGGCGACAATTCAGATTTTGCTCGTCGTCATTGCCGTTCTCGTTACCTCGATTTCGCTGAGCACATTTCAGCAGGACCGTTTCGTACTATTTGGCCTACTCGGCGGCTTGGTGCTTGCCGGCGTCTTCCGCCAAATCATTCCCCTGTTCATCTCGACGCGCGATCCGGAAGGAACACTGTTGTTTCTCTTGCCGGTGATTCGTCCGCTCCTGCCATTGATGGCTTTTGCCGCGGACCCGTTTCATCGACTATTTGATCGCTCGCGTCGCAAGGAGCAGGAGCTGGAGGACGGCGAAGAAGATGAAGAGCAGGATGCCGGCGACGACATCCAGGCGTTTATTGACGTGGGCGAGGCAGAAGGAATACTCGAAGAGGAAGAGGGTGAACTGATCCAATCGATCCTCGAGTTTGGCGACACCCGCGTTAGTGAAGTGATGACGCCCAGACCAGACATCGTCGCGGTGTCGGCTGGAGCTACGGTCCGTGAAGCCCGCGACATCATGGTGGAATCGAAGTATTCACGACTGCCGGTGTATCGTGATCAGATAGACAACGTCGAAGGACTCATTTACGTGCGCGATCTTCTACAGCGTTGGGCTGAAGGAAATGAGGACGGGCCAATTTCGCCGCTGGTGCGCCCAGTCTATTTTATCCCCGAGACTAAGCCGGTTGCTGATCTGTTGGAGGAAATGCAAAAAGCTCACGAGCAGCTTGCGATGGTGATAGATGAATACGGCGGCGTATCAGGTCTGGTAACGGTCGAAGACATACTCGAGGAAATCGTCGGAGAGATCGAAGATGAGGACATAGCTCGCGAGGAGTTGAACGATATCGTCGAACAGGACGATGGTTGTTACGAAGTGCTGGGCTCTACCGAGATTGGAAAGATCGAGCGGCTGTTTGACATGGAAATTGAGGCCGACGATTTCACGACCATTGCCGGGCTCGTCATCAATGAGTCAGGCAAGGTGCCGCAACCCGGCGAGCAGCTAACCTTTCGCGGACTCGAGCTGGAAGTGCTGGAAGCAGACGAGCGACGGATAGGCCGTCTGCGCGTCAAGAGGTCCCAAGGTGAGAACGCAAACGGAGCGAGCCAGGCGACATAAACCGTTTGAGTGACCGACAGACAATGGCAAAACGAACCAGCAAATTTCTCCAGGGACGAAGAATCGATCCGGCGCCAATAACTCCGAATACAACTATCGCGGAGCTGGTCGACGAATCATTTTTGGCTTACAACGGCGCGCGCCTGCGTGAGGCGTGTCAACTCTTCGCGCTGAAGATGCTTGAACCGGAAGTGACCATTGGCATGTCAATCACAGGGGCCCTAACGCCTGCAGGCTTAGGGATGTCGGCCCTGATTCCACTAATCAAAGCCGGCTTTGTGGATTGGATCATCTCGACCGGCGCGAATCTCTATCACGACACACACTTTGGCATCGGCTTGGTGATGCGAGAAGGCAATGCGCAAATCTCCGACATAATCCTGCGCCAGGAAGAAGTCGTTCGCATCTACGATATCTTTTTCGACTATTCTGTGTTGCTCGACACCGATGCATTCTTTCGCAAGATGATCACCGCGAAAGAGTTTCAGAAAACGATGTCTACGGCCGAGTTTCACTACCTGGCAGGACGTTTCGTGCATGAACGAGAACGCGCCTTGGGCCTGAAAGATAAATCTCTGTTGGCGGTGGCTTACGAGTATGCCGTGCCGATTTACACTTCATCGCCGGGTGATTCTTCTATCGGCATGAACGTCGCGGCAAAGGCGCTACAAGGCAATAGGCTTGCGTTTGATCCATCGTTGGACGTGAATGAAACTGCGGCAATCGTGTTGGCGGCGAAGCGTAATGCAGGCCCCGCAAAGGCCAGCCGAGGTAAAGCCAATAAGAAACCCGGTCGTTCCGCATGTTTCATTCTGGGCGGTGGTTCACCAAAAAACTTCCTGCTGCAAACCGAGCCGCAGATTCAGGAAGTGTTGGGCATTGACGAACGCGGACACGACTATTTTCTGCAAGTCACCGACGCGAGGCCTGATACCGGAGGTTTGTCTGGCGCCACTCCGGGCGAGGCTGTTTCCTGGGGGAAAGTCGATCCGGACCGTTTACCCGACGCAGTGGTCTGTTACGTCGACTCCACAGTGGCTCTTCCGATCATCACAGCTTATGCTCTGGCAAGACATCCGCCTCGTGAACCGAAACGGCTTTACGATCGTCGCGACGAGTTTATGAGGCTGCTCCGCTCTGAATATCGAAAGTCAAAGCGGCGGTGAATTTTTTTGGATGCGGTGACCTGTGACCGCACTCCCCGTTCTAGAGGTACAAAGTGAATATAGGCTCGAAACCGGCTCCCGGTAACAAAGCGTTAAAGTATGACTGCGACAAGTGCATTGCTTATTGCTGTTCGGTCTACGATCGCGTTCAGGTCACTCCCCGCGACATCCACCGGCTCGCGGCGCATTTTCGCGTAGCGCCGGAAGTTGCGACCCAACGGTTTACCAAGGTGTTCCGTAAAGAAAGAATACTGCGGCGCAAAGCTGATCGATTGTTTGGACAGGCCTGCACGTTTCTGGATCAGGACACGCGAAAATGTACTATCTACAACGCGCGACCGCTTACGTGTCGTGAGTTTCCCACCACCTCGCGCTGCGCGTACTACGATCTAATAGAATTCGAACGCGAGCAGCAGAACGACCCGGACGTTATGCCACTCGTAAAGATTACCTTTAAGAATGGCAGCGAGTAAGACAGACATTCTTTTTTGTCTACCTTTCAAAAATTGACAGGCAGTAATGCGTGTCCTACTCTGATTGAGCCATGCAGACACTTCTATCCAGATTATTGGGCAAGAAAATAGATGTCTACTGCGGTGGAGCGTCGAGCTTGCGCGGCGAGGTTTTGAAAGTGGAAGAAGGAGTGCTTCATCTGAAAGACAGTGACGACAAAACGTGCTACGTCGCGATAAATAATATCCTGGTGGTGTGGGAAGCCAGAGATGAAGAACATCGCGCCGGTTTCGTTCCACATTCTTCGGAGAAATGATTTTAGAAATGTTTGCGTAGTCCGATCCTCAAATCGGACTTAAGCGGATCTAGTTCCAAAACAAAAACGCCGCGCTAAAGCAGGAAGCGCGGCGGTTTCGTTTTGGGGCGATAGTCAATTCGCTTAATCAATGCTCAGTCGGACCCGCAACTGAGCCAGCTGCGATGACCGGCGAGTTGTCAGGTGAAACTGAAACCGGGACCGTTACAGGAACTTTACGGAAGCCGTCAATGCGCTTGAGCCAGTATTCGTTGAAAGGTGAATACACCACACCATGATGACGGGAGGCGTGATAAAAGCCATTTTCATCAGCCACGATCCCGACGTGCGCAAGATTGCTGAAGAAGACCAAAGTGCCAAACTTGTATTGTTCTTCCGGATCCGGCGCAGCAAACCGACTCCACAAGGTTCGCGCACTGGCGCGTTCAAAACCTAATCCAGCCGATTGGTAAATGCTCCAGACAAAACCTGAACAGTCGAAGGATGAAGGTCCGGTGGCGCCCCAACGGTAGGGAGAGCCCAGTCGTACTTCTATCGCAGATGACAGCAATTGCTGGTATTGAAGACCGCCGGTTTTGGCAACCAGTGGTTTCGAAGCCTTTATCTCTTCCTCCGAGGCCAGCGAAATGATCACCGGCTCCCTCTCCACCATGGGCGGATCGTAAGTTTTGATAACGGGCTTAACCAGACGCTGGCGAGCTTCGCCAGGTTGCGCGGCGGCCACCAGGGGAAGCACGAGGGTAAAGCAGGCCGCGAGTGCACAGGGGAACAGTTTTTTAAACGGCAAAGGGGTCAAACTCTCCTTAAATTTTTTTCTTCGTGAGGGGGTACCGCCGGGAGGCAAGAAGGATTCTAGAGACCGAAACATCGATGAACAAGCGGCAATGTGACTGTTTCGTGACGAATCACATTAGATAAGAACAATGCGAACCAAAAGAGGTCACAGGCATTTGGAGAATAAAGTGACATATACAGGTGTTAACGTCTGAAGATGTTTTATCTTCAACCATTATCAGTCAATGTGAAGGCAGATTTAGCGAGCCTTGGGCAGACTTCGAAATAGATTTAATGCGAACAGCAGCGTGAGAGCTAGCGTCATGCGGGGCAATTTCCTTCCGTTATGTTGTGTATTGGAAATACAGTTAATCGCCAGCAACTTCCGATACTGCTCTGTTCAGCTGCCGTGAGACGCGGTGTGATAGTTCAGTCCGACAGTGATTATTTTCTGAAGCAGCTGATCGTAAGGAAGGCCGCTGTGGGCGGCGGAGTCGGCGAAATCTTCACCGGCGGCGATCTGTGGATTGGGATTCGCTTCAAGTAAATAAAACTGTCCTTCTTCTGTCAGACGGTAGTCCAACCGCGCATATCCGCTAAGAAAAAGGTAACGATAGATTCGTTTTGAGAGCCGTTCGAGGGTCTTGTGTTGCTCGGGCGTGAGTTCGGCGGCGCGCGTCTTGACGCCGACTTTTTCTTGATAAGCCGGATCCCACTTCACCTTGAGCGTGGCAATATTCTCGGAACCCTCCGGAAGCTTCTCCATCACCAACTCCCAGGGTGAATAGGTTTGGACATTCTGATTACCGATCACGCCGACATAAATCTCGCGTCCTTTAATGTATTGCTCAGCGATGGCGGTCGTTTTGTTCTGGCGGTGAATAAACTCTACTCGTTGAGTTAGTTTCTCATCGTCGTGAACTACAGATGCCTGGGAAATTCCCACCGAACCCTCTTCGCTGATTGACTTGACCAGCAGGGGAAACTTCAAACGTTTTGGCCGTCTCACTTTTCGGTTCATGGGAAACACGCCGAAATGCGGAACCTGCAGGCGATGATAGGCCAGGATCATTTTGGTGAGGGCCTTATCGTGAGCCAGCGTCATGCCGCGCGGATTGCAGCCGGTGTATGCCTGTCGCATCAGCTCCAGATAACTCACCACGTGCTGATCGTAAAGCGGGTACCCATGAAACTCTTCGAGCAGATTGAAGGCGATGTGCGGCTTGTGCTCCATTAGCGCGTCGCCAATGACATTCAACTGATTGTAGAGTCCTATAGGATAGACCTCGTGACCCATTTTCTTCAGCGTGGAGATGACGTCGTACTCAGTCTTAATCTCAGCCTTCTCTTTGTCGCTGAGCCCGTCGAGGGAGTCGGGAGGCACGAGGTCCTGATGCACCAGGACAATGATGCGGAGCTTCTTTTTCGGTTCGAAGGTCTTAGAGCGTTTCATGGCGATTAAAGGGCGATGCGATGATAGCCCGAATGCAGCACGTTCATGACCTGAACTGTCAAAACAATCATTACGCGTCGACGCGCCTCCCTTTTCGGCGTGACCACACGCAGTTTCAAATCCTTGCACCGGTCGATCATGTTTTCCAGCACATGATCGATAGTGTACTGGTGCACCCCAGTGCCTTCGGCGACGATTTGCCTTACCTCACGGCGGACCGAGCGAAGGAAACTGGCGGCGCTGGGCTTTGAACTGTGGCGCGGATCGTCTGAGAAGATGCGAAGCAGATCGCGATCGTAAACCGCGGGCCAATCAAAATTGTACTTCTCTCGTTTACGCCGGTAGTGTTCGCGCAGCGTAGTCCGTAATTCCGAGATTGGTTCGACTTTGGTACGCGTGCGGTTTCGAGGTCTGGTTCCTGCCACGTCCTGCATCAGGTCGTCGATGTATTCGAGTTTTTGCAACGCCGGCCAACCCTTGTAGCGACGCCGCCAACGCGAGCGAGGCGTCAGCCAAACGGCAAATGTTTCAGCGAAGTCCTCGGCGGGATGTGCCTGCGCATACCAGGCAGGCAGATGCAGCACAAACTTGCGACTCTTGGGTTTTGGCTTATAGAAATCAGGATAACGTTGTGCGAATGATCCGAACAGCTCACGCCATGGGCGCTTGAAGTGCAGACGAAACGCGGTGTCGAGAGCATGGCCCGCCTCGTGGCGAAGAATACGCAGGCACTCGGGATCGGTTCCCCCTTCCACCTCCAGCATTTGCTTCCGCTCGAGCTTCATCAAACGCGGATGGGCGAGATAAAAAGGGATGGCAATGCCGGGGACGCCGTCTGGCGAGAACCATTCTTCGGAAAGCCAAACGTGCGGCTTAAAGCGAATGCCGCGCTCGTTTAGTTCGCTGTAAAGGCGTTTAATGTGCGGCTCGAGAAATGAGCCCTTGATCTTGAGCGTCAGATCGCAGATGCGCAGATCGAGCAGATGCTCGTCAGTCAACCGATGCCAGGGAAAGCGGTAACTCACGCTGCGACTCCTTTTGCTGCGCTGGTTACCGCGCCGATGAAATCAGGCGTCAGGTTGGAGAAGTGGGAAATTGGGCCGACATTACGGCAAACAGCGACGGGCATGGAGCCTGTGGATACGATTCCGATTCAGTATAAGCGGAGCGGGCTCATTGTAGCGGCGTTCGGTGGTATGCGCTAGCAGGGTGCTTCTCTGGGGGGACCGTCGAGCTTCGATGCTGGTCCTTGTTCGGACCTCCTTAAATGAGGGTCCCTAGCAAGCCCTTACAGTTGACTACACCAATCAACTTCCGGGTATCACGCCGGTCTTTAGAAACGAAGAGGGACAAAGCTTCTCGATCACGCACTCTGCGCAGAGCGGATTTCGCGCTTTGCAGACACCGCGACCGTGGGAAATCATCAGGTGAGGAAAAATAACCCACTCTTTTTTCGGAACAATTGCTATCAAGTCCTGTTCGATTTTTTCGGCGGTCTTCTGCTCGGAGAATCCAAGCCGGTGGGAGAGTCTGGTGACATGAGTATCAACTACTACGCCCGCGCTCAGGCCGAAGGCATTGCCAAGCACAACGTTTGCAGTCTTGCGCGCCACTCCCGGCAGCTCCAGCAGTTCGTCCATCGTCTGTGGAACTTCGTCTCCATACTGCTCATGTAAAACTTTGGCGGCGCCTTGAATAGAAGTCGTCTTGTTGCGGAAGAAGCCGGTGGTGCGAATGTCTTGCTGCAACTCCTTTGGTGAAACCTTGAGATAGTCTTCAGGCTTGCGATATTTGCGAAAGAGATCCTGAGTGACAATATTTACACGCGCGTCAGTGCATTGAGCCGAAAGAATTGTTGCAATCAAAAGCTCAAAAGCGTTTGAGTGATTCAGCGAACACTTCGCGTCTGGATAGGCGCGCTTCAGCAAACGGATAATCTTCCGAACTCTCTGTTTCAGTTCTGCAACCATATTTTTTGCCGCTGGTTCACGCTGATTATTCGAATCTGAGAAAACTCCACTTGCTCAGCTGCTCGTCTTGTTTCCTGATTTGATCCGGGTTCATCCGCGCAAACCCGCAGCCAAATCATCGTCGTCCGTGTGCAATCTTCACCGCTTCCGGTAGCGCGCGCAACCGCAACATTGCGAACACGCCCAGCAAAGGACCCGGAGCCAGGATCGCAAACGCGTATTGCCACCCAACAGCGTTAACAAAATAAGGGATTAGTTCGATAGAGATTGTAGTTAGCAGGAATCCCACGCAGGTTTGCATGGTCAACGCTGTGCCCACGTATTGCGGATCGCCAAGCTCGGTTACGCAAGCAGAAAACTGAGCGGAATCAGCTACTACCGCTGCACCCCAGAGGGCAGCCACGAATAACAGTAGGAACGGGTTCCCTCCGTAAAGAAAACCAATCAGCAGACAACAACTGCCGCTAATCGCCATCGCCCACGACGTGACGACTGTACGCCCAACGCGATCCGCAACCAGTCCGGCGGCGACACAGCCGACCGAGCCACAACCAATAACGAGAAACGAAGCAACCTCAGCAGCGACTGGCGAGGCTTTCGAAACAGCCAGACTCGCGCGAATCATTACCGGAATCCAGACCCACATCGCGTAGAGTTCCCACATGTGCCCGAAATATCCGAAGCTGGCGAGGCGGACGCCGCGATTACGAAAGACCCCGGTGGCCTGGCGCCAGTCAAACCTGGCAGCCGGCAACGCATGTGGCCCATCCTCGACAAATAAAAGCACAATTAGACCGCCGACTATTGCGAACAGCGAAATGAAGTAAATATTATGGCGCCAGTTTTGGCTGCCCAATCCGTTAACCAAATACGGCGAAGCCTTGCCGAGTGTTAAAGCACCCACCAAAGCGCCCAACGCCATGCCACGCGATCGCAGAAACCACGTTGCCATTATCTTCATGCCTGGTGGATAAACTCCGGCGAGAAACATTCCCGTTAGGAATCGAATCGCGATCCCAGTTTGAGCATTGTGTGCGAAGATTCCAAAAGCAGCGTTGGTTAGGGCGCCAGCCAGAGCGGAGGCTGCGAAGAGATAACGAACTCTGAGCACGTCGGGCAGATTGAGCAGCGCACTTAGCAACGTGCCAAAGACAAAACCGAGCTGCACAGCAATCGTTAGCCACCCGGCGCTTGAGTAGCTCAGGTTCCATTCAACGCGAAGTGCTGGAACAACCGCCGACGCACTAAACCACAGCGACATGCCGAGAAGTTCCGCCAGGGACAACAACACCATCGCCCGCCACCGGCCCGAGGCGGGGGCTGGCAGTTTGACCTCCGTAGTCTGCTGCTTAAAGGCGCTCATGAAACGAGCGCAGAGAATACTACAAAAAGCAAAACGGCAGGTCGCAATCCCTGCCGCTTTGGAATTATTTCGAGACTGTTTTCGGAATCTAAGCGACCGCCAGGGTCGAGTTGTCGACTGCAGTTTCGGCCAATCGAAGACCAGTCTCCTCATTCCGCTTGCTTCGCTTGTTTTTGTACATGACCATATCGGCCAATGCCATGAGGTCTTCCATTGACTGCGTGCCGTCGTCATCCCGCTGGACGACGCCGATGCTGATTGAAAGCTTGTAAGGCACGATCCGCAAAGCGTTGTACTCGTCAAACCGCTGCTGTAAACGGGTAACGAGCCTGTTTAGTCCACCCTCCCGATCAACCACGGCCAGCGCGGTAAACTCGTCACCGCCCAGGCGCGCGAGTACGTCTGAGGGACGGAATGTCTCCTTCATTAATTCAGCAGTTTTCACTAACGCGCGGTCACCCTCTTTGTGGCCAAACGAGTCGTTGATCACTTTCAAGCCATCCAGATCGGCGTAAACAACTACGACGTCCTTATTGCCGCGATGAATGGAACTAAGGTGTTGTTTGGAAAACGCCAGAAACCCACGACGGTTATAAAGGCCCGTCAATTCGTCTGCCAGCGAAAGCGTTTGAATTGCTGCTTCCGCGCGTTTGCGTTCCGTGATGTCCTGGATCTGAAAGATAAAGTGAAGCGGTTGGCCGGGCGCGTCACGAACCAGCGAAATATTGGTCGACGCCCAAACATAGTGCCCTAATTTATGGATGTAACGCTTCTCCAGCTGGCAGGTAAGAATCTCGCCAGAAATCATCCGGTATATCTCTGCCAGATCGTTGCCCAGATCTT
>Ga0070697_100001656_pt1 | contig 16977 bp, 21 predicted proteins | sample KBSK1501metaG_FD_65475 | JGI IMG/M metagenome (GOLD analysis project Ga0070697, IMG submission 65475) | Corn, switchgrass and miscanthus rhizosphere microbial communities from Kellogg Biological Station, Michigan, USA - KBS K1-50-1 metaG | ecosystem: Host-associated > Plants > Roots >...
CGCGGGGCACTGGTTCATCAGCCTCAACCAGCGCCAGGACGGGAAGATCTCCACCATCTCGGCGATCGGCGAGACATCCTGGCTCTGGCTCGGCACGTGGTTCCTCCAGGTCATCCCCCTGTTCTTCTTCGTCGGGGGTTTCGCGAACCTCACGGCGTTCGAGTCGAACCGGCGGCGCGGAGGATCTACCGGCCGTTTCCTGCGCACGCGGATGGCGCGCCTGCTGAAACCGACGCTGGTGTTCATCGGGGTGTGGGTCGTGATCGAGGTTGCCCTGCACGTCGCGGATTGCTGCGGGACCGGGCTGTTCCGGGGCGTGAAGGCGCCCCCGGCGACCGTCCCGTTCGGACCGCTGTGGTTCATCGGCGTGTACATCGTCGTCGTGCTCGTCTCGCCGCTCACGATCCGGCTGCACCGGCGCTTCGGAGCCGCCGTCCCCGTCGTGCTGCTCGTCGCCGCCATCGCGGGCGACGGGTTCGGCTTCATCGGAGGGGTCTCCTGGGCCCGGATGCCGAACATCGCGAGCGTGTGGCTGCTCGCGCATCAGCTCGGCTACTTCTACGCCGACGGCCGCCTGACGCGGATGACGAAGCAACAGCTCTGGGCGATGGCGCTCGGGGCGCTCGCCGTCCTGATCGTGCTCACGAACCCCCCGATCTGGCTCGGTCACGGCCCGGAGTACTTCTCGGGCCTGCCCCACTATCCGAAGAGCCTGCTCGGCACCGACAACGAGCCGATCTCGAACATGAACCCGCCGACGCTCGCGTTAGTGGCGATGACGTTCTGGTCGATCGCCCTGGCGATGCTCGCCAGGCCGTGGGGTTCCCGCTGGCTCCAGCGGCCCCGACCCTGGAAGGCGGTCGTGCTCGCCAACACCGTGGTCATGACCTTGTTCCTGTGGCACATGACCGCGTACCTGCTCGCCGTGCTGGTCCTGTGGCCGCTTGGCCTGGGTCGCGAGACGGACAGCACGATCCGGTGGTGGCTCGAGCGGCCGATCTGGATCGGGGTCTCCGCCGTGTTCGTGGTCGTGTTGGTGGCGATCTTCGGCAGGTTCGAGCGACCTCCCGGTATGACACGGGAGGTGGCGATGACCGGATCGCGTGCCTAGCGCTCGCCCGATGCCCGAGCGAACGTTCAGGGTGCTCGGAGGATGTTCCCAGGGTCTTCCCAGCGATCCGGATTAGGCTGGGAGCGTGAGCGGGTCCCGGATCTTGGTCGTGGACGACGAGCCGAACATCACCGAGCTGGTCGCCATGGCGTTGCGGTACGAGGGGTTCGAGGTCGCGACCGCGGCGACGGGGCGGGGCGCTTTGTCGAGCGTGGAGGACTTCCGGCCCGAGCTGGTCATCCTCGACGTGATGCTGCCCGATCTCGACGGGTTCGCGGTCACGCAGCGGCTCGGACGCGACGGGATCAAGGTCCCCGTCCTGTTCCTCACCGCGCGTGACGCCGTCGAGGACAAGGTCCGGGGACTCACGCTCGGTGGCGACGACTACGTCACGAAACCGTTCAGCATCGAGGAGCTCATCGCCCGCGTGCGTGCGCTCCTTCGCCGCTCGAGCGCCGAAGCCGACGGGTCGGGGCCGCTCGAGTTCGCCGACCTCGCGCTCGATGACGACACCCACGAGGTACGGCGCGCCGGCGTGACCGTCGAGCTCACCGCTACCGAGTTCCGGCTGCTTCGCTACCTCATGCAGAATGCCCCGCGCGTGTTGTCGAAGGCACAGATCCTCGACCACGTCTGGAACTACGACTTCGGCGGCGACACCAGCAACGTCGAGACCTACGTCAGCTACCTGCGCAAGAAGATCGACGTACACGGCCCGCCGCTCATCCAAACCGTGCGCGGCGTGGGCTACCGGTTGGCGGCGCCGCGCACGGTCTCGCACGCCGGGCCCGAAGGGTAACGACGTGACCTTGCGCGTCCGCCTGACGCTCACCCTCGTGGCGCTCGTGGTGATCGGGCTGGTGGCGTCAGACATCGCGACCTACACGGCGTTGCGCTCGTTCCTCGTGCGTCGCGTCGATCAGCAGCTGCGCTCCGCCGCGCTCCCGGTCGCCGGCGAGCTGCTCTCACCGGACTTCCACTCAGGCGAGGTGCACGGCGGGCCCGCCGGCATATGGGCAGCCCTGTACGACTCCTCGGGAGCGAAGGTGCGACAGATCACACCAGTCACATACGGAGGCAGTGCGCCCTCTCCCCCGGCGATCACGAGGCCGACCGCGAGCTCGGATGACACAACTGCGACACCGTTCACGGTCGCGTCCGAGGACGGGAGCGGGGCCGGCTATCGAGCCATCGCGGTGCGGCTGGACAACGGCTCGGTCGTCGTCGTGGCGGTGCCGCTCGCCGACGTCGCCGAGACGCTACGACGGCTCACGGTGGTGGCAGGGCTCGTTACGCTCGGCGTGCTGGCCGCGATGGCGTTGCTGTCCTGGGTGACGGTCCGCCGCGAGCTCCGGCCGCTCCGCCGCATCGAGGAGACCGCGGGCGCGATCGCGGCGGGAGACCTCTCTCAACGCGTCGAGCAGACCGACCCGCGCACCGAGGTCGGACGCCTCGGCACGGCGTTGAACATCATGCTCGGTCGGATCGAGCGCTCGATGGAGGAGCAGCGCGCGTCGGAGGAAGCCCTGCGACGGTTCCTCGCCGACGCCTCGCACGAGCTCCGGACGCCCCTCACCTCGATCCGTGGATACGCGGAGCTCTTCCGCCGCGGCGCCGAGGACGACCCGGTCGATACCGCGGTCTCGATGCGGCGCATCGAGCAGGAGAGCCAGCGGATGGGCTCATTGGTCGACGACCTGCTCTTCCTCGCTCGGTCCGGACAGGGCCGGCCGATCGCCCACGAGACGGTCGACCTGGCGCGGGTGGCGGCGGACGCGGTCCAGGACGCTCGCACGGTCGATCCCGGCCGCGAGATCACGCTCGACGCACCGTCGACGCTCCCCGTGGTGGGCGATGAGGGACGGCTGCGTCAGGTGCTCGCGAACCTGCTGTCGAACGCGCTCGGCCACACGCCTGCCGGGACCCCTGTCGCGGTCCGTGTTCGCACCCAGGACGGCAGGGCGGAGCTCGAGGTGAGCGACACGGGCCCCGGCCTGAGCGGAGACGAGGCCGCGCACGTGTTCGAGCCGTTCTTCCGCGCCGACCCATCGCGCGGGCGGGTGCGCTCGGAGGCGACGAACGGCAACGGGCAGGGAACGGGCCTCGGCCTGTCGATCGTCGCCGCGATCGCGGAGGCACATGGTGGAGGCGCCGAGGTGACGAGCGTTCCGGGCGACGGCGCGACGTTCACGGTTCGCCTGCCGCTCGAGCCCAACGCCGCAAGTACTCCCGAAGATCCCGCTCGCGCGTCCGACTGACGCCGGTTCGGCCCGCATCTTCGGAGGAGACGCTGCTCCGGTCCTCAGTCCATCCACAGCCGAGACGGCTTCACTGGGTGTGCATGCGACCCGATCGAAGGAGGTGATCGATCATGCGACACCAGCTCCGCAAGGCGCTCGTGGCACTGGCCGTTTCCGGCACACTCATCGGCGGTGGCAGCGCGATCGCGCATGCGGCGACCGCACACCCCGCGACGAAAGCGTCGGCAACGGCGTCGGCCTCGTCCTCGCGCTCGACGTCGGCATCGACGTCGACGGCGACGCACAACTGCCCCAACGACTGATGACGCATCGTCGTGAAGAGAAGGAGCTCCCGGGTCGCCCGGGAGCTTCTTTTTTTGTTTCCGTATGCCTCAGGAACGTGCGGGCTCGACCGCGAGGAGTTTGAGGGCGAGGACGGGACACGCCGCCGCCGCACGTTTCGCCCTGCGGAGCAACTCGGGTGCGATCTCGTCGGGCGAAATGATCGGAAACCCCCAATCGTCGAGACGGATCATCTCGGGGACCCAGTCGGCACACAAGCCGTGGCCGTCGCACACGATCGGGTCGACGTGCAGCCTGCGACCGGTCATCTCGGGCTCGACGCAGCGACGTAGGTGGGCAGCAAGGCTTGATCCGACGGCGCCCCGCATCGTCCGTGGCGCCGATGCACCTCGATATCGCCCGAGAACGCGCCGAGCGCGCTCCGAACGAAACGGACGGCGCCGTCGGGGAGCTTGCAGGCGCCACGGCCCTCGACGTCGGCGGACCAGCGCAGGATCTTCGCCGCGGCGTCCTGCCCGCCACCGCGCGCGAGCGCCCCGACGGTCGTAGCGATCGCCCTCAGACCGTGGACGCACGGTCCGCATTGGTCTGCGGACTGCCCCGCGAGCCACGTCGCGATCCGCGCGGTCTCGATGAGCCCGCAGGCGCCTTCGGGCAGGAAGAAGACCACACCCGCCCCAAGCCCGGCTCCGAAACGACCGAGGCTCCGGTCGCTCAGGCGCGCGTCGAAGGCCTGTGCCGGCGAGAGCCAAGATCCGAAGTAGCCGCCGACGAGCACACCCGAGGTCCTCCCCCGCTCACCGCCCGCCGATCGATACAGGTCCGCGATGGGCATGCCGCTCGACACCTCGTGCACGCCGGGACGCGACACGGCTCCTGAGACGGTGATGAGCCGGGTCCCGGGCTCCTGCGCGGTGCCGAGCTCACGGAACCACTCGTCGCCGAAGGCGTACACCTGCGCGAGGTGAGCTAGGGTCTCGGCGTTCTGGATCAGCGTGGGTCGCGCACCGACGCCGCGCTCGAACGGCCTCAGCGGGGCCGAGGTGGGGATCGCCGGCCCGCCGTTCAGCAGGTGCACGATCGAGCGCTCCTCTCCTGCGACGTAACGACGCGGCAGTTGGACGAGCTCGATGAGGAGCGGGCTGGGCTCCCTCACTCGGCGCACGGCGATCGCCCGCTCGAGTGAGGCGAGCACGTCATCGTCGTCCGCGCATGCGACGATGCGGTGCGCGCCCACGGCAGCCGCGGCAACGAGGGCACCGTCGAGCACGAGGTGAGGGCGCATGGTGAGCAGCAACCGGTCCTTGCCGCTCGCGGGCTCGCTCTCGGCGCCGTTCACCACGACGACCGGACGGCCGCGGCCGCTCGCGACCGCGCGCATCTTCGTGGCCATCGGGAAGCCGGCGCCCCCACGCCCTCGCAGGCCTGAGCGCTCGACGAGCGCCAGCAAGCCCCTGTCCCCCGAACGATGGGCGCGCGGTGGAAGCTCGTGCGAGCGGCGGTGCTCCTCCAGTGAGGCAGGACCTCGGGTGCCCGACAGCAATCGGGGCAGTCCTGACGGTCCGGTCGCCGCGCGACGCGGATCCGGATCCTCGAGCACGGCCAACCCCCCGTCGCTCACGTGGATCCGTTCGGGGTCGAGAAGTGCACGACGCCCTGTGTCGTGCCAGCTTGGTCCACGATCTGCAACGAGATCGACACGTCCACCTCCGAGCCCGAAGCGTCCGTGAGCTGGGCCCGGATCAGGCCGTTATCGATGGCAACCTTCCCCTGATACTGGGCCGGATCCTTCGCGGTCCCGAGGCGCACCGCGCCCACGGACACCGCGAGGCTCTGACCGTCGCTTTGACCGCGGAGGCCGATCTCGATGTCGAGCGGTGTCGAGCCCGACAGCGTGGCTCGGACGTCGAGGGTCACCAACCCGTCCGTGCTCGTCTGCTGCGTCGTGCCGGTGAGATCGGCCTTCGTCGGGAAGACGAGCGGCGCGGAGCTCGCGCCCGTCGATCCGAGCGTCGTAGAGGACGTCGTCCCGCCGTGCAGCAGCGAGGCCGGCGTTCCGGCCGCGCTCGCCCACCCGGGTTGCAGCGGCCCCGCGAACAACCAGAGCGCCACGCCCGCTGTGCCGAACGCGCTCGCACCCGCGGCCGCCAACCGAGGCATGACCCGCACCGCACGGATCCGTCCGACGCGCCACGCGACGGCGCCGATGACCGCACCGATCGCGGTCGCGTCGATCACGAGCATCCACACCGCGCGCGTATCGCTCCCGGTGCCCAATCCGTGGACGACGGCGACCGGCCAGCACGCGTACGCGAGCCAGTGCACCGCCCGCCAGGAGCGATACCCGAGCCGCACCCTGATGAGGCTCGTCATCACGAGCGCGATCAGCAGATCGAAAGCCACGGCGCCGAGGCCGAGCCACACCGGTCGGTAGGCAGAGACGAAGGGGATGACCGCGTCCAACCATCGGATCGGCGAGAACGGATCGATCACGGACGTCGCGACATGCACCCCGATGAACGCGACCGCGAGCAGCGCCAGGTTCCTGTGTAAACCCTGCGTGACGAACCTCGGCCAACGCGTCGACATCCATCCCACGGCTCCCGAGATGCCGAGCACCACCACCCCCGTGAGGAGGAGCAGCGACACGACGCCGGTCCCGCGCGTGAGGAACCAGTACGCCTGAGTCCCTGCGCCGATCACGCTGCCACCTCCTCGGGACGAGGCCACGTCGCGGTGCGCTCGATCCGCCCATCGGCCCGCACGAGCCGCGCGGGCAACCGGAGCGACGCGAGCCAGTCGAGGGCGACCTCGCCACGGACGATGGCTGCGGTGGAGGCGGTGTTCGCGTCGACGCACGTCGCGGCAGCCACCGTCACGGTGCGCCAGACCTCGCGAGCGGGGCGCCCGGTGCTCGGGTCGATCACATGGTGGACGGTCCGTCCTCCGCGCGACCATCGGCGCACGGTCGTGCTCGACGTCGCGAGCCCACCGTCGCCGATCCGAACACTCTGCCCCGGTTCCGGCTCATCGAGATGCGAATCGGCCAGACCGATGGTCCACCCCTCGGCCGGTCCCGCACCCGCGACCGCGACGTCGCCGCCAAGGCTCACGAGCACGCCGCATCCGACGACCTCCGCGGCCGCCCCCGCCGCGCGATCGGCCGCGAGCGCCTTCGCCGTCGCTCCGAGATCGAGCCGCACGCCGGGCGGGACGCGGATGCGCGAGTTGGGGCGGTCGATCTCGATCAGTCGCCAGCCGGGTGCCGGACGAAAGCCTCGGGTCGAGGGTCCGCTCGGGAGCACGGCGGCGAAGTCCCGGTCGTAGCCGAGGACGATGAGCGCCTCCCCGACGGTGGGATCGACGTCTCCGTCGGTAAGCGCGGCCGCCCGCACGGCGACCTCAACCACGTCGACGAGCAGCGGCAGCACCTCGACCCATCGGCCGGCGGATCCGTTGATCCGCTCGATCTCCGAGTCGGTGCGGAACCTGCTGCAGGCCACGTCGAACGACGCGAGTTGCTCTCGGACGGCGGCCACCGCGTCCGACACGCCATCCGCGTCCGTCGTCAGGACGGTCGCCGTCGTCCCCCAGATCGGGAAGGACACCTCCCCGAGGTCCTCCATCAGGATCCTCCGGAAGTGACGCCGCCTCCGCCGCTACCGGAGTTCCCGCCCCCGCCGGCGCCCGAGCGCACCGGCTGGATCGGCGGCAGGATCGGCGGCAACGAACCGGACGAGACCGACCCGTCGCTCGTACCCGAGGTCGATGACGTCGAGCCCGTCGAGTCGCTGCTGGCCGACTTCGAGCCTGAGGTGTGCGAGGAAGACTTGGCGGCGACTCCGAACACGACCGCCGTCGCGGCCACCGAGGCTGCGAGCACCCAGCGCGTCGTACCCGAGAGCCGTCTCAGACCGTCATCGGACCGCACGCGGGGCTGCGGCACAGGCACCTCCGAGGGGTGGGTCCCGCCCGGCCGGCCCTGGAGGGGGTCGGGCCGGCCGAGCGGAACACGTTCGCGATCACCCCTCGAGTGTCGAGCCCATGCCTGTGAGCAGAGGATGACCAACCTGGGAGCTGGCTGAGAATGGCTCGACCCGGCGCCCTCGCGGGAGGGTTAGTCCCCGGGCCGCCGAAACGCGCGAACCACCGCGAACCCGAGCAACACGATCACAACGAGTGCCGCGACGACGAACCACTCAGGTCCGAAAGCCATGAAGATGTCCTCCCTTCGCTTCAGAACCATTCGTGTGGGTCATCACGTTGATGATGAGCCCGTTCGGGTCTGCGAGGAAGAACCGCCGGACGCCCCACTCCTCATCTGTGAGCGGATAGAGGATCTCGAGCCCTCGCTGCGAGACGGCGTCGTGGACCGCGTCCACATCATCCACCTCGATCGTGATGCTCGGAGTGGGAGTAGGATCGGACGATTCCGCGGGGCCGAACAACGTGATCTGGGCGGTGGGCTCGCTCGGCGACGCGAGCGTGACGATCCAGCCCATATCCATGACCACTTCGAACCCGAAGACCTGGATGTAGAACTCCCGGCTCGCGTCCAACTGGTCGGACGCGATGTTCGGAACGACCCTCTTCACCGTCACGGCGCCCCCTTCCGTCGGTGTCGAGCCACCGTTTGCGAGCGTACACGTGCCGCGGCACCTCGTTCACCGCCGATCCATTTCTAGCGGGTACCCTCGGCCGAGAAGCGAGATCGGGGAGAGGGCATGGCGAGCGATATCCCGCAGGTGTTGTTCGTCTGCGTCCACAACGCGGGGCGCTCGCAGATGGCGGCTGCGCTCCTCGACCGCTACGCCGAGGGGCGCGTTCGCGTTCGATCCGCGGGCAGCACACCTGCGAACGAGATCAACCCCGCTGTCGTCGCCGTCATGGACGAGGTGGGGATCGACCTCTCGAAGGAACTGCCGAAAGCGCTCTCGACCGATGGGGTCGAGGACGCAGATGTCGTCGTCACGATGGGCTGCGGCGATGCCTGTCCGGTCTTCCCGGGCAAGCGCTATCTCGACTGGGATCTCCCCGACCCGTCGGGTTTGCCGGTGGCCGAAGTACGTCCGATCCGCGATCACATCGACACGCTCGTGCGCGAACTGCTGGGAACCCTCGTCGGCTCCTGACACCGCCCACGGGTATCGTGTCGCCGCGTGACCCCATTCGAGCTAGCGGGCCCCATCGAGACCGAACGGTTGCTGCTGCGCCCGTTCGTCGCCGAGGACTTCGACGCCGTGTTCGCGATGCAGTCGCGGCCGGACGTCGCACGCTACCTGTACTGGGACGCCCGAACCGAGGACGAGGTCCGCGAGGCCCTCGAGAAGAAGGTCGCCGGCACCGCGATCCGCTCCGAGGGTGACGCCCTGTTCCTGGCGGCGGTGCTGAAGTCGACGGGCGAGCTGGTGGGCGACGTGGTGCTGCATCTGCTCAGCCAAGAGCACAGCACTGCCGAGATCGGCTTCATCGTCCACCCCGACCATCACGGTCACGGGTACGCCACCGAGGCGGCCCGTCCACTCTTGAAACTGGCCTTCGAGGACGTTCAGGTGCACCGCGTCATCGGTCGGGTGGAGCCTCGGAACGTCGCTTCGGCTCGTGTGCTCGAGAAGCTCGGGATGCGTCAGGAGGCGCACCTGATCGAGAACGAGTTCGTGAAAGGCGAGTGGCAGAGCGAGCTCATCTACGCGATGCTCGACCGCGAGTGGCGGGCGATCACCGAGAGTCGGAACGCGTGAACGGCGGTCGCACCGACGTATCGAGCAGGCCGTCGTACGCGCGAGGCTTCCGGTAGGCGGCGCCCTGCGTCTCGACCTCGCGGAACCGCCGGATGCGGCCGAGGTCGAACGTCGCGAGGTAGATGCCTTCGCTCCCGTCGGCGCGAACGATGAGCGGATCGACCTCGGCGCCCTCTCCGAGCTCGCCCGCGGGGCGGTAGGCGACCGGACTGAACGCCGTCGAGTGGCCGTCTTCCTGCGGTTCGGCGTAGTTCGCCAGCGCGATGCCCATCATGTTCTCGTAGGCCCGCGTCTTCAGGCAGGTCGTCCGGATGTCGTTCATCTCGCACGCGTTGGGAACCAGGACGATCTCGGCGCCGTGCAGCATGAGCACCCTCGCGCTCTCGGGGAACTGCACGTCGAAGCAGATCATGGCGCCGACCTGCACCGGTCCGGTTGCCGTGTCGAGCTCGCAGACGGGGAAACCTTCTCCGGGCGTGAGCGCGGCCTCGTCGTCGAAGTCACAGGTGTGCACCTTGGCGTACAGGAGCGCGAGCTCGCCGTGCCGGTCGAACAACGCGAGCGCGTTCCTCGGCCCGCCGGGCCAGCGCTGTGGGAACGTAACGCCGATCGCCATGTTGAGCTCGGCCGCCAGCTCCGCGTGACGACGCGCGAACGGCGCGTCGAGATCGAGCGCACGCCGTGCGAGGTCCGCTCGACCGGCGTCATCGGCCGAGAACGAATACCCGATGCTCCACATCTCGGGGAACACGGCGATGTCGGCTCCGGCGTCACGCGCCCGCCGGCAGAAGGCCATCCCCTTCTCGAGATTTCCTTCGGTATCGGCTTCGGCGACCATCTGCAACATGGCGACGGTCAGCTCGGAGGTTCGGGCAGCCATGCGAAGACTCTAGCGTTGGATCGCAAGGCGAACCCATGGAGGAATGCGCATCGCGGCGGCCGGTTCGGATAGGCTCACAGGGATGACCGGCTCGGCGATCCGAAGGAGGGCGGCCCTGGCCTTCGCCCTTCTCATGGTCGTGGCGGTCTTCGCGCACACGGGTTGGGAGGCCGCCGGCACACCACTGAACCGCGGGGAGCTCGAGGTCGCGCTCGACCTCGCGATCACGGCCGACGCTCCGCTCGTGGATACCGGATTCGTCCTCCGCCGCGTCCCCGACGCGAACCCGGGCTCGGTATCCCTCCTCGTGGTCGCGATCTTGCTCGCGCTGCTGCTCTCGCTCACCGGGCGGCCGCTGGACCGACTCCTTCCCCGCCCGGCCCACTGGTGGTTGCCGCGGCGCACGCCCCGCGCTCCACCAGCCTTCGGCTGACGACGACACCCGCCGACGCAGCTGGAGGTACCCATGTCCGAGGTGTGCGTCTCATCGTGGATCACACGCACGACGCGATCCATCGTATGCATCACGCTCTTCCTGATCGTCGCAACCGGATGCACCGAACCCAGGCACGTAGACCACATCACGATCCGGAACGGTTCCCCGTACTCGTTGACCGTATCAGTCGCCGATCGTGGCCGGAACGGCTACGTCGGACTGGGAGTCGTTCCTCGCGAGGGCGAACAGACCTTCACCGAGGTGCTCGATCAGGGAGACCTGTGGGTCTTCCGTTTCACCTACGGCGGAGAAGAAGCAGCCGAGCTCCCGGTGACACGAGCCGTGCTGCAACGCAACGGCTGGACGGTGGAGGTTCCCCAGGAGGTCTCGGCAACGCTGGCCGGTCTCGGCTTCAGCGAGTCGGCGTGAGCGGGCCGTCGATGTCGAAGCGACGGAGCGGCGTGATGCGGGTATCGATCGCGTTCGCCTGCGCCTGCTTGACGGTGCTCGCGGTCGCGCTCGCGCTCGGGTTCGACGCGATCGTCTCGGTCATCAGTGCCTTCGTGATCACACCGATCGTCGGAGGCTTGATCCTCTCGAGATCGAACGACGCGAGATGACGCTCAGACGAGGCGGCGGTCGCTCGCCCAGCGGCTGAGCTCGTAGCGGTTCGTAAGCTGGAGCTTGCGGAGGACGGCGCTCACGTGCGTCTCGACGGTCTTCGCGCTGATGTGCAGCTCGCGAGCGATCTCCTTGTAAGCGTAGCCGCGCGCGATGTAGCGCAGGACCTCGCGCTCGCGCTGCGTGAGCTGGTCGAGCTCGGGGTCGATCGGCGGCGGCGTCGATCCGGCGAACGCGTCGAGCACGAAACCCGCGAGCCTGGGCGAGAACACCGCGTCGCCCTCGTGCACGCGGCGGATCGCGTCGGCGAGCTCGGCGGGGGCGATCGACTTCGTGACGTACCCTCGCGCTCCGGCACGGATGACCGCGATGACGTCCTCGGCCGCGTCGCTCACGCTGAGCGCGAGGAACCGCACCTCGGCGTTCGACGCCAGCACCTGCTCGAGCACGTTCGCGCCGCTGCCGTCGGGCAGGTGGACGTCGAGGAGCACGACGTCGGGCGTCGTGGCGCGCACGCCCTCGACGGCCTCGGCGACCGTTGCCGCGTGCCCGACGACCTCGAAGCCGTCGCCGAGCTCGGAGCGGACGCCGCTCGCGAAGAGCGCGTGGTCCTCGACGAGGAACACGCGGACGGTCACGTGCGCGCCCGCGGGATGCGCATGCGGACCTCGGTGCCCTGGCCGGGCTCGGTGAGCACCTTGGCGGCCCCGCCGTTGCGTTCCATGCGGCCTTCGATCGACTCGGCGATGCCACGGCGGTCCTCGGGCACGCGGTCTCGCGCGAAGCCGACGCCTTGATCGCGCACGAACGCGGTCACCGCATCGTCTTCGACCTCGACGTACACGGAGACGCCCCTCGCGCCCGAGTGTCGCGCTGCGTTGACCATCGCCTCACGGCACGCGTGCACGAGCGCCCGGACGCCGTCGTCGAGCGCGCAGTCCCCTACCATCACGACCTCGATCCGGGGGCGGTGCGTGCGCTCCACGTCCGCAGCGACCGCGTCGAGCGCGGCGGCCAGCGAGTCTCCGGCGCCCGCGGTCGGCGCCTTGCCGTACAGCCAGCCGCGGAGCTCGCGCTCCTGCGCTCGAGCGAGGCCCACCATCTCGCGCGGCTCGTCGGTGCGCTGGATGAGCGCGAGCGTCTGGAGGACCGAGTCGTGCAGGTGCGCGGCCATCTCGGCGCGCTCCTCCTGACGGATCCGCTCACGGCGCTCCTCGGTCACCTGGCGGCCGAGCCGCCACACCCACGGCCCGAAGATCACGGCCAGCCCGATCACCGCGGCCGCCACCGCGAACGGCGCGTTCGCGGTCAGCCCGAGCGAGCGGTTCGAGGTCAGGAACGTCGCCAGCCCGAGGACGATCAGCCCACCGCCTGCGAGCAACCGCAAGCGAGCTCCCCGGCCGCTCACCTGGTCCGTCACGGTGGCGGGCATCCGCGACAGCAACCGGCCCCACCGCGCGCGATCGGCGTCGTCGCCGCGCGTCCAGATCACCGCCGAGCCGAGCACGGCGAGTGCTGCGGGCCAGACGATCCCGTCGCCGAACCACAGCCCCGCGCGGCGCAGCAGCAGCAGCACCCCCGTGACCATCAGCCCCACCGAGATCGCCTGCATCGTGCTCGCCCGAGGGGAGGTCGCGGGCGTCGCGGCGACGTCGGGGGCTCGAGACGCGAGCGCCGCGGCCACGTAGCACAAGATCCCCACGCCACCCGCCAAGCTGAGGACGACGAACGCGAGGCGCACAACCACGGGATCGATGCCCAGGCGCTCGCCGATGCCGCCGGCGACGCCGGTGAGCACGCGGTCGTTCGCGCTCCGTCGGAACATGTCCTCATGCTGGCACATCGACCCCGAGCCGCCTATCGGGAGGGTTCCCGAGAACGGCCGGCCGCTCTCAGGGTTCCTCCAGGGTCATCCCCGATGGCGCCGGTGTCAGCGGGCAACCATCATCGGTCCGATGGACGAGCGAGGGGGCCCTCCGGAGCACGACCTCGGCCCCGTGCGGGTGGAGACGAGCGAGGAGCCACGCGAGCACGAGGTGCCCGCCCCGCCTTCCCCGGGGCGGAGACCGCTCCGCCGGCGCGTGCACGACAAGGTGGTCGGAGGGGTCGCGGGCGGGCTCGCCGACTACACCGGGATCAGCGCCTTCGGCCTTCGGCTCGTGTTCGGCTTGAGCGCGATCGTCGTGGGCGTCCTGCTCCTCCGGCCGTCGAACCTGCCGTACGGTGCCTATCACTACGCCTCTCGTCTCGGCTCGCTCCGGGACCTCGTGAAGGCAGGAGCCGGACTCGCGGTCGTCGGATACTTCGGGTTGTGGATCTTCGTCCCGGCCGAGGATGCCGACGCCTCGGCCGTTCGCCGCATCGGGCGTCGGCTCCCGAGGTTCTCGGGCGCAAGGACATGGCTCGCGATGCTGGCCTTCATCGCGGGAGCCACGATGCTCGGCAGCCAGATCGGCCTGTGGAGCGGCGACATCATCTGGGCGTTCCTGCTGATCGGCGCCGGCGTGCTGTTGTTTCGCAGGGACGCCGAGCGAGCGAACGACAGGGCGCGGACCTTGGCAGCCGAGCCGGCGGGCGCCGGTGCGATGCCGACTCCCCCACCGACCGCGACCATCCCGGCGTCAAGCGTGAGGGTCCCCGCCGTGGTCGTGCCTCCTCGGCCGCCGAGGGAGCGCTCGCCGCTCGGATGGCTCGTGATCGGGATCGCGATGCTGGCGGTGGGCGGCGCGGCCATCCTGCAGAACCTCGGCGCCTTGCACCTGCGTCTGGTGCGGTTCCCGGCGCTCGCCCTGCTCGTGCTCGGCGTGGGGATGCTCGTCGGGTCGGTCGCAGGGCGCGCCCGATGGCTGCTCCTCCCCTCGATCGTCCTCGCCCCGATCGTGCTCGTCTCGAGCTTGATCCACGTGCCGCTCGAGGGCGGATTCCGCAGCATCTACGAAGCGCCGGACACCGTCGCGAACGTCCACGGCGCCTACCGGGCCGTGGTGGGCGATGTCTCCGTCGACCTGCGGAACCTCGCCTGTCAGCAGAACACGATCTCCCTCAGTCAATCGACCGGGCTCGGCAACGTGTATCTGGCAGTGCCGTTCGACGCACACGTGGTCGCCACCGGGTCGGTGGGCCTCGGTTCGATCCAGCTCGAGTCGTTCCCGTCGGCGGACGGAGCCGATCAGCGTATCCAGCACACCCTCGAGCCGAGGTTCGGCGACGGGATCACGGTGATCGCCGACCTCGAGAGCGGGATCGGCAACGTGTACGTCTACCGCTACGGCCTCACGAAGCGCCAGCGAGAGAAGGCCTGCAGATGAAGCGCCATGCGTTCGACCCGTTCTCGTTCGTGTTCGGGCTCGCGGTCGCGGCGCTCGGACTGTACTTCCTGGTCGGCAACCGCACCGCCGCCGATCTCGGCGCCACGTGGATCTGGCCCTTCCCGGTGTTGCTCGTCGGGCTCGCCTCGGTGATCTACGCCGTGCGGGCCATGACGCAGAGCGATCCCGCGGCCGACCTCACACGCCGGGATCCGGAACCCTCTCCGGACACGACCGAACCCGATGACCTGAGGAGCGAACCCCCGCAGGACTGAGTGGGCCGGGCTACCCGGCGCCGCCCCCCGTTCCGCCGCCCCCACCGCCGCCGCCGCCCGAGAAGCCACCTCCGCTGAACCCGCTGCTCGAGCTGCTCGAGCCGAACCCGCCGCTCGAGCTCCCGCTGCTCGCGCTCACCATGCTCGAGATCACGATCGCGGATGCGGCCGCGTTCAGGTTGTGGATCAGCGCGATGCTCTGCAGTCCGGTAGGTCCGCCCGGGATCGGCGACCGGAGCGACTCGAGGGGGACGAGGGCCTTCACCTGCTTCTCCACGAGGTCGGCGACGCCGAGCGCGACCGCCCACTCGAGGTACTGCTCCCAGATGATGACCGCGAGCGCCGGCGCGTTCGGCAGGTCCGAGAACTTGGCCAGGTAGCGGCGGAACGCCGCCAGCTTCCAGATCCGCTCTCGGAGTGGGCGGTCGACGCGCGCCGGGATGATGCGCAGCGCGACGATGAGCGAGAGCCCGGAGACCGGCACGAGCCACCACCCGACCGGTCCTCCGAGCCCGAACGCCGCCGTCCACACGCCGTAGGCCGCGGCACTGATCGTGACGATCGCCGAGCCCGTCGACTCGATCCGCGCGTCGCCCTTCGTGATGCGCACGAGCACGTCGCCCGCCTTGCTCTGCAAGCCCTCCCACCACCGGGTGTATGGCTTCCGCGGCTCGCCACCGATCGGGCGCGGCTTCGGCTTCAGCACGGAGACCTCGTCGACGGCGTCCTCGCCGCTGCCGAAGAGCAACATCATGAAGTCCTGGTCTGCCTGCGTCTCCAGGTCGAGCGCGTCCTTCTTCTTCACCAGCGTGAGGTCCTTCGGCGCAGTGACGAGCCCCTCCGAGCGGATCTCGATCGCGCCGGTGCGCGCGAGCCGAAGCACCTCGGTCCGGTACGCGCTTTGCGGCGACAGGTGTCCTCGCCACGCCGAGACGAGCAGCGCCGCTTGCACCGCGTCGTCCTCGGGCGGCTGCTCGAGGAGCTTCGGCACCTCGGCGATGCGGTCACGCTGGTAGGCCAGCACCACGAACATCGCGAGCACGAGGGGCACGCCGAGGAGCAGCGCCAGGACCCACGCACGTTGCAGGTCGTGGGTGTGCCGGGTGGCGTTGGCCTGATCAGCCCACGCTTTCTCTTGGGCCAAGATCTGCTGGAGCCGATCCTGTGGCTGCACGGCCTCGCGTGGGACCGCGCTCGTCGGGAACAGGATCGATGCCTCGACGAAGTTGAACGGCGGCACATCGTGCACGTCGTACCGGATCGTCTGTGGGTCGACGATCGTGACGTCGCCGTTCAGCGGCCCGTGGCCGAAGGCGCGGACGTCGTCCCGCGTGAGCCCGGGTGGCAGGTGCACCGTGATGACCGCGTGGCTCGTCGGCTTGCTCCACCCAGTGCCGATGAACTGCCAGTACAGGTGCGCGGTGTCGCGGTAAGCATCGACGGCGCCCGAGACCGTATAGCGGAAGATCCAGGTCCGGTTCTCGTCCTCGGCGTTGAAGCTCCAGCGAGCTTCGAAGCTGTCGGATCCGGACGGGCCGGCGTAGTCGGGCGTCACCGGCGTCTCCGAGCCGTCCGCGCGCAGCTCGGCGATGGTGAGATCGGTGACGTTCGCATCCTGGACGTCGAAGTAGGCGTACGTGAACGGGCCGTTGCGGAAGTCGAACGTGCGGCGCTCCTCGAGCGCCAGGTCCCCGTTCGGGTGCAAGGTCGCGTCGATCGCGACCTCCGGGAAGTGGTAGTCCTTCTCGACCGCGTGGGTGATGACGAAGGGGAGCCAGGCTCCCGCGGTCGTCAGGGCGATGAACGCGAACGCGAAGAACCACCCGAGGAGTCGTTTGAGCGGCTTCGGCACGCGCGGAGTCTAGCCCGCGGCGTTGGGCGGCTCGGCCGGGTCGCGGAAGCCCACGATCTCGTGCGTGCCGTCACAGAACGGCTTGTTGCGCGAGCGCCCGCACCGGCAGAGCGTGACGCGGTTGCGCACCTCGTAGGTCGTGCCGTCCTGGGACTCGATCCGCACACCGCCGTGGACCCACAGCGGGCCGTCGGGCTCGACCCCGATCTT
>Ga0070697_100001658_pt1 | contig 16971 bp, 10 predicted proteins | sample KBSK1501metaG_FD_65475 | JGI IMG/M metagenome (GOLD analysis project Ga0070697, IMG submission 65475) | Corn, switchgrass and miscanthus rhizosphere microbial communities from Kellogg Biological Station, Michigan, USA - KBS K1-50-1 metaG | ecosystem: Host-associated > Plants > Roots >...
CCACGCAGACGCAGGTGAGCGTGCAAGCCAATGTTACCGCCTGGTATGCTGATCCCCAGGGAAGCAATTCCGGCTATCGGAAGTTCAAGACAAACGGCCGATTGGAAGCCGATCTCCTGGATCGGCTGAGCAGCTTTCTAAGCAGCAATCAATCCATGTCCACGGTCGAAGTGGAGCGGCAGATCGAATCCGTTCATAAGCAACAGGCAGAATCAGAACGCCGCGCGACAGAATTGGAAAAGCAACTGCAAACCTCAAAGGCGTCCGGGAATACCAATTCAAAGAAAGAATACGTCGAGGCGGCCAAGGCTCATGTTCCGGTATTCAGCGTTCCTCAGAGTCGGGCTTCGATCCTTCTCCGGGCGCAGCCGGAAGATGAATTCGAAGTTCTGGAACACCGCGGAGCGTGGTTGCAGGTGGGGCTCGAAGGTGGCCGTAGCGGTTGGATACAAAATTCGCTGATCAAGTCCACCGCGTCGGCCGGAATCCGCGGACCGGCAGGCGAGGCCAGGCTCTCAGCCGCTCCAGCCTTTACCGTCATACGAGAGACCGTTTCGCCCTTCTCCGGTGATTGGCCGCGGTTGAAAGATAAACGGGCCCTCTATGTTTGGGCCCGTCCGGACGGATCAGCCCTGACTTTGGCGGCGGGCGAGAAGCTGCTCTTCGCGGAGCACATTTTCATGGAGCGCTACCGCCAGGCCACCCATGACTCGCGAAACTCCGTCGAGGGAATCGTGGTTATCTTTCTAGATAAACGGGGAGGAGTGGCCGCCGCGAATCTGGACGACATTCACTTCTGGGCCGAAGGCAGCCTTAGTTCGACGGCTTTCATTAAAAGGTGCTCACTGGATCCCACAGGTGCGTTCTCGAACCTGTCTGCGGGAGGCATCGCGAAGATCCCTGAGTAATGCGCCCGCGGCGGGGGGTTCCCCCACTAGGTCGCATTCTGCGACACTATCGAAATCACTACAGGGTTCACTGTAGAACAGGTACATATTATAGGGTATCGAACTGAGCACAAGCGTGAGTTAACATTTCAAGTTTGTCAGCGTCCGTTGCTCCACCGTTGCCCAAAAGATCGACAAATGCCGCCAGTTCAGATTCTCGTCGTGGATGACCATCCTGTGGTCAGAAGAGTGATCTGCTCGCTTCTTTCCAGCGACCCGATCCTGAACGTAGTCTGTGAGACTGCAGATGGTGAGCAAACGGTGCAGAAAGCCAAAGAACTTATGCCAGACCTGATTCTCCTGGACATCAGCTTGCCCGGAATCAGCGGCATCGAGACGGCCCGGCGTATACGTCGGGTTTCGCCGAATTCACAAATCATCTTTCTAAGCCAACACGATTCCCTGCAAATGGTGAAAGACGCGTTGAACACCGGCGGGCACGGATATGTTGCAAAAAGCGATGCTGGATCAGAACTGCTGAAGGCCATCCGAGCTGTACGCCAAGGGAAGCAGTTCGTGAGTCAACGAATCGCGTCGCAAGGTTGGAGGCCGCAGATGGTTGGCAGCGCAGTGACTAGCGGACCCCGAACTTCGCCGGTATCGAGCCCTCCTGAAGGTTGAATCGCCCCCTTCTCGAACAAACCGAATGTGGGTGCTCGTTGTCATCATTCGTGTTACGCCCCAAGCCCACCAGTAGCGGAGTCTGCCTGTTTATGGCTACGGGGTTTCCCTGCATCGCCGCCCCGGAGCGGCGTAACACGAAGACTACAGTTGTGCTACTCTGGCGGCCTGGCAGGTCAGGGTGTCGTTGAGGCGGGTGCTAACCCATGCACATTCCCGATGGCTATCTGAGTCCTTCGACCTGCGCCGTGCTCTACGGTGCCGCGGTACCCTTCTGGTATGCGGCGTTCGCGCGGGTCAAACGGTTGCTGCACACCCGGCTAGTGCCGCGGCTGGCGGTCACCGCTGCGTTTTGCTTCGTCATCATGATGTTTAACGTTCCGCTCCCGGGTGGGACTACGGGCCACACGGTGGGAGTGGGAGCCGCAGCCGTAGTGCTGGGACCATGGGCTTCCATGCTCTCGCTGTCCATCGCGCTGCTGATACAAGCTTTGTTTTTCGGCGACGGCGGAATTACCACCCTGGGCGCCAACTGCTTCAACATGGCCATTGTGGGCTCGCTGGTGGCTCATTTGGTCTACCGGGTGGTCGCGGGCAGAACCGCGCTCCCGTCCTCGCGCCAGGTGATGGCGGCTGGGTTGGCGGGTTATGCCGCGATCAACGCTTCAGCGTTGTTTGTTGCCTGTGAGTTGGGAATTCAACCGCTTTTTTTCAAAGATGCCGGCGGATCACCTTTATATGCCCCGTACTCGCTCGAGGTTGCGATTCCGGCGATGATGGTCGGGCACCTTACCTTCGCTGGCCTGGCTGAACTGATTGTCTCGAGCGGAGTCGTGGCCTATCTCCAGCGCACCGATCCCTCGCTACTCAGTCACAGCTCCTCAGGCGGGACTGATGGCGCCAGGCGGCAGTCTGCTTCAAGATCCGGCTGGGGATCGACCGGTCCGCTCTGGATTCGGCTGGCCCTGCTCATGCTTCTGACGCCGCTCGGCATTCTTGCGGCGGGCACCGCTTGGGGCGAATGGAGCGCGCGCGACTTCTCCAGTCCCGAGTTACGGCAGAAGATTGCGTCAGCCTCGGGCAACGTCGCGCTTCCGCTGAGACAGCCGGAGGGACTAGTACGGCTTTCGTCAGTATGGAGCGCTCCATTTCCCCAGTATGCGCCTACGTTCGTGCGTCGTCCCCTATTCGGTTACGTGCTGTCGGCTGTGTTCGGCAGCGGCCTGATTCTCGGGGTCTTCTGTCTGATAGGCCGGTTTTCCGCAACTGGGAACGGTGCGACGAGAGCTTCGCCATGAGTGGCGAGGCTCGCGGAATCATCGAGCGCAGCCTTTCGTCGTTTGTTGTGACGCTGCAGCGCAGTTTCGATGCCGAAGAACTCGCGAAGAAAAAAGGCTTGCTGCAAAGGCTCGACCCGCGGGTCAAGATTATAGCCATCATGCCGCTCATCGTAATTGCGGCTCTGGCGCGGCAGTTACAAGTTATCGGCGCACTTTTCGCCATTGCCGTCGCAACGGCTTTGCTGTCGAAGGTGCCTCTGGGCATGCTGGCAAAAAGAGTCTGGCTGGCAGTGCTCACATTCACAGGATTGATCTCACTTCCAGCTCTTTTCCTGACTCCTGGCCGGGCGATCTACAGCCTGCCTTTTCTCGGCTGGACCGTCACTGGGCCAGGATTGCGCGCCGCTGCGTATCTGACTATGCGCGCCGAGACGGCTGCGACTTTTTCCATCCTGGTAGCGCTCTGCACCCCGTGGAACAACGTGCTCAAGGCGCTTCGCGTGCTTCGACTGCCGACCGTGGTGGTGGTGATTTTGGGCATGACCTACCGCTACATTTTTCTTTTGCTCCGAACCGCGCACGATATGTTTGAATCGCGGAAAAGCAGGATGGTCGGGCAATTGGAGGGCCGGGAGCTTCGGCGAATGGCTACTGCCAGCGCCGGAGTGCTGATGTCGAAGACGCTTCAGCTCGGCGGAGACGTCTACCTGGCCATGCGCTCACGCGGTTTTGGGGGTGAAGTCTACGTCCTCGATGAGTTCCAGACTGGCTGGTTCGATTGGGTTGTGCTGGCGCTTTTTACCGGAATCGGGGTGCTCGCCTTCTGGTTTGGTCGATGAGCATCGACCATGAGAAACCTGCAAAGACACTGCGAAGAGGCCAATTCGTGACCGTCCCCATCTTCCCCATCCCCATTTTTGAAGTGCGCGATGTTACCTACCGCTATCCTGAAGTGACAGCACTGGACGGACTGAACCTTACCGTCATGCCGGGCGAAAGAATCGCTCTCCTCGGAGCGAACGGTTCCGGAAAGTCAACCCTGCTCAGTATCCTGGACGGGCTTTATTTTCCCCAGAAAGGCACCGTCGCATTCCGTGGTGAGCCTCTGACTGAAGGCCGGCTGCAGACCCAGGAAATCGAGTTCGACTTAAGGCGCCGGGTGGCGTTGATCTTCCAGAATCCCGACGTTCAGCTGTTCAACCCGACCGTGTTTGACGAAATCGCTTTCGGGCCCCTGCAGCTACGCTGGCCTAGGGAACAAATTGTTCTTCGTGTCACCGAAATGCTTGAGCAAATGGAGATCACGCATTTGAAAGATCGCTCGCCTCATCACTTGTCGACGGGAGAAAAAAAGCGGGTCGCTCTGGCTTCGGTGCTGATCCTCGATCCCGAGGTCTTGCTGCTCGACGAGCCTACGGCGGCGCTTGACCCCAAGAGCGAGAGCCAGATGATCGATTTTCTGGTGAGTTGCAGCGGCGGCCGGAAGACGGTGGTCACCGCCACTCACGACCTCGATCTGGTCGAAGATATTGCCGATTGTTGCCATGTCTTCCAGCGCGGCCGCATTGTCGCCGCTGGCACGCCGGCGGAGATTGTGAACGACCACGCGCTGCTTCTCAGCACCAATCTCCTACACGCCCATCGTCACGCACACGCTTCGGGTGAGCTTCACTCCCATCCGCACCGGCACGGACACGGACACTGAAAAGAACGCGGCCACCTGTCCTTCGGCGGCAAGCTATTCACGCAAACCTGTCATCCCCAGCATTGGACCCGCTTTGGGCGATTTAAAGGGAGTTGACACAAGTTCTTGTTCAGACTCAAGCGAATGTTCCGCCGTGTTCGCACCGAGAATCCTCGTCACCCTGAGCATGACGGTCGTATAAGGGGTCCTTCGACTTCGCAAACCAATTCACAGGCGAATCGGTCTGCGGCGCCCAGAATGACAGCGCGGCGGCTAATCCGCGCCGCTGGGTCGCGGCGACAGTGGCGGTAACTGGTTCGGATCCGATGCGTGGTGTTTGGTCCCCAGCGCGAGGCGCAGCCTGTCGAGATATAAGTAGACGACAGGAGTGGTGAAAAGAGTGAGCGCCTGGCTCATGATTAATCCGCCCACAATCGTGATACCGAGCGGACGTCTTAGTTCTGACCCCGTACCGGTCCCCAGAGCCAGCGGCAATCCGCCCAGCAGGGCGGCCATGGTGGTCATCATGATGGGCCGGAAGCGGCGAATACACGCTTCGTAGATCGACTCGGCGGAGTTCTTGCCGCTCCGCTCCGTCTCCAGCGCAAAATCAATCATCATGATCGCGTTCTTTTTCACGATGCCAATCAGCAGGATAATGCCGATCAATCCCATTACGTTCAACTCACTGCCGGTCAACAACAGGGCCAGGATGGCGCCCACTCCGGCGGAGGGCAGGGTCGAAAGAATGGTGACGGGATGAATGTAACTCTCGTAGAGCACGCCCAGAACGATGTACACCGTGACCAGCGCGGCCAGAATCAGCCATGGTTCGCTGGCAAGGGAGGACTGGAAGGCCGCCGCGGTTCCCTGAAAGCTGGCGTCGATGGTGGTGGGAAAGTTGATCGAACGCTGGGCATGGTTGATGGCATCGGTCGCCTGGCCCAAAGACACATTGGGCGCCAGATTGAACGAGAGCGTCACCGAAGGATATTGGCCCTGATGACTCACCGCCAGAGGCGTGTTCGAAGGACCAAAATGAGCGAACGCAGCCAGGGGCACCGCAGTCCCATTGGAGGCGCGCATGTAAATGTTCTGCAGCGCTTCCGTGCTCTGGGAAAATTCCGGAGCTACTTCCATGACGACGTGATATTGATTCAGCGGCTTGTACATGATCGAGACCTGGCGTTGGCCAAAGGCATCGTACAGGGCGTTGTCGATGTCGGCGGCGGCGACCCCCAGCCGCGCGGCCGTATCCCGATCGATGATCACCGTCGCTTCCAGACCTTTGTCCTGCTGGTCTGTGTTGACGTCGCGAAGTTCGGGAAGCTTACGGAACTTATCCAACAGTAGCGGTGCCCAGTGATTCAAGTCATCCAGGTTTTCGCCTTGCAGAGTGTACTGAAATTGCGCCTGGCTCTGGCGGCCGCCGATGGTAAGGTCCTGGGCGGATTGCATAAACAGGGTCGCGCCCGGCACCACCGCCAGTTGGCGGCGCAGCCTGCCGATAACCTGGTCGGCGCTCACCTTGCGCTCCGAGAGCGGCTTTAGCGTGATAAACATGCGGCCTTGATTGGCCGAGGTGTTGCCGCCCGCGAAGCCCACGACCGTTTCGACGGCCGGATCTTTCATCACCAGGCTCACGAACTGTGTCATCTTTTCCTTCATCGCCGCGAATGAAATATCCTGCGCGGCTTGCACCGCTCCGCTGATGCGGCCGGTATCCTGCTGCGGGAAGAAGCCCTTGGGGACGATGATGTAGAGATAAACGCTCAAGGCCGCGGTGGCGATGGTGATCAGCAGGGTCAGAGGCTGGTGACGAAGAACCAGTTTCAGGGCGCGGCGGTAGAGACCTAGGATGGTGTCGAAGAATTTTTCACTGAAGCGATAGATAGCGCCGTGCTTCTCGTTGTCCGCCGAGCGCAGAAATTTCGCGCACATCATCGGAGTTACGGTAAGAGACACCAGCAGCGAAACCGCGATCGCCACGCTCAGGGTGACGGCAAATTCCCGGAACAGGCGGCCAACAATTCCTCCCATCAGCAGAAGCGGAATAAATACCGCCACCAGGGACGTGCTCATGGAAAGCACAGTGAAGCCGATTTCGCGGGCCCCCTGAAACGCCGCCGCGACCGGAGGGATTCCATCCTCAATATGGCGAGTGATGTTTTCCAGCACAACAATGGCGTCGTCCACCACAAACCCAGTTGAAATGGCGAGCGCCATCAGAGAAAGATTGTCCAGGCTATATCCCAGCAGATACATCACGCCGAAGGTTCCTATCAGCGATAGGGGAACAGCCACGCTGGGAATGAGGGTAGCCCGAAATGTCCGTAGAAACGCGAAAACCACCAGAATGACCAGGATGACCGAGATAAGCAGAGTGAACTCTATGTCCTGTACGGAAGCACGCACGGTGGTGGTCCGGTCAAGAACGACGCTGACGTCAATCGCCGGCGAAATGGAAGACTTGAGCCGGGGCAAAGCGGCGCGCACACGATCCACGGTAGCGATGATGTTCGCCCCCGGTTGCCGGAACACGATGATTAACACTGCAGGTTTGCCGCCAGAAAGTCCCACATTGCGGATATCCTCCACTGAGTCCTGCACCACGCCCACATCACCCAGACGCATCGGGGCGCCATTGTGGTAGGAAACGATCAGCCTGCGGTACTGGTCAGCGAGAAAAATCTGATCGTTGGCATCCCAGGTCCAGGCGTTGACGGGGTCAGCCACCTCGCCTTTCGGACGGTTGGCATTGGCGGAAGTCAGCGCTGTGCGCACCGTGTCCAGTCCAACTCCCAGCTTGTTCAGTAGCGTGGGATTCAGTTCGGCCCGCACCGCCGGCTTGGCGCCACCGCCCACGAAAACCTGACCCACGCCTTCTACTTGAGCCAGTTTCTGCGACAGGATCGAGTCGGCGGCATCGTACATCTGCGGCAATGTGAGAAGGTCGGAAGTAAGAGCCAGAATAAGGATGGGCGCGTCTGCCGGGTTCACTTTCCGATAGTTCGGGTTGCCGGGCAAGTTGGCCGGAAGCTGGCTGCGAGCAGCATTGATGGCGGCCTGCACATCGCGCCCAGCGGCATCGATGTTGCGGTTGAGGTCGAACTGTAAAACGACGCTGGTCGACCCCAACTGGCTGGTCGAGGTCATCTGGTTGATGCCCGCGATACGGCCGAACTGGCGTTCCAGCGGAGTCGCCACCGCCGAAGCCATGGTCTCCGGACTTGCGCCCGGCAACCCGGCGCCGACCTGAATCACGGGAAACTCCACCTGCGGCAAAGGCGCGACCGGAAGAAAATTAAACGCCAGCGCTCCTGCCATGAGCAGTGCCGCCGCCAACAACGAGGTGCCGACAGGACGTCTGATGAATGGCGCCGAAATATTCATGGCTCAGTCCGCCGATGCCCCACCCGGCTCCTCGATCGGGTTGCCAATATTCAGATGGGAAAAGCGCTGCGCCAATCGGTCGAACCAGAGGTACACCACCGGCGTGGTGTACAAAGTCAGCAACTGGCTCACCAGCAGGCCCCCGACAATCGTGATGCCCAGCGGGTGGCGCAATTCCGAGCCAGTTCCCGTCCCGAGTGCCAGCGGCAGGCCGCCCAGCAGGGCCGCCATGGTGGTCATCATGATGGGACGGAAACGCAGCAGGCAAGCCTGAAAGATCGCTTCCTCCGGAGGTTTGTGCTCCACGCGCTCAGCCTCGAGTGCGAAGTCGATCATCATGATGGCGTTCTTCTTCACGATGCCAATTAGAAGAATGATGCCAATCAGCGCCACCACTCCCAAATCGTTGCCGGTCAAAAGGAGGGCGAGGATGGCGCCCACGCCCGCCGAGGGCAACGTGGAAAGAATGGTCACGGGATGAATGTAGCTTTCATAGAGAACACCGAGCACGATGTACACAGTGACGATGGCGGCCAAAATTAGCCAGGGCTCGGAGGACAGTGAATTCTGGAACGCCGCCGCAGTTCCCTGAAAGCTGGTGTGAATGCTTGGGGGCAAGCGAATGTCCGCCTCCGCCGCCTGGATCGCCTTGGTTGCCTCTCCCAGCGAAACTCCTGGGGCAAGATTGAACGAAAGCGTGACCACCGGGAACTGCCCCTGGTGATTTACCGCCAAATAGGTATTGGCGGTCTGGAAGTGGCTGAGGGAGGCGAGTGGAACCTGGCTTCCGCTTGCGGAGTGCACGTAAATGTTCTTCAGCGAATCCGGATTCTGCGCAAATTGCGGATCAACTTCGAGCACCACATGGTACTGGTTTAGCTGAGTAAATATGGTGGACACTTGGCGCTGTCCGAAGGCATCGTACAGCGTGTCGTCAATGGCCTGGGGGAGAATTCCCAAACGCGAGGCGGTATCGCGATCGATCACCAGATCTGCCTTGAGGCCGCCATTTTGCTGGTCGGTGGCCACGTCGCGCATCGACGGCAGTTTGCGCAACTCGCCCACCAGCTTGAGCGCCCACACCGACAACTCCTGCGCGTCCGCGTCCTCCATCGAGTATTGATACTGTGTCCGGCTCACGCGATCTTCCACCGTAAGGTCCTGCACCGGCTGCATATACAGGGTCATGCTGTTCACTTGGGCTAGTTTCGGCTGCAACCGGCGGATAATCTCGGCGGCGGTGGATTTACGCTGGTCACGCGGCTTCAGGTTGATCTGAATGCGTCCGCTGTTCGGAGTGGCGTTGGTGCCGTCAATCCCGATGAAGGACGAAAGACTGGCTACGTCCGGATCTTTCAGAATCACACCCGCGAGTGCCTGCTGACTTTGCGCCAGTGCGGTAAAGGAAGTGTTCTGCGGTCCTTCCGAAATGCCAAGAATTACTCCCGTATCCTGCACCGGGAAGAAGCCCTTGGGCACCACCACATACAGAAACAGCGTCAGCGCCAGCGTGCCCACCGTTACCAGCAGGGTCGTGGTCTGGTGCCGCAGGACAAATTTCAGCGTGCGGCCATAGAACTCGATGACGCGGTTGTAGAAGTCTTCTGTGGATTTATAAAAACCGCTTTGGTGGTGGGGATCGTGCCGCTTCAGGAGCTTGGCGCACATCATCGGCGTCAGGGTCAGCGACACTAACGCCGAAACCAGAATGGTGACCGCCAGGGTCACGGCGAATTCGCGAAACAGCCGTCCGACGATGTCGCCCATGAACAGTAGAGGAATCAGCACCGCGATCAGCGAAACCGTGAGCGACACAATGGTGAAGCCAATCTGGGCCGATCCTTTCAACGCAGCTTGCAGCGGCGATTCGCCCTCTTCCAGGAAGCGTTCGATGTTTTCGATCATCACGATGGCATCGTCCACCACGAATCCGGTCGAAATGGTTAACGCCATCAGGGTCAGGTTGTTCAGGCTATACCCCAGCAGGTACATCACTCCGAACGTGCCTACCAACGACAGCGGCACGGCAACGCTGGGAATCACGGTCGCGGAAAGATTCCGCAGGAAAAGAAAAATGACCAGCACCACCAGCCCGACGGTGAGCATGAGCTCGAACTGGACGTCCTTCACCGAAGCCCGGATGGTTTCGGTGCGATCGGTCAATATTTGCACTTTCACCGACGCCGGCAGCGAGGATTGCAGTTGCTTCAAAAGCACCTTCACTCGGTCGGCCACGCTGATGATGTTGCTGCCGGGCTGCCGCTGAATGTTCACCACCACCGCCGGGGTCGTGTTCATCCAGGCGGCTTGCTTCACGTTCTCGGCGCTATCCACAGCCGAGGCGATGTCGGAGAGCTTGACCGGCGCGCCATTCTTGTAAGCCACCACGATGCTGTTGTATTGCGCGCTCGAGTCGAGCTGGTCATTGGCCCCGATGGTGAAAGACTGGCGCGGCCCGTCCAGCACTCCCTTAGCCTGATTCACGTTGGCCGCCGCCAGTGCAGTGCGCAAATCTTCCAGGCTCATTCCGTAAGCAGCCAGCGCCGTGGGGTTCGCCCGAATCCGCACGGCAGGTTTCTGTCCACCGCTGATCGAAACCAGACCCACGCCGGGAAGCTGGGAGATTTTCTGGGCCAAAGCGGTGTCGGCGAGGTCTTCCACCTTCGAAAGCGGCAACGTGTCCGAAGTCAGGGCCAGCGTCAGAATGGGGGAGTCAGCAGGATTCACCTTGCTGTAGATGGGCGGGTTTGGCAGATCGCGGGGCAGGTATGTCGCACCCGCGTTGATGGCAGCCTGAACCTGCTGTTCTTCTACGTCAATATTCTCGTTGAGATTGAACTGCAGGGTAATAATGGAGCTGCCCAGGGAGCTGGTCGAGGTCATTTGGCTCAGTCCGGGAACCTGGCCGAACTGGCGCTCCAGCGGCGCAGTCACCGAAGAGGCCATGACATCCGGGTCGGCGCCCGGATAAAACGTCACCACCTGAATGGTGGGATAGTCAACTTCCGGAAGCGCGGACACCGGAAGTTGCGTGTATGCGACCAAGCCCACCAAAAGAAGCCCGACCATCAGCAGGGTGGTGGCAACCGGGCGAAGAATGAAAATTCGCGACGGGCTCATCGTGCTCCTGTGGTCGAAGAATGTGCTGGCGAAGCCTCTCCGGAGGAAGACTGTTCGGGCGAAGCCTGTCCCGCCTGTCGGAACGAAGACTGCGCCGGTGACGGCGTGTTCCTGCTTCCTCCCGCACCGCCCGCATGCACATCTACCTTGCTGCCGGCCTGGAGCTTGTCCTGTCCGTCCATCACCACGATGTCTCCCGGATTGATGCCACTGGCGATCGAAGCCACGTTATTCTGGGTAAAGGAAACCGTAACCGGGCGGACTTCGACCGTCTTGTCCGGTTTGACCACGAATACATAGCTTCCCTGCGGCCCATTCTGGATCGCGACGGAGGGAACCACGGTGCTGTCTTTGCGTGTTTCCAGTAGCAGGCGCACGTTCACGAACTGGTTGGGCCAAAGAACGTTGTCCTGGTTGTTGAACATCGCTTTCAAACGGCCCGTGCCCGTGGTCGGGTCAATCTGATTGTCGATTGTCAGCAGGTTGCCGGTGGCCAGTTTGGTCTGATCGTCGGAGTTGTAGGCCTCGACTGGAAGCGTGCCCTGGTGCATGTGCTTGGCTACGGTTGGCAAGTTGGCTTGGGGCAGGGTGAAAAGGACAGCGATGGGCTGTAGCTGAGTGATTACCAGCAGCGGGTTTGTGTCCGCGGCATGCACCATGTTGCCGGCGTCGACCAGGCGCAATCCAATCCGGCCGCTGATGGGCGCGGTAATGTGAGAGTAGACCAAGTTCAGCTTCGCGTTGTCGATCTGCGCCTCATCCGCTCGCACTGCTCCCTCCAGCTGATCCGCGGATGCCTTTTGAGTGTCGACCTGCTGCCGGGAAATCGCTCCCGATTCGTCCAGCAAACTCTTGAAGCGCTCGTAATTCAGCTGCGCGTCCTTCAGTTGCGCCTGGTCGCGATACAGATTTGCTTGCGCCTGGCTAAGAGCCACCTGGAACGGGCGAGGATCGATGACCGCCAGCAAATCTCCCTTGCTGACATTCTGCCCTTCTTTGAAATTCACCTGCGACAGCTGTCCGTCCACCCGGCTTTTCACGCTGACCGTATTGGACGCCGTCACGTTGCCCAGGCCCTTGAGATACACGGGCACGTCGTGGCGCTCGGCGGTTGCGACCCCCACAGGCACCACGGCCTGCGTGGACGCCCGTGCTGTGCCAGGTTTGGAACTCGCGCTGCACCCTAGCAGCGCTGCGGTCGCCAGGGAAGCCATGGAAAAGGCGAGCACCGCTAAGAATCGCTGGCCAGATAACCTGCTCGCTTTATGGGCGCCGCGCAACCCCGCGCCGGACTCCCGCCCGCGGTCTTCGATGCGTTTGTTCACTATGTCTTTTCCCCGCACACGCCGTTCTAGATCGGTTGCAGCCGATACGACTGCCACCATTTTGACGTGAGAAAGCATATCGCGGTTGCGGTTTATCTTTAGTCTTTACAAGACTTTACATTTCTGCGCGATCCAAGAAGCAGAATCAGATCGACCGCCGCGAACATAGGCGGGAAATTGGGATCTCGGCCTCGCCATCTAGGCGTGAAGGGCAGGGGGCCACGCAGACCAGGCGGAATGGGATAGGGGGAAAGGCGAGCCAGCCGAACCCTATTCGTGGAGAGATTTCACATAGGTGATGACCTGCCAAAGCTGCTGATCGGGCAACTTCGCCCACGAAGGCATCCCCTTCCTCATATTTCCGTTCACCAGCAGCCAATGCAGATCGCCTTCGGTGGCCTGTTCCTGCACCCGTTTGCTCTTTAGCCCTGGACGCTTCTTGGTTCCTTCGCCCGCTTCCCCATGACACTGCGAGCAGCGATCAACAAAAATCCTGCGCCCCGCGGCAATCGCGTCTGGCTGGCCCTGATAGGGGCTGATCTTTTCGTGATCGCGGCCGGGAACTTTCTTCAACCAGTTTCCATCGGCGGCGCCGGACACCAATGCAACCGGGAGCAAAACCATCAGCAGTACCAGCCCAAAATTACGGATCATCGTGCGCCTCGGTGAAATCGTCCCCATAGTTGACCGATTTCGTACGCGATTCCAAAGCGATACAATCGCGGAACGCTGTAGTCGTTCAATCCAAACTGGGGGGAGAACGAGAAAGTCAGGCCCTGGGGCGCCTCCCAGTTGATGGTGGGCCCGGCATAATGTGAAGTCAGATGTGTCCCCAAGCTGTATCCGTCTCCGAGACCCCCATACATCTCAAGTCCGGCCTGAAACTTTTCGCCGCAGAATGTGCAGTCGTGAGCGCTTGCCGCTAGCTTCAAGGGACGGCTCACCGCCCAGGCGTATCCAAATTCCCAGGGTCCGTTGGCGAGATTCTTTTCCGCGATGATATTTTCGCTGATGTTCCAGCCGCGAAAGTTGCTGCCCAAGATAAGCTTCAACTCCATCTCGCGCTTTTTCTCAGTGCGAGCCTTCGGGTTGGGATCGACGAGATCGTTCTTGCCGTCGTGTCCGACCACTTCTCGTAAGGCCTTGTCGCCGCCGTTGATGTTTTCGAATTCCAGGTAAAGAACTGGATTGATCCAGTGCTCGCCCAGCAGGGGACGAAAGCGGTTTTCCCAACGGTACCCAGTGAAGATGGTGCTGTCGTGCTGCGTTGTCTGGCCGTCAAGGTACAGCTCCGAAGTCCACCAGGCTGTGGCCCCATACTCGAATTCCAGCGTACTGCCGACAAAGCGGTTCCCGTCCGGTGGTTTTCCCACCGCGTTGAAGAATTCGATTTCGAGATTTCCCGGCTCCTCCATCTCATGAGAGTAGGTGACGAAGTAGGGCCGCTCTTGAGCCTTGCAACCGGCTGCGAGGAATACGACAAACAGGCCGAGCATAACCGCTGGTTTCATTAGGGGTGGTGGCTACCCTTCTAGTTGCAACTGAGTTGCAAGTATGCAACCTGCATTGACTTTAACGGCTTTGACCGCGGAAATCAACCAGCGCTCGTATTTTCTGTTGCACCCCGGTTGCAACTAGATGCAACGCCACGTCGCCGGAAATCGTGATCGAGCTGGGCTCCGGGAAAGAGAAAAGAGAGGCGAATTATTGGTCGGGTTTTTCGGCTGTACGGCAGTGGGCGCAGTAACCGCCGATTTCAAGGCGGGTGACGACGATGTGGAAACGGCAGTCCCGCTGAATCTGCCCCTTCAATCGGTCGAACAAGTCGCTTTCAAATTCAGTAATTTTGCCGCACCGCAGGCATGCCATGTGAATGTGATCTCGCTGCGGGCGGCGCTCGTAGTAGTGTTTTTCACCCTGCATGTGCATCAAGTCCAGCTCATCAATCAGACCGTGACGCTTCAGCAGGCCGAGAGTGCGATACACCGTAACCCGGTCAATCTGCGGATCGAGGCGTCGTGCCCGGCGCAATAGCTGGCTGGCGTCAAGGTGCTGTTTGGCGGTTTCAACCACGCTGAGAATGGTGCGGCGCTGACGGGTCATGCGCAATCCACGCGACATCAGTTCCGCCTGCAGACGTCCTGGAGTCTCGGTTTGGGGTAGTGGCATAGCAAACCTTCTTGCAACTGAGGTTCAAATTATAACCCGGCCAGCACGAATCGTAAGAAAAACTCACAATCCCTGGTGGCACGTGGCGGAACAGTCCTCCGCAGCCTGCACGAAGACCTGCATCCGCCGTAGCAGTCATGCCTGATGACTCCTACCGCCCAAATGTCCCTTCGCAGGTGCTAACCCCTCGGGGTACGGTATCCTGCATCGGTTCGCGGCTTATCGGCGACACTTAGAGGAGCAAACGTGATTGATTGAATCGCAGACGGGCGCACCGCTGGCGGCTCTGCGAGTTCCTCGTCGAGAACGGGGCGGACGTAAATCTGCCCCTCCCGGGATCCGGAGAAACGCCCCTGCATGCCGCATTGTGTTCCGCGCGCCCCGCGCAGAATCTTGTTGTCAGAGTTCTACTGGCAAAGGGGGCCGATCCGAACCGCGCCACCAAACCATCCGTCGAAACCGGCGCTTTTATGCGTGACTGTCGTACCAGGGCCGAGACTCCGCTGCATCGCGCCGCCGCCTTCGCCAGTGAAGACACGATTCAGCTTCTTCTCGATGCCGGGGCGAAGGTCGATGCGAAGGACAGGAACGGCGATTCACCACTCACGTGGGCGAGTTGGTCCCTGCGCCCGGATTCAATTCTCAGAAAGCTTTGCTATGGTAGCTTCTCCGTCCATCCCGAAAGGTGCTCGATGGATGAATATTTATTGGGAAAACCACGCGTCTAGGTGATTCCACTTAGAGCTCGGGATTGGTGCAGGCACTACTTTTTTGTAAGGGGAAGTTTTGCCGAGTGGGAGCTGCCATTTCTAAGATAGCTTATTTTGTGCCCAGCATAAGTGCTTCAAGCATTCTGTCAAGGAGCCGCCTACGCGGTGGGTTTTGGCTGACCGCAGCTCGGTATTTGTCGATCCACTGCGGTTCCGCATCAAGTATCGGGCTGGTCTGCTCCGGAATAGGCACTTCCAGTTTTGAGGAGCACCCGGTAATAGCCTGCAGTCTGCGTTGATCTGCGTAAGCGAGCGCCACGAAGCGGAATGGCTGTTGAGTCCATGAGACAGGACTCAACATCTCTGCTGCGCCCAGCACCGGGCCCCTTTGAGTCAGGAACATTACCTTGATGCGGGCGCCCCGAATCAAAGGTTTCGACAAACAGAGCAGGCCGCCAGTGGAGGAAATGACCTCCAGGCTGCCCGTCACGCAGTCACCGCTCTGGAACCGAAGCACCGCGGGAGTGTATTCGGTGGCTCGGACGCGCGGGGCTCGGCCAGTGAGCGATGGGGGCGGGCTAATCATTTGCCTGACGGGCAGTATCGTACTTATCCCTGACTGCGTAGGAGATAACGAAAGGGTATACCAGGGCGCGGTTACCCAGTGGTCCAGGGCCTCGCGGGGGAATTGCAAGAAGGGGCCGTTCAACATTCACCTCTTACAGATGTCCGCCCGAGTTAGAAATCAGCTCATCGATGCGCTGGCCCAGCGGTTGCTGGTGTATTTGCCTTGTTACGCCAACGATTCTGCGGGGGGGGACTCAGCTCCGAAGCCGATCGGCTATGCTGGACGGGACAGCTCTGGGGATTCTACCTGCGATGTTTCGGAGAGAGCCGGATCTCGAAGACTCTTGGCCACAGTTTTCCAGTGACAAACAAGCGCTTTCGAACGGGATCGTAAGCGATGCCGTTTAGCACGGCATCCGATTCGAGACGATAGATTGGGCTCAGAAGGCCCGTAAGGTCAATCCACCCCACTACATCACCGGTCTGCGGAGAGATTCGAGCCACGCGATCACTTTGCCATACATTGGCGAAAACCTGTCCTTCGACGAACTCCAGCTCGTTTAGTCGGTCGACCGTAGTCAACCCATCGTGGACCCTAAAGCGGCGTTTTTCTTGAAGCGTTTGGGCATCGAGAACACGAATCTCCGACGTTCCATCACTCATGAAGACTTCACGACCATTCGTCGCCAGGCCCCACCCTTCCCCTGAGTACGAAAACCGATGCAACAGACGGAAGTCGTTCAGATCGTATACAAAACCAAGCTCTGACTTCCAGGTGAGCTGGAGCACCTTGTCTTTGACGAGCGTGATTCCTTCACCGAAGAACTCCGACCCCAGGTCGGCGTGCTGGACGACCTCTCCCGTCTCGAGGCGAACTTTTCGCAGCGACGACCGACCGTTAAGGCCAGTACCCTCATACAGAAAGCCGTCACGGTATGCGAGACTTTGGGTAAAGACGCGGGTGTCATGAGGGAACGCCCGAACGATCGCAAATGTGTACTCCTGCGGACGATTGGCTTGAACCTGACGGGAAGACTGTCCTACCAGAAACGGGCGGTAGGCGATCAACAGAAACGCGACGACAATCCACGAAGAGATGCCCCTCATTTCACTCAGGCCTTGGCTATTGTCGCATCGCGAGAGGAGTTCATGGAG
>Ga0070697_100001659_pt1 | contig 16971 bp, 25 predicted proteins | sample KBSK1501metaG_FD_65475 | JGI IMG/M metagenome (GOLD analysis project Ga0070697, IMG submission 65475) | Corn, switchgrass and miscanthus rhizosphere microbial communities from Kellogg Biological Station, Michigan, USA - KBS K1-50-1 metaG | ecosystem: Host-associated > Plants > Roots >...
TTCTCCTGCTTCGCGGACGAGGCGAGGAACTCCGCGAAGGACTGATTCTTCAGGTCCCCAACCTCACCATGCTTCGTGTAGGCGGTGGTGCAGCAGCGGTACACCTTGAGGTCCCCGCCGATATACATGTTCATCTGCTGGTAGCCGCAGAATGAGTAGTCGGGCGCGAGCTGTTTGAGGTCGGCGATCCGGTCCCCGAAGAGATCGACCACGCGGAAGGCTGAGCATTCATGCTCCTCGCGGGCCGCCTCGATCCTCATCTTGATCCAGCGGTAGATCCCCGCGAATGGCTTCTCGCCTTCGGACGAGAACATCGCCGAGATCCGGACATAGGCCGCGCCGGTCAGCCGCGCACGGCGGACGCCTTCCCCGATCTCCTCCCAGTTCTCCGGCGTCACGGTGTAGCCGATACCGACGAGCGTCTTGGGGCAGGCGCTGGCGATTTCCGCCGCGTTCGCGAGGACCCTGGCGAAGTGCTCCTTCTTCGTGACGCGCGTCCGCGCGTAGGTGTCGGCGGTCCCGGCGTCTAGTGAGATCCGGATCCACTCGAATCGAGGAAGAACGTCTCGCCATCCTGGACGTAGAACGAGGCCGTTTGATACCAATCCACATGCGAGTCCGAGGTCAAGTGCTCTCGCGAACAGGTCGAGATGACGAGGATGTACGGTAGGCTCCCCGCCTCCAGTGAACTGCACGGCGTGGACTCCCGCTTCCGCCGCATCCTCAAGAATCTCAAGAGCCTTCTCATAGGGGATCATCCTCTGAGGATTGCGGTTTACCCCGCCGCCCGGAATATGCTCGACGAACTGCTCGGACGAGAGGCCCGTGGACATCCGATACGAGCAGAAACCGCAATCTTGGTTGCAGGTATCGGAGAGGATCAGCTGGATCTGTGAGGGGACGACCTGCTCACCGCGGCGAAGCGCCGCAATCCTGTCAATGTCCCAGGCGGCCTTCAGGTCAGAGTAGGCGGCATCAGCGTGCACGTCATGCCCTCTCGGGGCTCACTCAGTCTCTCGGACTGAGGGCTACAAATACCGGGAGCGACCCGGCCCGCGGCGATCCACCGGGCCTCTCATGGACCCGATAGCGGGGATTCTACGCTAGGTCCGCCTCCAGGTGGCAAATATCGCGCCCCCGCGCGGTCCATGGAACGCCGGATCGGCCTCGACATGAAAGCCTAACGCGGTCAAGTCCTCGACGCTCCAGCCCGAGCGGTGGATCTGGTAAGGGTTCATCATGCCCGTTACGTCGATGTCCTGAGCGTGATAACCAAGAGGCGTGAAGATCAGGATCACACGGAAGTGCGTCTTGAGCCTTTCGAGAAGGTCTGCGCCCTTCTCCTTGTCCATATGCTCGATCAGATCGAGCAGCATCGCGCAGTCGCGCTTCTCTTCGGGGATGAACTTCTCGTACTCGAGCGCATCACAGGTCAGAGCCGAGTACTTCGATGGGATCTGGGACCAGTACGGCCCGAACTTGTCGAGGGCGATCTTCGTCGTGACGCCGGGATCGACGAACGCGAGCTTGTCGCCGGGACCGGATCCGAAGTCCACGACGCTCGTCACGCCTCTCGTACCGAACGCGATGAAGTCCTCGAGCCTCACAGGCCGAGGGAAGCCCTGACGGCGGCGGGCTCGCCGGATGGAAAGACTTCGCTGATGAGATCGCGAATCACGCATGACGGATCATCGCTCGTCCCGCGCATCCGCGGCTCCATGTCGATCGACAGCGGATCCCCGCCGTACCAGTGGACACCCACGACATCATCGTCGAACAGCAGCTTCTTCGCGCTCCACAGCCGCTCGGCGTAGGCCCACGACACCGGCAGAATCTGATGATGCGGGTACGACAGGAACCGCTCACCGAGCATCCCCACGACCGAGGGGACAGGAGCGGAGTAGCCGATGACGCCGTTCAGGAGCTTCACGCCGAGCGACTGGTAGGCGAGGGGCTCGGTGCCTTCTGCGGTCATGCCTGCGACGTCCGCGACATGCTTCCAGAACCGGCCGGGCGTCCCGCCGAGGACCGCGATCGAGTGCACGATCCCTTCGGCCCGCATCGGGATCAGGACATCCGAGTCGCGCCACGCCTCGGGGATGGGCCTCCGCCAGATGATGTCCGTATCGAAGTACAGCCCGCCATCCTCGGCGAGCCAGCGGTACCGCGCGAGGTCCGAGCGGATCGCGCGGGCGCGCATCGTGTCCTCGCCGTCGAGCGCCTGCGGCCGGACGAGTCCGCGGACCTCCCAGTCAGGATTCAGGTGCCGGAACGAGGCGATCGACTGCTGCCGCAGCCACGACATGGGGGGGCCTTCCCAGTAGTACGCGGCAACCTTACTGAGCACCCGCGAACATCCCCTCGGTTTCGGCGACGGCCTTCAGGAGCTGGCCGTCCCCGCCTTTCGCCGCGAACACCATCCGGCCCGAGGGATGCGGGAGACGCGAGACATCGAACGCCGCATGCGCCCCATCGAACGGGATCCCGCCCCACTTCTCCATCGTGTACCGGCGGTTCCGCTCGTTCGCTTGAGCCACCTCGCCGTCCGTCACGTTATACGCCGGCTGGTCGTGCGACTGGTGGTAGACCGTCACCGAGAAGTCACACGTGAACATCTTCCGCTGGAGCGCGAGGCGGCCGATGAGGTCGTTGTCCTCGTAGCACATGCCCTTGAGATACGCTTCGTCCCACCCGCCGATCGTCTCGAGGTCGTCACGGCCACAGACCAGCATCCACGGAGCCGGGAAGATCCGGGTCGGCCCACAGTATTCCTTGCCCGAATCGAGGTCGAGACACCGGGGATGCCACATGCCTGTTGAGAGATCGTAGGCGACGGCGGCCTGCATGGCGCGAGGCGTCACGATCACGTCCGAGGACAGGATCACGATCTTCTCGCCCGAGGCGCTCGCCAGGGCTTCGTTGAACGCGCGAGCGGGATTGTTGTATCCGGCGATCCGGTACGCCTCATACGGCGCGAGCTTCCGCCAGATACACGGCAGCGCGCGCTCCATGCCTTCGGCGATCCCGGAGTAGTCCACTGTCGAGCCGTCGTCGATCACGATCAGCTCGGCATCCTCCGGCCACGCGCGGCGGAGGCTCCGGAGCGTCGCGAGCAGGACTTCAAGCTCACGGTTGAACACCGTCATCAGGATCGACAGCTTCATCGGCTACTGGTCGGGATCGACGCCGCCGACAAGGTGCGAGTGCACTCCGCTGCCGCTGCCCGGTGCGTGCATCTGATCTTTCATGGCTTGGCTCCTGTCGTGGTTGTCGTGGGTACGTCCTTCACTGTGCCGCCGTCCGCCTTGTGACCGCCACTCGGCGTGAGCTTACCACCGCACAGCGGACACGCTGTGAGCTTCGCGTCCTTCACGTCGGCCTTCAGCTTCTCGAAGTCCACGCCCGCGAGCCGCTTCTCACCGCGATTTTCCATGTCAGTGTCTCCGTGCAGGCCGAGCCTGCGGACCTACGACGCATGACCGAATGTGCGCGACAACGGCCTTCTGCTGGCGCGAGACGCTCTTCCCGCAGGTCGGACAGATGTAATGCGTCTGATCCGCCCGGGCTCGTTCAGCCGCCAAGCCGTCTGCCGCGAGCCGCCACGCGATGCCGTTGACGCCTCTCATGGGCGGGATTCTACTCCCATCGTCAAATTATTCACGAATGCCTATTGACAGCGGAGGGTGCTCCGAGTACTTTATGCGGAACATGCCGAAAAAACAGAAGCGCACGAAGATCCTGCGACTGTACTTCACCCAGGAAGAGCTGAAGAAGGTTCGCGAGGCGGCAGGGGAGTATCCCGTCGCCATGTGGATCCGGGCGCAACTGATGACCATCGCATCCAAACAGAGGCCGGAGGGCCGCCCAAGACCACCCGTCAGCAATCATGCGGACGGATCTTAGGAGACAAGCCAATGGTGGAAACACAGTACATACCTCAGTCCGTAGAAACATCGCACCTGCTTCTTGACAAGGCACTCGCCTCGCTTGACAAGGCACGGGCGATGGTCACGAAGGGTAAGGAAGGCGGCCATCTCAGGAACGAGATCACCGCCTACCTCGACACCGTCGAAGTGGCTCTCAGGCAGATCGAGCCTCTCACCGACATGCTCAAGATCGTCGTCAACCAAGGACAGACCGCCATCAATCTTCTCAGATCATTCGAGAGGACGCTGGCCAGCAAGCAGTTGACGCAAGGCGACGACGGTAGCTCCGACACCGCAGGCAAGTAGAGAGACCCCCTCCGGCCTCTCTTTTCCCACTGAAGGAGCTACCGATGCCCACCGTTGATATCGCCAGAATCACAGACAACCCCTTCCAGGCCAGGACCACGATCACCGATGAGTCTGTGCGCGGACTCGCCGATGAGATCAAGGCCGAGGGTTTCTGGAATACCACTCTTCAGGGCCGCAAGCGCGATGGAAAGATCGAACTCGTCTTCGGCCACCGGAGGCTCCGCGCCCTGCGTCTGCTCGGCACGAAGCGCGTCGAGGTCGATCTCGTCGAGTTGACTGACGCCGAGATGCGGCTGCGGTCGCTCGAAGAGAACTTCCAGCGGGAAGGGCTCACCGATCTCGAGAAGGCTGATGCCGTGCGGGCAGCGGTGGCGGGGCTGGAGGAAGAGGGAGTGAAGGGACCAGCGGCAAGAGTGGCCGAACGATTGGGGCTCGACAGGGGATGGGTGAGTCAGCTCGCAGAGATTTCTGTTGTCGTAGACAACAAATCTCGCAAAGTCATGAAGCGTGGCAACTTGACCGCCAAGACTGCGCTTGCCGCCATCCGATTTGGCGGCGAGGAGTTTCTGGACACACTGGCAGATCGCCCCAAGGATGCGCCATACCCGACTCACAAAGTTGTCGAAGCCTTCTCCAGAGAACTCACCAACATCGAAGACGACACGATCCGCGCCCAGGTCAAGGCCCGGATTATCAAGGGTCAGATCAAGGACCCGAAGAACGTTGCGGCGAGTGCTCGGCGTCTCGGTTCGACGCGAGCGGCGCGAGCCAAGCAGGCCCCGCCGGATCTCAAGGTTGTAGCCGTTCGCTGGACCCATGAACTGAATGACTGGGCCGAGACGCTCCAGCAGGCGCTCCCGTACATGGACTACATCGACGAGATTCCCTCGCTGGCGAGTGACCTGCGGAAGGCCGCCAAGCGACTCTCGGACGTGCTCCTGAAGATCACCGAAGTGCGAGCGAAGCCGAAGCGCTATGCCGAGTAGTCAATACCTGACGTGCAGGCTGCCGTGCGTCGGCTCGTCCGCCTTCTGACTCCGGTACGGGCTCCACTCCTCCGCGCTCGGCTCCGCGCGCGGTGTGAGCAGTTGTATCGCCGGGTCGCAGGCGAAGCTCACGACGTTCGGGACATCATCGAACCGGAGGGAGTTCCTTCCGCCCGGCAGGTTCCGCCACTCACGGGCTCCGTCGAGGAACACCTTGAGGAACCCCGCGGGCACCGTGTCCGCGATCAGGAACTCATCACGCCCGGCACGGTCGGCGAGGGCAGCGAACAGCATGTTCTTCCTCCCCGCACGGCCCGAGCCGCGGGACAGCTCGACGGGTGAATACGCCACACCTTCACGGCGGGCGATCTTTCGCATCTCGTCGGGGTAGATGTTCGATGTCTCTCCGTAGGATTCGATCGCGTGCTTCGCGGTGCGCCAGTGGCGCATCAGGCGCGCCACCTCGGTGAGCCCCGCATCGATCGTCCAGTCACGGGACTGGCTCCCATCGAGCAGGATGATCTCCCGACGCTGGCCGTGAGTGCGGAGGGCGATCACGCAGGTTGCCCAATAGTTCTTCTCGCCCGAGAGCGCCTTCCCCTCCTGCATCGGCATCCACGAGCCGAGCTTCGTCGGTGCGGGGTCCGTGAACACGATCACGAGGCACTTCGTCTGGCGGAGATGCAGCTCCTCGAGCGTCACCATGTGCTCGCAGGTCGCCGGGTTCCACACCTTCTCCGCCTGCGGGGACGGGTCGTTCATGATCTGAAAATTGTAGTCCGGTCCCATGGCACTCTCGAGCATCGTCAGCTCTTCGATGCTCTTCAGTACCGGCGTCCCCTTGTAGTCGAGCTTCCCCACGGTCTCCCGGCCATGACGCACACGGCTCACCCAGGACTTGTCCTTGCGCCAGCCGACGTATGGATCCGTCTCGTCCCAGTGTGTCCCCGTCACCACGATCCGGCACCCCATCATCCGGACCGGCAGCACCGTGTTCCGGTACCACGACTTCTTCTTCGGGATCTGCGAATCCTCGATGTCACGGCGGCCAATGATGTCGTCGAGCCGTATCGAGGTCTTGACGTGGGCTCCGGTGATCTCGGCTCCTGCACCTTTGGCTTGCGCTGTGGGCTGTCTGTCGTACTCGGTACGCCTCACGGTGAACTCGCTGGCGGAGAGGAATCTCTTCGCGGCCTTCCCCGGCATGATCTCTGGACGCAGCCGGCGGAAGGCATCGTTCTTCAGGAAGTGCGTCCCGAGCTCCGACACCACCTTCTGCGCCTCTTCTTCGACGGCGTGGCAGAACAGGATCGAGGCGTTCTGGTCACGGAGAATATCCTGGGCCGCATCAATGATCTGATACGTCGTCTTGAGCCCACCACGCTCGGACATGAAGAGAACAAAAGGCGCTCCGCGAGCTTTCTGCTCATCCCACCAGCGGAGATTCTCCCGGTGGAACGCTTCCTCCTTCGGCGTCCGGGTCAGGTAGGAGTAGCCGAGGTACACGCTCCCGAGATAGAACAGGTCACGGCAGCAGCGCTGCAGCTCGGACTCGACCTCGCGGTTCCCTGCGGCTTCGGCAAGCTCGTCGAGGGCGCCCACCTACGTGCCCTTCACGTACCCTGCACGCCTGTCCACGTACACAGGACGGCCATCCGCCGTCCACAGTAGCGGCTGCTCACGCTCAGGGTCCGATGTCGATACCGTAAGAGTCTTCGGGGGCTCCGCGTCGGGCCAGTCTGCCTGATTCTTACTCGGCATCGCGACACCCCTCGTAAGCCTTGATCTCCATCTGCGCCTCCCGCGGCCCCACCGCCAGAGGTGGCCGCCAGGCACGCACCTTCTCGATGGCGGTCTCGATGCCCACCTCCTTCACGCTCACGGCTCGTGCCTGCCAGCCTATATGTCCCGCCTCACGCACGACTGTGAACGTCTCAGGGTCGAGTGCGAGCCTCTCCCGGTCCCAGAGATCTTCGGCCACTATACAGGCCCCTGCGATGAACCTGTGGGCGAGGCCGTCAGTGTCGGCGTCGTACCACCACTCTCCGTAGATGCGGATGCCTTCTGTCAGAGGGGGCGGGTTCGTACTCATGGGATGGGCCTGCGGCCCGTCCTTCCGTGACAGACCACGCGAAGCGTGTTCCTCATGGGCGAGAGTATTTCATGTGAGGCGCCAGGGGCCCAAGTTTTCTTAGGGTGTCTCACGGGCTCAGATTTTCTCGGGGTAGATTGAAAGTCAAAACTGACACGATTTCAGCGAGCGGTTTGTCAGTCAGTTACCTGGCCGCTACCGGGGTACCTACGGCGGCTTGGCCCTACTTCCCCACCTTCACCATCCCACTCTCCCCCCGCTCCCTCGCCTTGCACTGCTCGAGCCTCACATACCGTGCATCACACACCTTCTGCAAGCGTCCCAGCATCGCATCGAGTGAGGTGGGAACCTCAGAGCCTGCACGTACCAGAGCAATACATGCCATACGCAAGCCTGCAATCACTATGCGGGTGTGTGTATGCCGTGCCTGAGCTATGAGACGTGCCTTCTTGTGCAGCTGCTCATCCTCGGAGTCTGGCTCCAGCTCACGGCGAAGCTTCATGACTCCCAGAGTGAGGCCAGCAGTCACACCATCAGAAGTCTCGCGGCTTGTAAGTAGCTCATCCGCACGCTTCAAAGCCTTGCGGTCCAAGGCTCGTAAGGTTGTGGGGGGAAGAGATGCTTCCAAGGCTTCACGCTGAGCCTTGGCGGGGGTAATGCCATTCCATTCAGGGTTGCGAGCCGTTGAGGGGGAATAACCTGCTTCAATCATTGCTGCAGCAGTGGACTTTGCACCATTGAGCAATGCTGCGCCCACCTTGAGACGCCTTGCAGAAGGCTGGCGAACACGTTTCTTCTTCCGTGGAGAGGTTTTATCCGACCTCAGAGCCGCAGACTGTCCCCTGGAAGCCACCATTCACACCGTGTTACACCGCGAAGCCTGAGCGCTACCCTGTGACACCTTGTCAGGCTCTCACATGGCAATTCATGGCGCTCACTGTACCACGCGCTCCATCTGAAGCCTGGTACACCCGACCGTCACCATACCGACCCCCCCTACCCCCCCTGTGTGCATACCAGTGAGCCGTCCGCTGGGCGTAATGGGTATGGTGCCCGCCGTCTTCCCTGGGCTGCGCATTGGCGTTCCTCAGGGGCGGGGACGATGGTACACCCGGCGAGGGCGGTGATGTCAACCGGGCTCAAGAGCCACGAGAGCGCCCTCGACCGAACCCGGACACACCTGAAAGCGTCCTCGCCCCTCCTGGGGCCAACCAAGGGCCTGTAGCGGCCTAATCCAGAATAGGCGGTGCGCTCTCTTCAAGCTGCATGGTCTCCCCGCGGAACCTGAGTTCCGCCGTCCGCCCCGGGGGGCCGCTACGGGCCTTCAGAACCTTCAGGTGAATGGTTGAGGGGTCGTCCTTGCGCCTCCAGAGACCGATCACCACATCGGCGTTCTCCTCGATCGTCCCCGAGTCACGGGCTCCTTCGAGAGACGGGCAGTTCGTGCCCTTCCCGCCCTCCTCGCCCCGGGCGACCTGGCAGAGATTCACGATGAGCACGCCCTTGAGCTTGGCGAACTCCTTGAGCTCGCGCGACAGGCGCGAGGCGCGCTCGTAGGGCTTCTCCCCAGGAGCGCCGGCGAGGTACTGGAAGTAATCGATCACGACAGCGCCAATGCGGCGGTTGTGGCGTTTCTCCCAGATATCGACCCGCTGCTCGATCGAGGAAAGCGGCTGGCGGGAGCGCGAGTACATGCACAGCCGCCCCTTGGCGATGGCCGAGTAGACCGCGGGCACCGCGCCTGCCTTGATCGCCTCGGCCAGCTGACGGCGGTCCCACCCCTCGCAGATCTGGATCAGGCGGTTGGTGGCGAGGGTCTCCTCCATCTCGAGCGAGGCGAAGAGAACGCCCCACGACGGGCAGGTGCCGAGCCAGTTCGCGGTGAGGTTCAGGCCAAGGGCGGACTTACCCACGCCCGGGCGCGCCAGGACCGTGACCACGCTCCCGGGATACAGGTCTCCCATCGCCTCATCGACGAGCGGCCAGCCGGTTGTGATCGTCCAGTCGGCGGGACGGCGGTAGAACTCCCGGAGGTTCTCGAGGCACTGCTCGGGCTCCATCGAATCGTCGTCGAGGACGAACCGCTCGCGGGCCGCGGCGAGCAGACTGGCCCTCAGGGCGTCGATCGCCTCGGTGGCCATACCCTCGCTCGCTTTCTCGGCTGCGAGGGCGTAGGCGTGCCTGCACGCAGCGTCATAGGCAATCTGACGGAGCCTGTCGAGGTAGAACGTGAATTTCGCCATGACCGGCAGGATGTCCACGATCGCACCGACCCGGGCGTACTCGGAGACGGCCCCGCCCTCTCGCTCGGACATGAGCCGAGAGACGAGAACCAGGTCAGGGCTCGAGCCTTCAGCATGGAGGTCGAGGCACGCCTTGTAAACCCTCTGGTAGTACGGGTTAGCGAATGCCTCGATGGGGAGATCGCACTGCTTGACCAGATCAGGCTTGGTCAGGATGCAGGCCAGTACCGCCTGCTCGACGATCGGGTCCACAACGTCAGTGGTGAACGGACTTGCCATGTCGCACCTCGCATCCGGGGCAGAGCGTGCCCCCGGGGATCCTGGGTTCACCGCAGCGGACGCACTCGGTACTGTCAACAGGGGAGGCCGTCTCGTCCTCCCAGCGGCGGTCCTTGAGCCACCGCTCGGGGTCGGGCCACTCAGGGCAGAAGGCGTGAGAGGCGCGGAGACGGGCCTTCTCCCCCTCCTGGGCCACGACTGCTGCGATCAGGACGGACCCCGGGGGCCGCGCGGACCCCAGCTTGGCCCACTCCCTCTCCGCGGCCTGTCGTTTTCTCTTTTTGGGGTAGTTCTTGTACCACTCGTCGAACTCGACCAGCGAGCCGGTACGGCGAGCGGTGGGGATGGGGGGTGTTCTTTCTTTTAGGGTGATGGGAGATGGGAGCGTAGTCATTTGCATCCCATTTGCATTCACATGACTATCACTTGCATGCAAATGACTTTCACTTGTAGCTTTTTCCTTGGTATACCGCGCTTGTGCGGCTCTGCGGCGAATGTCCGAAAGCGTCTCACCGCGGGCACGCCGTGCGGCCTCGCGCATCGCGCGCCTCTGAACGTACTGCGGGGCGTGATGCCAGAAATCGTGAACCTGATAGCTCCCCTCATGGTGCTCGAGGAAGCCAGCCTCGACCAGGGCTGCGACCAGAACTCCCGCCTCGCCTTGCCAGTCTGCCGTGATCTCCACGTCTCCCGCGGATCCGACAGCGGGGTCCCCCGATTCGTAGCAGGATGCCCAGATGAGGTCGAGAACGCCGGCAGCCATGGCGCGTGAAGCGAGGGCCATCGAGAGCCGCCTGAATTTACGGTGTCCGTAAAGGGTGGGACGGGCCATTCAATACCCTCCGGCAAGGCGCTTTCGGGGCGGATCAGGCTTGCCGTCCTGACCCGCCCCTCCAGCAAGGGCAAACGTCTGTCTGGCGCTGGCCCTATTGTGAGGTTCCTGGTTGTTGAAGGTCAAGGATCGCCCCGAGGGCCGGGCCTCTGGCCCGTCCTTCGGAAAAGCCGCCGAAGGCGTCCATCACGATGGCCCGCTCGGCGTCGTCACTGTGGGGGAGGGTGGCCCGCGCCTCAGACATCGAGTGACCCCTGGGTAGGCGTGCGGGGCGTCACAGGCTCCAGGGGTAACACCATCTGCGCGAGGCGGCGGGCCGCCGATCTCGCAGTAACGCTCCTCGATTTCGATGCCGATGGCGCGGCGGCCGAGCTGCTTGGCGGCGACGAGGGTCGTACCGGAGCCCATGAAAGGGTCGAGGACGAGCCCATGCGGCACGCTGGAACATCGAATCGGCTCGCTCACAAGGTATGGATTCATCTGCGTGGGATGTCCATTCTTTCCTCGGCTTCCGTGCCGATAGTTGTCGCATGTGAGCACGTTCGACGCGGGCATGTCCGCAGGATGGACGGCCCATGTCTTGCCAACGCGGTAGGCGAACAGGCACAGCGAAGCCCCGGACGGCCAGCCTGACCACGGGGGCGGCGGGACAGGGGCAAGGCGATTCCACACGAGAAACCGCGTCTGCCATCCGAGCGCGTGAAAGGCGAGCGTAGCCTTCGCGAACTGGTGATGCCCGAGCCAGGCGTAAACCGATCCGTTCGGTTGGAGCGTTGCCGTGGCTGCGAGAATCGTATCGACGTGGGCGAGTCCGTCCTCGATGCTGTCCTTTGGAAAGAAGTCGAGATTGCGGATGCCGCATCCTGCCTTCCCGGTGTGCCGTTCTCCGATGAGAGACAGCCCGTAAGGCGGGTCCGTCACGATGAGGCTCACGTTCGGCGTGTGCGCCATGACCTCGAGACAATCGCCGTGGTAGATCGTGATGCCGTCCTGCTCGTAGTAGGGCCTCATCGTGCAGGCCCGATCACCGCCTCGACATCCTCGACGCTCCTGGCGACGATGTACACCCCACCCATGCGCGTCACGGCCTCCCCGAACCGCTGCTGGGCCTGCTCGGTACGGGTGAGGGTGGGGCCGGGTTTGTAACGCTCGGCTTTCACTTCGATGCAGAGCATCACACCTACTGCATGTTCCGGCTCTTCCGGGAGGCCGTCACAGGTTTGGCAGTAGCAGGGACGCCGGATGACGCCCATGAGATCAGATTGCCCGGGGACGCCGAACCGGACACGCTTGCCCGATTCCGCTACGCCTCCCCCTGTCGCAGACCTCCAGAGGTACAGGTCGCTCCGTGCCCCGATGACCTGGAGGATCTCCCGCTGGATGTCACGCTCGGAGCGGCCTTGAGGCTTCTGCGCGCCGGGGACGGGGGCCTGCATCTGCTGAAGCTGGGTCTCACTCACTCGTAATTTGATGGGCATGGGGGCCTCCTGCGGATACGAACCGCGCCAAGATACGCTCCGCCTTGAATGGCTGTCAAGGCTTCATGCGGAGAGAATAAATATTTTCTGTAGGGCTTGACATGTCCATGCGAGCGGCATATATTGCGGCCCGTGACATTCACACAGGAGGCGCGAATGACGAAAGCAAAAGGCACCTACGTGCTCGTGACAACATCTCACCGCGGCGTTTTCGCGGGGTACATGACAGGCAAACCCGACAAGACGGTGACGCTGACCCAGGCCCGATGTTGCCTGTACTGGCCTACAGGGACGCAGGGATTTCTCGGGCTGGCCACAGTCGGCCCCCTAAAGGGCTCGAAGGTTGGCCCCGCCGTGTCCTCGCTCACGCTCTATGACGTGACCAGCATCAGTGATGTCGAGCCTGCGGCGGTCGAGGCGTGGGAGAAAGGTACGTGGTCGTGAGGTACGGTGCTCTGCCGGATTGGATCGGCTCCGGCTCCGGCTACGGCTCCGGCTACGGCGACGGCTACGGCTACGGCTACGGCTACGGCTCCGGCGACGGCGACGGCTACGGCTACGGCTACGGCTCTTACTGGTCACGTCTCATTGCCGACCGCGTGCCGCATGCCGATGCCATGCTCTGCCTGTGGCGTTCGACGGCGAAGGCCACGCCCGCCAATGGTGGACATGCCGCGCCCGTCGCGCCCGGGACCATCCAAGAAACGGCTGGCCCACTGAGCCTCTGCCAGCCAGGAACGCTCCACGGGACGCTTCGGCCTGAACAGTGGAAGGGCGAGCGCCTCTGGATTGTCGCGCTGCACGGTAAGGTCGTCGGTAACGACGAGAAGATGGGCGCACTCAAACGGGAGATCGTGTGCGAAATCACCTGAGCAAGAATGGCGCGGGTCGTATGAAGATTCGCCGCAGGCGGATGAAGATGAGCCAGGAAAACCTCGCCGCGCTGATTGGCGTGGACCAGGGGACGCTCTCACGGTGGGAGTCGGGCACCCAGGCCCCGCTCCGCGCGCTCCGGATTGTCTGGGAGAACGAACTCGCCCGCGCCGAGCGCGCACGGAGGAGAGCATGATCGGCATGTACGTCCACGTCTACGAGCCTGGACACGTCACGGTCCGCACCGAGGGACGCCGCGTCCATGTGCGGATACAGAAGGACACAACCAGCATCCTGCTGTACCTGTCCCCCGAGGCCGCACGGGACCTGACACACGAGATTGCGAAGCATCTGGCGGGGATCAGGTGCGCAGAGGTCGCAGAGGAGCAGCCGGAAGGGTTGGCTGCGCCGACCTTTAACGAAGGACGGCCCGGAGGGCCATCCGAAGAGCCTGAGCCTGTGGAGGAGGACATCACATGGTGAGCCGCCCGGTACCTGAACTCTGGCAGCCGTACCCATGGACCACGGGCGAGGACGCTCTCGCGTTCCTCGAGCGCCGCCGGCAGCTGCGGCGTTACGAGATGCTGTCCTGGCGCGTGCTGTGGCTCGTGAACTCGTTCGCGTGGCTCGCGCTGGGGATGCTGGTAGGGGCGGTGGGACGGTGAAGAAGCGTGTGGGGCGCCCTCCAGTAATGGGAATAGCGCGTTCTTGCCGGGTCATGATTCGAGTGACCTCAGAAGAGTTGGCTCTGCTAACAAGAATTGCGGAGTCGATCCCGGGTCAACAAGGGGGCGTGGCTACGATAAGTCGAAACGTGCTCTTGAAGTGGGCAGACGAAGTAGATATTGACGCTATCCGCGCAGCGCGCGCCGCTCTTGAGAAGGAAATCTACAAATAACCAAGGAGGACCCGTGCCCATCATCGTGAAAGACTCAGGCCGTGATTACCCGCCCGCCCCCGAGGGTGTCGCCCAGGGCGTGTGCGTCGATGTGATCGACCTCGGCCTCCAGGAAACCCAGTGGGGGCCGAAGGAGAAGGTCGAGATCCGCTGGCAGCTCGACACCGTGGACCCCGAGGGCCGGAAGTTCATCGTGATCCAGCGGTACACGCTGTCTCTCAACCAGAAGGCCAAGCTCCGGGCCCACCTCGAGGCGTGGCGCGGGAAGAAGTTCACGCCCGAGGAGCTGAAAGGCTTCGACCTCGAAAAATTGCTGGGCGCGAACTGCCAGATCCAGATCATCCACAACATCACAGACGACGGGCGCGTGTACGGGAACGTCGCCGCGCTGATGCCTCTGGGCCGCGGCATGACAAAGATCGAGGCCGAGGAGTACACGCGGGTGAAGGACCGGCCCACGCAGCGGGGGACGGGTAACGGGGACGTGCACGGGCATCCGGCAGAGGAGGAGGAAGAAATTGCCTTCTGAGCCCTCCACCGCGAACCGCGTCTCGAAGGCCAATCGCTGGGGAGACACCCAGCGGTACTACGAGATCAACGGTGTCCACTACCCCTCGGTTACAACGATTATCGGTGGCGCAGTTAATAAACCAGCTTTAGTTCCTTGGAGTGCCAAGGTCGAGCGTGAGGCCGTCTCACGGGCCGCAGGGAACCTCTGGGACGACGTGAAGGGCATCACCCCTCCCATGACCCGCGAGGCGTTCCTGGCGAGCCTCCAGACGCGCGTAGGGAAGCAGAAAGCGCACGTCAAGGAACTGGAGAAGGCCAGTAACATCGGGAGCCAGGTCCACGCCCTGATCGAGTGGAACATGCGGAAGGAGATGGGCCAGCTGGTGGGTCCCGAGCCTCCCATCGGCGCGCCGGCGCTCATGGCCTTCGGAGCCTATGAAGAGTGGCGTAAGACGGCAGGGCTGATGCCCCGGCTCATCGAGCAGGTGGTGTGGAGTACCCGGCACGGGTATGCGGGGACGCTCGACCTCTACGCAGGAATGGACCATGAGGGCCAGCAGATCATGGCGGTCACAGATTACAAGACGGGGAGGGCTATCTACGCTGAGGCGTTCTTGCAGATTGCGGCGTACGCCCAAGCGCTCGTGGAGATGGAACAGATCAAGCCTCCGGTGAGCGGCTGCATCGTCAGGCTTCCCAAGCTGGCAAGCGATCCACTCCCCGAAGTAAGAATCCTGAGCTACGACGAGATGGTGACGCATTTCCAGGCGTTCCTCTCGGTTCTGGAGGTCTGGAAGTGGATGGAGGCACAGAAGTAAATGGGACGGCCCAAGCTATACGCAATCCTCACGTGTGCCCGTTGTGGGGGCGAGAGAATACTCAGGCCGTGCGAGGCTCGCAAGCGTAGGTTCTGCTCGCATAGGTGTGCAAGCCTGTCCCAGCCGGAGCACGCGCACATGTATGACAACAAGTGGGCATGGAGAGGTGATCGCGCTGGAAGGTGGGCCATGCACAAACGAGCGGGAAAGCTGAAGCCTCCCGGCCCATGCGAGCATTGCGGGAAGGCGGGAACAGTCGTCCATCACCGTGACCACAATCCATTCAACAACGCCATCGAAAACCTTGGACGTATGTGCCGTTCCTGCCACGCCCGACATCATCACGGCAAGCATGCCGTGCAAGGAGCCACCGCATGACCCGACTCGCCGCCCTCTGTGTCCTGGTTGCCGCGTGGCCCGCGCTCGCGTGGGCCGACTCGATGCCGGACAAGGATCCGAAGCACGACATCGGGAAGCAGCCCGAGCCACTGTACGGGGCGCACGGACTAACAGCCCAGCCATGTCCGCCCGGATGCCCGCAGCCCGTTCTCAAGGTGCGCGGGCCGTGCCCCAAGCAGGTCGAATGCACGAACCTCCCGGACTGCCCGAAGTGTCCGGACTGCGTGTGTGGCCCTCTGCCTGCCGGGATCGTCATCGACCCCAATACCTTCAAGCTTGATGAGCACGGCAAGATTGTGCCGCTTCCGTGTCCTGAGCCGCTGTGCCACAACACGCCCGGCACGATGATCGTCCCGCTCCCGCCTCCCGACGGGCATGAGCGTGAGTGGTGTCCGTGTACGCCGGGGCAGCGTGACAACCCCTGCCCGAGGTTCCATACGTGCCAGCCGGACGGCGGGCATTTCTTCATCCCCGTCTCGCTCCACTGGCTGCGCGGCGGTTCGTCGGAGCTGTCGTGGCAGGAGCGCCGCTACGACCTCGCGCACGGCGACGACCCGCGCATCGGCCTCGCTTGGGGTGATACGTGGGGCGCGGGCGTCGGCATCGGCCACAGGTGGCAGAGCGGGTGGGCGGTCAGTCTGTCGGGCGTGGTGATGAACGAGCCGGACATGGACGCGACGTGGCTGAGGCTCCCGCGTGTCGGGCGCGTGTCGCGGCTACAGGCGAAGGAGGGCGGGCGGACCATCGGTGGTCAGTTCACGGTTGAAATTCCAATAGGAGGCAGGTAGATGCCACATCACAGCGACGTGCCATTCGATCTCGGTGCAACGGGACGCTTCCCCGAAGGTAAGATTCACGACTCGGATGAGGGCGAGATCAGGTTCGCGGTCGGCTCGAAGGATGGAAACGTCATCATCGAATTTGGCAAGCCTGTCGCGTGGCTGGGACTGCCACCCGATCTGGCCCGAGAGCTTGCGGTCCTGCTCACAAAGCACGCAGATGCCCTAGATCACGCGACCGCCCTTGCGGCGCTTGAGCGTAGGCTGAGAGACGCGAAGAACAAATGACCGCCCCCTCGGGAGCGGGGGCTCGTGAGGGCGTGCGACACCGATGGCGGGCGGACGGGTGGGGGCCTCGCTGATCGTGGAGATTCCACTCCGATGACTCTCAGCGAGGTCGCAAAGCTTGTTGAGATTCTCCCGCAGCTACGACAAGCGGTTATCGACGAAAGCAGTCCTGATGTGGCAATGATTGACGCGCTCGAAACGATGGTGCGTGCGTATCTGCTTGAGGCCGACACGTCGCAGTACAACACCAAGAGATACAGA
>Ga0070697_100001660_pt1 | contig 16967 bp, 14 predicted proteins | sample KBSK1501metaG_FD_65475 | JGI IMG/M metagenome (GOLD analysis project Ga0070697, IMG submission 65475) | Corn, switchgrass and miscanthus rhizosphere microbial communities from Kellogg Biological Station, Michigan, USA - KBS K1-50-1 metaG | ecosystem: Host-associated > Plants > Roots >...
TAAAGGAGTGGAGCCGACGAGATTCGAACTCGTGACCTATTGCATGCCATGCAATCGCGCTCCCAGCTGCGCCACGGCCCCACACACGCGGGTCGAGGGTCAAGTTTAGCGAACTCGTCGCAGCGGGAGCGGCGACCGCCGGCGCCACGGCACCAGTATACACGTTTTTGTGTAACTGCAGCGACAAGCTAGGCGAGCCCGGCTTCTATCATTCCTGCGATGCAGCACCTCTGGGCGCCCTGGCGTAACGAATTCATCAAGGGCCCCAAGCCCGAGGGCTGCTTCTTCTGCGCGGCGGCGGCGGCCGATCCCTCGCAGGATGCCGATTACCTTGTACTCGCCCGCCGCGACCTGGCCCTGGTCATCCTCAACCGCTTTCCGTACAACAGCGGGCACCTGATGGTCGCCCCCACCGCGCATCTCGCGAACCTGGAAGAGCTGCCGCCGGCCACGGCGAACGAGGTGATGGCCCTGAGCCAGCGCGCCCTGCGCGTCTTGCGCCAGGTGCTCTCGCCCCACGGCTTCAACCTCGGTATCAACGGCGGCAAAGTCGCGGGCGCGGGTGTCGCCGACCACGTGCATCAGCACGTGGTCCCGCGCTGGGACGGCGACACCAATTTCATGCCCATCCTCGCCGACACGAAGATTCTTAACGAGAGCCTTACGACCAGTTATCAGGAGTTGCGCGCCGGTTTCGATCGGCTCCCGTAAGGGCCACCGTTATTCGATCGCGGCTCAATAAGGTCCGAACGGCGGATCTGCCGCACGAAATGCGGTGATACCGTCGTTCTAGCCATGAAGAGACATCGCCGCAAATCCGGCCAGGCATTGATCGAGTATGCCTTCCTGATGATTTTGCTGGCGACCGTCGCTATCGCGGTGATCATCATGGCCGGTACCCAGCTCGCGAGTACCTACAACGACGTGAGTTACGAATTCAGCCACCTCACCGACGCGACCACGCTCGCCCCGGACGGCGTCACCACCGTCAGCCCGGGAGCGACGCCGACGTCCTCATGTCCTCCGGGCCAAACGCTGCAACTGATGGGGCACAAGTGGAAATGCAGATAGCGCCGGTTCAGCTGCAACGCCCGGCCGGCCCACGCGGGCTGAACCGGCTGCTGGCCAACCGACAGCTCTGGAAGAACGCGATCTACTCGATCGCGCTGATCACCTACCTCTGCTCGTTCCTCTTCTTTGGCCTGGCGATCGCCGACGTCCGCGAGTCAGGCGGCACTATCACCGCGCTCATCGACCTGATCGTGGCGCTCTATTTCCTGGTGCAGGTGATCTTCCTGTTCGTACTCTCCGGCGTCGTCGAACGTCGCCGCCAGAACCAGCCGATCGACTTCCCGGACCGACGCAGCTAGATCTCGCTAGAGGCGTTCGATAATCGTCGCGATGCCCATCCCGTAGCCGATGCACATCGTGCTCAGCCCATAGCGGGCATCCTGCCGCTCCAGCTCGTGGAGCAGGGTCGTGATCAGGCGGGCACCGCTGGCACCGAGCGGATGGCCGAGGGCGATGGCTCCACCGGAGTAATTCACCTTTTCGGGATCGGCGCCGGTCTCCTGCTGCCAGGCCAGCACCACTGGGGCGAAGGCTTCGTTGACCTCAAAGAGATCGATGTCCTTGAGCTGCAGCCCGGCCTTCTTCAATACCTTGGCCGTCGCCGGAATCGGGCCGGTCAGCATGATGGTCGGCTCCGAGCCGACGATCGCCTGCGCCACGATCCTCGCCCGTGGCTTGAGCCCCAGCTCTTTGGCCTTTTCCTCGGTCATGACCAGGACGGCCGCGGCGCCGTCGCTGATCTGGCTGGAATTGCCGGCCGTGACCACGCCATCGTCCTGGAATGACGGCTTGAGCTGCGACATCTTCTCGCGTGACGGAGGGATCCGCACGCCCTCGTCGATGGCGAACGCGTGGCTGCTGCCATTCTGCTTCACCTGCACCGGGAAGATCTCGCGCGCGAAGCGGCCCTCCTTGATCGCTTGGCCCGCTTTGATGTGGCTTTGATAAGCGAACTCATCCAGCTGCTGGCGGCTGAATCCCCACTTCTTGGCAATCATCTCGGCGGAGTTGCCTTGCGGGATGATCTCGAACAGATCTATGAGCTTGGGGCTGACGGGACCCTCACCGGGCCCAAACGCATCCGAGCCCATCGGCACGCGCGACATGTTCTCCACGCCGGCGCCGATCACGATGTCCTGCGCGCCGGACATCACACCCTGGGCGGCGAAGTTGACCGCTTGCTGGCCGGAGCCACAGAAGCGATTGATCGTCGTCCCCGGGACTTCGATGGGGAAGCCCGCGATCAAGACCGCGGCGCGGCCGATGTTCATGCCCTGCTCGCCGGTCTGGGTGACGCACCCGACTACGACGTCGTCGACCTGCGCCGGATCGATGCCGGCACGGGTGACGAGCTCGCGGAGCGTGAACGCCAGCAGATCGTCCGGCCGGACCGGGCTCAGGGCACCGCCGCGGCGGCCGATCGCGGTCCGGACGGCTTCAACTATTACGGCTTGGCTCATGGAATGGGACTCCCTGTAATGGTGGGGCTACAAACCCTCTACCAGTCTAAACCCCGAGTTCGCTTAGAATGTTCCGGCACATGCGAGCTAGCACGGGACGGGCCTATTGGGCTCGGTAATCAAGAAGCGCAGAAAGAAGATGCGCAAACACAAGCATAAGAAGATGCTCAAGGCGACGCGCTGGCAGCGCCGGACGAAGTAGCGAGCGTTTGAACTAAGTTCTCCAATTTCGCCTGGGACGCCTCACCCGGGTAGCGATTGACGACCACGCCGCGCTGGTCGACCAAGACGAACGACGGCGGCGAGTCGATCTGATAGGCCGCCGCCAGGCTGCCGGCATCGTCGTACAAGCTGGGGTATGACACTTTGAACTCGGCGACGAACGCCCTGGCCAGCGCGCGGTCATGGTCCAGCAGGTCGACGCCGACAAATCGGATGCCCTGTTCGGCGTACCTGGCCGCCAGTGCATTCAGGCCGGGCTGCTCCTGGCGACACGGTCCACACCAGGCGGCCCAGAAGACCAGCACGGTCTTCGACTGGCGGAAGTCGATCGACAGGGCGTCGCCGTCCAGCGTCTGGCCTGACAGTACCGGCGCGGCCGTCCCAACCCGCCCGTTGGGCGCGGCTTGCGAGACATCGGGTTGGAGCGTGCATCCCGCCAGCAGGAAGACGAATAACAGCGTCGCGGGCCGCCTCAGGATTTCCCTCCCCCAGGGCGACCGTAAGGTGGGGCCCAACAAAATTAGTTGACCGTGCCGGGTTGGCTTTCCCCGAGCGGCCGCCGGAACCCGAGCCCCGGCGTCGATGGCCGGGTCGCGGCCGGCAGCAGGGCCTTCTCGAGCACCTCGTCGACGTGCTTGACCATGACGAGCTCCATCGATTGCTTGACCTCGTCCGGTACTTCGTGCAGATCCTTGCGATTCTTCTCCGGCAGGATGAACACCTTGATGCCGGCGCGGTGGGCGGCCAGCAATTTTTCCTTCAGTCCGCCGATCGGCAGCACCTTGCCGCGCAAGGTGATCTCACCGGTCATCGCGACCTCGCGTCGAACCGGCCGGTCGGTCAGCACCGAGACGACGGCGGTCGCCATCGTGATGCCCGCCGATGGTCCGTCTTTGGGAATGGCCCCGGCCGGCACATGGATATGGAAAAAGTGATCCTCGAAGAAGCCCGGCTTGAGGCCGAGCTCGAGGGCGTGCGAGCGCGCGTAGCTCACGGCCGCGCGCGCTGACTCTTCCATGACCTTGCCGATCTGCCCGGTCAGGGCGAACTCCCCGCGTCCCTGCATCAGGATGGCCTCCACCGTCATCACATCGCCCCCATACTCGTTGACCGCGACTCCGGTGACCGCGCCCACCTGGTCTTCCAGCTCGGCGATGCCGAACTCGAATCGCGACGGACCGAGATAGCCGGTCAGGTCGGTCGGTTCCACGACAACTTTCTCGGTTTCGCCTTGGGCGATGCGACGGGGGATCTTGCGGCAGATGTTCGCGATCTCGCGCTCGAGGTTTCGTACCCCGGCCTCGTGCGTGTACTCGCGGATCAGCATGCGCAGCGTGGGCGCCGTCAGTTCGAGGTTCTCGTTGGTGAGACCGTGTTCGCGCAGCTGGCGGGGTACCAGGAACTGCTGCGCGATGTGCATCTTTTCCTCCTCGGTGTACCCAGGAAGGCGGATGATCTCCATCCGGTCGCGCAGCGGGGCGATGATGGTATCCACGACATTCCCGGTCGTGATGAAGAGGACGTGCGAGAGGTCGTAGGGGACCTCCAGGTAATGATCAGAGAAGTCGCGATTCTGCTCCGGGTCGAGGACTTCGAGAAGGGCCGAGGATGGATCGCCGCGCCAGTCGGCGCCCACCTTGTCGATCTCATCGAGCATGAAGACCGGGTTGCGCGCCCCCGCCACCTTCATTTGCTGAAGAATCCGTCCCGGCATCGCGCCAATGTAGGTTCGGCGATGACCGCGGATCTCGGCCTCGTCATGGATGCCGCCCAGCGACAGCCTGACGAACTTGCGTCCGAGCGCCCGCGCGATCGACTTGCCGAGGCTGGTCTTCCCCACCCCCGGCGGCCCCACGAAGCACAGAATGGGCGAGCGCAGGCTCTGCGAGCGCTGCCGGACGGCCATGTATTCCAGGATACGTTCCTTGATTTTTTCGACGCCATAGTGATCTTCGTCGAGCACGGTGGCGGCGACCTTGATGTCCCAGGTCTCTGCGGGCGGCGGCCCCCAGGGCAGGGCGATCAACCAATCGACATAGGTGCGGATGATGCCGACCTCGGGCGAGGCCGCCGGGATGCTCTGCATCCGGTCGATCTCTTTCAGCGCGCGTTCTTTGACGCTGTCCGGCATGCCGGCGGACTCGATCTTCTCGCGTAGGCTATGCAGCTCCGCGCCTTCTTCGTCTTCGCCGAGCTCTTTGCGGATTGCCTTGAGCTGCTCGCGCAGGATCTGATCGCGCTGCAGCTTGCCGATCGTGCTCTGGACCTCGTTCTGGATCTTGGCTTTGAGCTCGAGGATCTCGACCTGCTTGCTCAAGAAGAGCGACAGCAGGCGGAGACGTTCGATGACGTTGGGCGTTTCCAGCATGTGCTGCTTCTGGTCGAGCGTCTGGTCGGGGGCGGCCGAGACCAGGTCAGCCAGGTAGACCGGGTCATCGGTTTTGGAGACGGTCGCAGCGATCTCCGGTGCGACCGCGGCGCCCGACTCAACGTACTTTTCGTAGAGGCTCTTGACCGAGCGCATGTGGGCCTCCACCTCGAGGCCCTCCCCCACCTGGTCGGCGACGATTTCGATTTCGACCTCGATGAAAGGCTTGAACTGGACGAAGCGCACGATGCGCGCTCGCTGGGCGCCGGCGACCAGCATCTGCACGCCAGCCGGAGTCTGGCGCATGCCGTTGATCTCGGCGATGGTGCCGGTCGCGTACAAGTCTTGCTCGGTCGTGTCGTCGACCTGCGGGTCGCGCTGGGCAACCAGAAGGACCTGCTTGTCCTTCTCCATCGCCGCTGTAATGGCCGCAATCGACGTGCGCCGCCCCACAGACAGCGGCACGATCAGCTTGGGAAACACGACGTCGTCCCGCAGGGGGACCAGGGGAATCCGCCGCAGCTCAACGGCGTCGGCCATTGCCTTTAGACCTGCGCTCCCGCGTCGCTGGCCGCCGGGCGCCAGGCCTTGGGCGATGCGATGCCGCCTTCGAGCGCCCGCGGTCCGATCAGCCGCGCGATCTGGTCTTCGTCCAGGACTTCTTCCTGTAGCAGGGCCGCCGCCAGTGTATCGAGCTTGGCGCGGTTCGCGGTTAGGATGTCCTCCGCCGTCTGATAGCCGTCGGTGAGCAGCCGGGTCACTTCTTCGTCGATGATCGCGGCCGTGCGCTGGCTGATGTGCGGACTGCCGGCGAGCTCGCGGCCGAGGAACACGGCCTGCGGCGAATCATCGAAGGAGAACAGGCCCATCTTCTTGCTCATCCCCCAGCTCACCACCATGTGCCGCGCCAGTTCGGTCGCGGTCTCGAGGTCGTTCTGGGCGCCGGTTGTGATCGAGCCAAGGCCGAGCTGCTCGGCCGCTCGCCCGCCGAGTGCCATCGCGATCCGGGCCTCCAGATACTCCTGTGACAGGTTGTGCCGATCGTCGGTTGGAATCGATTGGGTGACGCCTAGCGCCATGCCGCGCGGCACGATCGTGATCTTGTGGACCGGATCGGACTGCGGCTGGTACCAGGCGACGAGCGCGTGGCCGGACTCGTGGTAGGCAATAACCCGGCGCTCCGCCTCGCTGAGGTAGATCTTGCGTTCGGACCCGAGGACCACCCGGTCGAACGACTCCTCGAAATCCTCCATCGCAACCGTCGTCCGGTTGGTGCGCGAGGCGTGCAGGGCGGCTTCGTTGACCAGGTTGGCGAGGTCGGCACCCACCAGGCCGGGGGTGGAGCGCGCGATGATCTCGAGGTCGACATCCGGATCCAGCGGCACGCTGCGCGTATGCACTTTCAAAATCGCGGCGCGGCCGCGACGGTCCGGCCGGTCGACGACGACCCGCCGGTCAAAGCGGCCGGGGCGGAGCAGCGCCGGGTCAAGGACGTCGGCGCGGTTGGATGCGGCGACCACGACCACGGCCTCGCGCTGGTCGAAGCCGTCCATTTCGACCAGCAACTGGTTCAACGTCTGCTCGCGCTCGTCGTTGCCGCCGCCAAGGCCGGCGCCGCGCTGGCGTCCGACGGCGTCGAGCTCGTCGACGAAGATCACCGACGGCGAGTGCTTCTTGGCATCTTCGAAGAGGCTGCGAACGCGCGAAGCGCCGACGCCGACGAACATCTCGACGAACTCCGAGGCCGAGATACTGAAGAACGGCACGCCGGCCTCACCCGCGATGGCCCGGGCCAGCAGCGTTTTGCCGGTTCCGGGAGGGCCAATCAGTAAGACGCCCTTGGGCATCCGGCCGCCCAGCTTCTGAAACTTCCCGGGATCGCGCAAGAAATCGACCATTTCCTGCAGCTCGAACTGGGCCTGTTCCACCCCGGCGACATCGTGGAAGGTCGTCTTGGGCGTGCTCGGGTCCTGCAGGCGGGCGCGGCTGCGGCCAAAGCTGAAGATGCCCTGCGCCGCCTGGCCCGACCGCCGCACGAACCAGATCCAGATCGCGATCAGGGCGAGGAATGGAAGGAACGTGAGCAAAAGGCTGCCGATGCCGCCGGTGTCCTGCTTGACCGTGGTCGCGACGTTGTGGCTCTTCAGCAGCGGAAAGAACGTGGGATCGGTCAACCCGACGTTGTCGGGGACGGTGGCGGTGAACTGGGTGTTGGTGACCCCGTTGTTGGCCACCGCGACCTTGAGGTCACCCTGCGCGGACTGGCCCTGGATGGTGATGTCGCCGACGTTGCCATTCTCGACCTGGGTCACGAGCTGCGAGTAGCTCAGGTCAACCCGCGCCGGTCCGCCCAGTTTGCTGACGAGCGGGGCGGTCAGGATGACCAGGTACAGGCTCAGGCCGGCCAGCAGGGCCAGCCGCAGCCAGGAACCGGTCTGGCGTGGAGTCTTGGGCGCCTGCGGGGGCGGGGTCTGGTCGGGCCGGAATTGCGCCATATGGCTAGTCTATGCCCGCCTCATGAGAATGAAACAAGCTCGATCAGCTAAAGCCTTCGAATGGGACCCGACCATCATCGATAGCCCGATTTCGGTCTGGCCGGCGACCAGCGCAAACGGCTAACTGGCGCATGGCCTGAACGTATAATCCCCCGGGGCGATAGCTCAGCTGGCAGAGCGCCGCACTCGCATTGCGGAGGTCGAGAGTTCGAGTCTCTTTCGCTCCACCAACCCGGTCAGGCTAACCGGGGCTTGGGAGCGGTAGCCATCACTGACAGTGGAACTTGTGCCCGTGCAGGACTGCCGTGGTGCCATCCGGGCACGTGTAGGCACTCGTCGCCCCGGCATCGCCCGGATTCGTGACCGCTTCCATGATGTCGGTGAACGTCAGGGACAGTTGGTTGCCGGTCGCGGTGATAGTGACGATAGCAACACAAGCGACCAGGACGAGGATGAGCGCAAATTCGACCATCCCCTGGCCCCGAGAGCCTAAGTGATCGCGCAACCACTGGATCATATTTTTCCTGGGCTGAGGCCTCGGCCCGTGCGCCCTCTATACCTATAAACGTCCCGCCGATTACGACCTGCGTGTCGATGAAGGGCCGTGAACGGGACTCCCTGTCGCGTTGTGTTGGACTCGTTACGCCACCAACCTTACAAACCGACTAACGGCGGGTCGTCCTGGCCAGCTAAGCGGCGGCCGGCAGCGCCCGCGTGTCGGGCTGCGCGAGGGGCGCGACGCCCGGGATGCGGGCGAAGGCGGCCCAGATCAGGAGCGGGGCAGCCCCCGCGACGACGACGACGATGCGGGCGAGCAGCATCTGGTTCATGGGGGCGGCAAGCAGCAGGAAGCAGCCGATGCTCACCACCCGCCCGATCCCCAGGCACAGCTCCTGGTGGACGATGTAGTCGTAGCGCATGACCTTCGGCGCCGGATCCCGGTCGATCACCTGCAACGCCAACGGCGCCAGCGCGTTGCCATGGAGCGGGCCACCGATCGCGCGCAGCAAGCCGAAGCCGACGATCGCCCAGGCCGAAAGGTAGAGCGGCAATAAGAAGGTGGAGAGCACCAGCAGCGCGCCGCCAACGAGGGCACACGCGATCCGGTGCTTGGGCTTCATGAAGGCGGCCAGCCCCAGGCTGATGCCAACACCCAGCAGGCCCATCAAGCCGTTGAAGTTGCCCACCTGCTGCTCGTTCTTCAGCACGAGGAACATCAGAATCGTCAGCACCAGCCCGATCAAGCTACCGGTGAAGCCGTCGGCCAGCCGGGCTCGGGTCACCCAGCGCCAGTCCGGATTACGCCGCGCCAGGGTGGCGACCCGGCGAAGCGACAGGCGCTGGCGCGCGGAGGACGGCAGCTGACCGGCCAGCACCATGGCGGCCATCAGCACTACGGCAGACAGGGCAAAGACCAATTGATAGCCACGGTAGGTCCCACCCACGCGGGCGCCCGCCACGATGATCGCGCCTGCCGCCGGCGGAAGGGTGGCGGTCAGGAACAGGCTCGCCGTGGCCTGGGCGCCGAAGTAGCGGTCGCGGTCCCGGTCTGATGTCGTGTCGTACGTGACGAGGTGAAAGCCCGACCAGTAAAAGCCTTCGGCGACACCTCGGAGAAGGCCCAGGACCACGACCCAGTGCGGGGCGTCGTTTCCCAGCATCAGGATCACCAGGTAGGAGAAGCCGCCGCCGAAGAGGCCCAGCCGGATCGAGGCACCCGCACCCATCCCCCGCCAGATCAACCCGTTGGCGACGAAGGCGGCGGGAATCATGAGCGCGCTCAAGCCGCTGTAGAGGGCGATCGGCACCAGGTCGTGGCTGGCCCGCCAGAGAAAGATCGAGAGGAACGCCCCGGCCAGCAGGTTGGCCGCCGTATAGGCGCCATGAACCAGCACCATGGTGCTGGCGCGCCGGTCCAGCCCGCCCGATAACACCCTCGGCCGAAACACCCGTCCCTCTTTCCGGGCTCGTCCCGCAGGCCCGTATCGTGACAACGCCTCGGACCGCGGCCACTTTCCCGGGTCATTGGCCTGTGACGAATACGACGCGTCCGTGACGCGCGCCAGCCTGACAACCCGGTGCGCAGCCGAAACGTCTCCCGCAATAGGACGGCAGTAGCCTCCCCCTAGACGCTCGATCGAGCGCCATCCAAGGGGGTCGCAACTACGGAAATCAACGACGTTCACTCCGCGATCCGGGAAGTGCTGCCGCAGCCGGCCACGCCCCTCCCGGCGGCCACCCGCGAGCTGCTCGCGTCGCTCCAGCAGGGAGCGATCTCCGCCGCCGCCTATGACACGGCTTTCGTCGCCCGCCTGCGCCAGCCCGACGATCCCAACGCGCTGGCCTATCCCCAGACGCTCGCCTGGCTCCTGCGCAGCCAGAACGCCGACGGCAGCTTCGGTACGACCCTGCCGATTCCAAAAGACAAGCTGGTCTCAACCCTGAGCGCCCTGGTGGCGCTCGCCGACCTGCCGCAAAACCTCCAGGATGGAGTCGTCCACCGGGCGCGGACCAAGGCACTGCGCTTCCTCTACGAGGACACCGGCAACTGGCAGACCGGCCCCGACATGGCCGGCTTCGAACTCGTCCTTCCCGCCTTGCTCGATGAGGCCAAGGTCCGCGGACTCCCCCTCCCCTTCGAGCGCTTCATGGGGATCTCCGCCCAGCGCGACGCGAAGATCGGCCACATCCCGCCGCGGCTCATCTACAACGTCAAGACGCCCTTGCTGCACTCGCTGGAATACCTGGGCAACCGGCTCGACGTCGAGGCCGCCCGGGCCCAGCTCTCCCCCAACGGCTCGTTTGCCAACTCGCCGTCGGCGACGGCGTATTTCCTGCTCAAGACCCGCGACGAGCAGGCCAATGAGTACATCGCCCTGCTGCTCCGCAACCGCGGAGATGGCAGCATTCCGACGGTCGCGCCCTTCGAAGTCTTCGAGATCGCCTGGGTGCTCTACAACCTGGCCCGGGCCGACCACCGGCCCGCCGAATCGTCGCCACTGCTGCGCTACCTCGCTCAGTCCCTCACCGACGACGGGGTCGGCGTCTCGCGGGAGGGCCTTCGGGCGGATGCCGACGACACCGCCCTCACGCTCAGCGTCCTGCACCGCTACGGGTATCCGATCTCGGCCGGCCCCCTGCGGCCGTTCGAGGGCGTGAACTTCTTCTTTACCTTCCCGCTCGAGCGGGATGCCTCCGTCACCGCGAATGCCCACGTCCTGGAGGTGCTCCAGGTCGTGCCGCCCTTCCCTCGCCAGTATGTGATCGCGCAGAAAGTCGTCAAGTACCTGCGTGATGCGCGCGTAGACGGCGACCATTGGGTCGACAAGTGGCATGGTTCCCCCTTCTATGCCACCGCCCACGCCGTCTTCGCGCTCACCGCGTCGGCACCCGACGCCTGCGTGCAGGCGTTTAGCTGGTTGCGCGATAGCCAGCGAACGGACGGCTCCTGGGGATGGTTCTCAGGCGGGACCCCGGAAGAAACCGCCTACGCGGTTCAGGCCCTGATGCTCGCGCCGGCCGAGTTCCGGGCGGGTCTGAAGGAGCAGCTGAACCGGGCTGCCGCCTACCTGAATGAAACCGAGGGAGAGCCCGTCATTCCTATGTGGGTCGGCAAGACGCTCTACGGGCCAACCCAGGTTGTCCGGTCGGCGGTCCTTTCCGCGCGAATCCTGCTGGCGAGGAGCGAACATGCTAGATCGGCGCATTAATAAGCTCAAGGAGAACCTGCTGGCGCAGGGTGACGAGGGCGCGGTCATCCGCCATCTCGTCGATGCCAACCCGCGTGGCGACGACATGCTGGGTGAGGTCTGCCGCGCCGCCGTCCTCCTCCACCCCAGTGCCAGCTTCGAGCAGGCGCTGACGCTGGCCCGCACCATGGCCTACATCGTCTACATCGACGACTACCTGGAAGAAGAACATCCCGAGCTCGACCTTGCCGATTACCGGCGCGTGTGCCAGAACTTTCTGCTCTGGCCCAACCGCGACCTCAGCCAGATGCCCCTCGTCAACGCCACCGTCACACGCAAGATCGAGGAGCAGTTCCGCGAGGACGAAGTCCCCGAAGAATGGACCGCGATGCGACGGCTGGTCTGGGAGAAGTCGATCTGGACCATGCTCCAGGAGAACCACTGGCTCAAGCACAAGGAGCGCGTCACCCTTGACGCCTACCTGGCGAATGGCATGTACAGCAGCTCCTTCCCGATCGTCCAGGTGTCGATCCTCGCCTTTTCCTACCAGGATGTCTCGCAAGAGCTCAAGAACCGAATCTTCGGCCACATCTGCCAGGCGTCGCGCGTGGTGCGGCTGGCGAACGACCTGCGCACGCACGAGCGCGAGGCGGCGCAGGGCCGATTCAACTCGGTGGACCTGATCTTCGGCGCGCCGGGCGAGCGCACGCTCGAGAGCGCGCGGGTCGCCGTACATCATCTAATGGAGGAGGAGTTCGAACAGCTCAAGAAGGCGATTGCCCGCGAGCGCCGGACCGGCATCACCCAGCAATTCTTGAGCCACCTGGTCGACAGCACGCAGGTGCTCCTCGACTTCTACGAAGTCCCGCGTGCCAAGCCCCGCTCGGATCGCCTGCTGAGGGCGGGCTGAGTCGAAGCCATGAGCAGCGCCATCAACCTCAAGCTGGGTGCACGCAAGCCGGCACAGGCCGGCAAGCCGGACGCCTCGGCGATGGAGATGGAGCGCCGCATCATCTGGGTTCGCTGGCTCGCGATTCTCGTCTCCCTGGGCGCCCTTCCTTTCCTGTCATCGAGCTTGAGCCATCAATCGCTCGTCACCTTGCTGGCTTTGATCGGCCTGGGCGCGATCTACAACCTGACGTTGCTCGTCATCATCCTTCCGCGTAAACCCGGATGGCTGACCAGCGGCTATATCTCGGCCATCGGCGACACCCTGCTGGTCACCGGCGGCGTGGCTGTCACCGGCGGCCTGGAGTCGCCCTTCTTTCTCGCCTATTTCGTGGTGACGGTCACGACGGCGGTGCGATTCGGCGGTCTGGCCGCCATTGTCGCCGTCCTCACCATCGCCCTCAGCTACACGGCCGTCGTCTACTACGACAACACGGTCGCGGGCACCTCCCTGGCACTGAGCGCGCTTACCAACCTGGCGATGCGTACCGGCTTCGTCGCCATCACCGGCATCTTCGTCGGCTTCGTCGGTGACCGCGCCCGGCGAGCGGAGCGAGCGCTGGAGGAGGAGTTGGAACGGGCGCACGCCTCGCTGTCCGAGGTGACCGTCGAGCTCAACCGCGACCTCGAGTTCGAGCAGACCTGCCTGCTCGCCGCCGAGAAAGGCCGGCTGCTGCTCAACGCCGATGCCTTCTTGCTCCAGGTCCAGATGCCGCCCTTGATCGGTCAGGATGAGTCCGCGCCTCCCGCCTCGACGCTGTACATCGACTGGAGCCCCGAGCTCAAGACGCAGTACGCGGGCGTCGAGATGACCGGGGCGCGGCTGTCGCTGACGCCGGCGATGGGTGAGCAGGTCATCGCGCTCAGCGACCCGAACATCGTGTTGCCCGACAATCCCAAGCCGTTGCCGGCTGGGCTCTGGTACCGTGTCCCGGTCTTCCACGGGGCGCGTGCGATCGCGGATATGATCATCGGCTTCCAGAACCGCGTCGAACCTCTGCGCCAAACCGAGCAGGAGCTGATGCTGACCTTCGCCGAACGCGCCGGCATCGCGATGCGCAATGCACATGCCCTCGACCAGGCACAGAAACTCTCCGTCACCGACTCGGTGACCGGGCTGCCCAACCACCGCTATTTCCACACCAGGTTCGACGAGGAGCTCGAGAAAACCAAGGAGACGGGCGGGTCGATCACGGTGATGATGATCGACCTCGACCGGTTCAAGGTCTACAACGACAGCTTCGGCCACGCCGCCGGTGACGTCGCGCTCAAGGCGGCGGCGCGCACCATCTCGTCGACGATGCGCCGCGAGGACACGGTCACGCGATACGGCGGCGAGGAGTTCGTCGCCATTCTCCCCGGGGTCGACATTCAGACGGCGCCGATCCGCGCGCAGGAAATCTGCGACACGTTGGCGAAAGTCTTCATGTACAACCCGAAGACCATCTTCGCGCCGCTGACCGCGTCGGTTGGCTGGGCGACCTATCCCGTCGACGCCAAGAACCGCGACGAGCTGCTGAACCGCGCCGACCTTGCCATGTACATGGCGAAGAAGCGCGGCCGCAACTGCATCTGCGGCGCCTGCGAGCTGGAGAGTGTCGCCGCGCTCGACTCGGTTTTGAGCGAGGTCGTCGCCCAGCTGGCGAGCGCCGACACGGTCGGACCGGGAATGGTGGCGACCCTCGAAAAGCGCCTCGGCCAGATCGCCAACTCGAGCCACCTGGAAGAGCTCGCCGAGGGCATGCTGTCGCCCAACAGCGAAGCTACGCTGGAAGCCCTCAACGCGCTGGCGGCGTCGATCGACGCCAAGGACCCGTACACCAGTGGCCATTCGCAGTCGGTCGCCAAGCTCGCCGAAGACCTGGGCGACATGCTGCAGCTGTCGCCGGCGCACAAGAACCAGCTGCGCCTGGCCGCGATCCTCCACGACGTGGGCAAGATCGGCGTGGTCGACAAAGTGCTGCTCAAGGAAGGCAAGCTCGATGAAGACGAGAAACTGATCATGCGAATGCACCCCATCCTGGGGGCGCGCATCCTGCAGCCGATCAAGGCCTTCCGGCAAATCCTCAACGTCGTGCTGCACCATCACGAGTGGTACGACGGCAGCGGCTACCCGGACGGGCTCGCAGGCCAGAACATCCCCTTGCACGCGCGCATCGTGTCGGTCTGCGACGCCTACCACGCGATGACGTCGACCCGGCCTTACCGGCAGCGGCGCACGCCGGAGTTCGCGCTCGCCCAGCTCGAGGCGGGTAAGGGCACGCAGTTCGACCCGATCATCGTCGACTACTTCATCCAGATGATGCGCAAGCGCCAGGCGGAAAACCCGGATGCCCTCGAGGCCGACGTGCACGACGAACACCCAAGTCCGCCCGATGTGGCGGCGGCGGGTTAGGTCATGGCCCTCGACGCCAACGGGCACCCGCTTTCAAAGATCGCCCAGCGCAAGCTCGAGCACCTGCGCCTGTCCCTGGAAGCCTCGGTGCAATCCACACGCAGCGCCGGGTTCGAGCGCTACGCCTTCAGCCACGAAGCGCTTCCCGAGCTTGACCTCGACGCGATCGACATGACGACCAGCTTCCTGGGCAAACCCCTCAAGCTGCCGTTCCTGATCTCGAGCATGACCGGTGGCGCGCACGCCGCCGGCGACATCAACCGCCGCCTGGCGCTGGTCGCGCAATCGGTTGGGATCGCCTTCGGCGTCGGCTCGCAGCGGGCGGGGATCACGCACAAGGACCTGCGCGCCACCTACCAGGTGCGCAGCGTCGCCCCCGATGTCCTGCTGTTCGCCAACCTGGGCGCGGTCCAGCTGAACTACGGCATGCGTCGGGAGCAGGCCCTGGAAGCGATCGAGATGATCGGCGCGGACGCGCTGGTGCTGCATCTCAATCCGCTGCAGGAGGCGCTCCAGCCCGAAGGCGACCACAACTTCCGGGGGCTGATCGACAAGATCGGCACCCTCTGCCGCGAGCTCCCCGTTCCGGTGATCGTCAAGGAGGTCGGCTGCGGTATTTCGGAGCGAACCGCGGCGCTGCTGGCAGACGCCGGCGTAGCCGCCATCGACGTGGCCGGACTGGGGGGCACCAGCTTCGCGCGGGTGGAGGCCTTTCGCCGCGAGCGTCCTGAGGAAGTCGAGCTGGCGCTCGCCTTTTCCGAGTGGGGCATCCCCACGTCGGAGGCGCTGATCGCGACCCACCGCGCCGCTCCCCACTTACCGCTGATCGCGAGCGGCGGACTGAAGCACGGGCTCGACGCCGCCAAGGCGCTTGGCCTCGGCGCGGACCTGACCGGCTTCGCCCACGCCGTGCTCGCCGCCGCCTCGGAAGGCGAAGAGTCCGTGCGGCGCTTGCTCGAGGGCTTCGCCTGGCAGCTGCGGGTCGCCATGTTCTGCGCCGGCGCTCCCACCATCGCCGCCCTCAAGACCACCCCTCCTGTCGAAGTCCGATGAAAACAAGCTTCTCTTTCTCCCTCGCCCCTTGCGTCAAAACACCCTCCCCCTCTGGGGGAGGGCAGGGTGGGGGCCCGGGGGGGGTATGAAGACCAAGACCTTTGCCAGCCGCACCGACCGGCTGCAGGCGATGAACCAGGCCCTGGACCGCGAGCTGTCGCGTCTCTCGCAGCGGGTCGGATCCAGCCAGAGCTCGCTGCTGACGGAGATGGTCCAGTACCACCTCGGCCTGCGGAAAGCTGGCGAGCGCCCCGGCAAGCGCCTTCGGGCGAACATCGCCCTGCTCACCTGCGAGGCGTTCGGGAAACGTTATGCCGATGCGCTGTGGGCGGCGGTGGCCGTCGAGCTCGCGCACAACTTCTCGCTCGTCTTCGACGACGTCCAGGACGGTGACGAGCTGCGCCGCGGACGGCCGTCCGTCTGGAAGGTCTGGGGCCAGGGACAGGCGATCAACGCCGGCGCGGCGCTGGAGGTGCTCGTCACCCGGGCAGTGGTCGATCTGCTGCCGGCGCGCTACGTGGAGCGCACGCGGCCGGCGCTCTTGTTGCTGACCGAGTCGATGCTCGCGCTCTGCCGCGGTCAGGTGCTTGACCTGCAGTTCGAGCAGCGGGTCGACGTCTCGGTCGACGAGTACATGGAGATGGTGGGGCTCAAGACCGCCGCGCTCTTCGAGTGCGCCGCGCGTCTGGGTGGCCTGGCCGCGGGCGTCGGTGACGCGGCATTGGATAAAGCGGGCAAGTTCGGCTACCACCTGGGGATTGCATTTCAGGTGATCGATGACATCCTCGGCGTATGGGGGTCGACCAGTCAGACCGGCAAGCCGATGGGCAGCGACCTGAAGAACGGCAAGAAGACGCTGCCGACACTGGTCGCGCTGAAGGGTGGCGCCGCCGGCAACCGGCGTGTGCTGCGATCGCTGCTCACGCGCGCCAGGTTCACGACCACCGAGATGGAGACCGCCCGCGCCATCATCACCCAGTCCAGCGCGCAGGCGATTTGCCGCCGCCAGGCGGCGGAGCATCTCGCCGAGGCGCGCCTCCAACTGTTTGGCATGACCGAGCGTCCAAACTGGGCCGTCCGGGCGCTGGCCGAGATGGTCACCACGCTGGAGTCGGGACTGGTCTAGCGCCGTGTCCGACGTTTGCGGGGGGAGCCAGTCCGGCCTGGCTGGCAGAATAGGGGCAGGAGGATGGGGTCAACGGCATTGCCGTCGCGCACCCCGAGGGTCGTGACATATTTCATTTGGATCGTGATCCTATTTCTCGC
>Ga0070697_100001662_pt1 | contig 16963 bp, 12 predicted proteins | sample KBSK1501metaG_FD_65475 | JGI IMG/M metagenome (GOLD analysis project Ga0070697, IMG submission 65475) | Corn, switchgrass and miscanthus rhizosphere microbial communities from Kellogg Biological Station, Michigan, USA - KBS K1-50-1 metaG | ecosystem: Host-associated > Plants > Roots >...
GACTGCCCTCTCTCCATGGAAGGCGTGACGACCAAGGTGGTGATGACCGACGACGGCGGCACGATCACCGCGACCGGCAATTCCCCCGAGACGATCAAGGCCATCCAGGACTGGGCCAACCAGCCGGCCGGCGCCTGCTGCAGGCACGGCGAGCACACCGACAAAGCCTGAACCTGGTCCACGCAGCATCACGCAATTACGAAGGGCCTTCGGAAGACACCCCGAAGGCCCTTTTCGTTGTGGCCACCCCGGTCATCCCTGACGATGGCTGGCGCGGGCGAAGGAATCAGTCTTTCTGAGCGAGGAAGGCCCGCATGGAATCCAGCTCGGGACGCCCGGCGTCGGCGTGTGCGGCCAGGGTCTCGAGCTTGAGGTAGTAGGTGCGCGCCTTCGCGCGATCTCCCGCCAGCTCCGCGGCATGCGCCGCGCCGTACGTGCCCCAGAGCCGTCCGGGCGTGCGGGCGAGCGCCGTCTCGTACTCGACCAGGGCGTGCGCCGCGTCGTTTTTTTCCAGCAGGAGATCCCCCAGGAGCTCGCGGGCCGGCAGGAGCTGGCCCGGCGTGACGGGGTGCTTCTCGCTCGCGTCCTCGAGATTGGACGCGGCCCTCATCGAGCGCAGGGCCTCGTCCCCCTTCCCTTCGGCTTGGGCGATCCACGCGGCGACCGCCAGCTCCTGGACTGTCACCTGTCCGGCCCAGTAGGTGTCTTCGGCCGCGACTCTGCCGGTTTGGATGGCCTCGAGGCGCGCGAGGGCCTCACGGGCGACGTGAATGTTGCCGCTCCGCGCCGCCCCCAGCCCGCGCGCGAAGTGCGTCAGCGCCTCGGCGTAGGGGAATCGATCCCACGGAAACGAGTCGGGAGCCACCGCGAGCTTTGCCGCGTCCCCCCACTTCCGGCGCTCGAGCGCGTAGCGGGCCGGGACCGCGGCCAGCGAATACGCGGCCGCGAACTGAGACACGTCGATCGTCCCCACCTTCGCCACTTGGGCGACGACCCCCGCGGCCTTCTGATCCTGCCCGAGCTGGAGGTAGGCGTACTCGAGATAGTCGAGAGCGTGCAGCTCGTCGTAAGACGTCGTGCCAGGGCGCAGGGCGGTCACGTGCTCCCGGGCGCTCTGGGCGGAGGCGAGGTTCGACTGGATCGAGTCCCCCCAGAGGCCGAGACGCGTGAAGATGTGCGACGGCATGTGGAGCGCGTGCGGCGCCGACGGCGCGATCCTCGAGTAGGCCCGCGCCGCTGGGAGCGCCATGTTCGCCAGTTCCGGGTAGTCCAGGCTATGGATGAGATAGTGGGCGACCCCGGGATGCTCGGGAGCGTCGGGCAGGAGCTCGTTGAGGATCCCGGCCGCCTGCTTCTGCTTCGCGTACGTCTTGTCCATCGGCGAGGCGGTGCCGAGGATGGCGAGGGCGCGGAAGATCGCCGCCTCCTTGTCGTCCGGGTTCCTGAGGTGGACCCGCTCCATCCCTTTCTCGAAGGCAGCGGCGCGCTTCGGGTAGCCCGCGCCAGCCGGGCCCTTGTAGAACGCTTTCACGGCGGCGATGTAGTCTCCCTCGCGGTCGGTCGGCGCGCCGATGCTCCGGGCCTTCGCCACCGCGTCCCGTCCTTTCTTCAACTCGGCCGGGCCGGGCTCCGCGGCCGGGTTGGCGGCCGCCCAGATGGGATGAAACTGCGTCATGGCGACGCCCCACCACGCCATGGAACACTTCGGGTCGCGCGCCGCCACGTCGGCGAAGCCCTTCTCGGCGTCCGCGTAGGCGAAGGAGTGGAGCAGAGCGACGGCGCGCTGGAAGTCCTGGCGCACCGAGTCCGCGCAGGACACCGGGAAGTCGACCTTACCGAGCCTCTCGGGGACGCCGTGGTCGTGTTGCTCTTGCTCCGCCGCCGCGACGGTGGACAGACACATGAACGCCAGCGCAAATGGACGAGCCTTGGACAGTATCATCGGGTCTTCCCCCGCCACAGTTGTCGTCCTTATATTCTATGTCGGACGCGCTTGAACATGCTCCTGTCCTTCGCCCAGTTCGAGCGCCTCGACGGTGAAGGATCTGTCACGTCAACACTGGACCAGTAGAGGGGGGCACGCCAAGGGAGAGAGAGTTTCGGGCTCCGAACGCCCCCCGGGCAGCCCGACAAGGGCCTCTCTGGTAAACACGTCGAGAGCTGTCGCGGAGCAGTGGCCCGGAGCGGGCACGACCGGCGTCGTCTCTAGAAGAATGAGAGCCCCGACCGCCATCGCGACCGGGGCTCCTCAGAACTCGCGCCCCGGCGACTCGGGACACATGATGCCTGGCTCCCCACGTGATCGAAATGTTCGAACTCAAGAGCGGTTCGAACCAGGGTGCGGGTGCATGCACACGTGGATCAACGTTCGAACTCGGCTTGGTTCGAACGTTGGATCGCCCGGGGGACCGCCTGATCGAAAGTTCGAACTGGCATACCTCCAACCAGGCGGCGCATCCGGGCCCCAGTTCGTAGACATGGCGAGCTTCGGACCGAACGAGAGGGTTGGAAGTCGGCGGGACCCATCGCCAGCGCGGGACTTGAACCTTGGCTGCTCTTCGTTCTGTCGATGCGACGTCGGAGCTCACGGATCCTGGTTGAAAGGCACCTCCCACTTCCCTTATGCTGGCTAAAGAATCGCCCCGGAGGGAGTTCACCAGATAGGACGGGGGACCTGATGGCGAGCGCTGACCAGCTCAAGGCCCTGCTGAAGGCCTACTCCGAGGGCGATCAGAACCACTTCCTCTCGATCGCTGAGCAAGTAGCTGCCCACGAAGCACAGCTAGGCCACAAAAAACTTGTCCAGGAACTCGACGAGCTGATCGAGCTGGTGAAACGCCGGACCCAAGGCGTCGGCGAGCCCAGACCTGTCCCGATCGCCCAGCCAAAGGGCGAACTCGTTGGTCTCCTGAGCGTTGGGGAAGCGTACCAACAAGAAGATACGGCGCACGACGGGGCATGAGCAGCCTCCCGACGGGGCTCAACGCTGCCGGGGTCGGCAAGAGCATAACCCCTGAGCACCATGATCTTTGGGGACGGGAGCCAGCCCACAAGATTCATTGGACCATTACAGAGACCCTCGGCTTTGAGAAGCAGCAGCCACTAAAGGACCATACGCGGCTATCGTGACAGCTACGATGCCATGACCCATTCTTAAACGAGGTGGACGATGGTCGAGAAGCTCACCAGATCGCTGTGGCTTATCTCCGCTGCAATCCTCGCGTTACTAGTTGGTTCATCAATCGCTGGATTGCCCCTGGCCGAAGCGCAATCTCAAGGAGCCGGTGCGATCCCGAAGACGAGGTCCGCTGCCCCGAGGGCCGGGGCGCGCGGTCCCGAGGAGATATGGGTCAACATCTTTCCGATCGGGATGGCAGCGTACGGGCCCTGGGCCGACGTAACGGATCAAGACACGCTTTACGTCGGAATGGCCACGGGCCTGTTCAGGACTGCGACTGGGGGCCGATACTGGACCGACATGAATCTGCCGCTCAGCGCCCAAGTGTCCGACCTGTGCTTCGCGCAGAGCGTCACCTCGCCGAAAATCCTGCTCGTTGGAGCGTCCGGAAAAGGTAAGGGGATCTGGCGGAGCGATGATAGCGGGCGTTCGTGGAGAGGCATTAGTGGAGGCGTGGTGACGGGCGACGTAAAGCAGGTGCGCATCGACCCTCGCGAGCCGAACGTGGCCTATGCCATCTCCGATAACGGCACATCGAATGGCGTCGTTTCCACTTTGTTTTCCACCCTCGATGGGGGCAAGACTTGGGCGAATATCAATCCGCAGAGAATCGCGAGCCGCTATCGGCTCGCTGGAGACCCGGTCGATTCCAAAAGGCTCCAAATGACGTCCGGGGGCAGCATTCTCGTGAGCATCGACGATGGACAGAGCTGGCAAGAGAGCAAGACCGAATCCGCGATTGCAAATCTGGTTCCCTTTCTAGCCGGGACTCAATGGGACTATCTGACGATGGATCCTCATCACCCGGAGAGATTGGCGGGCATCTGCGGGAACCAGCTTCTCCTGTCCTCCGATGGGGGGCAGAGTTGGAAGAATATCACTCCCACGCGGGCGCCTGAAGAAGCGGCGCCGGGGCGTGCTCAGGGGGAGGCGAAGGTAGCGCTCAACAATCGGCCGCTGCGCCTGGCTCGGTTCTCGCCAAGCTCACCGGATATTCTCTACGCATGTTCCTCTGACAATTGGTCCGGCCCGTTTTTCGGCCCAGGCATCTACGTGACCAAGGACAGCGGTGGACAATGGAATCGGGTACTGGATCAAAGGGTGACGGACCTCGTTATCGTCGACGACAAGACTCTCTATGCGTCGACCGAGACGGGCATCCTCAAGTCGAACACCGGAGGGGAGACTTGGCATGGCGCAAGTCTTGGCCTGCCGTCGGAGGCTCTGGCGGGAGTCGACCCGATTCCGGGGCGCCAACAAGGGCCCGTTGGGATCGGGTTCGTGCTTCAAGGTTACGATCAGCAGAAGCAAGATCTCTACGTGGGTAGCGCCGGCGGCTACTGGCGCACGACAGACGGCGGCGCCTCGTGGGACTTCGTTCCGATGGACGCCGGCTTCACAGTCCGACAGATCTCGCCGGTACCGGACGGCTCTGCGTATATGATCCTGTCAAACCAGGAGTTGATCTCTCCGATATTAAAGCTTGTCCGCCGTGAACGGGACGGATCGGTGTCTCACCTCCGACTGGATCCCTCGCCCCGTCGCCTAGCCATATCACCTGCGGATCCCAGGACTCTCTACCTGACCGTGGACGACGGTCGTGGGGTCTTCATCGATGCGGGCAACAAGCTGATGAAATCAACGGACGGCGGGACAAGTTGGCGCACGCTCGATTTCGGTAGAGTGCGACATGACGCAGCGGGTAAAACTCCGGTTGGTAGGATACCGATCGTTGCGGTCGCGAACCGATCTTCGGCTGTGGTATTCGCCGTCCTCGCTGAAACTCAAGAGATTCTCAAGAGCCTGGACGGCGGGGATACCTGGAAGGAGGTCACTCCGGCGCCTAACTTGCAAACGAAAGGGCCGTCGAAGTTCAGCCACCAGCAGGGGATAAGGGCCGTCCTCATCGACCCCACCCGGGACGAGACGATCTACGTGGTAAGCCTGTCCGGAGTATACCGCTCGTCGAACGGGGGTGATTCGTGGACACGTCTGGCGGTCGATCCCAAGTTTCAAGCAATCGATATCACCGTTTCTCCTGTCAACAATCGTGAGATCGCTCTCGCAGGCAATCAAGGCGTCTTGAGGAGCAAGGATGGCGGGGAAACATGGTCCCCCATAGATACGGGGCTGGTTCGCAAATCTGCTTTCAAGATTGTTGCGCTACCCTCGATGACCGTGGCGCAGGGCCCGTACGGGATCTATAGGTTGTCTGACGAGATCCTCGCATGGGCCAAAGACTCCTGGGATCTAATGGAGCGAGAAGAGTATGCGATGGTTCGATATACGGGCGAGACTACCCCTCTCGGGGTCATGGCAAGCATGTCCGAGTCGAAAGGTGCTAATGATCTGAACGTTCCCCGGGCGTCGATCGACGGGGTCGCGGAGTATTTCCCGATAGGCGTTGGAAGCCGTTGGGTGTACTCAGTCAGATCTGGCAGCACTCCTGGAGCCTCGACCGCAATGCAGCTTGTAACGCATGTTGACAGGAGTGTGGAAATTGGAGGCAAGGAATACCTGGAAATGGTCTCGGACTGGGGACCGACGGGACAAGGATCTCAAGAGGTTAGCTTCTGGCGGGAGGGCGAGGATGGTTTTTACAGTGTCGATGGGAAGTTCCGAGACCAACCCGAAACCATTCAGATTCCAAAGACCGTACATGTGGGAAGTACATGGATCAGCAAGGGGCCTCGAGGCACCATGGCGTGCGCTCTTGCAGGTCAGGAGTCCTTAAACCTCAGTTGGGGGAGGTATGACAACGCGCTGAAGATCGTGTGCACAGGTGACTACGATAAGAAGCATGTCGAAACCACAACCTACCTGGTGCGCGGAGTTGGAAACGCAAAAGAAACAATCAAGCAACCAGACAGTCTCGTGGAGGTCACGCTTGAGAAATACGTCAGGTGAGCCTCGCGGGAGCACCTGTCACTACTGACAATTCCATCCGCCCTTTCCTTGCTTGGATTTAGGGTCTGTCCCGGGGATACTCCCTCGCCTCACCTCAGGCCGTCAAACGGCTACGCCCGCCGACACCTCTCCAAGGGTCCCTGACGGCTCTGAGCTCGGTAGCCGTCACTATATCCCTCGGGCCATCGTCCAAGCAAGGCTGGCTGGGGGTTGAACGCCGCGGAGCAGGTGGGGTTCCTTATCCAGCTCGCTCTCCTCGTAACACGGAGAGCCAGAGAGCGCAGGAGACCTGCCTGACCAAGCGTCAGGCTCTCCGTAATCGGACGATGGAGCACCCAGGTGAAGCAGGAACCCCGAAGTCATGAGACTCTCGGACGATCCGATGTGCAGTTAGGCGGGCCGCCGTTAACCAGCGACCCGCCTTTTCGAGAAGTATGAGGTCTGGCTCCCCAAGCGCTAGTCTCCTCGAAATCGGTAGGCAGTTCGGGTTAACAGTCAGAGAACCGTCGAGACTCCGCTCCGGGTCGACAGCATGCTTGCACTCCCACCGACCGACCGGGCATTCCTCCTCAATGCGGACAGAATTTTCGGAAAGGCGTCGATTCCCTCAAGGACACGGCGGGATAGAGGTGTCCTGCTGGCCCGAGCCGTAGGTGCCGACACCACAAGAGTTTCGCGCTCGGACCAGATACCAATACCCGGTGCCGACTGCGGGGTCGGGCCGCGCGTCGGTGTAGGTCGTACCGCCGCTCGGTTGTAGGCAGGTGCTAGAGGTGAAGCTGAAGCCCGGACCACCCGGGAGTGGACCTGATACTAGATCGTAGGTGGTTTCTGGGCCCACTAACGAGCCCTGACCATCCCAGGTCAGGTCACCCGCGCTCGATGTGTTCACAGTCAGGTGTGTCACCTCGACGGGCGTAAACCAAACGAGAGGATTCGTATCGTTGCAGTCGTCTCCGCCGCAGAGAGCGTCAACGTGAGCGTCGCCATCCACGTCCGGGAGAGGTCCTCCCTGGCAGACTCCAGCCTGGCAAGTGTCCATAGTCGTGCAGGCGCTCGCGTCACTGCAGACCGTGCCGTTCGCCTTCGGTGGATTAGAGCACACGCCGGTCGCGGTATTACAGGCCCCGGCATCGTGGCACTGGTCCTGCGCCCCGCAGACGACCGGATTGCCGACGCACTGCACCTGGGCCGCATCGCAGCTGGGAATGTACTCCACGCCATCGGGAAAACCGGTGGCCGGATTTGAAATGTTCTTGATGAGCAATCCACCGCGCGTCATGTGGTTGATGCTGTCGTTCGAGCCGATCCACAGTGTGTCGGTCAGCGAGTCGTAGGCTACCCCACCCGTCATGAACCCCTGGGTATAGAAGAGAGTGCCAGTTTCGACGCCGCTCGCGGGGTCCACTATGATGATCTCGCCGATCGTAGCAGAGGAGCAGCCCGCCCGGCAGAACGACACGTAGAGCACATCGCGGAGCGGGTCGTAAGCCACGCCCAAAGCTCCGCGCGGCACGATCCCTGGATCGGCGTCGCTTGTGGTCAGCGGGTAGCTCGCGTCCACCGATTTCGTCGTCGGGTCAATGCGGACTAGAGTCGGCGGATAGTGGTCCACTCGCCACAGGCGCTGGCGCACCGTGTCCCACGTGAGGTCTTCTGTCGGACGGCCGTAGACTGCCGTGCTGAACGAATCGAGCTCCGTCAATGCGTCGGACGAACGCACGTGGGTGAGCCCATCTCCGCTGCTAAAGAACAGGTTCGTTCCGTTCCACGCCGTTCCGGTCCCACCGATATCGAGCGTCTGGAGAAGCGACCCGTCGACCGCAGAGAGTTTGGTGAAAATGTTGCCGTCGTGGCCGATCCAAAGGACCGAACCCTCGCCGCTGCAAGGAATGCCGGTGCAGGTATCTCCGGTGGTGCAGACGTCGTTGTCGTCGCAGGAAGTTCCCACGGGCCTCGGAGGATTGTTACAAACGCCTGTAGCCCGATCGCACGTCCCCGCGTTGTGGCAGGCATCAAGCGCGGTGCAGACCACGGGGCTGGAAACCACACACGCGCCACCACTGCAACTGTCGTTTATAGTGCATGGATTGCCATCGTCGCAGCCGGTGCCGTTGGGCTTCGCCGCGTGCTCGCACTGGCCGGTCACAGTGTTGCACATATCGTCCGTACACGAGTTCCTGTCTTCGCAGTCCGCGTCCGACGAGCAGACAGCCCCGCAGGCAGGGAGAGGTTTCGGCCCTGGGCCGCCGCACAGACCAAGAGATGGCAACTGCACATCCCCTTGGACATCAGAGGTCCGTATGTGGAATATCTCACCGCAGAATGCCTGTCCGGCATTTGGGAATGTTGTATCGAAGTGATCACCCAATGAGATCGTGTCCCGTATCAAGGGGGCTGTCACGGAAGGTAGGGAGCTCTCGAGCACACCATCGACATACAACTTCAGTCCTCCTGACCCATAACTCACGGCGAGGCAGTGGAACACGTCCGTGTTCAGTGCTGTTGTGCTCATCACATTGGGGAGGAAAGCTGGATTGGTTCCACCCGTGGGATCAATGGTAAACGCGATCAGCCCATTCGGATCTATGAACATCACAGCGTCACCAGCCAATCGCGCCTCGATACCTCTGGTATCAAGTATAAAATTCTCCGATGTGGGGTGTGGCTTCCCGTGAAGAACGAACTCGATCGTACCTTGTGCCGCGAAGAGGATAGCGGGGTAATCGATGGCATCAACTGGCGTATCGAACACAGCTCCCGAGGAAGTGAACGACATGTTGCGTGTGGCGGTAGCTCCTGTAGCGCCATCGGTGAGGGAGTCATCGAGTATTGAACCACAGGCAGGGAGAGGTTTTGGCCCTGGACCGCCGCAACCGATTAGAGACGGCAGCTGCACATCATCTTGCACATCGGAGGTCCGTAAGTGGAAAATCTCGCCGCAAAATGCGTTATTCGCACTGTCTAAATAGTCACCCACCGTTATCGGATCTCGTATCAAGGGAGTCGTGACCGACGCTAGAGAGCTCTCAAGAACGCCATCGACATACAACTTCAACCCTCCTGACCCGTAACTGACAGCAAGACAGTGGAAGGCGTCCGTGTTCAATGGAGTTGTGCTGATCACGTGCGGGAGCAAATCTGGATTCGTTCCACCCGTGGGATCAATAGCAAATTTGAATTGGCCGCTTGGCTGTACCAACATCGCAGCGTCACCAGCCACCCGCCCTCCGATGCCTCTGGTATCAAGTACAAAGTTCTCCCCCGTCGGCTGTGGTTTCCCGTGAATGATAAACTCAATCGTGCCCTGTGCCGGAAACAGAGTGGCAGGGTAATCAATGGCGTCGAAATTCGAGTCGAACACGGCTCCTGAGGAAGTGAATGTCACGTTGCGTGTCGCGGTCGCTCCGCTAGCACCATCGGTCAGTGAATCATTGAGTACCTCCGCAGCCTGGGCATTTGTGGGGTAGGCGAGGGGCGCGATTGAAATAAGTACCATCAACACCATTATTATATGAACTACATAAGGAAATTCGGCGTCATGAATGTCTCTGACTCGACTTGTGATAATACTTGTGTACTTGTAAATTCTCTCTTTCATGGCACGGCTAAGGGAGAAATCTAGCCAAGGTGTCGATTGCATGATTCACCTCCGCTTCTTCTTCCGTGAAGAACAGCTGTGCCCGGACCCTGAAGCCACGGGCAAGTGCGTATGATTCCCCCGCTCAATCCACTTGTCATCACACTCTTGGAATCAGCCGATCGCTCGTGCCGAAGTCGTCGCGATCATCCAAAGAGAGTCCAGAGGAGATCGCCTTCCTGTGCTTGACCCCTTTGAACTCCGATCGGCCTTGAGTCTCCTCCCAAATCGCCGCTCAGGGATCGGCGCCCGCGTTCGTGATCGCCACGAGCCCTTTTTCCCGCAGTGCCGAGATGAACTCATCCACATCCTCTCCCGCCTGATCACGCGTCGTGTCGTATGCATCTAGAACGGCAACGACTAACTCTTCTCTGTGTTTTGGCTGCACGCACAAGTTCCAAATGAATGACCCGACCTGATTCAGAAGGTGCACCTGCGCCGTCTGTGGGTTCACGAGCACGGCTTGCCCATCGTAGGTCGTCGATGCGACGTTGGGGCTCTGAACGTAGTAGCGGACCGTTGCGCCCTCATCGGACCGGTCGGACGGCACTGCCACCTGCGAAGCCGCCGGTGGGTTGCAAACCTTGCAGGGCACGTAGCCCCGTCTCTGAGCTTCCTCGGGGCTCTTGAAGGTGACCAAGTTGGCAGGACTGATCTTCCGCGCCCAGACGCAGTCAGGTAGGTGGTACTTATTGCTCTGGGAGGAGCCGACGAACCGACCTTCCGTGGGTGCGCGTGCCTGCCCTGGTTCGGACTTGACCTCCGTGCTGCCCCACAGCCCGAGTCCCTTCTCCCGGGCCTGCCGTTCGTAGGTTCGGAACTCCTCCATGTGGGAGAAAGGGAAGACCAGATAGGCGTGCCCATACCCCTGCTTGACGATCTCGGCGTTGACGAACGTACCCTCTTCCAGGTAGACGTAACGGAGCAACCGGGCGTATTTGTCCCGGTCATGACCGCCCAGCTCGTCCCGTAGGACAACGTGCTTGCCTTCAACCAAATGCCTCGTGAACTCAGAGGCTTCCTTGCCGAAGAATTGAACGGGTTTGCGTGGATCTACCGTCTCGGGGGTGTCGACGCTGATGAGGCGGACCTTCTCGACGTAGCCGGCGACGCTGATCTCGATGGTGTCGCCGTCGATGACGCGTGTGCAGGTGGCGGTTTCTTCCTTGGCCTGATAGGAAGCTGCGGGAGCGAGAAGCAGTGACGCCGTGACTACGCCGAGGAGTGAGCGGTGCATCGAACTCCTCTTGCCGTCAGGATGAACGCATATCGTGTGGCGAGAGTCTACACCCAGATCGGGAGCGAGGGTGCAAGTTTAAATTGCGAGGGTATTGTCCGGGGTCGACGGTGAACCGAAGAGTCCACACCTGCCTAGCTCATCGACTTCTCCTCCAGGTCCACATCCCGTGAGCCTCCTTGAAGCCCCATGCAGCGAGTCGACGTTTGCCGTCGTCGGTGTCCGCTGAGGCGGTGATCTCTGAATGAGCGGCCTCCTCACGCACTCTCGCCCAGAGGCTGCTCGCCACTCCTCGCCCACCGGTCAGCGCACATTTCGTAGCTGCAGCCGGGTCATCAGCGCGCCACGACATCGACTCGACGGTCGCCAAGGTGGTTCCCGTCGGGCACGTAAGCGAGAGATCGACGCGCGTTTCGGCTCCTTTCCACGACAATGTGCAGATCCCCCGAAAATAGGGCGCTCTTCCGGCTTGGGTTGTCCAGCCGCTACGGATCTTGCCCACAAGGCGCAAGATTAAACCGCGGTGCGCGAATGCATAGTCCAGAGCTGGCATTCGAGCTTCTGTAGATTCAATGGTCTGCCGAATGCAAACTAGACTGCGCCGCGGGCAGCTATATCCAATATGACTGCAAGATCATGTCGCCTCTTGGGCCATCCGAGACTCCCGTCTGCGACCGACCAGCGTTCTTGGGAAACAGGTTGCCCGATGATACGCCTCGCCCGTTCCAGGCACAAGGAAGGCAGCGGTTCGGGGCCGACGCCCAGGGATCAGCGGTCTGCTCGCCAGGGCGTACTCACGGCCGGGCATCCTCGACTCTCAACAGTCTCCGCAGGCACGGCACACGCTACCAGGATCAGCCGACCAGCTCTGACAGTTAACTGGCGGAAATCGGGAAAGACCAGAAGTTGGTTCGATTGCCTCTGTGGTCAGGCGTCGTCGAACCCGAGGGAAGTGGACAGATCGCGATGGGATCGGGCCTGGGCGATCAGCGTGTTGGCCTTGGTCTCGAACGTCTGCACAGCGTCGGCGCCGGCAGCGAAGCGGGTCGGCGGCTCCTTGAGCACAACGAGCTTCACGAGGGCGTCGGCGAGCTTGGCGGGGTCGCCACCTTGCCTCCCATCCATGCTCTTCCAGGCAGCAACGATCTCGTTGGTGCGCTCGGCGTAGTCGTCAATGGTGGGCTGGGCGTAGGTCGTCGAGTCGTTGCTGAGCAGCTCAGTCCGGAAGAAACCAGGCTCGACCAGCATCGTGCGGATTCCGAAGGGGGCGATCTCCGGCGTGAGAGACTCCATCCACCCCTCGATGCCGAACTTTGCGGCGGCATACGCCGTGCAGAACATTTGGCCGGCGATACCCGCGGTCGAGGAGATGGTGAGCAGCAGGCCGGAGCGTTGCTTGCGCATTACCGGTAGGGCGGCACGAGTGACATTCATCGGGCCGAACAGCAGCGTCTCGATTTGATTGCGGACCTGTTCGGGGCCTAGCTCCTCGAAGAAGCCGGCGAAGAAGTTGCCCGCGTTGTTGACCAGGACGTCGATTCGGCCGAACTTCGCGACAGCGGCCTCGACAGCCGCTTGCGCATCCTGTGGGCGGGTGACGTCGAGTTTGATTGCTAGCAGGTTGTGGTGGTCGCCCAGCGCAGCCGCGACCTTCGCAGCATCGCGGCCGGTTGCGACAACGTCGTGGCCGGCGGCCACTGCGGCCTTGGCGATGTCGACGCCCAAGCCTCGCCCAGCGCCGGTGATGAGCCAAACCTTCTTTTCAGTCATGGCATGTTCCTCATTTGGACCAAGAGCGACCACAAGACCAAGCGTTGCCCTACAAATCTAACGGATCGGTTTTAAGCTGCGCCGCGGCCGACGCAGACTGTGAGCAATGTTCCAGACGGCGGGCCGCGGCGACAGCTTCAAAACCATGTTAGGCTGCCGCAGAGCTAATGATGGCTGCGACTATGAACGCACGCGCATATGCGGTCCTTCTCAATGCGGTTCCTCAAGGAAACCGGAAAACTCCAGGACGGTAGAGCGAACAGCTCCCGGCTCCGAACGCGACAGGGTGAGTATGGACTGCCTGTGTGCTGCGCCCACGAGAAAGGCGGCACTACTGAACGAAGTCTAGCGGCAATGATTCTCAATGTTTCTCATCATTGTCTTGTCGCGGAGCGTGTTGGTTCTGATCCACAAGTCGTAAAGCTCAGCGAGCCTCTGGTCGGCAAGCGATTCAATTGCACTGTCCGTCGCTTGACGAAGCTGTGAAAAAAGGTCGCGGCAGTGTTCGCTGTTGAGATATGCGAATCCATGCGCACGCACGTACTGGCTGTGCCAATCGACCAGGCGACAGTAGTCGGGACTCGTTCTCTCAATTCTCTCAAACAGATCTCGGTTGTTCGTGAAGAAGTCCGCTTCTGGCGTCGGCAAGTCCACCGGAACCAGGACAACGACATGTTCAGCGCGATAGCGACTTACAGCAGCTGACTCGAGGTTGCTGCGGCTGCCGGTGAGATAGTCGTCGAGGGCCGCGGATGGGATCTCAAGGAAGATTAGCTCCGGCTTGATGCGCTCTAGGATTGCCAACAACGCTGGGACATTGGCGAGGCCCTTCTCCTCGTGTACGGTACCGACCACGGCTATACGCTTCATTCTGTGCGTCAGCAATCCTGTCGCGTCAGAAATGGACGGCTCCAATACTTGCGCTTCTCGTGCTCACCAATGCCTGTGGGTCGGCCTAACTAGATTTAGCCTGCCAAGCCCGCGGCCATATCCAATAGGGCTGCAGGGCCCGGGCAGCCAGGGCTCTCTTCGACCGTCGAGCCGCGTTCCGGGGATGCAGGGTGCCAAGCCCATACGTTCCCTACCGCTCCAGGCACAGGCGGTTGCCGGACGCCAGCCAAACCTTCCGGTTAACAGTTCGGAGGATTCTACTCTCTGCCTGCCAACCCGGGCCAACCTTCGGGTTAACAGCCACGAGAGGCACCGCACCGGAATTACTCTCTACCCGTTAACCCGCGCCACCTTGGGGTTAACAACCAAGCGAGAGAGGGAGAGAGTTTCGGGCTCCGAACTGGCACGGGTCAGCCCGGTGAGGCCCTCTCTGGTTAACACGTCGAGAGGTCGCCCGAAGGGGGGGGCCAAGGGCCGGCACAACCCGCGCGTTGTCTAGACGAACGAGAGCCCCGACCGCAAGCGCGACCGGGGCTCCTCAGAACGCCCGCCCCGACGACTCGGGGCTGATAAGTTCTGGCTCCCCACATGATCGAAACGTTCGAACTCAGAGGTGGTTCGGACCAGGGGTGCGGGTGCATGCACACGTGGGTCAACGTTCGAACTCGGCTTGGTTCGAATCAGGGTGCGCGTGAGTGCCCACCTAGATGAACGTTCGAACTCAGCCTCGCTTGGGTCCCACGCGCTGCCCCGGGTGACCGAGGGTTCGAACTCAGGGTGGGAACGGACCACGGTTTGTGGACTTGAGTCCGGCGGTTGATTTGCTGAACCTCCTTCCCGTAGCCATGCGGGATCATGGGCGTGACGGCCCTGAACAAATTTACTTGCGCCACCGACCACGACCGTGATAGGAGTGCAATCACGAATCTCTCAATTCCCAGGATCGCAACGCGTCCGCGCTGAAGGAGGGCCTATGGCGCGAAGGGGAGTTTTCCTTCTGGCGCTCCTCTTGGTCTGTCCTGCGTTCGCCCAAGAGAGCACCAGCTACAAGGTCAAGGAGAGCGTCTTCAACGCCAGTGGTGACCCATCTCAGGGAAGCGTCCTGAGCTCGGCGAGCTACCGCATCCGCTTGGACGCTGTGGGTGACTCCGTAGTGCAGACCGGGCTGCAGGGCCCCTCCTTCCACCTGGATGGCGGGTTTGTCTCCACATACCCTCCACCTGCTGAGATCGCCGGGCTGCGATTCCTGGCCGACAAGGTCACGCTCCGCTGGGATCCGGAGAAATCGGTCGGGGCTTACAACCTCTACCGGGGCCCGTTGACCGCCCTGGCTGGCGGCAGCACTGGGTCGTGCCTGCAAGCGACCATCGCCGGTGAGGCCGCGACCGACCAGGCCACACCGCCGCTCGGGGACGGCTACTTCTACCTGACGACCGCCAGGAACCGGCTCGATGAGGAGGGGACGAAAGGCTACCGAAGCTCCGGAGTGGAGCGGCCGAACCCCCTCCCTTGTCCGTAGGAGAACAACGCCCATGAAACAGAACGCGACTCTCGCTCTGCTGTTTCTGACTGGCGCAGTCAGTCTGGCGCTGGCCGCATCGCCCTCGGCGCTCGTGAACTACCAGGGAGTCCTGCGCAACGCCTCGAATGCCCCCTTGAGCGGGACCTTCGACATGGTGTTCCGCTTCTATGACGCCATGGCCGGTGGCAATGAGATTCTCGTGGACAGCCACACCGCCGTCGGCGGCAGTCCCATCACGGTCAGCGGCGGGCTGTTCAACGTCCAGCTCGGAAGCGGCGTCCTCACGGACGGCGTCGGTCCGGGCGTGTACAGTTCCCTTGCGGAGGTCTTCGCAAGCTACGGCACGGTCTATCTGTCGGTCCAGGTCGGCTCCGAGGTCCTCACGCCGCGGACCCGGATCGTCTCGGCGGCCTATTCCCTGAACTCCGACAACCTGGATGGGAGAAGCTCGGAGGCTTTCGCCCAGCTCGGCGTCGCCAACGTCTTCACGACGGGGCCGCAGACAATCCAGGCCGGATCGGTCGCGACGAAGGGGCTCATCGTTCGGGCTGTCGGCGGTCAGGCTGTTAACCTTCAGGAATGGCAGAACAGCGTCGGGACAGCGGTCGCCTCGGTGCGCCCCGACGGAACCTTCTCGGGAGACGGGTCGGGCTTGACCGGTCTGAACGCGAGCAGCCTAGCCTCCGGCGCGGTGCCGGACGGACGGCTGTCGGGAACCTACTCGGCCGCGATGACCTTCTCGAACGCCTCCAACAGCTTCACCGGCAGCGGATCGGGACTGACGAACGTCAACGCCGATAAACTGGATGGGCATGACTCAACGGAGTTTGCCCCATGCGGATTTTTTAATGTGAAGGCTTATGGTGCTGTTGGTGATGATGTTACCGATGATACCGCATCTATACAGAGTGCGATTGATGCTGCCGGGTCAAGGAAATGCGTCTATTTTCCTGCTGCAACCTATAAGACCAGCAACACATTGACGGTCGGCACGGCACCCTGCCTCATCGGTGATGGCTCCCAAGAATCCATCCTTCACAACTCGACTACATCGTGTCTTTCGAAGAAGAATTCTACCCCGACGGTGTTCGACGCTCGGATCTCGGGACTAGGTTGCCGAGATAACAATGTGGGGCGACCAGCGACACTCGGTTGGGATTTCACCGAGTTTTACCACGGTTACTTTATTGACCTGGATGTTTGGTACAAGAAGGTTGGCTATTTTTTCGCTCGTGCTTCCGGGGGTGGCGGGACGTTCTTTAACACCGTCGTGCACCTGAGCGCGAACGATACTCAGACGTGTGTCAAGCTTGATCCTGCCTTTTCAGTAAATGCAAATTCCTTCCACGGCGTGGTGTGTGATAGACGAGCGGGTACATGGAGCGGCACTATTACCACTGGTTTGGATATCACGGGTGTTGCCAACAATTTTTATGACGTGTACGTCGCAGGTGTTGGCACCGGCTCATCAGCGGTGAAGTTTGCAGGAGCGGCAGCCAATCAGGTTCACGGATTGTACTCGGAAAGCAATATGACCGATGTTGATTCCACAGGCACGGGTTCACCCAACTTCGTCGATGGCATAGTCCACGATGGCATGCCTACGGTGATCATCAACGACTCTGCGGAAAACGCCCTGAACTGGCGATATGATGGAGAATCCGTGACTTTGAACGGTTCTCCCGCGCCGGCAATTCGGATGCGAGAGAAATCCATGTGGGCTGGCGGGACGGGCACGACGACGTTGCCAACAACGCATGGGGGCGCGTTGGCGTTTGGCATAGCAACGGCCGTCGCGTCCAGTCAAGAAATTGATAC
>Ga0070697_100001663_pt1 | contig 16961 bp, 19 predicted proteins | sample KBSK1501metaG_FD_65475 | JGI IMG/M metagenome (GOLD analysis project Ga0070697, IMG submission 65475) | Corn, switchgrass and miscanthus rhizosphere microbial communities from Kellogg Biological Station, Michigan, USA - KBS K1-50-1 metaG | ecosystem: Host-associated > Plants > Roots >...
ATCGCTTCGTCACCCGTACTGTGACCGAAAGAGTCGTTCAGTCTCTTGAAGTTATCCAGGTCGAGCATCAGCAGGCAAAACGGGTGTCCATGTCGAAGCGTGCGGTTCACCTCGCGCTCCAGCTGCCGCTCAAACCGCCGCCGGTTGGCCAAGCCAGTCAAGTGGTCAGTAAATGCCTCCTCTTCGCAGGTGTCCAGGTAAGCTCTGAAATCCAGAAGGGTTCTCGCTCGGGCCAGCAAGAGGTCGAGGTCCGTAAGGTCTGTGATAAAGCCGAGAGCCCCGGCCTCTGAACCCCGGCGCAGGTCCTCAGCATTGCGACCAGCCGCAGTCTGCATAATTAACGGGATAAACTTAGTTTGAGGATTCGCGCGAATCCGCTCTGCCAGTTCGTAGCCATTCATTTTTGGCATCATGACGTCTGTTATTACCAGGTCTGGCGGATAGGATTCAATTGCCAAAAGGGCTTCTTCGCCATCGGCTGCCATGCGTACGTCGTAGCCTTCCAGACGAAGCGCCGCCTCAAGCAAGCTCAATTTATCAGGGTTGTCGTCAACAACCAGAATGTTGGCTCGTGGTTCCATAAACACCGACAATTGGACCTTTTTATTGTTCTTGCACCGCTAATGTCTTCATGCTAAAGTCCGATTATTCAAAGGTTCGTTCTTATCACTCCAACATTGAGTCCGTACAATAGCTGAGAGCGTTCACCCCGGGCAGATCACACGGGTTTTCCTTACATTCTGTAAATACTAACCCGCGGCAGGACCACCTTGAATAGGAATCGTCACGCTCTAAGAATCGATTCAACTGAGAGGCTTTAACTCGACTCCCAGAGGTATAGGCAGATGAAAACCGTGCAGCAGCTAAAGCGCGCGCGCGATCTAACTCTCGAAGACCGCGCCGATATAATTCGTCGTTTTGAATTTGGCTCATCACTCAGCGAGACACTCATCTCGGATCTCGCACGCAATGCGGACGTGCTCGACTTCCGTCGCCGCCGCTTTGTTTATCGCGCCGGGGATCCAGCCGACTGTTTGTACGCAATTATCCATGGGAGAGTTAAGCTTTGTCGCATCGAGATCGATACCACTCGAGAAGCCGTAATTGACATTCTTCCAGATGGCTCGCTGTTCGGGGAATCAGCGCTCTATTCAGTTGCGGGGCAACGGGCAAACTCGGCAATCGCCTACGAAAATTCACGGCTTTTGCGCGTTCATTCTGGGGCGTTCAAACAGGGGATGGCTGAGGATGACAAGCTTCATGATTACACTTTCCGTTTAATCGGTCAACGCCTTGAACATGCAGAACGTCGACTTGCTGATTTCGCCTTGAATGCAATTCCAGCCCGTCTCGACCGCTTACTAGCCGAGTTTTCAGCCCGTTATGGTGTCTCCGAACCCGAAGGTGTGCTCATTGACATACCTTTGCCCCACCGCGAAATAGCCTCAATTGTCGGTTCTACTCGCGAGAGTGTGACCGTGCGCTTGAATGCCATGCGTCGTGAAGGTACGATCGAGTTCGTCAACCGACGAATATTGATTAAGCGGCCGGCACCCCTCGTCTGAGAAAAACGGCCTTCCATATTCATGAAATGCCCAACCTGCGGGAAACCGGTCGAGTGGAAAGACAATCCCTCTCGTCCCTTCTGCTCTGACCGCTGCCGCCTCGTTGATTTAGGACGTTGGGTGGAAGGGGAATATCGAGTCCCCGGCGAATCAATCCCCAGCGATCAATCAGAAATATCTTCGGCGGACCAGGAACCCGATAAGGAAGATATTACTGGTGTAGAATAAGCTTATTCATGGTAGTTGCACGTGTCCGCCTTTATTGGTCTCTGCCCCTATCTATTCTGTTGGTCTGCGTTGTCTTTGAACCCGCTTGTACTAGCAGGAAAAGCAATAAGACTGAACCAACCCCCGTTCTTTCAGGGCCAGCCAACACCACCTATCCAATGCCTCCCTTGAACGGGAAGTCTGTTTCCGACTTGGGATGGGAACTTTCTGACGGCCAACACAATATCTTGTCAGACTATAAGGGAAAGGTGTTGGTACTGGACTTTTATGCCACATGGTGTGTGCCCTGTCGGCAAAGCGTTCCGCATTTGATAGAACTCCAACGACGCTATGAGAAGGATGGCTTAGAAATTGTTGGACTCAATGTTGGAGGCCCCGATGATCAGGAAAAGGTTTCCGACTTTGCACGAGAATTGGGTATTCAATACACGCTCGCCCTTCCTGACGATGCCTTAATCAGTCTGCTGCTGTCAGACAGCAACAGCATCCCGCAAACTTTTATCTTCGATCGCAACGGGGAACTTAAGAAACATTTCATCGGCTATGGACCAACTAGTGAGGACGAGATTGGGCGGATTGTCGAAAGCGCTTTGAAATCTCCAGCGACTCAAGCCAACTGAATTATCACGTCGCGTAAATTATTACAGGCACAATCAGATGATCCGGGAAAAACTAATTGGGAAAGGCATGGGTGATTGAGGCCTTGCTGGTGGACTTTGATCCGGCACCCGCAGACAATAGCCGATGACTATACTGAGCAAGTGAAGCCTGAAACTCAATGATGAAACCTACTAGCAAAGGTTTAAAGTGAGAAGAGCAAAAATCCTCATTACGCTGGGACCAGCCTCTCGTGACGCCGAAGTTGTAGAACAACTGCTCGCGGCAGGGGCTAATGGCGTGCGCATCAACATGTCGCATGGTACGCACGAAGAAAAAGCTGCGGACATCCGGAGCGCCCGTGCCGCGGCGAAGAAGATGGGTGTGCCACTGGCAGTACTTATCGATCTCTCTGGACCCAAGATCCGAACGGGCGAACTTAAAGACGACCAGCCCGTGAGACTCGAAGCGGGCTCTGTGTTCCGCCTAACAACCCGAGCTGTGGTCGGCGATCCAACACAGGTATCGACGAACTATCCTGACCTTGCCCGCGTTGTCCAGCCGGGTAGTCGTCTTCTTCTCGACGATGGAGCAATCGAGTTGAGGGTTGAAAGTACAACCGATACGGACGTTGTTTGCCGGGTAATCAACGGAGGACTTCTCGGAAGTCGAAAAGGCATAAACCTTCCCGGCGTAACATTGCCGATTGACTCATTGACCGAAAAAGATATCGTCGACCTGAAATGGGCTGTCGCACAAGGCGCCGATTACATTGCTTTATCGTTTGTGCGCCGGGCAAGCGATTGCGTACGTGCCAAAGAGCTCATCAAACAAAGCGGCGGGCATGCGCCGCTTATCGCAAAAATTGAAAAAGCCGAAGCGATCGATCATCTGGACGATATCATTGAGGCTACGGACGGAGTGATGGTGGCGCGAGGCGATCTCGGCGTGGAAACGAGCGTTGAGTTGGTTCCCGTTTATCAAAAGCGCATTATCGAAAAGTCTATCCTCGCCGGCAAAATGGTGATCACTGCGACACAGATGTTGCAATCGATGGTGACGAATCCACGGCCAACGCGCGCCGAAGCGTCGGATGTCGCAAATGCCGTGTGGGACGGCACAGACTGTCTGATGCTTTCAAACGAGACCGCGACAGGCGCCTATCCGGTTGCGACCGTGGCGACCATGGCGCGGATTATTGAAACGGCTGAGTCGGGCAGAGAGATCCAACCAGGTATTTTTGCAAAATGGGTGGGGCAACAGTCGGGAAGGGTAAGCCGCGCGTTGTGTGAAGCCGCAGCTTTTGCAGGAGCAGAAATGGGAACACGGGTTACCGCCGTCTTCACCGCATCCGGACTGATGGCGCGCCGGCTCTCGGCTTTGCGTCCCGCACAGCGCATCGTTGCACTCACGCAGTCGCCGGATGTGCTCGCAGAGTTGGCCTTGATCTGGGCAGTCGAACCGTTGCTTACCCCTCCGGCACAATCGACTGAGGAGATGTTGAGATTCGGAGAACAGACATTGCTCGACGCCGGAATGGTTGAGAAAGGAGAAATCATAGTGGTAATGGCCGGCAGATTGTCAGGGCTTGGTCTTTCAAGTTCCGTTACCATCTTCACAGTCGCCGGCAACGTGGGACCAATTCGGCGGTGAAATTTCACCTCAACATGTCAGCCGGTGAGTTCTTCGATCTCATTAGGCCAGCCGTCCTTTTAGTTTCCGCTCTTATCTCCGTATGGGTGCTGGCCTCGGCACGGAAGCGTTTCCCCTTCTATCAGGCTTTACTTTGGGCCGTCGGTACTCTCTCCCTTCCGCTGATAATTCTGCCTCTCTATTTCGTTTCGCTATTGGTAAAGAAACCAAAGAATGCAGCCAATAGCCCATCCAGCGGAGGCCATTCGCACTCATCGACCTATCCAATCAAGTGGAGATTTGCAGTCCCCATTCTGTATGCCATGATTGTTTTCTCCTCTATTGGGATATACGTATACCGCGATAATGAGAGTGTAGATGCCCATCTAGCACATGCCGTGCGGGCCAAGCTCGACGGAAACCCGGCAAGAACCATCAGTGAATACAGGCACGCCCTAGCGCTCGAAGACGATGCTCATACCCACAAGCTGTTAGCTGTCGAACTTGCAGACCTTGGTTCCTGGGCTGACGCGATTTCAGAGTTTCGCCTGGCACTGCAGGGCGGTGAACCTGACGATTCGATCCACTTTCGGCTGGGGTCGCTATTCGACCAACTGAATCACAAGGGCGAAGCTAGTTTGGAATATGAGGAGTTTGCGAAGTCGACGACTTGCATACGTGAGCCGATGGATGTTCGCTGCGAAGCTGCCCGGCAAAGGGTTAGTGAAAGCAAATCCTCGACCGGTTTAGAATAATAACTGCCGAAGTCTCAGGCCACTTGCTAATCAGCGCGCAGCATCTCGCCGACCGCTTTTTTCTTTTCCAGCTCCCCGGCCATCTGGGCAGGCGTCTTTTGCGGATCGCGCCAATTGTCCAGGATGCCAACCTGGTGTACGCACTGAAGGGTGCACGTAGGTGCGCACCATTTTTCAGTGTTGTATTCCCGATCAAAATCTTCCATCGTGTATTTCTCCAGAGGGATGCCCGGATAACCGCGCTGCTGGGAACACCAATGAACCAGGCCATCTTCGCAGATGTAGAGGTAACGCGCCCCAGCGCGACAACGCCAATTGTAGGGCTTACCTTCCGCGATACTGTCTTGAAACCAATTCAGCCGCGCGTGATCTTTATTACCAAGTTTCTTAACCTCTTGAAAAATGTCTTTCTCTCGCGCAGACAGCGGCTTCAAAGTACCGTCGTTGTCGTGGATAACTCCAACGGTAGACGAGAAACCCAGTTCAACTGCGCGGCGGGCCACCGTCAAAGCATCTTCCGGGTTCTTAATGCCCCCGCCAATTACCGAATTAATATTTACATGAAAATCTGCGTGCTCAGACAAGTAGCGCAGCTTCTTGTCGAGCACCCGCAAACTTTTCCGCGATACTTCGTCAGGTTGAACGTTATCGATACTAATCTGCAAAGCGTCTAGACCTGCTTTGTTGAGTCGCTTGATTCGTTCTGGCGTAAAGTAGTAACCGTTGGAGATCAAGCCGGCAATCATTCCGCGGACGCGAGTGTGATGAATGATCTCATCAAGTTGCGGATGCATCATGGGCTCGCCCCCGGAAATCGTCACGATTGCGGTACCAAGGTTTGCAAGTTTGTCCAGCCGTGCCTTTACTACCTCAAGAGGTACTGGGTTCGACGAATGATCGTATTCGTTGCAGTAGCCACAAGCCAAATTACATCGGCGCATGGGTATAAGGTGCGCCAGCACGGGATGTCTGCTGGAAAGCAATGCCCTGCTGATGAAGCTTGCCTGGCGGAGTTTGAAATTTAAAAACTTAGTCTTTCTCATCGATTGAGACGTTTACTCAATTCCTGGCTGACCCAAGTTAAAGGTAGACCGAAGAATATGCAACACCACAATAGAACGCAACCCACCGGATCATGGCCCAAATAACAAGAGGCCCTGTTTATTAAGACAGAGCCCCCGAGGACTTTAGTTATATTAGTTGCCCGTTAACCTTTAACGATCTTTACGTTTGGATCCAGCTTAATGTTGAACTCGTCGGCAGAGATCTTAACATTCTTTTCCAGACCTGTAAGACGCATCGTAGTTGCATCGTCGTTTTTCTCGACGATCTTGGTCTGAACAGGCATGCCAGAAGAGTCGATCCAAATCTCCGCGTACTTATAGCTGGCATTTCCTTTGGGCACCAATGTTAGATGAATGGTGCTGACGTCGCCCCACAGACTTTCTTCGCGCACGTCCTGGAGGGGCTGGAAACGAGATTCAAGTTGCTGGCGCGACATGTACATCATTTCGAGGATTCCACCAGCTTTGTTGCGATTAGAGTTGGCATTACCCGTATAGACGACTCCAAGCCGCGGCCGATAAAGCGTGTATTTCCCCTTAGCCACTGCGAGGATCTCATGCTGCGGGCTACTCCACTCAATACGCACAGATGCATCACGCCCAGCTCCTGGCATATACAAAACTACACCATGATAGCTATCTGAATCGCGCAGTTGAGAGTTATATTTCTCCATGCTTATCCCGGCACGGAGTGTTCTCAGGCTCTGACGGTTTTTCTCCATGCGATTGAGCACGGAGCTGACCAAACCAGCTCCCTGGCCGTTTGTTGTTGAAGGAAAAACGACGATGAGTGCAGATAAGATGAAAATCGTTATCAGACCAAGAGGTACAAATCTCTTCATAAAAACTCCTTAATTCAATCTCTCCCTTCCCTGTTAGTTCCAAAAAACCTCGTAATTATAGGGGAAGGCTATCGTATGTCAACCTCGAACCTAAGGGTTCGACCCTCCTGATCAACTACCTTGCGAACCGCTATGATCTCGGCATCAGGTCTGCCGGTCAGGGCCCTGATCCGTTGCTCTAGTTGACCCTTATCCAATTCATTTGCAACAACTTCCGGACCTAAAACCAGCGTCGTTGCAGCTGGGTTTTGATGCGTCAAGAGCCGTGCTCGTTCGCCATTTCCCAGCCAGCTTTTTGGTGCTAAAAAGATAAAGATAAGAATAACCACACATAGAACGTCCCATTGCCAGGTATTTCTCGCGTAATTCCAGAAGAAAATCTTTTTCAGTGTGGTTAGCAGGCCGCGCACGCCCCTCAAACTAGCAAGTAATCAGCCACAACGACCGTGGCTGGCGGGTCAATAGATTCTAACGTGCAAACCGTGAACTGTAAACGACATTGTTACAAACGGATTGTTGGGGGCGGTTCCACAATGTGGCCATCGCGCATCTGCACAATGCGCCGGCACATGGCGGCGGCTTCGGGATTGTGGGTGATCATTATGATGGTTTGGTTAAAGCGGTAATTCAACTCCTGGAACATGTTAAGTACTAGTGCCGAATTCTCCGAGTCGAGATTGCCCGTCGGTTCATCTGCCAAAACGATTGCCGGGCGCGTTACTACAGCGCGCGCCAGGGCCACACGCTGCTGCTCACCACCAGAGAGTTCGAGCGGTTTGTGATGAAGCTTGTCTTCGAGGCCGAGAAGGCGAAGCACCTCGCGACGGCGAGGCGGATCATCGCCCCCGTTGCCATGAATGCGCTCCGCCAGACGGAGATTTCCTTCGGCCGTAAGCGTCGGAAAGAGATTGAACCGTTGGAACACAAAACCTATTTTCCGACGTCTGATCGCCGTGCGCTTGGCATCTGAAGCTGCCGTAATATCTTCACCATCAATGAGTATTCGGCCACTCGTCGGGGTCAATAGTCCGCCCAATAAGTGGAGCATGGTCGACTTGCCACAGCCGGAAGGGCCCATAATGGCAACAAACTCTCCCTCCTGTACATCGAGAGAAACGCCGCGCAGCGCGGGAACGTCGACCTTGCCGATGCGATAGACTTTTACCAGGTCTTCGGCTTGTAGAATTGTCCTCATCGAAACTGTGTCCGTCTGTGATGACTGCTCGAATTGCGGGAATAAGGTCTTAACGGTTGGCTAATCCAAACTCACACAAAAACCGGATGCCAGAAATCAAGCGTCAGATGTTAATACAATCTAACGTGTTATATCTAGCATCCGCCCGGTTGATCAGTGATTTGCTGTGACCTTCTTATTACGTTGAGCGTCTAAATCGACCTCTGGCAATTGCCACTTATTTTCCAGCACGAACGCTTCAGGACGAAATTCCTTGTTGAGCTCCACTGACACCGGATCCTGATAAGTGATGCTCAACTTATATTGGTCTTGCGGTCTGGTAAGCTCGATGCGCGAAGGTAACATTACCTGTGCTGCGTTGCCAAAAGGCTTCTCGTTTGAATAGCCCACATCTGTAATTAAGAAGCCTCGCTCGTCGAATGTCTGTAAGCGAGCAAGCCGGATTCCACCTACGCGGTCAAACCAGAAACGCCGTAACAAGCGAGCTTCTCCTTCGGTTGGCTGGGAAAACTCCTCGAGCAAATAATAACCGCGCATAATGCGCGTACCCTTCTTCGCTTGCGGTCGGTTATCTGGTTCTTCCTGGAAAAACTGACTTTGCGAATAGATCAAAGAATCGTCTGCCGTGATCGGTCGAACCATGAGCGCATCAGTCAAGTGCTGCGGACGCAGGTTCGAAAGCGCGTTCACGGTCTCTTTCTCAGTCTTCTTCTCAGTCTTCTGTTTTACCTTTTTGGCTTCGACGGCAGAAACGTCTCCGTCGAGCTTAGGATAAATTGCATCATTTGTGCCTTTAACAAAACGGCGGTACTTATCATCACCTTTCAATACCGCCACACTAAAGTGCGCTCCATCCGACGCCATTTGGGCAATATCGACGAAGGCGAATTGGATTATTAAATAAATCTGACTGGGTCTTTGCAGCGTTACCGCCCCATCAACCTGACGGTACTTCTCGGCGATTCCAGATGACGCGAAAGAAGTGTCCTCAAACTGAATATCAACCTTGCCATGAATGGACTTGATAGCAGCAAGTCTGTTTACTTCCTGCATTAGGCTAGCCTTGTTAGCATCCGTCAACGGGGTCAGGAGTTGAGGCACCTGGACCTTCGTGTGAGCGCCAAAGAGGCCGCAGCCGGCGGTTAGCAAAGTGGAAACCAAAAAGAGCAGTAACGCGAATCGGGGCAAAGTAATACTTTTGGCGTTGGGAAATTTGACCATTAGACAAAGCCTTCAGGCGCAAATCATACGTCAAACGCCAAAGGATCGCGAATCCGCCGCTCAAGCTAACAAAGAAGAGTTTTCGTTGTCAATGCGAAGTCTTTTTTGGCCCATAGAACACCAAACCCACAACGACAATACCAGCGTCAACAAAGACGTTGATGGGTCCATTGTGTGCAAGAGTCGAAAGATAAGGTCTCGATCCAAAGCGTCTCAAGTCTAGAATCCGCGTCTGAATTTCGGAAATAGCTGCCGGACACATCAGGTATCGAATTAAAAATCTCTTTGTAAACGTGGTTTTGAAAAAGTCGATACTCGTGGTCCAACACTTGCTGCAAAGAGAGCGTATACCACTGTATCCTGCGCCCCGACAGTAGCGGGGTCGTCGGCTGGTTCTGTTGAGCTTGCACTTGCCGCGGATTGCTCGGCTGACCAGACTCCCACAAATAGATCCATTTGAGGACTGAAACAAAGTGCCTGTTCGGTCCAGAGCGAAGAGGAGTTTAGCAATGCCTTTTGGTGTGAATATCCGTTCAACCCTTGTGTCGCTGCTCTGCCTTGTAGTACTCGGGTTAGCGACCTCTGCAGTTAAAGCAGATCAGGTTTTCCTGGTCAATACAACTATCGGTGGTACGGGTCCGGTTAACGCCCAGGCCACTTTTCACCAGAGCGGCGGAAACTTGCTACAGATTACTCTGCAAAACTTGCAAGCCACCAGCAACGTTGGTCAAAGTGTCAGCGGTATCCAGTTCCAGATCGCCAATGCTAGCGGGAACGTCTTGAACATTACCGGATCGATTACTACCCAGAATAACCCATTGATCCTTGTTGATGGCAGCGGCAACGTCACGTCCCTTGGAACACTGACAACCGGGTGGGGATTGGCTAGTGCTGGTCCGAATTTTACTATGACAGCCTTGGGCTTTATAGGTCAGGGCACCAACCCCGCGGACGAGACTATAACAGGACCTCTAAGCAGCCCCAATGGTTCCATTGCTGGCAACGACCCGCACAATCCGTTCATAAACCAGCAAGGTGTGTTTAGTCTGACCCTCTCGCAAGCGCTGCCGCCAGGATTTCAGATCACCAATGTCGTATTTCTATTTGGAACTGGGCCCTCTTCCGTGCCAGTAACTTCCGTACCTGAACCAGCTACCATGTTTCTGCTTGGCACTGGTCTAGTCGGTCTAGCGTCTGTCATTCGAAGACGTCGGAAAAGATAAAAACAACAAGCCACTAGAAGGTGCCCCGTATGCGTATGCGCATGCGCTGACGGGGAACCCTTTAGTTATATCCAGACAACTCAGCGCTAGGTCAAGGGTCAGCCAGCCCTCACCGTTGTCCCCCTGTTAATCGATCTCGAGTGCCTGCTTGCCGAATCTTGCCCGCAGCCGATTGATAGTCTTTAGAATCTGCGGCCTACTCAACAATTTCTGTTCCAGGCGACGTTTACCAGGAAAATCGAGCAACATTATTCCCAGCAGGATCGTGAGCAGTCCCTGCCCAGGCACTCCGGGAATCGACAGCAGAACACCAATGACAACCAGCAGTACTCCCAGAATATTCTTGCCGATGGCTCCGCTTGCGCGAATCGCCGGATGACGATCCGACCAGAAGCTTGTCCTGTGATCCTTGCTAAAGTGGTCCGCTGGTAGTTTGACAAGAATGAAGGAGACGATGGCCAGATTAACAACGAACGTGACTGCGAAGATCAATAGTCCAACCAGCAACCCTCGCCAGGTCAACGAACCAAAAACCTCTGTCAACAAATCAGCCATTGCCCGCAGAAGGCCTTCCGATCTCGTGCCGCGCGTCTAGCAATGAATGTAAAAGATCAATAATGATGCTGCGGGTTAGACCATCAACCTGGAGGCTGGTTGTTTGTGCAACTTCCCAGAATTCGTCAAGACCCCGAGCTCCTGCGCGTTCAAGTGCAAGAGCTTCGACTAGCAAATCGACAATGTCGGCCATTTTGACTAGGCGTGCTTCGAGAGAGCCGCGTTGTTCATAATCCTCATAAAGATCTGCGTAGAGAGATTCCGCTTGTCCCAAAGAGCTGACTATATCGCGAAAAGCGGCGGCCTCGGCACTCTTTCTCACCTCTGCGCCAAAATATTCAGTGGCGGTTCGGGGCATATCTCCGACGCGGACTTCTGCCCAATCATGAAGTAAAGCCAACCGCAGAACTTTCTCCACATTCACGACCACGCCCTGCTGCAGCAACTCATCAGCCAACAACATCGCCGTGACTCCCACGCCGAATGAGTGCGCCGCTACTGATTCAGTTCCGTTGGGAAGACCACGCAAGATCCAGCCCGTGCGATCAAGTCGCTTCAGTCGCTGTAGCTCAACCAAAATTGGAACCATGTTCGACATCAATATTCAGCGTCAAATCTATCAAGACATGGTCTACAATTCGATCGTGTCGGGGAAGAAAGAGACAACATAGATAGCTGGAAGGGATTATGGGGCTACTTTTAGCGGCAACTGTCATGCTCACAACCACAACCTATTTCCATGACGCGCGATTTCTCAGCATTCTCGCAATACTCGCTGCAATACTTGCTATCTTTCTCTGGCGGACAATCGCACGCCGGATGAGCGCACTTATTCTCCTTGTTCTCGGCCATGTTAATACCCCGCTTTCTAATGAGCTTCGTCACTATTTCATGCTAAGACCGGCGGGCGCGAGGGTCAAGCTTGCTGCCGCAGAATTAGAACTACGGCGCGCGAACAATGATTGTACGCTGCTTGTCTCCCAAGCTTAGGATCATCGGCTTATCTAACTGTATAGGATGCTGCTCACCGTCGACACTGATAATGAAGTTGGTGGCAGCACTCGCTCCGGAAGAGGACGGAATTGGGATTGCTCCAGGGACAACTCGAGGAAGTAAGTTGGTGGCCACAATGCGCCAGCTAACGGGACTACAGCGAATGCGAATTCCCGGAGTGTCAGACTCAAACGACTCGTTAACTGAAAGAGCATCGGCTTTGAATATTCCTTCACCACAACGCACACCGGCCCCATCGTAAAAAGTAGCCAGACCGGACACAAAGGCATAGGAGATAGCGCTGGAATTCCTAACGACAACGCGAATATTGGTTACGGGTGTGTCGGACGAACCATTAAGCACAGTCGTGTTTAACGTCGCTTCCAGCGCCGAGGCGCCATTTGCGTCGAAAGCTATGGCCTTCTCCGTCAACGGAACACTCTTTTCCGCTGAACTCTTTGCGGCCTGTTGAGCTGTGGCGCATAAAGCTGTTGACAATACAATCGCACAAAGAGCGAGTTTTCTCATTTGGGTTTTCTCCTATTAGCGCTTCTTAGCGCTTCAAATATGGCTCGGGATTCTAGAGCTACCCTGTTCAGGAATCAATGTGCTCAAGAAATCACCTGTACATTCCGGGATTAATCGCGTGTAAATGCGTACATCAACTGGTCGATAGTTTGCCCATCCTTGGTAACGCTCATTCTTAGCCGTCCTTCAAACAGGTAGCCGGCTTTCTCGAGGACGCGCGCGGAGGCCTGATTCCACTCAAAAACATGAGCGTAGAGCCGACAGAGATCATACTCGGCAAAGGCATGTTCGGTAACAGCTTTCAGGGCTTCGGTCGCTATTCCTTGTCCCCAATATTCTTCACCCAGCCAGTAGCCAATTTCGGCTGAACGGTACGCGACGTCTTGTTGCAAAGTGAATCCGATCCCACCAACCGCTTCGTCATCTACGACGATTGCAAAATTAGTTTCAGGTCTGTGCTCACTAACACTCTGTAACCAGCTGCGCGCGTCGGCAAAAGTATAGGGATGAGGAAACCGGTCCCGCAGATTGATCCAGACCTTTCTGTTGTTGGCATGATGAACAATTGAAGCGAGATCTTTCCAGTTCCAACTCCTTATGTTGCATGTAGTCAAAGCTATTTCCATCACCATTTCTTTCAAGAAAGCCTGGTTATGACAAAACCCGAGGTAAGAAGGCGGCACCGCGCGGCATAATGTAACCGTCGACATCTTGTGGCGCCTGATCAAAGGCATCGGAAAAGTTACGGAATGGAATCATTCGCATTCGCCTGACTTCTTCGTCCGGCAGTTTTGAGACTAAACAGACTCGGTAGCGCTCAGTCTTAGTCAGCAAAGACCATGCTGTTTGACCATTCACTTCGTATGTCATGCGGAGGCGGTTCTCAAGCGCATGAGAATCCGGAGCATCGAACCATTTCGCGAAGTCGGGACGACCAAGGCCATCACGACACTCTGCAAGCAGAATGATAGTTCCTCCGGTGTTACACACGTGCGCGGCCATATCCAGTGCTTTGTGTGCCTGGATCAGATTGATGTCATAGGGTGAACCGCCGCAACTGACAAACACCAGGTCGCGCTTTGAAGGAACATTAACCGAGTGACTAGCTAGATAGGCATCGCAGCCTGAGCGGTGGGCCAGCCGCCAGTCGCCGCAGGTTACACTGGTAGCGCGTCCTCTTGGATCGACCACCGTATTGATCCCAAATGCCGGTGCAACAATCTCCGCAGCCCGCTCACACTCCTCGCTCACAACGTTACCGTCCAGGAGGCCTGTGCCTACTCCATTCCTGCGACCGCCGGCTTCAAAGTCCAAAGCCAACATATGCGTGGCTTCGATTGTACTTGCAGACGCCAAACCCGGGCACACTGACTTGCGTCCACCAGTAAAGCCGGCGAAGTAGTGAAAGCCAATTCCCCCAATTAGGACAATTCGAGAAAACTCCCCGAGTGCGCTATTAACCTCTATGAGTGTGCCCCGTTCGGTCACTCCAAGAGATGTTAATCTCGCGCGGTCGTAAGCATCGTGATCGATGATCTTGATCCGCTGGGCTATGAAAGAAGTCAGCAGTTCAATTCTTTCCTGAGGAGTTACAGGACGATGGATTCCAGTCGCGAAGATAATGGCAACGTCAGCGGCCGAGATTCCGTTCTGGAGGAGGCGCCGCAGCAGAAGATTGACGACCTGTGCGCTGGCGGTCGCTCGGGTTGCATCGGAAACAACGATCAGTACCGAGTCCGCTGGTGTGAGAATTTCATCGAGTGGAGGTGAAGCTATTGGCGAGTCAAAGGTCGCCCCAATCTCAGCGTCACTTAATGGCCTTTGAGCTATTGATTCGTTTGCGAGGATACGAAACTGATTCTCATCGAAGACGAAGTTAACAGAGTCGAGTCCGTAACCAAGTTGGATTTCACTCATAAATCTATAGTTCACAATCCGAAGTCGACCAGAGCTCGCTCGATAACGTGCAGCGAAGCGAAGTCGGTGTCCCCTGCAGTGCGAGCTTCAGCGAGCCACTTGCGGAGTTGGCGTGCTTCATCCATGGAGGAGATGCGGCAGGCCCCTGTCAAGGCGAGTGTCACTAGTGCGTCGGGCGCGCCATGAGTCACGAGCGCAGCTTGCAAAGCCGCCTGTTCGCGAAGGTCAAGGGTAAGCAGAAGATTGAGTTCCATGGGGGGGGAATGTCACTGGTCTGGTGCTGTTGTTGGTTGCTCGCTAATGGTTTTTGGACTTAGGTCTTTGGTTTTTGAAATCGAATTCATATCACGTCTCGCCGAGGCAATTTGTCAAAGGCCAAAAACCAAAGTTCAAAGGCCAAAGATCTTATTGTCTAACTTCTTTCCAGCCTGTCCGACCTAAAGCATGCCGTTCCGGCGTGGCAAAAATGAAATGTCTCGTCCTCAAAGTCAGGTGTTTCCATCTGAATTGTCAGATGGTCGACCCCAAAGCGCACCTGAAGTTTGATGCGCAATTCCTTAAGTAGATCCGGCTGCGAAATGCTGTGCGCGTGAATCACATGTGCACTTAACGCTTCGCGCCCGGAGGTAATGGTCCATACATGCAAATCATGTACGTCGTCCACGCCCTCAGTATTCAATATCGCGTCCTCTACAGCAGCCAGATTGATGTGGGCGGGCGTACCCTCGAGCAGCACGTTGGTAGCTTCTCGAATTAGCCTGATCGAACTCCAAATAATCAACAAACTGATAATGATGCCGAACAGCGGATCAGCCGTATACCAACCGAATAACGCCATGAGAATTCCTGCCATAATTGCCGCTACTGAGCCCAGGGCATCGCCCATAACGTGAAGCCATACACCTCGAAGATTCAAATCGATCTCATCGTCTCGATGAAGTATCCAGGCGCTGACCAGGTTCACAACCAACCCACCCGCAGCTAACACGATCATCGGCCCGCTCCGAACGACCGGAGGCGCGAGCCAGCGCTCGTACGCTCCGTAGAAAATCAAAAGCGAAATCACTATCAAGGCCACTCCGTTAACCAACGCCGCAATGATCTCCAGCCGATAGTAGCCAAAGGTCTTACTCGAAGTTGCCGGCCGGGAGCCAAACCAAACCGCAATCAACGCGAGAACGAGAGCGGCTACATCTGTCAGCATGTGACCCGCATCAGCGAGCAACGCCAGCGAGCCGGTCCACCATCCTCCCAACATTTCCGCAATCATATAGATTGCCGTAAGAACCAGAACCACACTCAACCGGCGCCAGCTTCCGGACGGGCGTCGAAGCTTGTGGTCATGGGTGCCACGCTCCATCGCGTCCGAGGCTAATTCGACTGAAGCTGCCATGGTGTTAGAAGTCCCCACGAGTTGAGTGCGGCTAAGATTAGCAAATTACAAGTGCGCGTTACAGCAGGTACCTCTCAGTTTGCCTGGTTCTTATCATTCACATCGCGGCTTTTAGCCCGGTGTCCAGCGAAGTCCGAAATCTAAACCGATTTAACGGTTTCTTTCGAATCTCAGCCGATAGGCGTCTACAAGCGGGGGATGACTTTTTGCGCGAGGGCTTTTGACTTCTTGATCTTCTCTGTTGTATCTCCCGGTCCACCTATACTAATCCTAAGATAGTTGTTCCCTTTCAAAACGTAGAGCGCACCACCAACACGACTTCCCATCCAGAACGCTTCATCGCCCACACCAGTTACTTTTTGTGGAGGAGCTGACTTCTCTTCGTCTTCCTCTTTCCTTGCAGATTTTTCTCGATCTCTCTCGCCCTCTTTTTCCGTCTGTTGTTCATGATGGAAAGTTTCTCGCCAGAACTCTTTTGGATCTCGCGCCCCGGGGCCTTCTCCCTTTTGCGTGACTTGAAGACTGATGGAGTTCGTGAATGTCGGTAGCGTGAAGAAGCACTGTGATACGCTAAAACCACTTTGCGAGGCGCCAGTCAGCTTAGTCTCTTTTATGGTCTCCTTCTGCACCGATTCTACTTCGGAAGTCTTCAGCAATGCGCAGACGTCGGTTTTTGGTTTTGGCTCCGCCGATGCATTAACGGGATTCGAAGGTGCAGGTTGTCCGGCTACGGACGCGGGAGGTGAGGAACTTGCTGCTTGCTGTCCGAGCGTGGATCCCCCACTGCGCGACGGTGTTTGAAGGGCTTCGCTCCTGCAACCCCAGAAAAGGAATACCAGCAGGAAGGCCACAAACAGCACTTTTTCAGTGATTTTCATCCGATCTCCTTAGGCTTGGGCACGTTGTAAAGAGTCATCAAAGTCGGATTCTTGCATGTCGCTTTTCGCCAAAGCAACTCAACATCTATTGCGTGCAGGAGTCCTTATCAATCAGCGCAAACTATCTGCTGACACTTGAGAAAAGGTTGAGCCAAACTTGAGCCGGTTGAGTTTCAAAAAAATAGGACCACACGGTGGCCCTATTCATTACTCAAAGATTTGAGGATTGGAGTCTTAGAGTGCCACCAAATTAAAGGCACTGTAAAAGTCTTTGTAAAGCTCGTTGTAATCGCGCAGGGCGACATCCAGAATTCGCGGTAGATCCTGAAGGTCGGCAATGTTTATAACTGCATTTACGTTGTTAAGAAAAGCCGA